>Ga0315288_10005447_pt1 | contig 16191 bp, 8 predicted proteins | sample YL17G11_20_MG_FD_203454 | JGI IMG/M metagenome (GOLD analysis project Ga0315288, IMG submission 203454) | Sediment microbial communities from Yellowstone Lake, YNP, Wyoming, USA - YL17G11_20 | ecosystem: Environmental > Aquatic > Freshwater > Lake > Sediment | place: USA: Wyoming | collected...
CCCAGCGCCCATCGGGACTGAAGCTGACGGATTGCACGCTATCTGTATGTCCTTTAAACGTACGTACACATTGCCCTGTGGCCAACTCCCACAGCCGCAGCGAGTTATCCCTGCTCCCCGATAGCCCCCAGCGCCCGTCTGGACTGATGCTGACGGAGGTCACTGAATCAGTGTGCCCTTCGAACGTGCGCACACACCTGCCCGCGGCCAACTCCCACAGCCGCAGCGTCTTGTCCTTGCTCCCCGACAGCGCCCAGCGCCCATCCGGACTGATGCTGACGGAGGAGGTCACATAATAATTTAATCCGAACTTGCGTACGCACTGGCCCGTTGCCAGGTCCCACAGCCGCAGCGTCCTGTCCTCGCTCCCCGATAGTGCCCACTGGCCATCCGGACTGATGCTGACGGATTCCACCCAAAACGTATGTCCTTTGAACGTACGCACACATTGGCCCGTAGCCAGCTCCCACAGCCGCAGCGTCCAGTCGTGGCTTCCCGACAGCCCCCAGCGCCCATCCGCACTGAAGGTGACGGAGGTCACCCCATCCGTGTGTCCTTCGAAGGTGCGCACCCAAGAATGCCAGTATCCACTTGAACTGCGGATAACATCCAACGCCCGCTGAGGCTCCTCTTCCCGTGGTGCTTGCGCGGAAGCCTGCTCCAAGACCCTCAGGGCGGACTCTCCGTCCCCGCGTTCCATATGCACCAGCCCCAGCAGGTACTCATCCCTCCATTCGTCTGTGTGCGTGGTCCGTACCTCTTCGAGCTGCTTCACCAAACCATCGTCCGTCATTCGACCTGTCCGCCATAACAGCAGGCCTCGATTGTAGGTCGCCTCCAGGTGATGAAGGTCAGCCTGCAGCGCTCGCTCAAACAGCTTCTCGGCCTCATCTTGCCTGCCCAAGTCCAACAAAGAAACAGCCCGATTATTCAGCCCGTCAGCCAGGAGGTCCGCAGCCTTGGGCTCGGGGCGAGTATATTTCTCTCCAGTCGCACGCTGATAGCTTTCCATCAACTTCTTTATGATCTCTTTCATATCTTCCGGCCGGTTTTTAGGTTCTCGCTGAAAACATTGCCTTAAAAGCTCTACCATAGCCTCCGGCATTTTGGGAACGGCCTCATCCTCGGCGCCTGTCTCAATATAACTCTCCAGTACTTCAGCCGCCCCCTGACCGGCCAGCCAGGTCACCTCTCCCGCAAACATCTCAAGAACGCTCAGGCCCCATGACCAGATGTCGGTCTTTCGTGATAGCGGCTTCCCCTGCGCCTGCTCCGGAGAACAGTAAGCCGGTGTCATCCCACCTGTGCTCACAATGATACTTCGACCAGGGAGAACCCGGGCGCTCTCACCCGCTAATCCGCGGGCCTTAGCCAAGCCAAAGTCCGTCACCTTCGCTGTCCCATCCGGCGTCATCATCACGTTAGCCGGCTTCACATCCTGATGAATCAATCCCTGCTCATGGGCATAATGCAGGCCCCAGGCAAACTGGATCGCAATGTCTAGGATTCTCTCAAGCGCTTTATCCTTCCCCCCCTCATACAGCTTTCGTTCCTTGATCCACTCCGACAGGCTCCCCCCTTCAACATACTCGGCAAAAACCCGGGGTATCCCCCCCAGGGCCCGGATATAGTAACAGCTCACCGTATGGGGATGGAGCCCGAGGTTTATCCAAGTCTCCGACTCGCGTATAAAGTTCTTTTTCTGCTCTTCGGTCTGGAAGTAATCCGCCCGGGGGCTCTTAACGGCCAGGTCGATGTTCCAACCACGGTGGCGAACCCGGTAGACCAGGCCCATGCCCCCGCCCTTGTGGATATCCTTGACCTCATAAAGGTCCAGAATCACATCGCCGATGTTCCATTCAAGAGGGACCTCGGCTTCGGCAGCCCTGATTTCCTCCGCCTTCCTGGGGAGAGCGACGGCTATCGTTCGCTCGATATCCGGCTCAGCCTTTGCCTTAGCGCCTTGCACTACCTCAGCCCCGACATCGGATTGTCTTATGGTTTTGTTTGAGTCCTCGTTACGTTTTTCCCCATTGCGCTGACTCCTTAACATAAAACTTCTCTCTGACTGTTCAAGGGCAACAAAATGCCCTCGTATTTCCTTCTAACGAAAATTGATTTAGGCCTTCGAGCTAGTCGCGGGAACCGGTGGGAGGATTTCCTGGAGGTCTTCGGTAGTGAGCCGTTCCTTCTCGACAAGCACTTCGACAAGGGCATCCAGATTCTTACGATTTTCCTCCAATAATTGCATCGTTTTTCCCATCTGTTCTTTCAAGATTCTGTTCGCTACTTCGTTAAGCTGGAGATAGACTGGGCTGCTGAGCGCGCCCTCATACTTTAGGAGTTCGGGAGTGACAACCAGTCCAAAATCGTCTTCCATTCCATACCTACAGGCCATAGCTCGTGCGGCGTTTGTAGCACTCTCTAAGTCTTGGGAAGCTCCGGTCGAAAGCCCGAGATCTTTACCATAATAAAGAAGTTCTGCCCCTCTGCCACCCAAGCTGACGCGAATGTCGGCGAGCAGCTCGCTACGGGTACGACTGCCACGGCCCTCAATTTCAGCTGAACAAGGTGCCATATACCCACCATGACTGCCTCGTGAAATGACGGTCACGTAAGCGGGCCACCAACCTGACAGCCAGTACAATATCGTATGTCCCGCTTCGTGACGAGCCGTCCTCATCACCTGCTCGGGATTTCTAGCCCGCGCTTCACCAAAGCGGACCGTCTCAAAGGCGTTTTCAAGCAGCTTGTCCGTAAGCTCTCCGCCGGACTTGACGGCATTGCGCGCTCCCGTCTCAATGATCGACTCCAGATTGGCAATGCTCATTCCAGCCGAACGCTCAGCGATCAGATTGATAACTTTCTCAGAAACGCTGCAAGCCGGACGGTTATTCAACCGCATAATGAGATATTGCTTACGAGCGGCCCGCTCCGGAAGGTCTACCAGGATTGCGCGTGAGAATCGCCTGACAAGAGCAGGGTCCAAAGCACGGGATGACCTTTCTGGGCCAGCTTGATCTTCAGCGTCTACGCTAAAGTTTGTGGCTGCCAGCACAAAAACCGGACGGTCCTTTGAGGGACTGGTGAATCCATCAAGTTCGGCCAGAAGCGCATTCAGGGTGTTCTCTTCCGCCCGGGCTCCACCGGGACCGCCAGAGCGCGTTTTGCCGATCGCGTCTATCTCATCGATGAAGACAATTGACGGGGCATAGCGGCGTGCTCGGGCGAAAAGATCGCGCACATTCTGGGGGCCGCTCCCCTGCCATATTGTTACGAAGTTGGTCGCCGCAACGGGGAGGAAAGCCACATTGGACTCCCCGGCCAGAGCGCGGGCCAACATGGTCTTTCCGGTGCCCGGCGGCCCATGGAGCAACACGCCCTTGGGAGGCTTAAGCCCAAGAGCAGAAAAACGCCGCGGGTTCTTCAGATAATCGATGAAAAATTTCAGTTCTTCCTTTGCGCTATCGGCGCCTATGACATCCTCGAACCGGGTGCGGGGTCGCTCGACTTCCTCAAGCACCTCGCCGGCATCGGCGGCAGCGATGGCCCGCGCGAGACGCAGGTTACGGAGGCAAATTTCTATCTCACGATCTTTCTTTCTGTTACGAGGAACGGTATCGAAACCTAAAACCTTCCGTTCTTGGCCCATTCGGTCCGCGGCTTTCTCGCGGTAAAGACGTCGGCAGGTCTCGCGGAGACTGGAAGCGAGTCTATCACGCTGCTCCTCCCAGCCTTTTGTCATCGTATCCGCAAAACGACTGACGACCATACCGCGGGCTCCGCCGCCCCGCACGCAAGCCATAAAAAGCTCCTCATCTATCGTACTCAGGATTTCGCCTTCTTCTTCTGCGACGACTTGCGACAGCAAAAAGACGGGCATGCTGGGCAATCGATCACGAATTTTACGTAACAGTTCCTGACCTTGATCCAGTCCCCTTGCCGCAGCAGGCACATGGTCAAAATGATGAATCGTCATTGTGTTTGTTTCCGTTAGGATTCCGATCCAAAGATCGAGTAAGACCATGTCGACTTCTTCATCCGCGAGAACCTGGAGAGCATCTTCGGCTGTATAGGCTGTTCGCCAGTCTATATCGGGGATATTTTTTCGATAACTCTCGACCAGGTTTTTTTCGGCGATAAGCAGAATCCGAGAACGTTCTTGAGGTTCGAATAAAGCCCGGGCTTCAGGATCCAATAACTTCAGCTCACTCTCCAGCGCAAAATGGAGTCTATCAACTTGCTCAAACACTTTTTCCAGCCTGTCTGTTTTGAACAATTGGCAGAACTTGAATATCTCGGTTTTGACAAAAATTTCAGCCTGCGAACGCAGCGTCCGGGCATCGGCTCGGGCGCCTTCGCGCAAGACAAGACAGATTGGCAAAAGCTCATCAAAGGTGACACACTTGTAATATTGCTTTTCAAGAAGGGCTGCGACTCGACTCAGCTCGGTTTGGACGACTCGCTCTAGTTCGTTCACGCGCAGGTAATTAAAGAGAAGCGGATAGCCCGTGGCCATTCGAGAGCAGATGGCGGAGGGGAAAAAGGGTTGTCCCGTTTGGGGATCTTTCTCATTCTCCAAGGCATCCAGGATCGTCTTTCTGTGGAAAGACGCATTGGCGCTATGGACACCGCTTTCATTCGGTTTGTCATAGAGTTTTCGACCGGCATTCGTGGTGAATATAACGATGGCGTCCCGAAAGTTTACATTCCGTTCGTGGAACTTGTCTTCAAGGGTCCCCGCGTCAAGAATCTGAAGGAACAGCTGGATCGTATTCATATGCGCTTTTTCAATCTCGTCAAAAAGAAAAACCGCGTTAGGGTTTTTCTCGACGAACTCCGTAAGTATCCCGGGGTGTGCGCCATGAAAACTCTTGGCCATCCCTACCAAGGCCTCATTCTGTTGATGACCCGAATAAGCGCTCATATCAAATCGTTTGAATGGTCGCTTGAGAAGTGAGGCTCCCAACTCGGCCAGATATGTTTTGCCGACACCCGGTGGGCCGGCGAATACAAACAGGGCCTTGGGTGCTTTTCGCTTCTTGTCTGCTGCTGCAACTGCCTCAGCGTTGAATAAGCCTTCGACAAAAGCGTGAATCGCGTGATCCTGTCCAAAAACTTTCGCCAGCAATTCGGAGCGCATGATGCGTAAATTTTCGATCAACTCGTGCATGGGCGGCGATTGGGCATCTCTCTCATACCAGGAAGCGAGCAGTGTAGTCATACTCTCGCGCAATGCCGGTGTGATATTTAGGATAGCGCCTGCCTCCTGTGACATGGCCATGGCGCAGGCCAGATGTTTTAGATCAATTAGTCCTGGATGGAATCGATCCGGGACTTCTTCGGCAAGTTCCCCGGCATGAGTCAAGATCGTTCGAAGCGGTGCTGCTAAGGGCAACTTGCCCGGACAGGCCGCCGGCTCAGTGTACTCAGGCAGTGATCCACGAAGCTTCTCCGGAGTCAGGCCGACACACTCGGCCAGCAAGACAAGGCTTTCCGAATGTTTGCCCATCGCTACAAGCAAAAAGGAAACTGTTAGCTCTGCAGAGCCGTTGGAAAAAGCATAATCTTTCGCCCGATCGATGACTGCTTGAGCCTTGTCGGTAAACATGATCCACTCTCCGCTTATTTAGATTTCGGTGGGAATCCCTCCCTTTTCTTCAGCACGGATCCATATGAACTCCGCGAGACGCCTAAGGCTGGAATCTTTTTCGATCCACTTCCTATAGGCTTGAGGCCCTACCCTGCAGATGCACTGGACTAATCCTTTATCCAAGGTTGCTTTCAGTAGATTAAGCCAAATGTTGATTTTGCTCGAATCCTCAAGGACTTCTATCGGAGGTACAAAAAGGATGACTTTTTTTTCGGCAGTTGCTTCAGCCATAATCCGTTCTAGTTGAGACATAGGTCTCTCCAAAGAGCCGGGAACAGATTTCATCGCAGTTATATCGAAAATCCGATTTCCCTTGATCATTGAGGGACAATTCTTGCTGACTATCAGGAGTGAGGTGGCCGAAACAACAGAAAGTGCCGCATCGTCACCATCGGTAATCAGGAATACGCACAGGCAGTTTGTTCTCGTGAGAGCCTGAATAAGGACTTTCGCCTCAACCCTCCGCGCAGAACTATCTTGCAGCTTCCCAATAGCTGCAAGATGCGTAAGATCCCGCCCGTATTCATCCAATAACGGCGTCTTAGAAGTCTTTGGCATCATGGGCTTAATTTTTTCACCCAGAAGTTGAACGATAGCCGCTGTTGGCGAGGCAAGGATTGCCGCCAGCAGGTGCTCTGCTGTAAGCGTTTCTACGCCCGCATCATCCGCTAATCTAGCTGCAGCATCAAAAAGTGCTCTGCTAGCTTGTGAGCGATGAATTCCCTCACCGTCATAGGGATTATTTCCCTTCCCCATCTGGGCCCGTAGAGATCTTCGAAATTTCGTGCTATCAATTGACCTGTTCGCCAGTTCCTCCCGTACCCGGCCTACCTCCGCAGCCAATTGTTTGGCAGCTTCCGAAGCCGGAGCGATATTATTGACTTCTTTAACGGGCAAATCGGCGAACTTCAGAAGGGCCATGAATAAGTGCTCCGGCTCGATCTCCTTGAATTCACCGGCGATAGTCTCCTGGCCTGCCAGTTGCCAAATTATTTCGATAGAAGCAGATATTTTCATTTTACTTTCACCGAATAGCCCATGTGAGTAGGTGGACCAATAGAGATAGAATTAGTTCATTATCTAGGCTTTCTCCAAAACCATAGGACAATGATTATAAAGCCCTGTTCTGGATATGAATAACATTGAAAAAATTTAATGTCAACTACATGAACTCGTTTCACTACATGAATTTGTCCAGCCCCTTTAACCGCTTTTCTCGTTACAGAGGACAAGCCGAAATGGTGCGATTTTTTATTGCTTGTTTTCTAAGAGGCTATTTCTCGTGCAAAAGGGTGGGGTATTAGGCAGCTAAAGACTCGCCCGCGTGCCACAATTGTGTCACGAAATTTGTTTAAAATGCTTAATCCGGCTGGGGGCTGCTTATAAGGGATACATAAAAGAAGGATCAATTATCTTTTAAGCCACTGAAAATTAGCAAAATCAGGGGGAACGAAATTGGTGGAGCTGACCGGGTTCGAACCGGCGACCTCTTGACTGCCAGTCAAGCACTCTCCCAGCTGAGCTACAGCCCCACGAGAGTGGAGATATATTACAAGAAGAGCGCCCAGCCGTCAAGATAAAGCAAACCGGAAAAAGAACCGCTCCCCACACAGGCCGCGGCTGGCCGGCCCGCACGGGAGGCGGCCGATGCCTTTTTTGATTTCTGCGGCCTACTTGAATACAATGGAGCCAGATTCTTCATGACCTCCAAAGGAGAATAGCCTTGGCTTATTTTAAAAGACAGGCGGTTTTTTGTCCTCTCTCTATGTTCTTTTTTCTTCTGGCATTTTTGGCGATCGGGGCTCCGCAAAATCAACCTCAGCCTCAATCGCAAATTCAACCCCAAAAATTTCCGATCATGACCTGGCCGGGTCCGGACAAGAGCTTGCTCACCCTGGAAACCTTTCAAAAAATAGCCGAAGCCGGGTTCTCTTTAAATATGTCTTTTTATGGCGAAAGGGATATCAACCTCAAGGCGCTCGACCTGGCCCAGCAGGCGGGCATCCAGCTCCTCATCCAGGACGCCCGTATCGCCAAGCTGGTCGAGGATACTTCCCTGCCTCTCACTTCTCTCGACCCGATCATCGCCGTTTATAAAGACCATCCCGCCTTCTGGGGATACTTCATCTTGGATGAGCCGAACGCGGCCAAGTTCGATCGGATCGCCGAGATTTTCGCTTATCTCAAAGACAAGGATCCCGGGCATCCCGCCTATGTCAACCTCTTTCCCACGTATGCCACACCTCAGCAACTCGGCACGGAAACGTACGAACAGCATGTCGCGAGCTTCCTGGAAAAGGTGAGGCCAACCTTTCTCAGCTATGACCATTATCCGATTACATCCACCGGCCTGCGCGAAGATTATTATCTCAACCTGGAAATCATCCGCGGCATGGCCGGGAAATTCGGCCTCCCGTTCTGGGCGTTCACGCTGGTCACGGCTCACGCGGTTTATCCACCGCCGACCGCCGCCCATATCCGCCTCCAGCTCTTCAGCGATTTGGCTTATGGCGCGAAGGGCCTGCAATATTTCACGTATGGAACACCCACCGGAAGCGATTTCGACTGGAAATACGGCCTGATCGACCCGCAGGGAAAACCGACGCTGACCTATGAATTCGCGTCTGAGATCAATCAGCAGGTCCGGCAGATTGCGTCGCTCGTTGGCAGCTGGAAATCGGAAGCCGTATACCACAGCGACCCCATCCCGAAAGGTTGCCGGCCGCTGGCAAGCGACGGCCTGATCCAAAAAGTGCAAAGCTGCCCGATGGTCATCGGGATATTCAGCGCGGCGGGCGATACGTATGTCATGTTTGTCAATCGTGATTACGAGAGCGACCGGATGGCCATGGTCCGATTTTCGCCGAAAGTCAAAAGGCTCATCGAAGTCGTGAAAGACTCGAGCACGCCCGCACAAATTCGCTGGTCCCAGGATGAAAAGGAGAAAACCGGCGCTCTAAAATTCCGGGCCGGGGATGCGCGGATATTCAAGGTCATATTGTAATGAAGAATTTAGCATCCTATGGGGGGAAAAATCGGGGACACGTATCAAAAATATAAATCATGTCAAGAGACTTTAAGTTAGCAATATTAGTCCCCCCTGCCCCCTTGGCCAATCAAGAAGGGACGGAAGAAGGCTGAACATGTCCCCAATTTCTAAAAGAAAGATCGCTGTCGTCGGAAGCTCGAACACGGATATGATCATCAAGACGGCGAAGATCCCGCGGCCCGGCGAGACGATCCTCGGCGGCGAATTTCACATGGCCGCCGGCGGCAAAGGAGCGAACCAAGCCGTGGCGGCAGCGCGGGCCGGCGGAGACGTGGCGTTCATCGCCCGCATCGGAAACGACATCTTCGGCAAAAAAGCCGTCGAGGGATTCATCCGTGACGGAATCGATGTGAAATATGTTTATAAAGATAGGCGAGCTGCATCCGGTATCGCGGTGATTATTGTCGGGGCCGACGGCGAAAACAGCATTGCCGTCGCCTCCGGGGCCAATGCCAATCTGACGCCGGAAGATGTGCGGCTGGCGGAGCGGGCGATCTCCTCTGCTAAAATCCTCCTCATGCAGCTTGAAACGCCGCTGGAAACCGTCCGGGAAGCCGCGGAAATTGCCGCTGCATACAGAGTCCCTGTCATCCTCAACCCAGCACCGGCCAAGGCACTGGACGACCATCTGCTCAGGCGCATCTCCATCCTGACGCCCAACGAAACCGAAATGGAAATGCTGACGGGCATCAAAATTAGAAAAGAATCCGATATGGCCAGAGCCTCTCAGAAGCTGTTAAATAAGGGCGTCCGTGCCGTTTTCATAACGCTGGGTTCAAAGGGTGCCTTCGTTGCTTCGGAAACCGGAAAAATCCGACGCATCATTCCGGCGTTTAAAGTGAAGGCGGTTGATACGACTGCGGCCGGCGATGTCTTCAATGGAGCACTGGCCGTGGCGCTGGCCGAGGGCCGGCCGCTTCTCGAGGCGGCGCGCTTCGCCAATGCCGCGGCGGCTTTTTCCGTAACCAAGATGGGAGCGCAGCCGTCTGCACCGCGTCGTAAGGATATTGAGAATTTTTTAGGAAAGCTACGATAAGAAGAGGAGATTGCCACGGCACAAAGTGCCTCGCAATGACATGGGAAAACCATCATCACGAGCGGATTGCCGCGGCCAAGAGGCCTCGCAATGACGTGGACTATAATGTCATCGCGGGCATAATACTGGAAAAATGTTGGTGGATGCAAGCGTAACTATTTCAAAGACATGAAGATAGGAGAGATTTTCAGCACATTCATTGAACCGTTTCAATAAACTAGAGCTTGAAAGCAGATTATCGAAGACATGGGGACTTACAGAGAGGCACAAAATCAACTATTTAGCTTGGTTCTCGTACTTCCATAACCATGGATAAACCAACATTTTTCCAGTATTATGCCCGCAATGACAAGCGAATTCAGCTAAAATAACGTTAAAATTACTGAGCGCCGCGGAGGGTCTCTCATGATATTAAAAGAAGTCCAGCGAGCCCGGGAAAAAGCCTGTCGGCTTCTCCAAAAAGCCAAAATCGTAATCACCCAGGAAGAAAAAGAAAATATGGAAGTGTCGGACTTCGGGCTGAATGACTTCGAGCACTTCGGCTTCGAGATCGTCGTCTATGAAAACAATAACCGCTATTGCGCCAAGGAACTGATCCTCTTGCCCGGCCAGATCTGCCCGGAACACAGGCATCCGAAAGTGAGCGAAAAAAATATCGGAAAACAGGAGACGTTCCGCTGCCGGTGGGGCGAAGTCTATCTTTATGTCAAGGGCGATCCGGCACCCAAGCCGAAAGCCGTCCTTCCCGAAGGCCATAAAAAATATTTCACAGCCTGGCGTGAAATCATCCTTAGGCCGAGCGACCAGTATACTCTGCCGCCCGACAGCCTGCACTGGCTGCAAGCGGGTGATAAGGGTGCCATCCTCAGCGAATTTTCCTCGACCAGCACGGACGAAAACGATATCTTTACGAACCCAAGTATCCAGCGCAGCCCGAAGATTGAGTAACCCCATCGGCGTGACCTCGCTGTTGGAGGCCGACCGCCAGTTGATGAGCATGACTTTCGGCCCGGCGATGGCCTGACTTGGCCGCCGTCCCCATTCGACCTTTGGATCCGGAGGCTCAAAGCGCTCCGGGCTATGTGGACTTTTCTATTTTTTCATCTGAAACAAAGAATCTTCCAAATTCGTGTTGAAACTGACCTTCGTGACAGTGATTTATTCTATAGGAAATCAGCCACTTGGTATTTTTTGCCTCGGGCAATTAACTTATGACCTTCTTTCTCCAGTCGTTTTTTATGCTCCTCAAGCCCGCCGGGATGGGTTTTGACCTCACGCGGGCCGAAAGCGACGGACAGAGCATGATCGCCGGGATCGGAAAGGAGCGATAGACGATTCTCGATTTCCGAAAGACCTAGATCAAGGGACGTGACGATCAGATCGGCCGCGTTCTCGAGCCGCTCCTGGATGCGCTGGTCCTCCAAGGCTCGTTCCTGCGCCAGTAGACGCCAACTCATCCAAACCAAGGCAGACACCAAAACGACTGCGGCCGCCATGAACAGTATCAGAACATTGCGCGGCGGCCGCAACTTCGGGTGGCGCATCCTGACCTCCCCTCACGATCGCGGCTCAATTATAGCCGAAAGCGCCGCAGTTGTCATCGACGGACTCCCTCTTACGTTCGTGACCGAGAAGCCGCCGGGAGCATAAGGTCCCGAGGTCCTCGGCCCGCGAGAGACGGATGCACGCACGAAGACAACGCTTGGCCCGACGGAATACCATTCCGATAGGCGAATAAATCCCCGTCCTGACGATAGAGCGATTAGAGTCCGAAAAACAGACAAATCATGGATACGCTATTGTCAATTTGTCGTGAAGCTCAATGACCGAACGATACACTTCGCGAATTTTTAGCTTGCGAAGTGGGAAGGATGGGAACCGGCTACTTGGCGACTTTCAGCAGCGGCAGGAAATTCTCCATCACCCAGAGCTCGCTTTTCGATCCCTCATCGACGCAGAAGGCAAAGCGACGGTTGTCCGGGTGAAGCGCGAAGGAATCCATTTTAATAACGGAGAGGTCCAGCTTCAGCGGCGTTCCACCCTGCGCCGGAATGCGCCAGATTTCACTGCTGGCGGTGTTGCGTGCCCGGGCGATGATATAATGACCGTCGCTTGTCCACCGCAGCTCGTAATACGTAGAAGGGCGCGTTTGGCTGCGAAATAGCTCCCGCGGTTCGCCACCGTCGAGAGGCACAGCCTTGATAACACCGTCCATTTGAAACGCTACTTCCAAGCCGTCTGGCGAGAGGTCGTAAAACATCCCCGCTTTGACGACCCCCGATTCCTCACCAGTATCGAGGTTGCGTTTCATGATGATCGGCCCCTCCTTCACGAACACCAGGGTTTTGCCATCCGGGCAAAGCTTTGGGGCCACGCCTCCCTCGTATAACTTCGTAATTCTGCTTGTCTCGATGTCAATTCGGAAGATGGCTGTTTCCTTTTCCGTAATTCCGAGAGCGATGATAGAACGGCCGTCCGGCGCCCAGGAGATCTGGTTGACAAAACGAAGACGCGGCGACAGAAAGCGCTCTTCCCCGGTTGCGGCGGACCGGATCGTAAGGATGTTGTTACCAGGAGCCATAGAACCCCGGCGTGAAATGTAGGCCAATTTCAAGCCATCCGGCGACCATCTTGGCTGTTGCGATCGGCCGGTAAACCGTGTTGAGACCGGCGCGGGCGGCACGAGGATCTTACCGGTATCAAGGTCGACCTCACCGTAGTAGAGGCGGCCCGATGAGGTGCCGGTTTTGTAATATAGGGAACCGTCGGGTGCAAAACCAAGAACGTCCCAGACATGATAGCCGAAGTCCTTTTTCAGCAACTCCGGCTCTCCTTGCTGCTTCCCCCCGGCGATGTGGACAGTCCAAATGTCCCATGTCCCCGAGCGGTCGCTGAGGAAGACAAGGCTTTTCCCGTTCGGTGTCCATCGTAGCAGTACGTCCTCCGCAGGATGCCCGGCAACAGCGACCTCATTCCGGCCATCCTCGGTCATTAAGAAGATATCGCCGTTAGGGGAGGTTCCCTCACCCAAGAAATTGAACGCGATAAATCGCCCGTCGGGCGAGAAACTGGCCCTTTCCCAGAACGAATTAATGTTCCTTAGGACACGCACCGAGCCGTCGGCTGTTGAAATCAAAACCAGTTCATCCGTTTTGTTACGCCCACGACGGGTCAGAATAAATCCTTTGTCAGGCGACCAGTCCAAGGGGGAGACATAGGAATCTTTCTCACTGTAAAGCGTGCGAAGGCCCGAGCCATCCAGGTTTCTTAACCGTAGTTGAGGCTCCCAGTCCTTCGTATATGAGCTGTATGCGACTTGTTTTCCATCTGGCGAGAGAACTTGGGACTCGTAGGATGCCTCCGTCTCACTCCATGGCCCCGTATTCTTGATTCGGCTCTTCTGTCCACCGGCAACATCGTACTGAACCACGTCACCCGTCTCCCATTCCAAACCTCTGATGTACTTGCCATCAACAGTCAGGCAATCACCGACCTTGGAAGCGTCTGTGAGAATCCGGCGGGTGACAAATCCCCCGCCAACGCCACCGGGCGCGCCCAGCGCCGCCAGCCTCATCCGTGCCTGAGCCACGATCCCGGCCTGGTCGGCGTAGTCGCGTACCAATCGCTCGTAGGCGGCGCGGGCTTCGGCATTGCCCAACTTCTCGTAGCACTGGCCCATCCGTAGCAGGGCGGTCGCGACAGTGGCGCGGCCGGCGCCGGGAAGTGCGGCGATCTTTTTGTATTGCTCGATGGCACCCCTCAGGTTTCCATCGACAGTTTCGGTTTTTATGGCTGCCTGGAGCGCTACATCAGCTTTATTGTCCTTCCCCTGGCCCGCCAGATGCCCGGCGGACAAAGCCGCGCAGAGCAGTACGGTCAAAAGAACTCGCCTTGTTGGTTTCATTTTGACTTCCTCCTGCCCATCATTTTACGCCGCCATTGTCAGGAGAGTATCCGTGCTATTGTCAGGATTGGGTTTTATTTAACCATCGAAACGGTATCCCAGGCCGCGGACGCTCACGATGAAATGCGGCGCTGAAGGGTCCGGCTCAACCTTTTTCCGCAGGGTGACGACGTGGTTGTCGACCACACGATCAGTGACGAACGCGCCCTGCCCCCAGACGAGATCCAGCAGTCGATCCCGGCTCAGCACTTTTCCGCCGTTACGGATAAAGGCGGCCAGCAGCTTGAACTCGAGGGCCGTCAGCTCCACCGGTTTGCCGGCTCGCCGCAGCTCGCAGCGCCCAAAATCCACTTCCGCGTCGCCGAACCGGTATATCGGCAAATCGTCTTCCGCCGTGCGGCGGAGCGCCGCCTTGACCCGGGCGCGCAATTCGCGCGGGCTGAAGGGCTTGGTCACGTAGTCGTCGGCGCCGATCTCCAGACCCAGCACTTTCTCCGCCTCCTGGGTCTTGGCGGTCAGCATGATGATAGGCGTTTTCGATCCCCCCCGCCGCAGTTCGCGGCAGACCTCGAAGCCGTCCTTCCGCGGCAGCATGACATCCAGCAGGATCAGGTCGAAGGATTCTTTCCGCGCCCGCTGCAGGGCGCTTTCTCCGTCCGATTCGATCTCCACATCATATCCCTCGCTCTTGAGGTCTAGTTGCAGGCCGAACGCGATTGCGGTATCGTCTTCCACCACCAGGATGCGTTTCATGTCCTTTTCTCCATCGGCAAGAGGATGGTAAACGTGCTGCCCCTGCCGGGTTCGCTCTCCAGGCGGATCTCGCCGTCATGAGCTTCGACGATGTGGCGGGCCATGGCCAGGCCGATGCCGGTCCCTTGGATATTGGCTGCCCTGGAGCCGGTCCCACGGACGAATCTCTTGAAGATCTCCTTTTGCTCCGAAGCCGGAATTCCCATGCCCTGGTCCCTGACACGAATGGCCAGGCGGGCTCGTTCGCGCGCCATCTCGACCCGGACGGTGCGGCAGTCCGGCGAATACTTGACGGCGTTATCGAGCAGGTTTCGCAGCGCCAGGCCGAGCGCTTCGCGATCGGCGTGGATGAGCGGATACTCCCCTGAGAGCGCCAGTTCGACGCGGTAGCCCTGGGCAGCGGCCTTCTCCTGGAATTCGGCCACCAGGTCACTCACCAACGTTACGGGATCGAGATGCTCATAGTGATAGCGGAACGCGCGCGCCTCAATGCGGCCGAAATCCAGCAGCGACTCGACGAGCCTCTGCAGCCGCTCGCTTTCGCGGGACAGAATGTCATAGGATTTCTGCCGCAGGTCTTCCGTGGGAACCCTCCCTTTGGACAGCATCTCCGAAAGCTGGCGCAGCGAGGTGAGCGGGGTCCGGAATTCATGCGACACCGCCGACACGAACTCGGACTGGAGCCTGGCCACGGCCTGCTCGCGGTCGATGGCGCGCATGATAAAATAGGAGCCGGCCAGAAGCACTAGCGCCAGCACCGCGAATCCTGAAAGCAGGAGGCGGCGCCGCCCGGCAAAGCCTGATTCGTCGGCGCCGGGATCGGCACTGGTTGCGTGCAGAGTCCCGGGTAGTCTGGTGGCAGGCGCCGTCCGTACGGCCTGCGGGCTGCTCTTGTCGAACGAGCCGATCATCACCTGCCCGTCCGCGTCGATCAAGGCGCCCTGGACACGCCGGCCTTGCAAAGCCTCTGTCCACTTCGAATCAAGATAACCGGGCCCCGCCAACACAGCGGCCAGCCGATCCGAAGTCCCCGTCCAGGAGATCAACACCGGCCGGCCTTCGATTTTCAGGATCCGGCGCCCTTTCGATTCCGGCTCGGCGATCCACTGGCCGTACATCGATTCCGTGGCGATCGAGAGCGCGAGTGCGTTCTGTTCGCGTTCCTTCAAGGGACTGGCCCCCGACCAGCGCTGCGCCTCTTCCACATGAAACTCCCAGGCGGGCCGGAGCAAGCTCCAGAGGCCGCTCCAAAGGGCCGAATGCATGAGCGACGCTTCCTTCCGCAGTTCTTCGCGCTTTCCGATCGCTTCCAGCGCGGTGCCGCGCGCTTCGCGCGCCATCAGTTCCGCCGGCAGCCCCAGAACGGGGGTTCGGCCAAGTTGGGCGAGTTCGTCGTAGGCTTGGAGGGCCTCCTCATGGCGGCCGGTTTTGCGGAGGTTCCGCCCCAAGCGCAGCAAAGCGCCGGCGCGCACCCCGGGATCCGGTGATCGCGCAAGTTTCCGGAAGACCTCGGCCGCTTTGGCCGGATCGTTGCGCTGGTACTCCAGGGTCTCGCCGGCGGCGAAGATCGCAGCCGGCGGTTCTTCGCCGTCCGGGATCACGGGATAGTAGAGCAGGCAGCCGGGCGGGTAAGCGTTGACGGTGCGTTTCGTCACCCGCAGGACCATCACGCCGTCCGGCGGTTCCTTCGTGCCAGGGCTCGGGACGAAGCTCAGGTAGCTTTCAAGGTCCGTGAGGCTTTGCTGAAGCGCGGCGGCCATGTGGTCCGCCGCAAGTTCCAGGCGTTCCTGCACGCG
>Ga0315288_10005449_pt1 | contig 16185 bp, 16 predicted proteins | sample YL17G11_20_MG_FD_203454 | JGI IMG/M metagenome (GOLD analysis project Ga0315288, IMG submission 203454) | Sediment microbial communities from Yellowstone Lake, YNP, Wyoming, USA - YL17G11_20 | ecosystem: Environmental > Aquatic > Freshwater > Lake > Sediment | place: USA: Wyoming | collected...
GTTCCCCTCCAACGCTCGCTTCGCTCACTGCCTCCCTTCCGCGGAACATTTGGCGATGACATCGGCGAGATCCGTTGATCATGGAGTTCGCGAAGGCAACGCGTGATGTTCAATGGAAAAGGGGCAGGGCGACCGGGTCTTCCCGGTGCCCGTTGGGGAAAAAACCGGCTAAAGGGTTTTTCCCCAAGAGTGACCCGAGGCGCCGAGAAGGAGCGACGAGGAGCCAAGTCAATCGGAAACGCCCTCAAGACTTTGACCTTATTGGCACTCACCCCCCCTTCCCCCCCTCTGAAAAGGGTGGGCCCCGAAAGATGTCGGCGTTTCCGGGTATGTCGGAGTGGAGGCCGATACGGACGCCGAAGATAGCCTTGAAATACCCACAAAATGTGGAAGAGAACCCGGTCGTTTTATTGTAGAATAAGGTCCGATGCGAATTCGTCGATGGACCGCGACGCTCGGGGGACTTCTTCTGCCCGCCGTCCTGTTCGGCCAGGCCGGCGGGATGGCCGAGGTCTACAATCTCCGTCACTATACCCACCCCAACTTCACCCGGATCGTCCTCGATATCGGCGTCCTCCGGGAATACGCCTCCGCCGAGACCGCCGCGCCGGGACGGATCATCGTCGACGTCCTCCAGGCCCGGCTCAATCCCATCGTCAGCGAGGACATCATCCCGGCCAAGTGCGACTACATCAACGCCATTCACGTCGCCCAGAAATCGCCGTCCACGGTTCGTCTCACCGCGGAGGTCGATTTCGCCCGCGTCCGCCGCTACCAGGTCTATCACGTCTCCGACCCTTTCCGAATCGTCATCGATATCTACCCCCGGGCCAAGGCCGGGCCGGCCGCCAAAGAGCCGGCGGCGCCGAAGCCCGCCGAGCCGACCCGCTCGGGCTACACCATGGCCCGCCAGCTCGGGCTCGGCGTCCGGACGATCGTCCTCGACCCCGGCCATGGCGGACTCGACCCCGGCTGTCTCGATCCCGTCGGGCCGAAGGAAAAGGACCTGGCCCTCGATATCGCTCTTAAGCTCAAGGACCTCCTCAAGTCCAACACCGACCTCGAAGTCATCCTGACCCGGGAAACCGACATCCACGTTCCCCTCGAAAACCGGACCGTGATCGCCAACCAGCGGAAGGCCGACCTCTTCATCTCGATCCACGTCAATGCCTTCCGCTTGAAGAACCGCCGCGGGATCGAGACATTTTTCCTCAACTTCAGCGCCGACCCGGCCGTGAACGAGCTCGCCGCCCGGGAGAACGCCACGACGACCAAAACCATGGGCGAGATGGAGAAGATCCTCAAGAAGATCGTCCAGAACTCGAAGATCGTCGAGTCGCAGGAGCTGGCCGGCAAAATCCAGGGGAATCTGGTCCAATTCCTCTCCCGCCGGTACGCCAACGTCAAGAACCTGGGGGCCAAGGGCGGCCCGTTCTGGACGCTCCTCGGGAGCGAAATGCCTTCGGTCCTCGTCGAGGTCGGCCACCTGACGAACGCCGAGGAAGGGCGGCGCCTTCAAGATCCGGCCTACCGGCAGCAGGTCGCCCGCGGCATTTACGAAGGCATCGTCGCTTACCTGAAATCCCTCGGCAAAGGATAAGGCCATGCATCGACGCACGTTTTTGAAGGACGCGGCCGTGGGCTCGATCGCCCTCGGGGCCCGTCCCAGGCTTTTCGCCCGCGGCGCCGCCCCCGACCTGGCCTTCGTCCAGGGCGAATCCCCGGCCGCGATCGCCAAGGCCGCCGTCGAAACGCTCGGCGGGATGGGCCGATTCGTCGCCAAAGGCGACAACGTCATGATCAAACCCAACATCGGCTGGGACCGGACGCCCGAGATGGCGGCCTGCACCAATCCCGAAGTCGTCAAGGCGCTCGTCGAGCTCGCCTTCGAGGCCGGGGCCAAAAAAGTCGCGGTCATGGACAACACGACCAACCAGGCCCAACGCTGCTATGCCCGCTCGGGCATCCAGGCCGCGGCCAAGGCGGCCGGAGCCGACGTCCTCTTCGTCAATCCGCGGCGGATCAAAAAGATGGCCGTCAAAGGCGCGTGGCTCAAGGATTGGGACGTCATCGAGGACTTCGTCGAGGTCGACAAGCTTATCAATGTCCCGATCGTCAAGCACCACAGCCTCTGCCGGGCGACGATCGGGATGAAAAACTGGCTGGGGGCCATCGGCGATCCCCGCAACCGGCTCCACCAGCGCCTCGACGAGGCCATGGTCGACCTGGCGGCTTTCTTCAAGCCCGTCCTCACGGTCCTCGACGCCTACCGGATCCTGGTCCGGAACGGGCCCCAGGGCGGTCGTCCCTCGGACACCAAGCTTCTGAAAACGGTCGTCGCGGGGGCGGACGCCGCCGCGGTCGACGCCATGGGGGCCACCTTCCTCGAGATCCCGCCCGCCGAGCTCCCTTACCTGAAGTTCGCCGCGGCGCGCGGGCTCGGACGGATCGATGTGGAGAAACTGGCGATTGAAAAAAGAACGGTCTAAAAAGCACCGGGCTCTTCAGATTCTCCGGATCGCGGTCCAGACGGTCTTCCTCGGCCTCTTCCTCAAGCTCCTCTTCGGGACCCATTTCACCGGCGAGGATTATATCGGGAACGTGGAGGTCTTCTTCCATTTCGACCCGATGCTCGCGATCGCGACGTTCATCGCCTCCCGCCAGGTCCTCGCCTTTTTCGGACTAGCGGCGGTGACGGTCGTCGTGACCGCGCTTTTAGGACGCGTCGTCTGCGGGTGGGTCTGTCCCCTCGGCGCGGTCCACCAGTTTTTCTCCTGGCTGTTCAAGAAGACCAAGCTCGCCCGGCCGAAGAGGCCGGCCGAAGGCGGACTGTGGGTGAAGTATGCCGTCTTCGTCTTTGTCCTCGTCGGGGCGCTCTTCACCCTCGACCTCGTCGGGCTCTTCGATCCCCTCTCCTTCCTGACCAGGACGCTCGTAACGAGCGTCATCCCGGCCTTAGCCCAAGGGGCCTCGATGGCGATCGGGTTCGTTTATTCCTTGAAGCTCGAAGCCTTCGGCGACACCCTGACCCAGGCCGTCGAAAGGCTGACCCTGAACGCGACCTTTCAGCAGGGCTTCTTCATCGGCCTCGTCTTTCTCGGTCTTGTGATCCTGAATATGTGGAGGGAACGGTTCTGGTGCCGTTCGATCTGCCCGACCGGAGCGCTGCTCGGCCTCATGAGCCGGTGGAATCTCTTCAAGGTCAAAGTGGACGAAGCGAAATGCATCAAGTGCAACCTCTGCTCGATCCACTGCGAAACCCAGGCCGTCCCTTATCCGAACGACCGGTGGAAAAGCTCCGAGTGCGTTTATTGCGAAACGTGCGCCGCGATCTGCCCGACCAAAGCCGTCACGTTTCCGCTGCGCTGGAAGAGGGAACGGCTCCCGGCCGTCGATTTTTCGCGGCGGAAAGTCCTGGCTACCGCGGCCCTGGCCTTCGCGAGCGTCCCCTTTTTCCGGATCTCGAAGGCGCGGAAGCGGGCTCATGAGAAGCTCATCCGGCCGCCGGGCTCGCTCCCCGAGCCGGCGTTCCTGGCGAAATGCGTCAAGTGCGGCGAGTGCATGAAGGCCTGCCCGACGAACGGGCTCCAGCCGGCGCTGACCGAGGCGGGACCCGAGGGGTTGTGGACGCCGGTCCTCGTCCCCAAAATCGGCTACTGCGAATATTACTGCTCGCTCTGCTCCCAGATCTGCCCCACGGGCGCGATCAAGGAGCTCACGATTCCCGAAAAAGTCAACGTCAAGATCGGCACGGCCTGGATCAACAAGAACCGGTGCCTTCCCTATTTTTTGGGGAGGCCGTGCATCGTCTGCGAGGAGCACTGCCCGACCTCGCCCAAAGCGATCAAATTCGTCATGGTCGAAACCAAGCTGCCGGACGGGACGACGGCGACGCAAAAAGCGCCGGTCCTCGACCTGAATTTATGCATCGGCTGCGGGATCTGCGAGACCAAGTGCCCGGTCGTCGACGACCCGGCGATCTATGTCACCAGCGTCGGCGAGAGCCGGTCACCTAATAATACTCTACTTTTGCAAATTACAGATTTGAAATAAATTATACTATTGACAGCGGTAGTTACTAGTAGTATATAGTATTATAGATAATTTACATGCCCATATTTATTATTATTGGAGGAGGATAGTAACAAGGTCAATGAATAATTTACTTGAATTAATTGACATAAAAAAAATAATCGGTGAGAATATCGTTCCTCTTGGTGAAGAGACTATTCGAAGATATTTTAGACGAGGAGTTTTCCATATACATAAAAGAAATCCCAAAGACGGGACCACAATTTTAAGCTATAGAGGGAGTGTGTTTATTAGGTACCGCGTATTCGAAAAAATTGCACGACAAAACAGTCTTCGTCGTATTTCGATAGAAGATATGGGTGACGTTATGACAAAAGCAAGCGGCTACGAAGATGATTTTATTCTGAATAGAATTCAAAAAGAAATTCCGAAAGATCAGATAATCAAAGAATATTCTGATGAAGTCAAGAAAGCTCTTGCAAGAAAAAAGATATAGTAAGGAGGGGAAAATGTCGTTAAATGAATATTTCGTCCAAAAGTTATCAAAGCTACTCGGTGTTCCGCCGGAAAAAATCACGGACATTTATCTGTTGGAATATGCTAGAACGCATTATAAGAAGCTTAATCATTATGACTCTTCCAAAATGGGGGGGCATGTCGCGGCTCGGTTTCTTAAACACGTCGACGAATCTGAATTCCTTAAGATACAAAAAGAAAACGATGACTTCCTGGCCCAATTAGAAAAAGAAGATGAAAATATTCATAGTTATTCGGCTTCCCCATAAAATAATCGAAAAAGTACTCTAAGGAAGGGGGAGTTATTATGTGTGATGACGGAAATATACGAGGAATCGAGATAGAAATAATAGAAAATATTTTAAGGATGATTCAAGAAAAATATCCGGTTTTTAATAAAGGAACATATTACTTAGCCTTCAAATTCGGAATCGACAATGATATTGGTTTTCATAACCTAAGAGATATGCTCACTCATCTAAAAACAACAATCGTAGATTGCAAAGACCGAAAATCAAGAGAAGATCAAATTTTGTTAGCCGAAGAACACTTGAGGAGAGCCCTTGTAGAACCATATGAACTTGGCGCAAACGAGACTCTAGCCGAAGCGAAAAATCTTTTTGATGAATACGACGAGCTAATCATTAAAACAAAAGCGAAAGAGAAAGAATTTTTTCCAAGCGCAATCGACGAGACAATAAGGCATAAATTTCGCGATATTCAAATTCTGATGACTTCTGGAAGAGAAAAAAAGACTGCTAATCTTTGGAATAATGAATGGGAAAAAGCAGTGGAAGCTTTTACGGATGCAGCTGATAAAGCATTTGACCTCAAAGACATTCTTAAAATAAGAATCGAAGTTCTAAAAAGAATTCATACTGATCGACGCAGCAAAATCTATTTCATTTGGGCTATCGTAGCTACAATAATAGTTGGTCTGATGGGAATCTTTATAACCTTAATAGTAGCATCGTGAAGTAATAGCGTAACAAGTTTTTATTCTCTTAGAAGCAAAGAGAACTCGTTTTTGAGGGCCGGAATGACGGCGAAAAGATCGCCGACGATGCCGTAGTCCGCCACCTTGAAGATCGGCGCTTCGGCGTCTTTGTTGACGGCGACGATGATTTTCGAGGAGGACATTCCGGCCAGGTGCTGGATGGCCCCGCTGATCCCGAAGGCCAAGTAAAGCGTCGGAGAGACGGTCTTGCCCGTTTGTCCGACCTGGTGGGCGTGGCCGATCCAGCCCGAATCGACGGCCGAACGCGACGCCCCCACGGCCGCACGCGGGAGGACTGAGGCGAGGTCCTGGAGAAGAGCGAAGTTCTCCGGCCCTTTCATTCCCCGGCCTCCCGAGACGATGATATCGGCTTCGGCGACGTCGATGGCTTCCCCTTTTTCCCGGACAATCTCCACCACGCGGCCCCGGACGGCCTCGTCCGGAATCGCGAAGTCCTTCGCGACGATGTCTCCGGCCGGAGCCGGGGCCGATTCGACGGCATAAACATTGGGCCTGAGCGTGGCGATGAGCGGGGCGGACTTCAAGGTCACGGTCAAGAACGCCTTGCCGGCATAGATCGGCCGGGTGAACACGAGCGTTCCGTCCCGGACGGCGACTTTCGTGCAATCGGAGGCCAGAGCGGCCCCCAGCCTGGCCGCGAGCCGCGGGGCCAGATCCCGGCCCATGGCCGTTCCGGAGATGAAGACGGCTTGGGGAGACGTTTCCCGGACAAGCTCGGCCAAAGCCGGAGCGAATCCCTGAGCCGAATAGGCGGCTAAGGCCGGCCCGTCGAGATGGAAGACCTTGGCGGCGCCGTATCCGAAAAGCTCGGAACCGGCCCCGTCCGCCGCCGGCCCGACGAGGGCCGCGCCCGCCGCGAGGCCCAGCTCGCCGGCCCGCCTTTTGGCCTCGGACAGGGCTTCCAGGGAGCTCTTTTTGATTTTCCCGTCGCGCGTTTCGATGAACGTCAGGATCATGGCCGCCTCCTCAGATGACCTTCGCTTCGCTTCGGAGCAGCCCGACGAGCGCCGTCGCGGCCTCCTCGGGCGGGCCCGAGAGGATCTTGCCGGCCTGCTTGGCCGCGGGGGTCTCGAGGGCCGCGACGACGACCTGGGGCTCCAGGTCCGCCGGAGCGAGCCCGAGCTCGGCCGCGGGGATGACGGGAATGGTCTTTTTCTTGGCCGCCATGATCCCCTTGAGCGTCTCATAACGCGGGTCGTTCAAGCCCTTCTGGGCCGAGACGACGGCGGGGAGGGTGAAGGCCACCTTTTCGACGGCGCCTTCGATCTCCCGGTAGGCCGTTCCGGCCGCGCCGTCGATGGCGAGCTTGGTCACGACGCTCGCCTGGGGGAGGCCGAGGAGCTCGGCGACCATGGCCGGCACCGCGGCGTTGTCCGCCCCGACCGACATCCGGCCGAAGAGAAGGAGGTCGGCGTTGGGGTGTTTCGTCCGGGCGTAATGGGCCAGGATTCGGGCCGTCCTGAGGGCGTCGTACGTTTCTTTTCGGTCGTCCTTGATGAGAACGGCCTCGTCGGCGCCCATGGCCAAGGCTTTCCGGAGCGTCGTCAGGGCCTCGTCGAGGCCGAGGGTCACGACCGTCACCAGGCCGCCCTTGGCTTCCCTCAGGCGCAAGGCCTCTTCGATCGCGTACTCGTCGTTCGGGCTGATGACGAAATTCAGGCCCTCCTCGACGACGGTCTTGGTTTCATAGTGGATCCGGATCTTCGATTCGGTGTCCGGGACGCGCTTGATGAACACGAGGATATGCATGGCGGCCTCCTTGAACCTTTTTATCCCCCTTTTTTTTATCCGTCGAAGCGACGGAAGAGCAGCGACCCGTTCGTCCCTCCGAAACCGAACGAATTCGACAGGGCGTAGACGATCTCCGCCGAACGGGCGACATTCGGGACGTAATCGAGGTCGCAGGCCGGGTCGGGATTCTCATAATTGATCGTCGGCGTCATCGTCTGGTGCCAAACGCAGAGGGCCGTGATCGCCGTCTCGATCCCGCCCGCGGCGCCCAACAGGTGCCCGGTCATGGATTTGGTCGAGTTGACCGCGAGCTTGCGGGCATGCGGTCCGAAGACGGTCTTAACGGCCGCGGTCTCGATCCGGTCGTTGATCAACGTGGAGGTCCCGTGGGCGTTGATGTACTGGACGGCGTCCGGGGGGATGCCGCCGTCCTCGAGGGCCCGGCGCATGACCCGGATTGCTCCGTCCCCGTCTTCGGCCGGGGCGGCGGCGTGGAAGGCGTCGCCGGTCATCCCGTAGCCGACGACCTCGGCGTAGATCCGGGCCCCCCGCCGGAGGGCCCGGCCCAGTTCCTCGAGAATCACGATCCCCGCGCCCTCGCCCATGACGAAGCCGTCGCGGAGAGCGTCGAACGGCCGCGACGCTTTCTCGGGAGCGTCGTTGCGTTCGGAGAGGGCCTTCATGGCGCAGAATCCGGCGATCCCGAGCGGGGTGATGGCCGCCTCGGCCCCGCCGGCGATCATGATCTCGGCCTCGCCCCGCTGAATGAGACGGAACGAGTCGCCGACGGCGTGCGTCCCCGACGTGCAGGCCGTGACCGTGGCCGAATTGGGGCCCTTGGCCCTGAACCGGATCGAAATCTGGCCCGCGGCCTCATTGATGATCGTGGAGATGAGAAAGAACGGCGAGACCCGCTCGGGACCTTTCTCGATCATTTGGCGGACCTGGTCCTCGATCGTCCCGATCCCCCCGATCCCCGAGCCGACATAAACGCCGCAGCGATCGCCCTCCAGCATCGCCCGGGGGACGCCCGCGTCCTCCGCCGCCAGTTCCGCCGCGGCGAGGGCGTACTGAATAAAGGGGTCCATCTTGCGGACCTCCTTGCGCTCGATAAAGTCGAGCGGGTTGAAGCCCTTGACTTCGCCGGCGATCTTGGTGGGATGGCGGGACGCGTCGAACTTGGTGATGAGCCCGATCCCGCTCCGGCCGGCCCGGAGGGCCTCCCAGTTGGCCTTGACGCCCATGCCCAGGGGGGTCACAAGCCCCCCCCCGGTGATGACAACCCGTCTCTGCGTTATGGTTTTCGCATCACCCGGATTACTTGACATGGCCGACGATGTAATCCATCGCTCTGCCGACGGTCGTCAGCTTCTCGGCTTCCTCGTCAGGGATATCGAGCCCGAACTCGTCCTCGAGGGCCATGACGAGCTCCACGGTGTCGAGCGAATCCGCGCCGAGGTCCTCGATGAACGAGGCGTTCTCCGTGACCTGATCCTCGCTGATGCTCAGCTTGTCCGCGACGATCGCCTTCATCTTCTTCAGTAATTCGTCTCTGTCCATGGTGACCTCCTCTGAATTTAGGGGATGACCCTTACATATACATGCCGCCGTTCACGTTCAGGACCTGCCCGGTGATGTAGGCCGCGTCGTCCGAGCAGAGGAACTTGACCGCCCGGGCGACCTCGATCGGCTCTCCGAAACGCTGGAGGGGGATGACGCCGAGGAAGGCCGTCTTGACGGCCTCGGGCAGGCCGGCGGTCATCGGCGTGGCGATGTAGCCCGGGGCCACGGCGTTGACCGTGATCCCGCGGGAAGCAACCTCCCGGGCAAGCGACTTGGTGAAACCGATGAGCCCCGCCTTCGAGGCGGAGTAATTGGCTTGGCCGGCGTTGCCCATGAGCCCGACGACCGAGGAGAGGTTCACAATCCGCCCCGTCCGGGCGCCGATCATGCTCCGGATGACCGCTTTGGAGAAATTATAAATGCCTTTGAGGTTGACGGCGATGACGGCGTCCCACTCCTCCTCCCTCATCCGCATGAGGAGGTTGTCGCGGGTGATGCCGGCGTTATTGATCAGGTGGTCGATTTTTCCGTGAGCCTCGAGAACGGCCTCGGCGACGGCCGCGGCCTGGTCGAATCGGGCGACGTCGGCCTCGCGGACCTCCGCCCGGCCGCCCGCGGCGGCGATCGCGGCGGCGACGGCCTCGAGTTTGGCCTTCTGGACATCCACCAGGACGACGAGGGCGCCCTCCCGGGCGAATTCATGGGCGATGGCCTCGCCGATGCCTTGCGAAGCTCCCGTGACGATCGAGACGCGTTGGGTGAAGATCATCCGAGGCTGACTCCTCCCGCCGCCCCGGCGAGTTCCTCGCGGATCCGGTCCTGGACCCGGCGGGCGACGAAATCCCGGGCCAGGCGGACGGCGTTCTTCACGGCCAGGGAGTTGGATCGGCCGTGGCCGATGATGCAGACGCCGTTGAGGCCGAGCAGTTGGGCGCCCCCGTACTCGGCGTAATCGAGGCGTTTGTACAAACGCTTGAGGTTGCGCCGCATGAGCAGGAATCCGATCTTAGCGAAGAAATTCCCCATGATCTCGCGGCGGGCCATGGAGAACAGGTGCTCCACGACGCCCTCGGTGACCTTGAGGGCGACGTTGCCGGTGAAGCCGTCGCTGACGATGACGTCGGCTTTGCCCGAGTAAAGGTCCTTGCCTTCGACGTTGCCGATGAAGTTGAGAGGCGAGGCCGCCAGCCGCTCGAAGGCTTCCTTGGTCAGGTCGTTGCCTTTGCTCTCCTCCTCGCCGACGCTCATAAGACCGATCCGGGGCTCCCGGAGCCCCAGGATCTGCTCCATGAAGACCTTGCCCATCCGGGCGAACTGCTCGAGGTCTTCGGGCCGGCAGTTGACGTTGGCGCCGACGTCGAGGAGCAGGGTCAGGCCGCCGACGCTCGGGACGAGGAGCGAGAGGGCCGGCTTATTGACGCCCTGGAGCGCTCCCAGGATCTTGCGGGAGATATAGACGACCGCCGCCGTGTTCCCCATGGAAACTAAGGCGTCGGCTCGGTTGTTTTTGACGAGCTCGGCCCCGACCCGGATCGAAGAGCGGCGCTTACGGCGGACGGCGAAGATGCCGTCGCCCATGCCCACGGCCTCGGGGGCGTCGATGATCGTGATCCGGGAGGCGCCGCCGCCGAGGCGGTCGAACTCCTTCTTGACGAGCGACTCGACGCCGACGAGGAGGATGTCCAGATCGAACTCGCGAACGGCTTGGAGGGCGCCCTCGACGGCGATCCGGGGGCCGAAATCGCCCCCCATGGCATCGACGGCGATCTTCATGCCGGGCCTTCCGAGGTCAATCTTCGGCTTCCTTGATGACCTGGCGGCCGCGGTAGTGGCCGCATTCGGGACAGGCCTTGTGGGGAAGCTTGGGGGTCCCGCAGTTCGAGCAGGCGGCGAAAGAGGGGACGGCCATCCCGTCGTGGCTCCGGCGGCGGCCCTTGCGGGAAGGAGAGTGACGGCGTTTCGGGTTGGGCATTTATCTGTCTTTCTTAAGGGATTTTAAGGGTTCGAGGCGGGCGTCGGTCTCGCGGACTTGGCAGCCGCAGTCGCCGTCCCGGCGGACCTTGCCGCAGACGGCGCAGATCCCCTCGCAGTCGGGGGAACAGAGCGGCTTCGGGGGGAAGGTCAGGTTCAACTGCTCGAGGATCACCTCCCGGACATCGATCCGGCGGCTCTGGTAAAACAGCCGGTCGATTTCGCAGTCGTCGAGCTCCTCTTTGAGCTCATGGAGCTCCTCCGGCAGACAGACCAGGTCGAAATTGGAGTCGACCGGAAACTCGTAGGGGCTCAGGCACCGGCCGCAGACGAAACTCAGGACGGTCGTGATCCGGCCCTTAACCCAGATCTCCTCGCCGACACGCTTGAGGGTCGCCTCGGTATGGACGGGCTGAAGGAAGACGGCCTCCTCCTCGACCAGATCCAGGCTCGGAAACTCGAAGTTCCGACTCAGGGACAGGCCGTCCCTCGGCAGCTTATCTATATCAATAATCATAGGTTGCGTCCTTCGGAAGTCGCTTTATTATACCCATTTGGTTTTGGATGTCAAATGAGCCCGGAGGCCCGTTCCCCCCTTGTATCCGAAGCTAAAAACGACTATAGATAATCGGGAGGATTCCGATGGCCGGATCGACGACCGAGATCATCCGCAACGGCATGCCGTTCCTCGTTCAAACCCAGGATAACGGGCCCCGCGCCCAGGCCGTCGAGACGCTCGTCTACCGTCGCGGCCGCCTGGTCTATTCCCGGAAAGCCTCCTGGCAGGATCTCCTCGGAGAGCCCCACTTCGAGTCCCGGGTGGCTCGCTTAATCATCGACCAGCATCGGGAGGTCGGCGAGGAAATCTCGGCCGGACGTCTCGATACGTTTCTTTTCCGGGATTGAGAATGGCGGCTCCGGTCCTTTATCTCATCGACGGCAACTCCTTGCTCTACCGGTCGTTCTACGCCATCCAGGGGCTCTCCACCTCCTCCGGCTTCCCGACGAACGCCATCTACGGCTTCGTCATGACCCTCCGCAAACTCCTCGCCGAGGACAAACCCGAGTATCTCGGGATCGTTTTCGACGCGCCCGGGGCCAAGGTCCGCCGGGAAATGTTCAAGGACTACAAGGCCCACCGCAAACCCATGCCCGACGACCTCCAGAAGCAGATTCCCAAGCTCAAGGAGGTCCTCCGGGCTTTTCGAATCCCGCTCCTCGAGAATGACCGGTACGAGGCCGACGATGTCCTGGGCAGCCTCGCCCGCCGGGCCGAGGCCGAAAAATTCCGGACCGTGATCGTCTCGCCCGACAAGGACCTGCTCCAGCTCATCGGCCCGAAGACGTCCGTTCTGAACCCGGCCAAGGATCTTCGGCTCGATCCGTCCAACGTCCGGGACTATTTCGGGGCCGCGCCGGACCAGGTCGTGGATGTTTTATCGCTCTGGGGCGATCCTTCGGACAACGTCCCGGGAGTTCCCGGGATCGGGGAAAAAACGGCCAAGGCCCTCATCGCCGAATACGGAAGCCTCGACAACCTGCTCCGGAGCCTGGACAAGATCCGCAATCCCCGGCTCCGCGAAGCCATCCGGGCGAACCTGGACACTCTCGAGACCAGCCGCCGGCTCGTAACGATCGAACGCGGCCTCGAGGTGGACTTCGATCCGGCCGCCCTGGCCGTCGAGGAGCCCGACGCCGACGAGCTCGCCCGCCTTTTCCGGGAGCTCGAGTTCGGGACCTTGCTCGCCGCCTACGCGCCCAAGCCCGCCCCGGTCGAAAAGCGGTACCGGACGATCGCCGACGCCGGGGAGCTCGAAGGCCTGGTCGCCCGGATCGAAAAAACCGGGTTCGTCTCTCTCGACACCGAGACGGACAACATCTTCCCGACCCGGGCGCGTCTCGTCGGAATGTCGTTCGCCCTCGTCCCCGACGAAGCCGCCTACCTCCCCCTCCGGCACGATTATCTCGGCGCGCCCGAGCAGATCCCCGTCCCTCAAGCCCTCGAGATCCTCCGTCCGATTCTCGAGAATCCCAAAATCCGGAAGATCGGCCAGAACATCAAATACGACCTGATCGTCCTCCGGCGCGAAGGCATCCGCCTCGCCGGAATCGACGGCGACACGATGGTCCTCTCCTACCTCCTCGAACCGAACTGGGGAAAGCATAATCTCGACCGCCTCGCCCCGGCTTACCTTCAAGAGACGGCCATCCCCTACCGGAACGTCGTCGGCCGGGGAAAGGACGAGATCACAATGGACCGGGCGGCCGTGGAGAATGTGACGCCTTATGCCTGCCAGGACGCCGATTTCGCCCTGAAGCTCGAGAGCCGGCTCCGGCCCAAGGTCGAGGCCGCCGGCCTGGCCGGGCTTTACAGCGGCATGGAGAAGCCGCTCATCGAGATCCTGGCCGAAATGGAGATCGCCGGGGTCCGAGTCGACAAGGACGCCCTCGGGACGCTCTCGCGGGAGCTCGCCGCGGACATGAATCGCCTCGAAAAAAAAATTTACGAGCATGCCTCCGGCGAGTTCAACCTGAATTCCCCGCAGCAGCTCGCCGTGGTCCTGTTCCATAAACTCCAGCTTCAACCCTCGAAGAAAACCAAGGGAACGAAAAGCTACTCGACGGCGATCGAAATCCTCGAAGAGCTCCGGGACCTCCATCCCATCGTCCCCTTCGTGATCGAATACCGCCAGCTGGCCAAGCTGAAATCGACCTACGCCGACGCCCTGGCCTCGCTCATCGATCCCGCGACGGGACGGATCCATACCTCCTACAACCAGACCGTCGCCTCGACGGGCCGGCTCTCGAGCTCGGATCCGAACCTCCAGAACATCCCCGCCCGGGGCGAGATGGGCCGGCGCTTCCGCCGGGCCTTCATTCCGGAGGAAGGCCGGGGACTTCTCTGCGCCGACTACTCCCAGATCGAGCTCCGGGTCCTGGCTCACCTCTCCGGGGATCCGGCCCTCGTCGAGATCTTCCGGAAGGATCAGGACATCCACGCCGAGACGGCCGCGCGCGTCTTCGGGGAGGACGCGGCCCTTTTCCCGGAAGAGCGCCGCCGCCGGGCCAAGATCATCAACTTCAGCATGATCTACGGCGCCTCGGCCTTCTCCCTGGCCAAGGAACTCGGGACCTCGAACCGCGAGGCCCAGGAGTTCATCGACCGTTATTACGCCCGCTTCCCGAAGGTGAAGGACTATCTGGACCGGATCGTCGAGGAAGCGAAGGCGCGGGGATACGCGGAGACGATGTTCGGCCGGAAGCGCCAAGTCCCGGAACTCGCCCAGGCGGACAAAGCCGCCCAACAAGCCGGCCGCCGGATCGCCCTCAATATGCCTATCCAAGGGACGGCCGCCGACATTATGAAGAAAGCGATGATCGATGTCCGCAGGGACATGGATCGGCACGGGCTCGCCGCCCAAATGATCCTCCAAGTCCACGACGAGCTCGTCTTCGAGGTCCCGGAGCAGGAACGGGCCCGGATGGAGAAGCTGGTCCGCGCCCGGATGGAGCGGGTCTGCGACTTCCGCGTCCCCCTCAAGGTCTCCCTCGGCTGGGGGCCGAACTGGGCGGAAGCGAAATAACGGCCTCATTTCTTTTTTGATTGCGTCGACCCGGCATCTGTGCCAGAATGAAAATCTCGACGGCGGTCTCTTGCGGGAGGGCGTTTTCATGGTCAGAAAATTCAATCTCTGCGAAAGCCGGATCGAGGAGTGCCCGGCCGAGGACGCGCCCATTCAGTTCTACATCAGCCCCACCGACGAGGAGAAACGCTGCCTCGTCGATGTCCTGAAGATCGACGAGCACACCCTGGCCTCGGCTTTGGATCCCGACGAGCTGTCCCGTTTGGAGTTCGAGCCCGAGCACGCCGCCCTGATCTTCAAGCGGCCGAAAAACTATTCGGCCGAGGACCTCTTTCTTTTCCGGGTGACGTCGATGGGCTATTTCCTCTTCAAAGACAAGCTCATCTGCCTCCTCTCCGAGGACATCCCCCTCTTCGAAGGGAAGATCTTCGCCCGGACAACCGGCCTCCCGGAAGTCATGCTGAAGATGCTGTACCGGACGATCTATCATTTCATCGAGCATCTCAAGATCATCAACCGCATCTCGGAGGAGCTCGAGCACAAGATCAACCGGGCCATGGAGAACCGCTACCTCATCAACCTCTTCACCCTGGAGAAGAGCCTGGTGTACTACCTCAACGCCATCAACTCGAACGCCATGGTCATCGAGAAGATCAAGCATAACGCCGGGAAGATCGGGTTCGGCCCGGACAGCATCGAGCTTCTCGACGATATCCTCGTCGAGAACACCCAATGCTTCAAACAGGCCGAAATCTACTCGAACATCCTGACCGGCCTCATGGACGCCCGGGGGACGATCGTCGGCAACAACCTCAACGTCCTCATGAAGACGTTGAACATCATCACCATCGGGATCATGGTTCCGACCTTCGTCGTCAGCGCCTTCTCGATGAACGTCCGGATTCCGTTGTCGGGCCATCCGCTCGCCTTCTGGATGATCATCGGCCTGGCCGCCGTATCCCTCGTCGGCCTGATCCTCTTCTGGAAATTCAAGAAGTGGTGAGGGAAACGAAGGCCGGCCGCTTTCTCTACTTCTCGGAATTTCTCGGCTGCGGGATCCTCGACCCGGAAGGCGCGGCCGTCGGAAGGCTGGCCGATCTCAAGGTCCGGATGGGCGAGATCTACCCGAAGGTCTCGGCGATCGCCGTCCGCCGCCGCGGCGAGAAGCCCCTCCGGGAGCTCGACTGGACGGACGTCGAGGAGTTCGACGGCTCGCGGATCCGCCTCAAACCGGGCGCGACGGCGCGCTTTCGCCCGCTTGAGACGGCCCAGGACGAAATCCTCCTCCGCGACGAGCTTTTGGACAAACAGGTGGTCGATACCTCCGGGGCCAAGATCGAACGGGTCAACGACATCCATCTCCTGATGGTCCATGAAGACCTGCGCCTCGCCCATGTCGACTTCGGAGCGCGCGGCCTCCTCCGCCGGCTGGGCTGGCTCCGCCGGGTCGACCGGGTCACAAACTGGCTCTTCGCCTCCCAAACCGGAGAGAAGCTCATCTCCTGGAAATACGTCCAGCCCCTGCCGAGCGACCCGGTCCGAAAGAACCTCAAGATCAACGTCACCTCCCGCAAGCTTCATGAGCTCCACCCCTCGGACCTAGCCGACATCATCGAAGACTTGGACCGGAGAAGCCAGGCGGTCCTCTTCCGCTCTCTCGACACCGAGACGGCCGCCCTGACGCTCGAAGAAGTCGACGATCCGAAGGTCCAAGCCGCCCTCATCAACTCGGCCCAGGTCGAGCGCGCTTCGGACATCCTCGAGGAGATG
>Ga0315288_10005450_pt1 | contig 16184 bp, 23 predicted proteins | sample YL17G11_20_MG_FD_203454 | JGI IMG/M metagenome (GOLD analysis project Ga0315288, IMG submission 203454) | Sediment microbial communities from Yellowstone Lake, YNP, Wyoming, USA - YL17G11_20 | ecosystem: Environmental > Aquatic > Freshwater > Lake > Sediment | place: USA: Wyoming | collected...
ACGACTCGAATCAGTCGTTGTACGTGAAATACGGCGCTACGGCGTCCACCACTAGCTTCACGTACCTGATGACGCCGAAGTCCACTTGGGAAATGATCCTGCCTATCTTCCAAGGGGCGATTGACGGCATCTGGGCTTCTGCGAACGGTTCGGCACGCATCACGGAGTTGACCTGATGCTTACTGAGCCGTCCATTCACCTGTTCGTAGATAATGAGATCAACGGGCTGACCGCCAAGGCTGCGCCTACCACAGCGGATCTTGTCGTTATCGAGGATGCGGCGGCTGGGTTTGCTAAGAAAAAAGCCACGCTGGCTTCTCTCGCCACGGGCACTAATGCACCCACGCAAGTCAGCGCTACGGACGCTCCGACTACAACATCGGCAACGGACGTAGCAATTCCCACGCTGGCTCAGACACCCGGCGCTGGAAACTATGTTTTATGGGCTTCTATACAGTGGTCAGGATCGTCTTCGGCCACAGTTGCTACTTTTTCTATCTACATAAACGGCGTGCAAGTCGCAGGTAGTGAGCGGGGCATGCGTGTTACCGCTGGTGGTGCTTTGATGGTTTGCTCTATGATGCAGTACATTACAGGTGTGACCGCTGGGCAGGTTGTGGACATCCGGTGGCGAACGTCCGCAGGAACGCTCACGGGTGGAAATCGTAATCAGATTTTGTGGAAGGCCGCATGACCGAATACCTCTACAGCATTGCCGGGGACTTCCCGAATCACGTAGTAGCTACCGATCGCCTCACGGCAGAGATACGCGCCAGTGCGCTTGTCACTGCGCTAGATCGTATCGACACGCTTGGGGACGCTTGCAGCGTGTGGTTCAGGGGACCGCTGTCTGGCACAGACGAGGCGATATTGGCTGCGCTTGTGGCGGCGCATTCAGGGACGCCATTAGCCGATCCGCCTGTGGCTGTGGATATTTTCGGCTCTGTCGGCAAAGCCCAGCAAAATACCGATGGCCTGCTTCAAATGGCGAACGAGCCGCGTGTGGGCACCGAAGTAATCTATGCCACGCATAATTTCTCGGACCCTACAACGTGGTTTGGTGACTCTGCTCGGGTAGAGGATGAAGCAGCCACCGACGATGGTGACGGCCTTACCTGGAGCCTTGCTCACGGTTCGGTGATTGATCTTACGCACGGCAAGATTTTCGACGAGGACACGTACATCGCAGATCAGCAGACGGACAATCCAGGCTCGCCGCATGGGTACGCTGTTGTGGTGACTGTGGACGGCGTGCTGAAAACGCAGCGCACGCCCTTCTCGCCTTCGGGCGGTGACTACACCGTGGCCTACGAGGATGGCAAGATCGTGTTTGCGGCAAGCCAAGCGGGCAACACGGTGTTGGTCAGCTACTCATACGAAAACGGCAGCACGTTTTATATCGTGCCTGACGCTGGTACGAACGTGGACATCGAAAAGGCCAAGGCGTCTTGGTCTGACAACTTCGTGATGAATGACTCTGTGCAGTTTCAAGTGTGGGGCTACGCGGCTGTGTTCGCTCCGCAGCTTGGATTGCCCGCTGGGACCAAGATCCCGATTCAGGTGACGACATACAAGACCCTGATGCAGCTTACGGCTGAAGCATCTGGTTTCGTTCCGTTCGCGATTCCGGCTGTTGGTGGGACAGCCCGTGGTATTGCCCAGCCCCAGCATGTCGTAGAGTTCCGTTACGGAACCTTGCGGAGATTGCTCTCGGCGTACGGGATTGAACTTCGTGTGAAGTTGGAAAACGACATTCCGATGGGTGGCGATGTCACGACGGCCACGTTTTACTGCGTGGTTAGGAGTGTAACATGAGAGCGCTAGTTCTAAGTGGTGGTGGTGCGAACGGGGCTTTTGAAGTTGGGGCCCTGTCCCATATTCTTGGTGTTCGTAAGGTTCACTACGACCTGATCGCTGGGGTCTCCGTTGGGGCTTTGAATGGCGCTTTCTTGTCCCAATATCCTAGAGGTGCAGAGGTTAAAGCCGTCGCTGGTTTGGAGGCGATGTGGGACCAAATAAGGGGGGATAGTTCCATTTTCAAAAAATGGTATTTAGGGCTTTTACCCGCTCCCGTGCCCTTCTTCTTCAAGTGGAAGCCATCGGTTTACAACACGGAGCCAGTTCGGAAGCTGGTTCGTAGTCAGTTAAGTCCCAATCTTATGTTGGCCTCTGGCAAGACTTTTGTTTGTGGCGCAATTGCGTGGTCAGATACTTCTGAATATCAACTCTGGGATCAAACTTCCAAGGATATCGTGGAGGCCGTCTTGGCTTCTAGTTCGTTTCCAGTGTTTTTTGAGCCGATCAGGATCCGGGGGTTTCAGTACACGGACGGTGGCCTTCGGGACACCACGCCGATCAAAGCGGCCATTGAGCGAGGCGCTACACATATTGATATAATTCAGTGTTCTCCCTCAAAGCTGTTGTCTCTCAAAGGCCTAGCGTTGGGTCTGGACCAGGTGAAGCGAGCGATCAACATCACCTTGAATGAGGTGGACAACGGGGATTATGAGGCCGCTCAAATGATCAATAAATTGATCCAGTGTGGTTGCGCCCCGAACCCAAAGCACAAGTTGGTGACATTGAATCGCATCATGCCCAAGGAGGATTTGGGCGATAGTTTGGATTTTTCCCCCAAGAAAGCCAGGCGTTTACGGGATGCCGGGAAGCAAGTCGCTATGGAAAGTGACGATCTTTGGGGTTGACCCGTTTTCCTTTTGTAAAGTATCTGTGACGAGGGATCTGGTCCCTAGCCCTATAGGAGCACTCGATGCTGCGACTTATCCATGCTCAGACAGTTTCCAACGCCGTCCTGATTGACGATATTGATGACGGCCTCCCCAACAAGACGGCTCATCGGCTCGGTTCTACCGCAGACCCGAAGGCGTATGTTCGTGACGGGTACGCCAACAAGCCCAAGCAGTCTTGCTATGTGCCTTTGAGCCAGGCAAACCGTGGTTTTCCTCTGATTCCTGGGTACATCAATCTGAATGAAACCCCAAGGGTTACCTTGTCAGCTGGCAAGGGGAAGATTTACAAGTTCCAGACTACCGGCAAGATTTCGATAGTCTCTTTGGTTGCGTCTGACATTCAGACCCCTACCCTCGTATCTGCGGTAAAGGGTGCCACCCTGGTCCTGACGGGCACCACGTTCCTTTCGGTGTCCCCGGACGTGACCACTGTATACATCACGGGCACGGGTGCCATAACGCTGACGGCGGCGGCGATCATCCTAGCGGGTGGTACCGTGGGCGCTACCAGTATCGTTATCCCGTTGGCTGCAATCCCCGGTGTTGTGATTACCACTTCATTCGTTCGGGTGGTGGCTAATGAGAAAACTACCGCAGTCGTTGTGGTGACCTGATAGGGGTAACACGGTGTCGTATGAGTATATTCCTTGGATTTTGGAGCATACCACCCCGGACGAATTTCAGTCCGTCCATGGGTATTGGAGACCTCGAAATCTCCTCATGCTTCGTCAAGTCCAACTCATACTCAAGGATATCCAGTCTCGGTATCTGGACCTCGCTTTGGCTCGGGATGAACTTGTTACTCTTGAGTATGCAACGAAGTACATTAAGTACCTTATGCGTATGCGACTTTGGGTTAGGGAAGCCAACTACTCTTGGAAGGCCGATCAACTCAAGTTTATCAAGGCTGTGTCGGGTTTCTATTCCGACTATGGGTCTGTACTCAGGCTTCTGAAGATTGATCAATCACGCGGTAAGTTTACGGAACCCGCACAACCAGTAACAGGAGTCTAGCATGAGAGTTGGAGTCATTCGTGGAGATATGCCGGGTCCGATTGCCTTGATGGACCTGGAAGATGTAAGTCAATTCAACCCTACGACTGAGCCCTTGGGTCAGGAACGCCGTATCGGCCGCCCCGATGCCACGGTTGTTGGAGCCGCATTGGCTGCGATTCCAGCGGGCAGCCAGGGAACCGTGAACGTGTCAGGAGGTGTCGCAATCACGGCTCCAACCCAGACGCTTCGGATCAAGACCCTGGCTTCTGCCGGGTTTACGGTCGTCACGGTGGGCATCGCGGTCTACGCCTCAGGGGCAGCCTTGGTGACTGCGGTAAACGCAGCGTTGGCTACCGCAGGTGTTACCGCAACGGCTCGCCTGAACGGCAACTTCCTGGTCATCCAGAGCAATGCTCCGGGCGTGGGTAGCTACCTCAACATCGACTCCGTGGCGAACGGTTCTACGTTCAACACTCCTGTTGGTTTCGCAGTCGGCGGTGATGTAACGACGGTCCCAACGGTGGCAGCAGTCATCACTGCAACGTTGCCCGTTGGAGGCCCTCTGGACGTTTCTACCGCAACTCTGGTGACCACGGTGGGCGATGGTGGGACTACAGCTCAACTAAGCACCTTGGCGGACTCTATTGCACCCCGTTTCGTGGACACGGACGTGGCGATCAAGAGTTTCCAGGTTGGTATGATTGGTGGATTCCGTAGCGCAAGTTACAATCCTGACCGGAATCGGATTCCAGCGATCGTAAATGGGGCTGCAATCTCCGTTGTGCAAGACAATGGAGTCACCGCATTTGCTGCCCCGCTCACGGTAATCTCGGGAGCGGTTCACAATGTGCCGAACGTGGGTGACATCACGATTACGGGCACAAATCTCGGTGTTTCCGAGGTGGACGCCACGATGGTCCGAGTAACGGCGTCCGACGACTCACGTTACGTCCATCTTGACCAGGCGGTCATTCGTAGGACGCTTACAGGCGGTACTCAAGGTTCCGTGGCCCCCACTAGCATTGTAATCCCCGCCTCTCTTTTGGCCGGATTGGGTGCCGCTGCTGGTTCAAAGGCACGGGTTCAGTACACGAGCCTAGTCTCGAATCAGTTTACTACAACGTGATTTGCTGCGTGACTCAGGGCCTCTCTCGTAAGAGGGGGGCCCTGCATAGATGAGATTAATATGCAATGCGGGAAATATTGGGCACTCCAAGCGTGGTATGCATAAGCATCATACCCCGGAGAAAGCATCACGGCTTATCCGTGAACGAAGCTACGCGGTGGTGGCTCCGTCACGTGGTGATCTACCCACACAAAAGTTCTCAGGGTGCTCCGACAAGCGGAAGCCTTGCCTAAATGTAGACCCAGATCAGGGATTGAATTTAAAATCGGCACTTGTTGGTGCCCAAATGAGGATTGTACATCATGTCCAAAAAACCCGGTGAGTTTACAACTCCGGACTTATATTTCGCTGCTTATCTACAAACGGCTGGCGTAGAGATGAAGAGGACGGATCGCGAAAGTGGGCGCGTACACTTTGTATTTGATTCGACTATCGCGAACATTGATGAACTGAAGACCGCTTGGTTCAACAACACGGGTAAAGTGGCAGCGCAACCTTACGCTCACAATGTAAAATCGCTCAAGAGCGTTGTACATATGACCTGATTTTCCGTATTTTCCATACATGGCCTAAGAGCCGTAAAGATGGGCTCTATCCACTTTGTAAGGCTTGTCATCATCCACGAAGAAAAGTTCAGGTACGCAGAGCGTCAGCCGCCAATACATAGTGCCGATTCGGCATGGTGGCGGGCACACTCAAGAGAACGTGATCCCGTGCTGTCGCGTGTGTAACGCCCGCAAACGGGATCGTCCCATCACGTTCATGCTCAAATACGTCAATCAGGATGGTTCTCTGCCAGCTCTGATCCATACAAATTTCCTTTTATCACCCGGCATAGGGTGAGCCGTGGGTTGCGGCCCAAACTAAATGTGAAATTCAGGCCTTTGCGGCCTAACGAGGAAAACCATGGCTGCTAAGAAAGAAACTCTCTCTAATTCGCTCCTTGACGCCGTGCTCAGCAACATTGCCTTCACGTCGCCAGCGACGGTGTACACGGGGCTTTACACGGTTGCGCCGACTGCCACTACGGCTGGTACTGAGGTAGCGGGCGGTGCTTACGCTCGTGTGGCCTCTGCGTTCTCGGCGGCAGCAGCGGGCGCAACGTCCAACTCCGGTGCCATCACGTTCCCCATCGCTACGGTAGCTTGGGGTACCGTGGTTGCGGCAGCGATCTCTGATGCACTTGTAGCGGGTAACCAACTGTATTTCGGAAACCTTGGCACGTCCAAGGTTGTTGGAATCGGCGACCAGCTCAATTTCGCTATCGCTGCCCTGAGCGTCACGGAATCCTGAACAGCACAGGTTCGGGGGGCTCCCGTATAACACGGGAGCCCTAACTGTGCCTTGAACAGGAGGTTGCTCAGTTATGCCTATTGTTGAAATTGATGCAGCATTTTCCTCGGAAGCAGTTATGGTTTCCGGCGCGACCGTGCTGTATGCCGGTGCTTCCGCAATGGTTGGTGACGCAACCTCGTTAGCAGCCGCGACCGTGCTGTATGCGGCCGACTCAGCAATGGTTGGGGATTCGGTTTCGGTTCTCTCAGCCACCATGTTGTATGCGGCCGATTCAGCAATGGCTGGGGATTCAACAGCAACTTATTCCGCTACCATGCAGTATGCGGCTGATTCTGCACTGGTTGGGGCCTCAACAAGCACGGGGTCGGCGGTAGCGGTCTATGCCGCCTCTAGCACAATGCCAGGTGTGGCCGGTTCCACATTGCCCGGAACCATGTTTTATACGGCATCAACCTCGATGGTTGGTTCCGCGATTGTCGCCGCCGACCTGGATATTTTTGACGAGGACTCGTTAGCGCTGGTAGGACAATCTTCCTTTACCGCGACTGCCGCTGTATTGGCCTCTCTTGGTCTTAACGCGGTTGGTCAGGCCTCCATGATTTTTGTCCCAGCGGGGATCACCATTGTGAATTTCTCGCGTGGTTCACAAATCCCATCATCAGCCAAGCCCGTAACGGTCCCGACTATACGAGTTGTACCGCCCAAACCGCCCCAACCTTCTTTTTCGGTTGCCGGTGCCGGTAACCGAAATCGACGCCGGGAAGGAACTTGATGGCCCTTATTGATTTAGCGGTTGTGATCAAAGGTTCATCTGACGCTACCGCTAACGGTGGCATTAGGATGTCCGTGACGGCCGCCCTTCGTGGTACGGCGGCCAGTGGGTTAGGCGGGCAGCGTCCATTGCCCGTTGAACCTAAGAAGACCTAATAATGGCGACCACTCGTGGAAGAATTGTTCAAGCCAATCAGACCGTTCTGGATCAGGTTGACTTTTTCCAGACGGACGGCTTCACACGGGTGGTAGGCCTAATACCGTCTACGCTCGTCTCTCAAATATTTTACCTCAATATCATCCAACCCTGGCCTTTGATTTCAGGTTTGGGGGTTACGGATACTCAGGTTGTATCGGGGTTCGTTTACTTCAATGAGATACCCGGCAACCCTGGGTTCTACAATGTCAGATTCAGACCCAATGCCCTAGGGTTCTGGAGAAACTTGTTGACCTACCCTGTTGGGAGTCAAATCTCTGCGCAAGACTTTGATGTTGTGGCCGGGGCTCCCGCGATGGAGCAAGGGCTTCACGCTTCATTTATAAAACCTCCTGGTAGTGATTGCTGCTAGTATGATTCATCATCGAAAATACGAGACTATAGTATGATTCATCATCGAAAATACGAGACTATCGAGAAGTTTCGTTTATCTCCCAAAGAGATTGATCGTGCTTCCGACGGGATCACCATCATAGTTCGACCACAAGAATCTGGATCTATTGGGGTCTTTGCTATTGACGTGGTCGAATCTACCCCGGTTGGCATTAACTGGTATGAGGTGGATTCGAAGTCGGATCTACCGGACGCGACAAGACTTTTGAACCGTGACCTTGACAAGTTTCATGGTCTTGGGTGGCCGATGTCAAGTCATGGGAGACACAGAGACAAGGGGCCGAAGGTTTATGCTTCGCATGTCAAGACTTTCCCTGTAGGCGCAAAAGTCTTGGTCGATGGCAGGGATGAAGCCATTGTAAAGCAAGTTTTCCCACTAGGTTCCTCATCCTTTATGTGGCCGCACTACAAGCTCGATTTCGTTGATGGCGATCGTAATGTGGTGGTTGCTTTGAGTCGTGTTGGGGTGGATCGAAAGAAGAGCGCTCGCACAAATTTTGAAGACGCCCTTTTGGCTGAGCGTGTTGTGGCTAGAGCCACTAAAGAATTTGGAGGCTGACCGTGCCAAAGACCTACTATCTCAGTAATAATGTTCTGAACGTGGCCCTTCGTGGGATTCCGTTCACTCCCCCAGCGGTTATTTACGTGTCCTTGTACACGGTAGCTCCGGGCGTGGGCGGCGGTGGTACTGAGGTTGCGGGTGGTTCCTATGCTCGGCAGACCGTGACGTTGACTGCCCCCGTGTCGGGTCTGTGCTCGAACACTGCGGACGTTCTGTTCCCGGTGGCCTCGCTCAGTTGGGGTACCATCGTATCGTTTGCTCTCATGGATGCCAGTTCTGGTGGCAACATGCTGTACTTCGGCAACCTGAGCACTCCACGGCTTGTGTTGGCGAGTGATCAGGTAAGATTCCCTTCGGGCCAGTTAATTTGTCAGGAACTGTAGAGACTTGTGTGACATTTTGTACAGTCCCCAGGAAATAGAGCATGTCAACAGTTACGGCTCAGCGAGTAGTGGTACGTTTCAAACAAGCGCTGTCTAGAACTAGCGGCGACATGCAATTTTCTTTGTCAGAGGGTGGTGAGGATAAGTTACGCGATGTGATGCATATCCTGCGGGATTGGAGCACACCCCTACCGATTACTAAAATGGTTGCCAGAGCCATGCGTGACCGTAATCCTTTGGGTCTACCAGATGGTGATTTGGTTTTCTCTTTGGAACTACCAGAACCGCCGTGGGCTGATGAAGCAGATTTTCTGGAGACTGTAGATCCACACAGGCAGCAAGCTATTTTTTCAAAGTATCGGGTGGATTCATTTGACGAGTTAGTCTCAAAGATTTTGGCTGAGCGAAGCAAGCTTCTTTCTTCAGCAAAGAAATCTTTTGCAGATGTCAAACATATTGCGGAAAAATCTGAGCTTGTGGGTGGGGACCGTGGCACCACCCTAGCGATTCATGTGCCAGTAAAGCCTTTTGTAAAGAGAGTAGCATGACTATGCACGCCTCTATGGTTGAGCGAGTTGCTTCTAGGTTTGCGTTCACGGACGACTTGATTGATCGTGCGAGGATGCGAGCCTACTCCGCTCTTGAGCGTGGTGGTATTCACAAAATGCTCCAAGCGATTGAGCAACGGTACAGGGCGTCACACGGCCCTAAACAAGAGAGCATCATAGACTTTCTGCGTGAAGAGACATCCGAGTTCGCGGACAGGTACTCGAAAGAGGATTTGCTGGCACTCAAAGCTTTGCAACGACGTTTGCAAAAAGCCGAGAAAATGGCGTTTGTTAGGCAGGCGGAGCAATATGCCCATCACTACTTTGATGGCAAGAACTACTATGTCGATACCGGGTTCTTGAATGCGGTTGAACGTGTGATGCCCGGCATGGAACTCAAGCACATGGGTTTCGGTGAGTTCCAGCTTGTTGGTCGAGACGGCAAAGTTGATTTTGACCGGATGCGTGGCCGCGAATTTCCTGGTCAATCCGGACGCTCTCATCAGGTCTATGACGACCAAGACGGCAAGCTTGTAGAGAAGATGATTCAGGCCATGGAGCACCATGGTAAGAGCGAACTGATTCAGAAGCAGGCGCGTGCAAATCCTGATGAAGCTTGTCCCTCAAGGGATGGGGCTCCTGGCGATCCGCATGTCTACGAAAAGGGTAAGTGCGTTTTCTGTGGCCAACGCAAGATGCAGGCGCGTGTGGCGGGAGTCGGTCTGAAACAAACCGGGACTGATTACTCCAAGGCTATGAGTGACTTGGGAAAAGCTGCTAAATGGTTGCTAAAAGAGTTCAAAGCCAACCCGAGCGAGCCTGACGATGGGCAGCGCGAAGCAGCGGTAGAGCAGGCAACGGAAGTTGTACGGTTCGTCCAAAAAATCAAAGACGATGCTTTGCTGATGGATGTCTATACCGCACATTTGTAAGAGGGACCTGGTGTGCCGCTTTATGACATCGATGGGACAACGGTAGGGTCAGCGACCGTAGATGGGTCGTTAACTGTCTTTGCGAGTCTCATTGAGTCCCTGGGTGGTGGTAGTTCAGTAGCGGCCTTAGCGCCCTTGGTCCACGACATCGTGGACCCTCTGGTGGGCCAGGCTAATGTCTCGGCGTCTACCCAGGCCGTCTTTAACATGTCGGGCTTCCTGGTTGGTGCAGGCGCACTGATTGATGCCCGATTGCTAGACGTTGCGGGTTTGGCGGTTGGTGGCAGCAGCGTCACCGCCAACTTGCTTCGTATCGTTGGGGTTGCAGGGTATCTTCAGGGCAGTAGCCAGATGGCCCTATCGGTTCCCGAACCGATATTTGGGATAGCGGTGCTGACCGCGTACATGGAAGTAATCCATGTACCACCGCCGATTTGTCAAACCCCTCAGATCACGACTACATTTAGGTGGGGCAAGACTTTCACCAAAGGTGACCTTGCCATCTGTATAGTTGACAGACTGGGTAACCCGACTGGACCGGTCTGTGTGAGTTACACTTTGTACCACGTGGTTCATGGTTGCGCTCCGATCCAGGTAGGGGCCACGGGTCGTAAACCTGCTTCCTCTAGCCTTGGTTGCTATTATGTGACGGGCACGGCTGGCGAATGTGGGCAGCCTGGTTTGTGGATGATTCGCTGGAAGTACCAAAGATCTATTGGTGCCCCTGTTGTAGAGAAGGATTGCTACTTCACGGTCTTGGACTCTGTGCTAAGTCCGGTTCCTGGTGATACGCTACTCCGGAATTGCCAATACGGTTGGGATTGAACTATGCATAATCAAGGAATACGGTCATGAGTCGTTTAAGTGAGACTGAAGAGTATTTCTTGAAGGATCTCTTCGAGAGTTCCGTTCAGCAAGCTAGGAAAAATTTTCGTGGGCAAAAGCCTAGCGAAATGGATGGTGATGTTCAGCCCTCCACTCTTATGCTTGTTCGGAAAATTGGGGTCAGTCACATAGCCCTAGCTAGAAAGAGTCTCACGGATTTGTTGCGAGCTAATGAGCAAGCGATTGTAGAGATGGCACAGAAAAGTCTGGGGGGTGATCGAAACCAACCGTGGCTTTTTGATCAAGATACTCACGACTATTTCTTGAAGGACATCTTTGAGTCTACTGTGTCCGAACTGCGAAGAACCCCTGATGTAGACCCTACGGTAATTCGTAGAAGGGTTAGCGATGTTGCGAAGCGTCATATTGGGATTGCCCAAAGTTATTTAGGGACCTTATTGCGAGACCATGAGCAAGCGATTGTAGAGATGGTTTTGGAGCGCCTTGAGACTGGTAATCTCGTTCGGACTCGGTGGGCCTCTAGCGTGGAAGACGCCGCTCAAGCTTTTGAAGACGTGCTTATGCGCCAACGGGTAGCGGCTTTCCACACGGATGATGACACTGACGGCCTCAACTTAGCGATCCTCCCAAGGCTTCGATCTGAGCTGGAACGCATCATTCGTGGCGCTGGTCAGATCGTGGATCTCGTGGCCTACGCTCAAGCGAAGGGCGGCGGTTGGACGGCGGTGCTTGACACCGAGTACGCGGCTCTCAAGCTTTATTACGTGTACCGTAGGAGTGACACGCATTTGACTAAAAAAGGCAGCACTTGGGTTATCTCAGTTAAGTGATTTCACGTGAGGAATGAGGAAGTGATGCGAACCCCAGTACAAGCTTTTGAGCACGCTCTTTTGGTGAAACGGGTTGCGACTCGTTTTGCTATGGAATTCCCTACGGATGAGGCCTTGAAGGAGTACCTCAAGGAACATCCGGACGCGGATCGCAGTAAGCACCACGTTAAGGTCGATAAGAAGCCTGAAACGGGCCCGACGGTTGATAAGGATGCACGTAAGCAGCTCAAGAAGATTCTTGACTTTGACAGCAGTCACGAAAACGAGCGCTTGTCCAAAGCCCGCACGCTGGACAAAATTAAACCTATTCTTGAACGCTCGCACAAAAACTTGAAGTCCTTGGTCAATCTTGCCGCTAAGTTTACTGGCGACAAGGGACTTGAGACTGCTTTGCGTGAAGCGAAAGACCTCTTACAGAAAGTTGATTCCCGTCCATCTCCTGAAGGCTCTAAGGGTGCAGATCAAGCGATAGCGGATGCTTCCAATATTTTAAGGGCATTTTCAGATGTCCAGCATTTGGTCAATAGGCAAAAATCCGCTTCTGGGGTTCCGCGTACATAACGCCTACTATGGGCACCACCTACTACAGAGGGCAGCAGCTCGGCCGCAATGACCTGAACATCTTTCTGGTCAATGCAGCCAACACGCCAGTTATGGCGGCTGAGATCACGTATGCCCTGTACGACTTCACCACGGGCCAAGAGGTGCTGCTGGGGGTGCCCTTGAGAACGCCTGCGAACCCGTCGGTGGGTGAGTATTTTGCCTCAATCATTATTCCCCTAGACGCCAACATGGGCGACTACCGGGTCAGGTGGACGTTCCGTGAGATAGTAGGTGGGCAGATCCAGCAGGTAGTGCAAGAATTCTCGGTCATCGATAAGGCTGGGTTGTCGAGTGCTAGCGCCTCAATGATCACGGGTGGAGCGAACAATGCGACTACTATTGAATACGATTTGATGGCTAGATTACGGATACTTTTAAGAGATCAGAATCCTGACAGAAACTACCATTTCAGACCGCCCTCCCACGAAGAAACGGTTCAGCAGTTCTCTAGAGTGTTCGGCTACATTTGGGAAGACGTGGAGCTGCAAGAGTACATCTTGCGATCCCTCGACATGATCTCAGCGTCTCCGCCCCGCACGCCTTTTCAGACCGTGGACCAGATGGTTCAGTTCCGACCCGAGTGGCGGACCATGCTACTCACTGGGGCAATGATGCACGCCTTAATGGCGTTACGTTTGAACTGGATTGCTGACGAATTTAATTATTCGATCGGCGGTGTCTCCCTCGATCTAGAGAAATCGAGTAAGTACGAGGGGGCTTACCAGGGAGCTTCCGATCAATTCGATAAGCAACTTGAGAAAGCGAAGCTCACGGTCAATATCGTGAGAGGCTTACAGCAACCCCGCTTCGGCATGGGGATCAGGTCGGCCTTCGGGCCGTTTGTAGGGAGAGGCGTGTTGAGTCCTCGCCGCTTCATGTGAAATCACGCGACTTGAACCCTATCAAGAGGACGACCTATGACCTATACGTACAATCGAACTGCTAGGTTTTCATAGGCTGTGAACGGATGAACCACTTGGTAGGCTCTGTTATCAAAAAACCCAGGTTGGACTGATGGCAACACCTATGTTGGGTCGTCGCAGATGCTTCCCACGGTTTGGAAAGAGATCAGGGTCAATGTTGGGGACCTCATGGTAGATATACCAGGAGGCTCCTTCCTTGTTCGGAAGCACAGCAATGTTGGGGTTCCGGTCGTAATCAAGGTTTCTGACAAGCATCCGTTTGAGAAAAGCTACGGTGGTTCCCCCTTGTTCTCAAGTCTTTGGCCGATGAACTTCATGGAGGAAGTCCCGTACCCTGAATCTGTACGCTATGAGGTACGGAATAAAAAGGTAGAACTCCCGCCTGGCGCTAAAAGGCACGAACGTAACATCGATTATATTGTTTGAACTACTTGTTAGTTGCGCTACATACTTGTAGTGCCACACAGTTGTTCATTTTGTGCCGGTGAGGGTAAGGTTCACGCGCCACGTTGTCGTTGTAACTTTGACGATGATGCGACGTGTAACTGTGGGCTACGCCCATGCCCTGCGTGCTCTGGTACTGGGAATCAAGGGGTTCAGAGAGCCCGTGATTATCTTAGATTGGTAGAACGCGCCAATTCGTTACTAACCTACCCGTTGAGTCACGTAGACCTCGGGTATGTTCAAGATTTGATTCGACGTTTGGGTGTAGGGAATCAGCCGTTGCTATCTGATTGGTTCCGATCGCAGGAGTTGGTACGAAAGTACGCTGGGTCAACCTTGCCTGAGGGGGTAGGACCCAAGAAAAAGTAGGTCTGACCCAACTTTCTTCTAGTACCTTCTCTACTGTGGGATGCCAAGCACTGCACCAAGACGGGTAGCCATGGTGACCATCGGGACCGATGGCTTCGTGGATTATGTAGAAACAGAGGGTCAGCGGTTCATGCTGGGGCCTGTTTCAGTGCTCAAATTGATTTCAAAGTTGGCTCCTACACGGGTGGCACGCCAAGCCTTGTCAGAGTTTCTGGAGAGCAAGCAGGTGATGCTCTCTGTGGACTTGGACAAGATGTGGTCTTTGCTCCCTTTCCACAGGGCTCGATATTCTTCTGTTGATCCATTTATGGGGCGGGTAGATCGTAACCCCTTAATTTTTACGAGGGAAAGAAACATGTCATTTGCATCGCGTTTGGCCAGAATCGAAGAACAGTTGGCGGTTTTCGGTAAGCACACGGCTTCCGGTGGCACCGTAACAAACGCTATGTCCGCAAGGCGTGTGGCTAGCCTTCAAGCTCTTGTTGGGGATTTGCGTGAGGCGGCTACGGCTCCTGATGCGAGGACAGCCGGTCTGCCTCCTGAGTTCCTTGAGCAGCAGAAGAAGATGAAAGAGAAGTCTGAGGCTAAGTCAGACAAGGACGAGGCTAAGTCAGACAAGGACGAGAAGAAGTCTGATAAAGAGGCTTCCTACGACACGTTCACGACCAACATGTCCGTGGCGGAAGGTATCATCGAAAAGGTTGCGGCCTCAGAGTCGGCAATCGATCGTTTGGTGACCGCAGGTAAGCGTTTCAACTCCGTTCGGGCTAAGGCTGACCTTCACAAGATTGCTTCTAAGGTCGCTGAGATTGCTAGTGACGTGGACCTAGCTCAGTCCTGGGTCGGTGGCGACCTGAAGGCTCTGGATAAGCAAGCGAGCGCGATTCACACCCTGTTCGTCCCCAAGGGTTGATCTAGAACATTCCTAATGGCTGCGTGAAGGAGTCTGACCAATGGCAAATGTAACTACATCAAACTACATCTACCGTACAGGAACCGCCCCGAATACTCGGGCCGCTGTTTCGCAAAAGAACAAGCTCTACGGTTACACTGTAGGTGTGGGCGGGTTACAGCAACTCGGAGTGATCTCTGAGTTCACTCATGACGAGTCACGCACCATTGATCCGGTTCGTGGTGTTGGTTATGGCGACCAGATCGCAGAGTTGGTGCCGGGTGTCACTGACCCGATGACTCTGAGTTTGAACAAGACGCTGCTTTACACGGCCAACTTGTTTCAGATTCTTGGTTACAAGGGCGGTGTGGATGGGTTGGTGCGAAGCCTTCGCCATCACCGTTGGCCCTTTGATATCAAGCAAGAGCTGGTGTTCTCTGAACTAGCTAGCAATGACCCCACCGGCACCGCCACGACTGCGGTTGTCACCACGGGTCCGACTAGCGCAGACAACCCGATCGTTACTCCTAGAGCGTTGATCACGTTCTTTGAGGGCTGCTGGATGAACAGCTACTCGGCCAGCTATACGTCGGATTCAGCGATCGTAGCGGAGACCAGTTCAGTCACAGTGACTGACATTATCGATGGCTTTAGCCAGTACGGCGAGTTCATTGACACGGGTCTTGCTCCGATTTCCGCCAACGGTAGTCCAGGCAGCGGTTTCTCTCTTAGGTTCGCTAACGGCAGCAATGCTGGCGGGGCTGGGACGCAAATCTAACGGTTAGGGTAGCCGTCTCCTTGCGGGGGCGGCTTTAATTGCTCAGTACGCTGAGACAGTGTGGGTGACGGCTCTCCTAGATTCGAATCAAAATAGATCAAACCAAATGTAAACCTTGGTTGTGAGTATATCAGACAGACCCAAATGTAGATTCAGACTCTAGTGCGCAGCCGTCATCCTCTAGATGAGGATGAACATGAGCACGATTTCAGCAAAGAAACTCAATGAAGCTCTCTCTAAGGCGAAAAATGTCGGCCTTGTAGAGGAGAGTTTCGTAATTGAGGGGTGCGACCTTTCGCTTCGTAACCTTCGTCCAGACGAGTATGCCGCAGTTCTTCAAGACTGTCAGGGTCTTGAGGACATGGCTTACTTTAATGCCTATCAAAAAGGCCATCTTTGTAGGTCCATTGTTGTACTCAATGGAGTGGATCTTCACGATTCTGACTTCGTAGAAGTTGAAGAAGAGGATCCCAAGAAGCCTGGTCAAACTAAGGTTGTGAAGCTGGAGCTTCACGCTTTTCTAGCCAA
>Ga0315288_10005451_pt1 | contig 16183 bp, 13 predicted proteins | sample YL17G11_20_MG_FD_203454 | JGI IMG/M metagenome (GOLD analysis project Ga0315288, IMG submission 203454) | Sediment microbial communities from Yellowstone Lake, YNP, Wyoming, USA - YL17G11_20 | ecosystem: Environmental > Aquatic > Freshwater > Lake > Sediment | place: USA: Wyoming | collected...
CTGGCATTGCCTTGCGGATCCCATCCTGACGGCGATCTATCTTAGACTTCAACAGCAAATCAGGCAAGTAAAAGCCCAATATCGAAGCCGGTATCGCAATTAAAAGCCCTTTTGTTGCAAAGAGACTATTAGGGAGAATTTTTCCAAGCACAAGCACCACAAGCCCTAAAGGAATCCCAAAGAACCGAAATGCAAAAAACAACGTAGGATCGATTCGCCCCGGATTTCCTGCCATATCCAGTTTCTTCGCAACCTGCTGGATTGCATTCTGCGGCGTAATCCGCAGCGCTAACTCACCCAAGCGACGGGCCATAGGGTAGATCACTCGCTCTAAAAATGGCTGGGATAATTCAATCTCCTCTAATGAGGCAGACTCTCCACGCGACACAAAATCAGCCAGGCGGTCCTGTAAGGGATCATTGTTTTGGGGAGAACGCAAACCGATAACAATTAATACAATCGCACCAATCACCACCAGTAGAACCACGATACCCAATATAAGATTCATGGATTTACCTCCATATCTCTACACCTGAATATCAGCTATCTTCCTCATCACAGAATAACCGATAAAGATCATAACAGCACCAAGGATCAGAGCTGGTATCCCCAACCACCTGGTTATTGGATCGAAAAAGTTCATCATATAAGGCCGGTTGAGGAAATATAGACCAAAAGCAAGGATCACAGGCATGGCCGCAAGGAATTTGCCGGATGTCATCACCTGTGAAGTCAAAACCCGAATTTCGCCTCTAATCCGGACACGTTCCCGGATTGTATGGGAAATCGTATCTAGAATCTCAGCCAGGTTCCCACCCACTTCTCGCTGTACGTTCATAGCAGTGATGACAAGGTCAAGATCAAGGCTAGGAATCCTTCGATGGAGGTTATCCAACGCTCTCTCCATGGGGATGCCTAATTGCATCTCTTGCACAACACGCCTGAACTCATCACAGATGGGCGGAGGAAGTTCCTTGCTAACCGCTTCCAGAGCCTGCATGGTCGAATAACCAGCGCGTAATCCATTCACCACCAGGTTGAGCATGTCAGCTAATTGTTGATCGAAACGCAATAATCGCCGGTTCTTCAAATTTCCTACGTAGATTCTGGGTATAAAGAAACCAACTACGGCTCCAATAGCGGCTATGGGTAAATTCTTGCCACCATAAAACCAGGCGATGAACCCTACCCCAAAAGCTGCGATAACCATCACAGCCATATATTCGCCTACGCGCAATTTTATATCGGCCCTGGCAAGCTCTCGGGATAGGCCCTGACCCCATGTGAACCTGGTGGCTTGATTCGTCATCCACTCTGTTAACGGCGAAGGGCGAGGACCTTGCCCCACCATGGCATCTTGACCATCTTGAGTAAAACGGCCTACACGATCCTCGACAAATTTCTTTTCTTCACGCGTGGAGATAATCAGGCCAACCACCAGAAGGAGAAAAACGAGTCCCCCTCCGACGATCAGAACGAGTATCATAGGATTCATGAAGTCCACTCCACTTTTACTCTAAAGTAAAATCCGATTCGCCGAAGAAATATTTCCATATATTCAAGTTTCCTTCGGTGAATTGTGACATAATTTGACGAAATTCGCCCGTTAATTTTTTAGTGACCTTCAACCAATCACCTAAAACCTGCGACGTTCTCCGATACCAAAAATGGAAGGGGGTAAGTGGATCCCTGCAGCATCGATCTTTTCCATGAACTTTGGGCGCAAACCGGTAGGGCGCAACCGTCCCACAACTTTACCATTATCATATCCAGTCAGATCAAAGACAAATATATCGGTCATCGTAATGACATCGCCTTCCATGCCAGTCACTTCGGTGATGGCGACAATTTTTCGAGAGCCATCGCGCATACGATCCTCGTGTACAACCAGTTCTATGGCTGAAGAGATTTGTTCGCGAATGGCTTTTATGGGCAATGCCATCCCGGCCATCATCACCATCGTTTCAAGACGAGATAGCGTATCTCGCGGGCCATTCGAGTGGGCAGTGGTCATCGAACCGTCATGACCGGTATTCATCGCCTGCAACATATCCAACGCGGCTTCATCACGGATCTCACCGACGATTATCCGGTCAGGGCGCATACGCAAACAGTTAATCACCAATTGACGGATGGTCACCTCACCGCGCCCTTCAATATTGGGTGGGCGAGACTCCAGGATGACTACATGCTCCTGACGCAATTGAAGCTCCGCCGCATTTTCAACCGTAATGATGCGCTCATCTCCTGGAATAAACTGCGATAAGACGTTCAGTAGCGTTGTTTTCCCAGAACCTGTACCACCAGAGATGATGATATTGAGTCTCGCTTCAACGCAAGCTTTTAAGAATTGCAGAGCTTCGGGTGTGATCGTACCAAATTGAATGAGCTGCTCGATGGTGATTGGGATCTTGGCAAACTTACGAATGGTCAGGACCGGACCTACCAGGGAAATGGGCGGAATGACAGCGTTTACACGAGAGCCGTCCACCAAACGGGCATCCACATACGGGCTGGACTCATCAATACGCCTTCCGAGAGGGGCTACAATGCGATCAATAATCCGCATAACCTGTTCTTCGCTCTCAAAGGAAATATTGACGCGGTGGATTTTGCCACTTCGCTCAACGTAGACGTTTTTTGCTCCATTGACCATCACTTCGGTGATTGTCTCATCATCCAGAAGAGGCTGAAGCAGCCCCAATCCAAGAATCTCGGCTGCAATTTGCTCAAATAAACGGTGCTTCTCTCCGCGAGAAATAATAATGTTCTCTTCCACCAAGACTTGTTCAAAAAGTTCGAGGATAGTGTTCCGCACCTCATTTGTTTTCGTGATATCCATGGTTGGGTCGAGTTCTGAAAGCAATCGATTTTGAACGCGCGTTTTCAAATCCGCAAGCGGATTCACTTTCGTTGTCCCTGGCACTGGAACGCGTCTTGTCTGAAGTTCAGAAAGACGAGACCTCGATTCGCCTTCTGCGGCAGATCCCTGCGGGGGTGTTCCGCTTTGCGGCCCCTGTCCACCTCCTTGTTCTATCCGCTTTAGTAAAGACATCGCTTAACCTCCTCTAGAAAACAATAAACGATCAACGCTTACCTTTTCCTTTTGAAGCCAGAACGGGTTCTCCTTCTGCTTCTAACTCGGCCAATCTTTTACGAACCGCTTCAGCTAAAGATAAGACAGACCGGCAAACTGGTCGGGACTTGTCGCCCAACATAAACGGAATACCCTTGAGTAGAGAAGGGACAACGGTTCGTTCATCCAAAGGTATGGCTTCTACAAGCTCCTGTTTCATGCTTTCGGCGATCTTCACAGGATCTATTGCAATCCGCTTGTCGACCCGGTTCATAACGAACAGAATCCGCTTTCTATTAATACCTAGCGCATCTGCAACCTCTAAAAAGAGGTGTGCGTTCTTAATGGCTGGGATTTCTTGGGTAGCAATAAGAATGATAATATCGCTGTGGTCGATCACTGCCAGCGTGACATCTGTCAAGGAGGATGCCGTATCCACAATCACATAAGAGACTTGCCCAGCAAGGTAATCCAATACTTTGGCGAACTGGTTGCCGCTGATGTTGTCTGCGTATTCAGGCCGAGTTGGCGCGGCCAGGATTTTGACACCCGAAGCCTTATGTTCTATCAGAACGCTTTCAACAACTTCCTGATCAAGATCATCCACCCGCGGGGTCAGGTCCGCCACACTGAATCTACCTTTTTCGTTGATGGATATCGCTATATCACCAAACTGCAAGTTCCCATCGACAAGTACTACAGGAGAGTCTTCGTTGTGCAGCGCGAGAGCCAGGTTGGTTGACAGGACCGTACAACCAGTTCCCCCTTTCGGGCTATATAATGTGATGATATGGCCTTTTCTCTCGCTACTTGTCAAAGAGGTCGTAATTGGCACTACGACGGCTTGTGCCATTTTCCCAGCCCGGCGTACCGCCGAGATAAGCTCATCGGCGGTCGGAGGCTTGGTTAGAAAATCGCATGCTCCTTTCTGCATAGCCCTTCGCATATAATTCGGGTCACTCTGCACAGAAAGGATCACAATCTGAACGCCAGGCAGGATAGGCTTGATTTTCTCGGTCGCTTCAATACCATCCATATCGGGCATATTAATGTCCATAAGGATAACGTGCGGTTTCACTTCCTTTACAAGCTCAATACCCTCTCGACCTGTACGTGCAACACCGACAACATCGATATCAGGCTCAAAAGTTAAGAGCTTTCGAATGTTTTCCCGCGTTTCAGCGATATCATCGACAATGATTACCCGAATTTTATCGGTAGGCCCCATATTGCGACTCCAGTATACTTCGCCATTTGCTAAGGCACAGGTGTGGCAACAGCATCATTCGGCATTACCGGCTGTGTCAGGATATCCACCCGCGGCTGAGTGCCATAAGGCTCTTTGACCGGAATTGTGATATTGTAACCACTGAGTAAATAATCCAGGGTCACGGCTTCAGAAATTCCAGGATCCTCATCATACGGATTGCGCAGTGCCAGATTTAACATCGCCCCGCTATAAATGAGGTAATTCAAGGTTACCGCATCCTGCGGGCTGACAATTAGCGTAATTAGATCAGGGAGACGGGGTGGAGTGGGAGTAGTCGTGGGCTGGTTCGCTTGCTGTCCTTGCTCTGGTACAACACCTGCTGGTGGAGCTTGAGTTGGTTGTACGCCTGTTTCAGAAGTCGGCACAGCCGTTGGTATGGGTGTTGGCTCCATATCCGGTCTTGGGAAATCTCCCACCCCTAAGACTCTAACATTCCGGATAATCGTCTGGCTAACCATGCGAGGACGCTGAGGCTCTGAGGGCACTACATAAGCATTTTGCTCTAATAATGCATCAAACTCTGTCCGTCCAAGAGCCGAAGTATCCCCACCACCAGAGATCTGCAAGGCGAGCGATACAGGACTTGTACCTGGCTCGGCCATGGGTCCCGGCGCGATAATCAGGGCGGACTCGTTTGGCATCAGGCTTTGAAAAGACGGGTCAAGATCGACCAGCAAAATGGTTGCGATGACATTCACATGATCGCCGCGCCGCGGTGCATAAGATACGCTGGAGAGCCGGTTAATAGGAATGGATACAGCCACCCAACCAGCCGGAATCACCTCGGCCGCATCAGAGTGAGCGATCCCATATTCTGCAACCGGATCGGCAACCATGCCTGCTTGAATAATTGTGCCCTGGGGAAGAGCGAGTAAAGATTTCTTACCCAAAACTTCTTTTGGATCAATATACATGCTAGGCAGAATTAATTCCCTGGGATAGGGCGCCATCAACAACATACCTTCTACGATTTTTGCCCTGTTAGGAATATTTTGCTTCGCAATGACTACATCCACCATATCAACGGTGGGAGTCACTATTGGAATGATCGGTTCCAATGTCGTGGCTTCAGGTTGGGGTAGAAACTTCAACATGGCCACTACGATGGCAATTCCAACTACAACTACCAAGAGTAAAACGAGAATAATTCGACTGCGACGCATTTCGTCCTCCAGTTATCTTGGATTTTTTATCCTAACTTTTATCATACGCTTTTTGTGTGAAAAGTCAAGTTTACCAAAGTTATTTCGATAACCCAATCTATAGTCTACCTGAATATCCGGATACGCGCCACCCCTTTCATCGAAGAATTTTTTGAGTTTACAGTTATGTAAGTTTCACCAAGGTCAATGTTGCAAGACATATGCCTTAATTATGAGAAAGCCCTGTCTCACGACAGGGCTTCTCTAAAATAACTTCTTTAGTGAAATTAGGTGGCCAGACCAGAAATAATGCGGCTGAAGACGTTCGAGATTTGGCTGCCGACAAGAGCCAGAACGATAATCAGAACAACAGCTACCAAAACGATGATCAACGCATACTCTACCATACCCTGGCCTTTTTCCTTAGATGAAAATAACATTTCCGTATTCCTCCTTTCCTCAAAAGTTAGCAAAGGTGTTTCCCTTAGCTTCATAAACATTATACTATTATCTTCCATGTTTTGCAACTTACAGTTTAGAAAGGATTGGAAAATTTTTCATAAGGCGCTGGTAATTCTCGCCGGCATAGAAAACGTGACCCGGGTTCCCTGACCAGGCACACTATCAATTTCCATTTCACCACCGATCATCTCCACACGATCCCGAATAACCTTTAAACCCATACTCGTTGTCTCTGTAAGCGCTTCCACGTTGAACCCTTTGCCATTATCATCGACGCTGACCTTAACCTCACCACCCGCAGCATCCATTTGAATCTTAACCTGCGAAGCCTGGCTGTGGCGAATGACATTTCCCAAAAGCTCCTGAATAGCCCGGAATATCATCACCTCCAAATAAGATTCCAACCGTTCTTCCATTCCTGAAGTGTTCAAACGGATGTCAATATTTGTTTGAGACTTGAGGGCTTCGACATAACGGTTTAGGGTTGGCGCTAGTCCCAAATCGTCTAGCATCATTGGGCGAAGCTCAAAAATAAAATCGCGTACCTTTTGAAAAGTCGAAGAGGCCGATGTCTTTAGATTCCCAAGCTCCTCCTTTGCCTTAGACTGGTCAATATCAAATAACCGGGCAGCAATTTCTGTCTGGAGGATAAAGTTCGAAAGCGCCTGGGCTGGCCCATCGTGCATTTGCCTGGAGAGACGCTGCCGTTCTGCTTCTTGGGCTCGAATGATCATTTCAACAGTATCGGCTGCCCCAGAAGCACCTTTTCCAGACAAAACTGTCGCACTCTGTAACACTTTCAGCACGCGATCCAACATCGACTGGTACCTCTCCAAATGCGCTTTATCATTCTGCAGCTTATCTAACTGCCCGCGCATGACAAAAATACGCTGCTGAGAATCTAAAGCTGAGTCATATGCAGCGCGGACATCTCCTCTTGGCATGCTTTCGATCTGTGCCTGAACCTGTTGCAACTGGGCATTAATTGAAGCATTCCTTTGAGCCAGTTTGGTTACTTCTAATTGGCTCTGCTCCACCATGAGGCTTATTTCCTTTATCTCGCGACGAAGGCTCTCCATTTCAGCCTGACATGTCTCTAATAAAGCCTCTAGTGGTCCTTTTTCTTTGGCATCTGCTTGTTTATTCGTAAGTACCATTGCCTATCTCCTAAAATCACGAGTTTGTTTGATCCAGGCGTACCCACCCGTGGCGAAGAGCAAAAATTGCCGCCTGCGTCCGATCCTCAACACTTAATTTTCTTAATATCGAAGTGACATGATTCTTTACCGTCTGGTGGCTGATCCCCATCAATCCTGCTATCTCCTTATTGCTCATGCCTCTGGTAACATAAGTCAGCACTTCCATCTCACGCTCTGATAGTGGATCATACGGATCACCCGGATTGACATACATCCGCATGGCTCCTTCCACCTGTTGGGCCAACCACCTGCGCAGGTCTCCAGCACTTAAAATCTGATCCCCAAGAACATATTTCCCTCGGTGGATTTGCCGAACGCATTCTACCAGTTTTTCTGGTTGAACATCTTTCGAGCAATAAGCAAAAGCGCCTGCCCTCATGGCGTGAACGAGTTGTTCTGGATCATCATAAGCAGTGAGTAGAAGAATCCGAGTGGGCAATTTTTCGGCCACAACTTGCCGCGTGATTTGGTGACCATTGAGGCTTGGCAAATTGACATCAACAACCGCGACCTCAGGTTGCTGTTCGCGAATTAAATCCAACGCAATCCCCCCATCTGAAGCCTGCGCGATCACCAAAAAGTCAGGATTCAGTGCAAAGGCATCCACCACACCTTGCCGGAAGATTGGATGATCATCCACGACGATAATCGTGATTGGTTTCATCACATTCTTTCCTCATCGATAGACCGATCGATGAATACGATTTCAGAGGTGAGTATAGCATAGGGAGACGGCATAAGCAACTCCTCTTTTTAGCGTAATCCCCAAGTTTACATAATCGATAGGTTTTTCGCCCCAAGATCCTTACTCCAATAAATTATAATCACCACATGGAAAAATTCTCAACGGGAAAACAAGTGGGATGAGAAAATCAATTGGTTACCGCATATTCATTTGGGGGTTACTGTTAGCCAGCCTGCTGCTCTTATGGCGTTTGAACGGTATTTTGACCCATCCAAAGTATGTACCAGTTGATGATTTTGTTAGACATTGGGCTTCCGGATATATCTTTATCACTCACGGAAATCCTTACTCTCCGGAGCAAATCCAGGTTTTACAAGATCAGGTGACAGCTCCATTTGTGAAAGCAGAAGTAATCACACCAAATTATATTCCACCCTGGACAATGCTATTGTTGGGAGTCTTTGGGCTATTTGATTATCCAATCAGTCGTCTGATGTGGCTTATTTTTAACATCATCCTACTCCTCGTCAGTATCGAGCTATCTTGGAAACTTTATTCTGGCCCAATAAAGTATAAATGGTTGGCTTTGCTAATTGGTTTTAGCTTTGGTTCATCCATTGCAGTGCTTGAAAAAGGACAGACTACATGCCTGGTATTACTTGGAATTGTGGGTTTTGTTTACTTTGTAGAATATAAACCTAATTTTTGGATCGCGGGTATGTTTTCATCACTAATCACTATCAAACCCCAGTTATTTTATCTCTTCTGGGTGGCATTGTTGTTTTGGTCGTTTAAGCAGCGTTCCCTTCTCATCGTTTCTGGTTGTGGATTCACCCTTCTGGCTTTATCTTCCATAACTCTTTATTTTGATTCTAAAATCTTTACGGAATATTTAAGAGCGTTTCTAGATTATCCTCCAACTTTATTTGCCACGCCTACAATCGGTGGGTATTTACGTTATTACCTGATTGGGATTAACCAATTTTGGCCCCAGTTCATCCCTGTAATAGTGGGTTTAATTTGGTGTGTTTATCATTGGAATAAACATTATAGAATCTGGCAATGGTCTAAAGAAATACCTGTCCTGATCTTTGCTTCAATTATCTTATCCTCTTATTGCTGGACTTATGACATGGTTTTACTGGTTGTGCCAGTATTACAAGCTTGGATTTGGCTTATCTCAGCGCGAAAAGACCGTATTTTAGGAATCTTCTCTCTTGTACACTTCTTGATCAGTTTCTTAGATCTGATCTTGCACAGATATCTAGATGATTTTTGGTTCATCTGGTTCGCTCCTGCCACCTTGTTATGGTATTTATTGAATAGCAATTATTACAAAAAAGATATTCAAAAATATGGAATAAATGATGAGACTCTTAAGCCGAATTCTAATTATTCTCCTCCTCCTGATATGCCTGTTTTTTCTAAGCCAGAAAATTAATGTTTTCCCTTTGTATGATTTCCTGGCTTATTGGACCGCGGGAAATATAACTGTTCACGGCGGAAATCCATATTCTCCTACGGAAATGTTTGCTTTACAAAAGCAAATTGGGTGGCAGCTACCTGACCCATTGATGATGTTCAATCCCCCATGGCTCTTAACCTTGGCAATGCCTTTCAGCTTGATGCCTTATGCGCTTAGTAGGATGATATGGTTTCTCCTACAACTGTTGATCCTTTTTATTGCAGCTGACACATTGTGGAAAGTATATGCTGGTGAACCCAAACAACGCTGGCTAGCCTGGTTGGTTGTGCTGGCTTTTGGACCAACCCTTCAAACGCTAAAAGTAGGTCAGGTAACCCCTTTCATGACTCTTGGGCTTGCCGGATTTATCTATTTCCTTTACAAGGAAAAACCATTTTGGGCGGGTGTGATGGCTAGTTTGGGCATGTTTAAACCCCACCTACTATATTTATTTCTTGCAGTACTCATTTTGTGGATACTAAAAGAAAAGCAATGGCGAGTGCTCTCAGGATTAATTGCAGGCGTCTTCTTTCCACTGCTTCTAGCCTTACTTGTAAACCACAACCTGATTACCCAATATCTATACGCGGTCCCTAATTATCCACCCACATTTTGGATTATGGCTACCATCGGTTCAACATTAAGACTTCTCTTCGGAGAAGAGCTATTCTACTTACAGTTTATTCCGTCTATTTTTGGTTTAGTTTGGCTTTTCTATTATTGGTTGAAGAACTCGAACCATTGGGATTGGAAAAAAAACTTACCATTAATCATTTTAATTTCTATCGTCACCACCTCTTATGGCTGGGCACATGATCTATCCATCTTGGTTGTGTCTATAATTCCCATTGTGGTGCTATATTTACACTTTCGATTAACTTTAAAAACAGGATTTATTTTCTTTGCTTTTTGGACCGTAAGCCTATTGAATACTTTCTTAAATAGGGATCAACATTGGTTTTGGTGGTTGGCGAGTTTTTTTCTGGCCTGGTTTTTCACAGCCAAGCATTGGTTGAGTGATCAATCCAATTCGGTTGTTGAAATGTAATCCAATCTTTTGAGGTACAGGCATTAGGAACAAATGATGATGAATCCTAGAATGACCAAAAACCTGGTAATGCTTGGGTTGTTATTTTTATCCATCATCCTGCTCAGCCAGGTTAAACTTTCTGTGCCATTATACGATTATATAGAATACTGGTCGGCAGGTCTATTAAATATTCGGGGTCAAAACCCATATGATCCCAGCCTACTTCTTGAATTGCAACGGGTGCACGGATGGACACTTGAGGGCCCTTTAATGATGTGGAATCCTCCCTGGATTTTAGCAATTCTGATGCCTTTCAGCTTATTTGCTTATTCACATAGCCGGCTTATATGGTTTTTTATCAGCGTGGGTATTCTTGTATTCGCCATTGCTCAAAGCTGGCATTTGTATCAAGGTTCCACAAAGAAAATATGGGTGGGACTTCTCATTGGGCTGCTCTTTACCCCAGCCCTTCTGGCTTTAATGTTGGGACAAACAACTCCGTGGATCTTATTAGGATTAATGGGCTTTTTGCTTTTCATCGATAAACCACGATCTCTTTGGATCGCAGGGGCATGGGCTGCATTGATCACGCTAAAACCGCAACTATTTTATCTCTTTTGGGTCGTTCTACTGTTATGGAGTTTTGAAAATAAATCCTGGCAAATTCTGATTGGTTGTTCTGCATCTGTGGCTGCAGGCTTGATGTTTGCATCCTTATTCAATCCTGATGTACTCTTAGAATATATCCGAGCTTTAATTAATTATCCGCCTGAATATTTTGCTACGCCTACCCTGGGTTTTCTCCTGAGGGCATTATTCGGATACGATCATTTTTGGCTGCAATTCCTGCCGCCATCCCTTGCTATTATTTGGGCAGTATTTTATTGGCGTAATAAACATTCATCCTGGAATTGGCAGCGAGAAATACCGCTTCTGCTGTTCGTCTCGATCATCACATCCTCCTATACCTGGAACCACGACCAGCTTATCTTGGTTCCAGCCCTAATGCAAACGACAATTCTTCTCCTCTTACCCAGGAAACGGTGGAAAACCATCCTTTTCTTCCTGATTTTCCTGGTGATTAATTATGCAAACTTTCTCATTCACCAGCGATTGGATGAATCATGGGTCGTATGGATGGGACCTGTGATGTTTGGATTATATCTGTACGCAAGCCATGGACATCCAACCGCCGGGACGCAGACTCAAGAGGCATCTCCTGCATGATAAAACGAGATGACTCTCTGGATATTTTAAAAGGAGTGGCCTGCATTTTGATGGTATTTTCCCATGCATCAATTGATACCCGGAATATAGCGATTTTAAGCTTAGGCTTTATGGGTTCCTTTGCTGCGGTCCTGTTTTTTTCAGTAACTGGCGTCACCGCCTGGATGCAAGCTGGCAGACGGTTGCCGAAAGAGGTTTTGCCTCCTTACCTGATCTTGTTATTGGCAGGCTTCAGCCTTAACGGAATCATCCACATTGATTTTTATAAAAACTTTGAAGTGGAAATGCTTCAAATGATCGCTATGGGAGCTTCCCTGGTATTTTTAGCCCAACATTTCTTGCATCCACGCCCGGTTCACTATTTCCTTGCTGGGATTCTTATTTATATTTTGAAATTATCCCTTGACCTTCTGGCTCAAGCTCCCATCAGTGCACAGGTCCTAGCTCGTCCCTGGTTGCAGGGAATCTTACTGCCCCCTGGCACTTTCACACCTATCCCATGGTTATTTGTATTCTTCCTTGGGGTCTTTGCTTACCAGGCTTCCGCAAGGAAAAATTTATTTCTGTCCAGCATAGCAGTATTCACCACCCTAGGGATCTTTCTGGTTACACGTAATCCTGCCCTACTCGACCTGGTGAATAAATGGGATATGTCAATCGGTTATTTTTTATTTTCTTGCTTCTGCTTGTTCTTCAGTTATTATCTGACGAAAAGGATGGTTTTCAATAAGGAAAATCCAATATCTAGATATATCCTGTTTCTCGGAAGGAATTCTCTGCTCTTCCTTTATTTCCACATCTTTGTAATTAATATTCTTTCCAAGCTGGGTGCCGCGAAGCTTGTTTGGTTGTACTGGCCTCTGGTGTTGATGATCACTAGTGTTCTTCTATACATCATCGTACTCGTATACCCGAAATTGAACTTATCCAAGCTCTTCCATTACAAGGTTACCTGGCTTATATTGATTACCTGTGTCATGATTACACCTCTCGCATTCAAGAATAAATTTACCATTTTTTTGCTTGAGCTATTTTGGGGAGTGTGCCTGTCAACGAACTATGCGATTTCGAAAGAGTTGTTTCGGGTTAAACAGGTGGCTCCAATTGGAAATCCAGAAAAGATTGCCGGAGGTTGACCAACATGAAAAGGATAGCAATATTTTTTACGTTATTCTTAGGCGTCATATTAGCTGTTATTATCCCCAATTTTGCTCCTGGAAGAGGAGAGCAAGATTTTATCCGCTACTGGGCTGCCAGCCGTCTGCTGGTCACGGGTGGAAATCCGTATGACGGGAAAGATTTGACTAACATACAGAAGGAAACTCGCCCAGAGCTGCTGATTGAAGAAGGCGACATCGTCGAAGCGTGGAATCCACCCTGGCTGCTACTGACGCTGATCCCTTTAGGTTTATTACCTTTTGGCTTTGCTGTCCCGATGTGGGTTTTTTTGAATGTCCTGCTCATTGTTTCAGCCCTGGTAATTAGCTGGCGGTTATCGGGCGGCGCGGATAACCAAAGGCTATTCTTGATTGTTTTAGGTGCAGGAGTGTTATTTGGCAACACAATCATCCTGATCCGTCTGGGGCAAATCTCAACCCTCATTCTGATGTCGCTGCTGATCGGTTTTTTGCTGATCCAAAAAGACCGCGACTGGCTTGCTGGCGTGATCTTCCTGGTCGCCACCATTAAACCCCAACTATCTTATCTGGTGTTATTAGTTCTCTTGATCTGGTCTTTAAAGCACCGCCGGTGGAAAATTATTGCTGGCATGGCTGTGGCTGGGATCGTATCTGCCCTGGTTGTTTGGTTGATTCTACCCGACTGGCTGAGTATCTATATCCAAACCATTCTTCGCCTGCCTTTCTCGAATATTTATACCAGCACCCTGGGTTCCTTTATGAATGAAATGTTCGGAGTTTCCATCTTTAAATACACCGCCATCTTGCTGCTGCCATTAGCCTTTCCTCTTGCCAAGCAAGTGGACAAAATCGGCTGGTTTACAACCATGAACTTGGCGCTTGTCATATCCATTCCCTTTTCTGTATATGGTTTTAGTTTCGACCAGGTGCTTCTTCTTCCAGCAGTTGTTCAAATCATCGCCTGGATCACCAAAGGAATGCTGCCTTCAAAGTTTGCCTGGGGGGTTGGAATAGGTATCACAGTTACATATACATTATTACTCTGGATGATGTCACGAACCGCACTGCCATATTATTGGTTCTTCTGGATTTCTTTTTTTATTCTGTGTCTATATCTTTTGGCCTGGAGATACAATCGTGAACGAACAAAGACCGCCTGATCTAACCATTGTCATCCCGGCCTTGAACGAAGCTGCGAATCTAGCATTTCTTCTACCCCAAGTTTGGACTGTTATAAAACCACTGGGACTAACCCCAGAAATTATCATCGTTGATGAATCAGCGAGCGAACAAACACGCGCGATTATAGCTGAAAACCATGGCATTCTGGTCTGCCCTCCAACGCGAGGGTATGGCAAAGCTCTCCAGGCAGGCTTCGAACAGGCCCACGCAGATTACGTGGTTACGATGGATGCTGATCTGTCTCATCCACCGGAGTTCTTAAGAACCATGTGGGAAGCCCGGCATACTGCCGATGTATTGATTGCCTCACGTTATATCTCAGGCGGCGAGGCTGATATGCCTCTGTCTCGACTTCTCCTCAGTAAAACCTTGAATATCTTCTTCAGCCGCGGCCTTGATCTCAAATTACGAGACATGTCCAGTGGATACCGGATGTATGCCCGGCGAACGATCCCCTATAAAAGCATGCAGGGGATTGATTTCAATGTTCTTCAAGAACTGCTCGTCAGGGTGCTTCTCGAAGGTTACCGGATTAAGGAAATTCCTTTTCATTACATGCCCCGGAAGCGAGGATCATCCCACGCCCGAGTTATCACGTTTGGCATAGCTTATCTAAAAACCTTTACCAAATTGTGGCTTTTGCGGAATTCAATCTCAAGCGCTGATTACGACTCCAGGGCTTATGCTTCCTGGCTGATTCCTCAGCGATATTGGCAACGTATGCGATACAAACACATCACTCACCTGGCAAAAGATAAAGGCAAATGCCTGGATGTGGGGTGTGGTTCCAGCCGAATTTTAAAAGCTCTTCCTTCTGGAAGTGTTGGTGTCGATATCCTCATTCGAAAATTACGCTACGCCCGGCAATTTCGAAAGGAGTTAGTACAAGGATCTCTGTTTAACCTTCCGGTGCCAGACCGGTCTTTTCCATGCGTGATCTGTTCCCAAGTGATTGAGCATATTAGTCGGGAAGGCGTGTTTAATGAATTAGATCGTGTTCTCAAACCGGGTGGTTTTCTTATCCTGGGAACTCCCGATTACAGTAAATGGCAATGGATCGCGATTGAATGGCTTTATGGCAAAATTCTCCCGCAGGCTTATGCCGACGAGCATATTACCCACTATTCATACCAGGAGCTAATTCAAGAATTTGTTAAAAAACGTGGTTATTCCCTGGCGGTTCATAAGTACATTTTACAAGGAGAGCTCATCTTGGGTCTACAAAAGCCATTATCCTGAGTGCTTTGGGCGATGATCTATATGAAGAAACTCAACCTTCGCAATGCAATCCTCTTGCAAACAGACCAGCTCTGGCCGCTGATCGTGTTAGCCGGTTTCATCTTCTTTGTCTCCTTGGTACCCCTGCCTCCTAATGACTTTTGGTGGCACCTGAAAATTGGCGAGTTCATTTTCAATAAAGGATCGATCCCGACCAGCAATCTTTTTGCCTGGACTTTAAGCCTTGATGCCCCATTTACCTACGGAGCATGGTTGGGGGAGCTGCTAATCTATATTATCTACAGAATCGGCAAGTTAGAACTCGTCACTTTCATCCGAACACTACTGGCAGCAATCACATTTTGCTTAGTGGCCTATGAATCGTGGCGGAAAAGTGGGTCCTGGCGCTTGTCTGCGCTGGCAGTTGCCCTGGCGTGCGGAATGACGATTAACAACCTGCCTACCCGGCCCCAAATCTGGTCTTGGGTGCCTTTCATGATCTATCTGATCATCTTGGGAAAATTTGTGGACCGGCAAATCCGCGTAGGGTGGTTGTTCGTGCTCCCAGGAATCATGGCTTTCTGGGTAAACGCACATGGTGCATTTATCCTGGGGGGAGTCATGCTCGGCATTTTCTTTGTCGGTGAGGGTCTGCGTACGCTAATTAAATCCCCCGGAGCACTTACCTGGAAGGAGGTCGGCTATCTTGGTGGAGCCGGGGTTTTGTCAGGTTTGGCAATGTTTATCAATCCTCGCCACATTGAGATTGTTGGATATGTGATGGATTTGTTAACGGACAAACCCAGCCAAAAACTGATCGTCGAATGGCAGTCACCTTCACCCGCAGGAATTGCGAATATCATCTTTTTCATGAGTATTCTGCTCTTTATTGTGATTCTTGCTTATACAAAAAAACGATTAACGCCCACCGAGGTGCTCCTGGTGATGAGCTTTCTCTGGTTAGCCTGGAGCGGGCAGCGATACGTAGTTTGGTATGGGTTGGTTGGTATCCCCGTATTGATGAAGATGATCCAGGGGCTACCTTTCTCTACACCTCATCTCGTTCCTCAAAGAAATTGGTTAAATTG
>Ga0315288_10005454_pt1 | contig 16182 bp, 10 predicted proteins | sample YL17G11_20_MG_FD_203454 | JGI IMG/M metagenome (GOLD analysis project Ga0315288, IMG submission 203454) | Sediment microbial communities from Yellowstone Lake, YNP, Wyoming, USA - YL17G11_20 | ecosystem: Environmental > Aquatic > Freshwater > Lake > Sediment | place: USA: Wyoming | collected...
GTGTCGTCAAGCCGGTTCAGGAATTCGGGTCTAAAGTGACGCTCTACCTCTTTCTGAAGAATATCCTTCATTTTCTCATAATTCGCCTCGGGGCTTTTCTTGCCAAAACCAAAACCGGATTGATTCTTAATCAAATCAGCGCCGATGTTGCTGGTCATAATGAGAACGACGTTCTTAAAGTCAATGCTTCGTCCGAAACTGTCCGTCAATCTGCCCTCGTCCATAATCTGTAACAGCACATTATAGACATCAGGATGGGCCTTCTCTATTTCGTCCAGGAGCAGCACTGAGTATGGCCTTCTTCTAATCCTTTCGGTTAATTGTCCGCCTTCTTCGTAGCCAACGTAACCGGGAGGAGCCCCTACCAATCGACTCACATTGTGCTTCTCCATAAACTCGCTCATATCCAGCCGGATGAGAGAGTTCCTGTCACTGAACATAAACTCCGCCAGAGCCTGTGCGAGCAGCGTTTTTCCCACGCCGCTGGGTCCGAGGAGTATGAAACATCCCATCGGACGATTCGGGTCCTTAAGGCCGCTCCTGCTGCGCCTGACCGCCTTGGCCACGGCAGTAATTGCCTCATCCTGTGAAACAACCGTTTTATGCAGCTCGGACTCAAGTTCAAGGAGTCGCTGGGTTTCCTTTTTCTCCAGTTTCGTCAATGGCACACCCGTCATATTGCTGACGACCTCCGCAATAATCTCGTTGTCCACTACTCCGGTCGCCTCTTTGTTTTCCTCGTACCATTTTTTATGCAGTTGGGTCTTCTCATCCAGAAGCTGCTGGGCCTCATCTCTCAATGCCGCCGCCCGCTCATAATCGGCATTTCTGACGGCCTCGTCTTTTTCCCTTTGCAGCTTTTCTATTCTCTCTTCCATCTGCGTCAAATCGGGCGGAGGAGTCATGTTCTTAAGTCGAACTCGTGCACCGGATTCATCGATCACATCTATCGCCTTGTCGGGCAGACATCTGCCGGTGATGTATCGGGTCGAAAGCTCTACAGCATGGAAAAGGGCCTCATCGGTAAATCGGACCCTGTGGTGCGCCTCGTAGCGGTCCTGAAGTCCTCTAAGTATCTCCAGTGTCTCATCCTTCGAAGGCTGCTCGACAATTATCGTCTGGAAACGCCTCTCAAGCGCCCCGTCTTTCTCGATATGCTTTCTGAACTCGTCTAAAGTAGTGGCGCCAATACACTGAACTTCTCCTCTTGCAAGAGCCGGCTTGAGCACGTTTGAGGCATCGATGGCACCCTCGGCTCCACCAGCTCCTACAAGCGTATGAAGCTCGTCAATGAACAATATAACATTCTTTGCCCTTCGGACTTCGTTAATGACCGCCTTTATTCTTTCTTCGAATTGTCCGCGATATTTTGTCCCTGCCACCATCATTGCCAGATCAAGCACCACCATCCGCTTGCCCTTGAGGATTTCCGGCACTTGTTTGTTGATTATCTGCTGGCTCAGACCCTCGACAATAGCAGTTTTGCCTACGCCTGCTTCGCCCAGGAGAACAGGATTGTTCTTCGTGCGCCGACATAGTATCTGGATCAGTCGCTCAATTTCTTTCTTCCTGCCGATTACCGGGTCGAGTTCACCGCTGGCGGCTAATTGCGTAAGGTCTCTGCCGAAGCTGTCCAGTGCCGGGGTTTTGCTTTTTGTCTTTCTGCCGATAGTCGGGGTCATCTTCATCCCAAGAGCCGCAGGTCCGTCATCCACTCCGGCCCCCAGCAGATTCAACACTTCCTGACGCACATCCTCAAGCTTCAAACCAAGATCCATAAGAACCTGAGCTGCTATACCTTCGCTCTCTCGCAGCAGGCCCAACAGGATGTGCTCTGTCCCCACATAGTTATGGTTAAGCGACCGGGCCTCTTCGATCGCATACTCAATAACCTTCTTGGCTCGGGGTGTTTGCGGCAGCTTGCCCATTGTGACCATATCAGGCCCGCTTTTGACCAGCTTTTCCACGCCGAACCGAAGCTTCTTTATGTCCACATCCAGGTTCTTCAGAACCGTAGCACCCACTCCGCTGCCTTCCTTAACCAGCCCGAGAAGGATGTGTTCGGTTCCTATATATTCGTGGTTGAAACGCTGGGCCTCCTGGTTAGCCAGCGCCATAACCTTACGTGCACGGTCTGTAAAACGCTCAAACATCTTTTACCCCGAAACATAGTTTATAAAAATACCGATTCTCCTGCCGCTACCGTCGGATAAACACCAACGTAGTATACCAATCGGCGATAAGTAACATTTTATTTTATCTTTTCTTATTATATAGCACTCAATCCGTCTGTCAAACATGCAATATCCGCTCACTGCCTTGCTTATCAGGACTTTTAATACATATCTTTATATAGCTCAGGCTATGCTGATGTTCACTTTCGGGTCAACATTTTCTTTAATCCCAATTTTATCGGCAAAAACAGATGCCAACTTTCCGATTACACTGGCAAAAATCCATATTTTGGGCTCCGAAATAGGCTTATCATGGCATATCAGTACAAGCCTGTTATGCAAAGCGGCATCTAAGAAATCATTTGGAGCCATATCGATTTACACGCCGGTTTCTCAAAAAAGGGCTCAACTGCAAAAAAGTTGGTGGGCTAATAAGAAATAAACCCTGCAACTCTTTTGGATTTAACGCTTTAAGGCAACAGCATGAATGGGTATAATACCGCCGCCATCGGGGCCGATAGAGCCTGCCCGCAGCGCAGCCGAATGGGGCAACGCTGGGAAGTGACCCGGGCGCCCTGATGGTGGCATACGGCATAGGTCGGTATCTTCAACGGTGCCGCCCATTTATTTTATTATGCTGGTGCCCATAAAGCGATAAATCCTTTTATAATCATGTGTTAATCAACCAACTTTTTTGGAGTTGAACCTATTGAAAAGAACAGGGCTTTGAGGTTCTTCAGAAGAAAAATCTTTCACGCAGGTGCTAAAATTCTGATCCCGGCGTGCCAAAATGAGCAGATTTGCGCCTACCGGACTCCGAACTATTCTTTTGGTTCCATCCGGATTGGGAAGCAACTTACCCATTAATCGGAATAACTAAATATACATGATTCCTGAAATGATTGATACGGGGCCGTTTGTTTAGAGCCGGATTAAGCTGCTGCTAAAGTGGGCTATGCACAGTTTGTCAGGCATATCTTATTCTTTGGAATATAGATCTGTTGCCTTCGGTCTATTATATTTTAGCCTTCGTGGTTATCATCCTCAAGCAACTTTCTGAGGTATTGATTTTCCCGGCGAGTCGCTTCAAGATCGAAGATCTGGTATTTAATACACACTCGAAGGTAATCCAGTGATTCCTGCAGGCTATTGATGCTTTTTTCAAGCTTTTTGCGGTTTGCCTGTGCTTGTTTGGCGAGCTGAGCTAACTTTATATGCTGCGGGTCGGCTGTCTCACCAAATTCTTTGACCAGTTCGTTAAGTTTGTCTTCCAGGTTTGTCTCGTCCATCACACCGATCTCCTCACGATTGCACATTCCTTATCAAAACCCCAAATTTATAGATACACCTAAACCTCACACTTGATTATTAGTGCAAACCCCATACCCAAATGCTTCAGGACCGATTTTTTACTTATATTCGCGACTTGGACCGATAAAATGCGAGACAAAGCGAAATTGTGTGTTATCCTTAAACTTTTGTTCCTGAACTCCGAAAAACAACCGTTATATGGATTAAAATTGTATGTTGTATAAAATAAACGCCCCAGATATGCTTACATTCCATCACTTGTAGTAACGGCTGTATTGGATAACATTTAGGCCAATGTTGATTTTTCTAAACACTACGGTCTGTTTGCGGCAACGTCCGTGTTTTGTGAGCCCTACAGTTGTCTATATTGAATTTTCCTCATGCCTATTTTTGTTACTGTTATTTTGCTTCATCCTCTTCTCGCCATGCCGGGTCAACTATGCAGAGAAACTTCAAATCGGAATTTCCAGTGTTTTCGATGTATTGGACAGCGCCAGGTGGAATATAAATGGCACACTCAGGCCCAACTTCGAAACTCTCCTGATCTATGTGCATCAAGCCCTGTCCGGCCGTCACGTAGTATACCTCTGAGGATTTGAGTTTATGCGGCTTAGTTTTTTGGCCGGCCACAACTTTTGCATGAGCAAGACTGTAACGAGTCAGTATCGTTGCTTTATCAGGGTGTAAAAGCTCACGCAAAATTGAACCATCGCCCGCTACGAATTCCCGGCAATCTTTTAAATATCTCACGAACATCATCATTCTCCCAGGAGAATCGATCCTTTTGTAAAGAATGTCCCGGCAACACAGGCGGTCAAAAGACAGGCCAACGTTGCCGCCAGCAGCGCACGCAGCGCGACCTTTCCAATATTGCGGGTTTTGTCGGGAACCAAAGCACAGATACCTCCAACAAAAATGGCCATCGAGGCTAAATGAGCGAATCCGCACAACGCGTAAGTCATAATAACCGCCGAGCGAGGATGCTGCAGTAAATTCTGCTCCATAGCTTTTGCCAGATCCTGATACGCCACAACCTCGGTAACAATCACGCGCTCGCCGATAATCCTGGAAATCACGCCTGCGTCGGATGGCGGAATACCCAGCGCCAGCGTGAACGGATAAAATATGTAACCGAAAATTGCCTTCAAAGACCACTGGCCTTCAAAGCCGAAAAGTAAATTTATCTTTGATCCAAAGGCAGACAATAGCAAGTCAACCAGCGCAACCAAACCCAGAACGGCTATAAGCAGCGCCGCAATGCCGACAATCATCTTTACCCCGGCGTTCGCTCCGTTGATAATTGCTTCGAAAAGGCTATTCTCCTTTTCATAAAACGGCCGGACATGCACACCTAATGTTTCCGGTTTCTGGCCTTCAGGAAAAACAATCTTCGACATAACAAGTGCCGCCGGTGCGGAGAGCAGAGATGCCGAAACCAAATGCCCGGCGATTGTGGGAAACTGATCTTTCAAACAAAACACATAGAGAACCAATACGTTCGAGGCGACCGTAGCCATCCCCGCGGTCAGAATCGTGCACATTTCCGAACTGGTCGTCCGGCTCAAATACGGCTTAACGGTAAGAGTGGACTCAATCCCCATAAAAATATTGCTGGCAGTTACTAATGATTCGGCTCCGGATATCCTCATTAACTTCGTGAACACGTAGGCAAACCCCCGAATAACAAAAGACATGATACCGAAGTAGTACAAGATTTCAATAAAAGCCATGCAAAGCCAAGCAGAACAAAAATCCCTGCGAAACTGACAAGATTGTAGATATCCATTTTTTATCCCCGAGATGGACCGTAACCGGATCAGCCATCTTAGTTCCCGCCTTCGGGACCTTCCATTTTCAAACTATACACTACCCATAATTTGTTCATCTGTCAAATCAGAAGCAGCCCTCCATGCCGCCAACACAACCTGCCGGGATTTGATTTACCTGCCAACTCCTTACGGCTATAATGGGAATCTTATGAAGGATCCAGGACGGGGAACTGTCCGGCCTGTGTATAAGCATTTACATTGAGAATAGTCATCAAATCGCTTTGAACATTTGATATGTGGAGGTAACATTCATGATAAGCTCCAAAGATGATATGAGCAGGCGCCGGTTCATGCAGATTGCTGCCGGCTCTGCCGCCGCAATGGCAATGCCCCAAATCCCCCTGAATGCCGCCGAGACGGCAGGCCCGCAGCGGCCGAATATCCTCTGGATCAGCACCGAAGATATCAGTCCCGATCTGGGCTGTTACGGCGACAGTTACGCAGTTACGCCCAATATCGACAAACTCGCTACACGGGGCGTCCGCTATACAAACGTGTTCTCGCACGCCGGGGTTTGTGCCCCGACGCGATCGGGAATTATTACCGGCATGTATCCGACCACTCTCGGGACCCACCACATGCGATGCCAGGGTGTACCCCCGGCCTATGTAAAATGTTTCAGCGAATACATCAGAGCGGAAGGTTACTACTGCACGAATAATTCCAAGACCGATTACCAGTTTGACCCGCCTGCGAGCGCCTGGAACGAAAGTAGTAGTAAGGCCCACTGGCGCAATCGCGGCAAAGACCAGCCTTTCTTCGCTATTTTCAATTTCACAGTCTCACACGAAAGCCAGATCCGCAACAGAAGCAAAGCAATGCTCAAGCGTCTGGCCAGTCTGAAGCCGCATGAAAGGCACGATCCTGATAAGGCGGTGCTGCCCCCGTACTATCCTGATACGCCGGCGGTTCGACAAGACTGGGCGCAGTATTACGACATTATCACGCTGACGGACAAAATGGTCGCCGACGTCCTAAAGCAGCTCGAAGACGATGGCCTGGCCGATAACACGATAGTATGGTTCTGGGGCGATCACGGGCGAGGCCTGCCGCGGGGCAAGCGGTGGATTTACGATTCGGGTCTGAAGGTTCCACTAATTATCCACGTGCCGGAGAAATGGCGAAAGCTCGCAATGCCGGATAATCCCGATGCGGTCAAACCCGGGACTGTCAATGACGACCTGGTTGCCTTCATAGATTTTGCCCCGACGATGCTTTCATTAACGGGCATCAAAATCCCCGACCACATACAGGGCCAGGCGTTCCTCGGCAGTCAGAAGGCCGAGCCTCGCGAATATATTTTCGCCGTCCGCGACCGGATGGACGAAGCGTACGACCTGATTCGTGCCGTGCGCGACAAGCGTTATAAATATATTCGCAACTACATGCCGCACCTGAGCCGGGCCCAGGATATCGATTATATGAACCAGATGCCGACGATGCAGGAGATGCGGCGGCTCAACGCCGAGGGCAAGCTCGAAGGCCCGCAGAAGCAGTATTTCGAAGAGACCAAACCCGTCGAGGAGCTATACGACACCGCCGCCGATCCGCACGAGGTCAATAACCTGGCGGGCGATCCGAAGTACAAGGATGTGCTCCGGCGGATGCGCGTAATACACGCCAAATGGGTCAGGGAGACCGGCGACATCGGATTGATTCCGGAGCCTGAATTCGACGAAATGAAACGCCCGGGCGGCGAATTTCAAAATACGGCCGAACCGGTATTTTGGGCGCCGAAGTGGCAGCCCGGAACCGCTGGCGAGACTGCGCGCCGGGTAACAATCTCCTGTCCGACTGATGGAACCTCAATCGTCTACAGAATCAGCTCAGGCGGCCAAACCGAGGGAGACTGGCGACTGTACACGAAATCCGTATGGCTTACTCCCGGAAGCATTCTGCACGCAAAGGCCTGCCGCATCGGCTTCGAAGACAGCAAGCAGGTCCAATTCAAATTCGACGACAAGGTATCAGGAGCGAAACCACCCGAAACACCAGCTAAGGACGAGCAGCACTGGCGGAATAAACTCACCCGGACAGACCTGCTCGACCGGCTGCGCAAGATAAAGGAACTGGACGGCCAGGGCGGCAACGCAATACCCGAATACCTCGAAGCGTTAGATGACAAGCACGCTTCGGTCCGTTACTGGGCCGTCGTAGGCCTGCACAATAACTCAAAAGGAGAAGTGCTCGCAAAAGCCGCAATTGAAAAAGCCCTGAATGACCCCGCTGCGGTAGTCCGCATCGCCGCGGCCCACGCGCTCTGCGACTGGGGCGGCGAAGAAAAAGCCCTGCCCGTATTAGCAGCAGGTTTGACCGACAAAACAGACAAAGCAAGGCTGCACGCGATAATCGCCCTGAACAAAATCGGCGAAAAGGCCCGCCCGCTCCTGCCGCAGATAAAGGCCGCTCAGAAAGATTCGGACAACTACGTCCAGCGAGTCGCACAAACGACGATGAAGCAGCTTGGGGACGCATAAATTGGGATCAAAGTACGCAAGGGGACAAAAGATGAATAAGAAAAAATTCATTGCATGCGTATTGATCGTATCGGTTATTTGGCTTATTTTCCCCATTCCCGTCTATGGATTATTCATGAGATTTTTTGGACTGGTTCCGCCACCCGGTTTTCGAACGCTGGATTTGGTCTTTATGATTCCAACTTCATTTTTAGGAGGTTTCATCTTTGTCCTGATATTCTTCCTCGCCAAAGGCTCAAAACTCGGACATAATGGATTACTTTACGGCTTTTTATGGTTTCTTGGATTTAGCGTCGTTAGCGAAGTTGGATTTTGGATTGCGCTCAAATACAGTCCGGTTATGATGATAGCAGGGATAACCTCCGGGCTGGGTCATCTGGTTAACGGGATTATCACTGAAAGGCTAAGCAAGTGAGTGGAGAGAAAATATTTGTAGGCCGAAAGGCGGAATTGGAGCAATTCAGGAGGGTCCTTGAGGACCCGAAGGGCCAGGCTGTCTTGGTTGTCGGCCAGGCAGGTATGGGAAAGACCTGGCTCATTAATAAAATGGCAGAGCTTGCCCAGAATCACCCCGACTTAAGGTGCGGTCATGTGCGGTATGAGGTTACGAAGGAAGACAGTGTCGACTCGCGACTGGCAATTATGATAGACGATGCTTTTGAAGCTGCAAGAAACCCAAAAGTATTTTGGCGAGGCGACGACAAAAGCAAAAAGCAATGGATTGCATTGTATAAAATATTAGAAGCGATTCCCAAGGCAGGCGGAGTCTTCAAGGCAATTCGTGGCCTTGCGACAAGTCTAAAGCGCGACATTACAAAAGATAGTCGGCGGCAATTCATTGAAAAGCTAAACATCATCAGCGAAAGGATGCCCACAAATGGCCGCGCGGTTTTCATTGTTGACCCAGAGAAGTACATGAAGCCGGAAAGTGACGAGGCCTGGGCCATTGTTGTGCGCGACCTGCCCCGGAAGATAAAATTGCTTTTTGCGCAACGCCCGGAAGATGTGCTGGTCGAAAGCGAGACACTCGGGGCTTTGGATAACATATCACATATCCCAGAGAGAAGATTAGATGTCCTTGAAGAACAAGCAGTTGACGAGCTACTGGACCAGCGTGTCACAGAAATGGATTATTCTGTGACTGAGGTTCGAAGGATTCTGAGCAAATATAAAGGTCATCCATATGCTCTTCAAGGCGTCCTGGATTTGTTGAAAGCGGGCTCAAAGATAGAAGAATTGCCACAAGACCCTACCGGTATCGCCGCTGCGCAATGGAAAGAATTGTGCAAAAGAGGCAAAGATGCGATTCGTTTGTTCAAAGCGTATGCGATTTTGGAAGTAGGCGTCCCGGATGAAGTTGTTACTGCTGTAAGTGAACTGGATACAGACACTGTACAGAGTCTGATGGCAGATATTTTTCTTGGTGGTCTATTACGCGAGGAAGGATACGGCAAGCGCATTTATCACGCGCTCTTAGCCGACCACATTGTTACGCAGATCGGAGATTCCGAGAAAAGGCAATACCACAACCGGGCGGTGGCGGTCTATCGCGAAAAGCTCAAGGACGCTCGCAAGAAACAGACGGTGCCAGATGCACTTGCAGCAACGAGACTGGCCGAGCATACTTTAGCTGCTGAGGGAGGCGAGGCGTTTGTGTTGGTGTTTATATATGAGTGCTATGACCCGTTAATCACGCTCGGCCTGTTGGATAGCGCCGTCGGTTTGTCTGAGCGGGCCTTGGGATATGCTGATAAAGGCTCGGATAAAGAGGCGGTAATACTCGGCAATTTAGGAACGATCTACTTAAGGCGTGCTGACCTGGACAGGGCCGAGCAGATGCTTACAAAGGCACTGGAGAGCAACGAGAAGTTAGGGTGGTTAAAGGGCATGGCAAGTGACTATGGCAATTTGGGTCTGATTCATAAAGCGCGCGGGGACTTGAGCAGGGCCGAGCAGATGCATACCAAGGCGATGGAGATCAACGAGAAGCTCGGACGGGCGCAGGGCATGGCAAATCAGTATGGAAATTTGGGAGTAATTTATCAAACACTGGGTGACTTGAAAAAGGCTGAAGAAATGTTTCAAAAGGTCCTTGATATCGATATTAAGCTCGGACGTCTCGAGAGTATAGCCATTACCTACGGCAATTTAGGGCTGATTTATCGAACGAGCGGCGACATGGATAGAGCCGAGTGGATGATTACCAAGGCGCTGACGATCAATGAGAAGCTCGGGCGGTTGGAGGGAATGGCAAATCAGTACGGCAATTTAGGCGCAATTTACATAGTGCGTGGTAATGTTGAAAAGGCCAGGGAGTACTGGGAAAAGGCGATGGAGCTTTTCAAGAAGATCGGCATGAAGCTGGAGATTGAGAAAACGCAGCAGGCGATTGATAGACTGAACAAACAAGTAAGAACTAAAAAGAGAAAAGGCAAAAGTAAAAGGAATTGAAGATGGGAAAACATACAGCATCATGTGTAGCGTTGATTATTTGCCTTGGGAGCTTTGTATTTCGTGCTGATGGGCAGGAGTTGGTGTCGAATCCTACGTTTGAGGCGGGGCAGACTGCTAAGGTTCCTGCGGGGTGGTCTGTTTGGAGGCCGGAGTGGGAGAAGGCGGCTTGCCGGGTACGGGCGAGTGCCGGCGGTGGTTTTGTTGTTGATGGGGCCGATCCTTACGCCGTGGGCGGGGTGGTTCAGGATATTAAAGGGATCAAAGGCGGACAGGCATACGCGGTCAAATCGGTCTGCCTGTTACGAGATTTTCCAGCCCCTTATTATTCACTGTTAGTGCGTGTAAGCTGGATGGGCGGCGGCAAACTGCTGCACCCTGCGGGGATGCTTGTGCGAGGGCCGATTATCGAGAATGGGGTTGCGAAGTTCGACGATGTGCTCATCTCGCCGGAGGATGCCGATAGCGCCCGTTTGTCGCTGGAGGTCAAATGGCTGCGGGGCGGATTAGTGCTATGGAAGAGCGTAAGTATGCAGCCGGCCCCGGTGCCCGAGCCGAGGAAGGTCAAGGTCGGCACGGTCTATCTGCGACCGAGAAACAGCACGCCGGAAAAGAATCTGAAGCTCTGGTGCGAGCAGATCGACGCCGCGGGCAAACTCGGGCTCGATATTGTGTGCTTAGGCGAGGCGATAACTTCGGTCGGCACGCAAGCAACCATCAAAGATTATGCCGAGCCGATACCGGGCCCTGCCAGTGGGGTATTGACTGAAGCGGCGAAGCGAAATAAGATATGGGTGGTGGCCGGTCTTACCGAACTTGACGGCGACGTCGTTTATAATACCGCCGTGCTGCTGAACCGCAGCGGCGAGATTGTGGGCAAGTATCGCAAGGTCCACCTGCCGCGCGAGGAATGGAAGCAAGGCGTCCGTCCGGGCAATGATTATCCGGTTTTCGAGACGGACTTCGGCAAAGTCGCTATCCAGATATGTTACGACTGGTTCTTCCCCGAAGCAGCGGAAATCTTCGCCCTCCAGGGAGCGGAAATTATCTTCGCCCCGACCTGGGGCAATACCCTGCCCGATGAGGACGGCCGGGTCGACGGCGAGTCGACCTTTCGCGTCCGGGCGCGGGACAACGGCGTCTATATGGTCCCATCGGTATATGACGGCAACAGCATGGTTATCGACCCGATGGGCAGGATTCTGGCCTCGAACAAGGGCAAAGACGGCGTATTCTGGGCGGAAATCGACCTGAACAAGCGAGAACTTCTTGACTGGGTCGGACACTGGCGTTCCATCGGCCCGCGCCACCGCATGCCTCAGACCTATGAGGCTTTGTCCAAAGTCTCGCAGTAGAACAGAATCCCGGGCCGGACGTAACAATAAACAGGTTGTTTTGCCGGGCAGGGTATGATATTTTGTCTTCCGGCATAGTTTTAGCTTTAGGTGAAATACTTTTGAAAGACAGATTACAAGGCAAATTTATAGTTCTCGACGGCCCGGACGGCTGCGGGAAGAGTACGCAGGCGGGGCTTTTGGTCCAGTGGCTTCAAGGCCTGGGCGTGCCGACCAGCCGTTTTCGCGATCCCGGCGATACATCCATCGGCGAGAAAATAAGAGAAATCCTGCTAAATCCCGAACACCTTGCGATGGATACGAGGACAGAATTATTATTGTACATGGCGGCCAGGGCGCAGCTTTGGGCCGAAAAAATATCCCCGGCACTTGAAGGCAATCGTTGTGTCGTACTCGACAGATGGCTGTCCAGCACGTACGCCTATCAGGGTTTCGCGGGGGGCTTCGGAACCAACAAGGTGATAAGAATTGCGACGGACTGCCTCGAAAGGGTCTGGCCGGACCTGACCATTATTCTCGATGTGGACCTCAAGACGGCTGCGGGGCGTTTGGACAGGCAGTTAGACAGGATGGAGGCCAAGGGCGACGGCTACCACCAAAAAGTCCGCAAGGGATTCCTGCAACTGGCCGAGGAGCACGAAAACGTGCTGGTAGTCGACGCCACAGCCGGGATCGAAACAGTTCACAAGAAAATATTGCAACTTATCTCAGAAGCGAGTTTTACATAAATGTCATTCAAAGAGATTTTCTGCCAGGACAGGGCAATAGACATTCTGCAGCGGGCCTTTGCGTCGGGCAGGTGGGCACATGCGTATATCTTTGCCGGGACTGAAGGCATTGGCAAATTCAAAACCGCCCGCGAATGGGCCAGGCTGCTTCTTTGCAAAAATCCCGTTATAGAAAACGGCATTGCCGACGGTTGCGGCTCTTGCCAATCCTGCAGGCTCTTCGAAGCCGACGCAAATCCTGACTTCGCTCACATCTACAAGGAATTGCGGGAATTTACCGAAGACGGCAAAGGTAAAGCAGCACCCATCGACTTGCCGATAGATGTAATCCGGGAATTCCTGATCGCGAAGGTCCCGACCAGGCCGACGATTTCGCATAGAAAGGTCTTCGTCATCAGTGAAGCTGAGAATCTAAATGACGCCTCACAGAACTCCCTGTTGAAGGTCCTCGAAGAGCCGCCCGACTATTGCTGTATCGTGCTGTTGTGCACTCGCATGGAAAAGCTCCTGCCTACGACCAAATCGAGGTGCCAAACAATACGGTTCGGCCCGATAGAAGAAAGCAGGATAATCGAAAAATTAAAAGAAAAGGGCCTTGAAGAAGAGCCGGCCCGGTACTTTGCACGCCTGGCGCAGGGCAGTGTGGGCGAAGCGTGCCAGTGGGCGGAACTTGAGTTAGCCGATGCAAATCTTTACAAAGCCAAAAAAGAGTTGATAAACTCTATAGTCAGCTACGAACTGGCCGAAGCTCTTAATCTGGCCGGGGAGCTTCTCGCAGAAAGTAAGAAAATAGCCGCCGAGTGGACAAACCTCGATAAGGCCACCAGTAAGGCCGACATCAATCGAAGAGCCATGAAGATTATTGTTCGGATAATCATATCCGCCCTGCACGATGCGATGAATCTAAATGTAACGAGGGCGAAAGAGCCTGTCAATTTCGACCAAAAAGAGCAAATAGAGAAGCTGGCTGCTCGTTTCGGCGCCGAGCCGGCGGCAGAAAAAATCTCCGATTGCTATCGCGTGCTGCGATGGATCGAGTCCAGCGTCAATGAAAAGCTTATTTTCGAACAGTTATTGTTAAGTCTTGCCGATTCTGATACAATTCAGGTTTAGCCGTAGTATAACGTAAAATTAGTATGAATACGGATAGTTTGGATGTCAAATAATTTGGAAGCAAGAACCAAACAAACAAAGAATAAGAAGTATATCCTGGTTCAATACGGGCGGATGAGCACACTCGGCCTATTCGAGCATCACGAGATCGATATACTCAAAGTGCACACTCGTGTCGTGGTAAAAACGATCAGAGGCCTTGAACTTGGTTACCTCGTGGGCCGGTTAAGCTCCTACAAGGCCGGTCAATTCAGACTAAGCCAGGAGCAATTACAAGAGTATTTCAATAACGAAGACGTCGATCTCTCGCAGGGCCAGGCGGGCAAATTCATCCGTTACGCAACCGCCGCGGATATAAGCGAAGAGCGGCACCTGCGGAAAATCGCAAGAGAAGAAATGGAATACTGCAGGCATTTCGTCAGGGAAATGAACCTGCCGATGAAAATAGTCGATGCAGAACACGTGTTCGGCGGCGAACGCATCATCTTCTACTTTATGTCCGACGGACGGGTGGATTTTCGCGACTTAGTCAAAAGAATCGCACAGGAATATCAGACGAGAATCGAAATGCGGCAGATCGGCTCCCGGGATGAGGCCAAGCTCCTCGGTGACGTGGAAAGCTGTGGACAACAATGCTGCTGCCAGCGATTTCTCAAACACCTCAAGCCGGTCAATATGCGAATGGCCAAGATGCAAAAGGCCACCCTCGATCCGGCCAAAATCTCAGGCTATTGCGGCAGACTGAAGTGCTGTCTGCGATATGAGGACGAAATCTATACGGACCTCAAAAAAAGACTGCCGAAAAAAAATGCCAGGGTAAAAACCAAAAACGGCCAGGGCAGAGTTATAGATACCCAGATATTGACTCAGCTGGTAATGGTTGAATTTGAAAGTGGGGAGAAAATCGCCGTTAGTCTCGATGAGCTTGAGATACTACCCCAGTCCGCAGCAACAGATCAAAAACAGAATAGCAGCTCGAAGAAAAAAGGACAGAACGATATAAAATAGTTATCCACGGTGTGTGATTTCAGTTGTCAAGGAAGAAAAATGCCTCGCAAGATCATCGTAACGTCAGCCTTACCTTATGCAAACGGCCCGATACATATAGGGCATTTAGTGGAATATCTACAGACCGATATCTGGGTGCGCTTTCAGAAAATGTGCGGCAATCAATGCCTTTATTTCTGCGCCGACGATACGCACGGCACGCCCATTATGATTAGCGCCAGGACGGCTGGCATCAGTCCTGAAGAGATGATCGGGAAAGTGCATAAAGAGCACAAGGCCGATTTTGACAAGTTTTATATCGAATTCGACAACTATTACTCGACCCATTCGCCCGAGAACAAGTATTTCAGCGAGCTGATCTTCAACCGTTTGAACAAGGCCGGCTCAATCGTTACGCGGGACGTGGAACAGACTTTCTGTGAAGCCTGCAAAATGTCACTGCCGGACAGATTTGTCCGGGGCACATGCCCGAAGTGCAAAGCAGAGGATCAATACGGCGACTCCTGTGAGGTTTGCAGCTCCACGTATGAACCCGCCGATCTCATAAATCCCTACTGTGCAACGTGCCGGACCAGACCCTCGCTGAAAACCTCCGAGCATTATTTTTTCAAACTTGTCGATTACGAACAACAGCTCAGAGACCTTATTGCCGGGGGACATACGCAAAAATCGGTGGCGAACAAACTCGACGAATGGTTCAAATCGGGCCTGAAAGACTGGGATATATCCCGCGACGGCCCGTATTTCGGATTCAAAATACCGGGTGAAGAAAACAAATTTTTCTACGTCTGGCTTGATGCACCTATCGGGTACATGGCCTCGGCCAAAAACTACTGCGACAAGAACAACCTCGATTTCGACAGTCTATGGCCCGGCGCCGGCTCAAAAAAAGCCGACGGCAGCGAGTACGAATTGTATCACTTCATCGGCAAGGACATTATGTACTTTCACGCGCTCTTCTGGCCTGCGATGTTAATCGGCTCCGGCATCAAAACCGCCGAGAAACTGTTCATACATGGTTTCCTGACCGTCAATGGCGAGAAAATGAGCAAGTCCCGCGGGACATTTATAAAAGCAAGCACCTACGCCAAACACCTGGATCCCGAATACCTCCGGTATTACTACGCAAGCAAACTAACCGACAGCATCGAAGATATAGATTTGAAAATCGACGACTTCATGAACAAAATCAACTCTGATTTAGTCGGTAAATTCGCAAACCTGGCCTCCCGCTCGGGCCCAATGCTGACGAAGAAACTCGATTCGCAGCTTGGCCGGCTGGATGAGCAGGGCAAAGAGCTAATTAACAAGCTCACCGCCGCAAAGGACGGGATTATAGAAGATTACGAGAACCTCAAATTTGCAGCCGCCGTCCGGTCCATTACCGCCCTGGCGGATGAGGCGAACCGGTATATCGAGCAGAATCAGCCGTGGGCGACAGTAAAAACAGACCTGGAAAAAACACGAACAACTTTAACCACCGTAATAAACGCCGTCCGTATCCTGGCGATTTACCTAAAACCCATCGTGCCCAAATATGCTGAAAAAGTACAGCGGTTCCTCGATGTTGATATGCTTTGTTTTGCAGACCTCGATACAGTGCTGGAAGACCGCAGGATAAACGATTTTGAACGATTGTTTGAACGAATTGAAGAAGAACAGGTGAATGCAATGTTAGAAGAGAGTAAGGAAACTCAGGCTCCCCGACCGGCGATGACAGTACCCGCCGAGCCATT
>Ga0315288_10005455_pt1 | contig 16181 bp, 13 predicted proteins | sample YL17G11_20_MG_FD_203454 | JGI IMG/M metagenome (GOLD analysis project Ga0315288, IMG submission 203454) | Sediment microbial communities from Yellowstone Lake, YNP, Wyoming, USA - YL17G11_20 | ecosystem: Environmental > Aquatic > Freshwater > Lake > Sediment | place: USA: Wyoming | collected...
GTTCTTGGTTAAATCGCCATGGGAGGTACCAATCAGACCCCAGTTTTTCGTGTCAGTCCAAGAATGAGCATCACCAGCGCCAGTCCAAGTCCACGTTTCGGCTTTAACCGCCGAAATATTTAAAAATAAAAACCCCGCGGCTAAAAATAGCCCGAGAATAAAAAATTTCTTTTTCATTAATGTTTGACTAAAAATTAATTTTAATACCCAATATCCACAGATACTGCTTCTATTATAAACCCTTTAAATCGCTTGTCTATATAAACTGTGGATAAGTTTAAAAATAAAAACTGCCCCCGCCGATGGCGGGGGCAGTTTTTTTTACCTTCCCTGTTCCTTTCTCATTTCCTTATAGCAATCCTTGCAATATATCGGCCTGTCGCCGGACGGCGTAAAAGGCAGGGTGTGGGGGGTTTTGGCATGGCACTTGGAACATTCCCATTCGCCAGTAAAATCATTCCCCCGCGGCGCATCGTGGCCGCGATTATCGTCTCTATTAAACATGATACCTAATAAATTCTAATTTAATAATTTTCGACCTAAAAAACCAACGGGGTAAGTTTATACCTAATATTCATAACTGTCAACCCTGTAATTTAACTTTAAAAGGCAAAAATTATTGTCTGAAAAAGTTGTGTAATCTCCTTTTTAAGAATCGATGACCTATGGAAGATTTGAGATAGGATTCTCTTTGACGGGCATCTTCCTCTGATAAGCATGATTCGTAGTAAACAAGTTTAAATGGTCTTCGGAATTTGGTTGAAAAATTTTTGCCTAAATTATGTTCTTCGATTCTTCTTTTTAAATCGGAGGTGTAACCGACATAAAAATCATTATCTTTCAAACTGAGCAATACGTAAGTGTAGAAGAACATTATTAAAGTTAAATTACGGGGTCAATTAAACCTCGACTTTGCTTCCCCTCCTTGCTAAAGAGAAGATAAGGAATGGCGTCTTAATATTCATAATTATCCATCAATAATCCAGCTTGATCGCGCAGTTCAATTTTATCGTGAAGCGGATCAACGATCTGGTTATAATTGCCGGTGTAAATCTGCCAGCCCTTAAAAAAATCGGAATCATCCTTATGTTTCAGGACACAAGCGTTATAATTCATATTTTTTTCAACCCAAAGCCGGCAGGCGCCGGTGTATTTGTTTAAAACATCCGCTGACGGCGGCTGACAATTGTTATTGCGCAAAATAAGCTCCTGGCAAACGCTGTCCAAACCCCATAAATCGCCGAGCGCAAACCGCGGGCAATAATTTAGGGAGTAGCCAATATTATACGAATCAGCGAGCCAGCCAAAGCAATTGTTAGCCCTAAAATTGATTAAAAGAGGGCTGGGACCGGTAAAAATATCCGCTGATTCCCCGCTTCCAAGTTCAATATCGGAATTCGCGCCAAAAAATTGGGGCAAAGAACTTCCTTTTCCTATGACAATTTCTCCCTTCTGTAAACTTTTAATTTTCCAGCCCGTAATATCAACCGCGCCGCCGGAAAAATAAGAAGTTCTTAAGGTAATTCGCTGTGCTTGGCCAGAATATGAAACGCTGCTTATGTTAATTTCACCCTTTGGCTCCTGAGTCGGAGCTGGATAGGATTGTTGCGATGGCGCGACATAATAGCTCGGCGTGGAAGTGGATAATTTAAAAAAACCGGAAAAATCAAGGGGCTTCAAATTCTTAAGCAGGTAAGGCACGCCAACCAAAATAATAACAACAAAAATGATTAATAATATGAAACCAAAAACGAATTGAAATTTCATACTATTATCTTACTCCGTTTTAGACAAAGTTTCTATAATCTTCAATTCTTGTTGAACTTTGTCCGTTAGGCCGAGATTTTGGTATACCAGTGCCAGAGATTTATGAATTTCTATATTATCGGAGTTTTCCGCCGAAATGGATAGATAAAGGAGTAAAAGTTCCGGCCACATTTTTCGTTCGATGTAGGGACTAACGACGCCCAAAATCTCCTGCTTGGGTGCGAAGTAGTTCGGATATTTTAGGACTTTGTCCAAATCATATTTCAACTGGCCATTTTCTTCAATAATTACCCCCCGGTACCACACTATAAGCGCTTTATTTATATTTTTTATTGCCTCAACATCATTGCCGCTAGCAACATAGGCAAAACCGAGATACCACCAAGTTTTCGGATAATTCGGAGCGGCTTCAACCGCGCGTTTCATTACTTCCACGCCTTTGCCAAAATCTTTAGTTTCCAGGGCTAATTGAAGATACGAGTAAAAAACTTCCAGCCGCTTAGGCGACAATTCCAATGCCTTGTCATAGGCCCCGGCCGCTTTTACGAAAAGTTCTTTTTTTATCGCCTCGTCCTGCACGCCTCTTGCTTTATAGCTATAAAGTTGCCCTAAATTTAAATAACTGAAAACTAAAGGGTGGTCTTTAATTTCTTTCTCAAGTTCGCCGATACCAAAATCCAAAACCTCCAGCCGGTTTTCCGGTCTAAAGTTGGCGAGACTCCTTTGAAGCCAGTTAATATATTGATTCCTGAATTCAGTGCTGCCCAAAGTTTCCGACGCCAAGGCCTCTCTGTAAAGTTTGAACGCTTCTTCCGGAATAATTGACGGATCATTGAAAGCCCGGACGAATTTATAATTCGCCTGCGCCGGCTTAACACTTATTTGCCAAATTAAGAAAATAGAAAATAGAAAATAGAAAATAGAAATTGCCGCAACTACTTGGGGACTAAGGGTCTTAGGATTCGTAATTTGTTTGGAAATTGTCTCCCTGCGGGAGATTTCCTGAGAGGAGACAAACCCAATCGTTAAAAACAGAGCGATATAGCTGGCCGGACTGTCAAAAACAAAAAAACTCTGGACAGCATAAGCGGCTATTAAGGAAGCAAAAGGCAAAAGCCGCATTTTCTCTCCTTTCGGGAGATCCCCCGTAGGGGGACAAAACGCCCAAAATAACGCACCGATTAGAAAGAGATATCCCAAAAGCCCGAGAACGCCGCTCATTGAAGCGTAATCCAAATAGGCGTTGTGCGCCCGGTCAAAATTTGTTTCCTGCAAAATATAGACGCGGGGATTCAAAAAAGCGTTGTGAAGATATAAATAATTATTGGGGCCGAAACCGAAAATCGGCCGCGCTTTAAAAGCCTCCCAAGCAATCCCCCATTCAACAAAACGTTGCTGAACTGTAGTATCTTGTAGAGATATTCGCGTAATGCGGCTTAATTGATAACTATTCTGCACAAAATCTGTATTTCTAAAAAGCCAGAGAATGCTATAACTTAAAATTAAAATAAAAACAATGGCCGCCCAAATTTTCAATTTCTGGCGATTTTGCCAAACACTTAGAAGCATATAAACAAAAAGGCCTGCGCCAAAACCAAGCATAGCGCCGCGGCTTCCGGCAAAGTAAAGTGTGCCTATATTTAGAAAGAAGGCAATGATCCATAAATATCTGAAGTCCGACTTCTCGGACTTCGAATTATCATGCCACAAATATAACGCGAAAAAAGCGCTAAAAATCGCATAACTTCCCAAAAGATCGGCGTTGCCGATGGTGCCGATTTGACTATGCGGCAGCCAGACCCAGGTAGCACCGAAATATTGTGCCAAAACGTAAAAAAATTCTAAAACACTAACAATGACAGCAATTCCGAAAAAATTCCGCCACTCCCTCTCGGTCCTCAGAACACTACTCAAAATAACAGCAAATGCCACAAAATGAAACCAGGCGATAACCCCCGACATTCTTTCAGTATTGCCCCAGAAACTGCGAAAAGTATCAATGCCGGTAAAACTAGTAATTATTAAAATGATTGTCAGCGCAGCCAGAGCATATGTTACTAAATTTAATTTCGGTCTGTAACGATTGTCCGAAATTGCCAAAATAATATAGAAAAAGAAAATAATCTCGATTACAAGCTGAAATAACCAAATTTTAGAAAATATAAAAGGAAAGAAAAACGAGCCACCGATATAAAGTGGAATAAATAAAATAAAACCAATCCCGAATTTTATTAGTTTTAATGAAAGATTAGACATTTAGTTAATTCTGTGAGAAAATGCAACTTATGTGGAGAATGCGTGTCAAAATATTTTTACTCGTCCTGAGCGATGTTTTAATATTTTATCTTGCCCTTGGATTAACACTGCTTATTAGATACGCAATTATTGAAAGAGACATACCAACGCTGGCCAGTTCAATCTCTCTCCACCTTTCATCTTTTACCATAATTTTTCTTTTTTGGCTAATTGTTCTTTGGGCCGCCGGGCTTTATGACATAATAAAGTTAAGAAACGAAGAGACGTTTTATAAAACACTTTTAACCGCGTCCGGAATTAATGCCGTTATTGCCGTCACTTTTTTCTATTTTATCCCCTATTTCATAATCACGCCAAAAATAAATCTTTTTATCCATTTAGCGCTGGTTCTGGCGTTGCTTTATTTCTGGCGGCAATATTTCAACCGCTGGGCGCGTGAATCTTTAAGAATCCATCTTGTTTTTCTCGGCGCCAATAATGAAACCATGGAACTCAAAGAATTTTTGTCCGCCAATCCTCAACTTGGCTATAGAGTCGACGGTGTTTTAGCGCCGGATAATTTTTCAGAACTTGAAAATCTTTGGCAAAACAAAAAATTTTCGCTTATAGTTTCAGCCGAAAAATTTGATTATTCCCAAAAATTGACGGGCTTGCTTTTCCAGTACTTTAAAAAGGGCGTCACTGTTAGTGACTTAGATACATTTTACGAGAAAGCCACCGGCCGCGTGCCGATTTCCATAATTCGCGAAGTATGGTTTCTGGAAAATATCGCCGAAATTGAACGTGGATTTTATGAAACCGTAAAAAGAATTTTTGATATATTTTTAGGAATTATTTTTGCCGGTATCACAATTATTATTTTTCCGGTTGTAGCAATCGGCATAAAAATATTTGACCCGGGGCCGATTTTTTACCGCCAACCACGTATCGGCAAAAATGGAAGAATTTTCAATCTTGTCAAATTCCGATCGTTACCTATAGAAAAAAATATTGATCATATAATGCAAAAACCAAACGAAGAAATGATAATGCCATTCGGCAAATTCCTGCGCAAAAGCCACTGGGACGAACTACCACAGGTCTGGAATATTTTACGAAACGAAATGTCATTTATTGGTCCTCGGCCGGAAAAGCCGGAATTTGTTGAACGGCTTTCACAAGAAATCCCATTTTATGAAATGCGCCATCTGGTTAAGCCGGGCATTGCCGGTTGGGCCCAGCTTCACAATCCCAACGCCGGCCCCACGCTAAAAGAGACCTTGGAAAAACTTCAATATGATTTGTATTACATAAAAAACCGCTCGGCGTTTTTGGACCTGACTATTGTTTTGAAAACTCTGCGAATTTTAATCTCCGGCGCCGGAAAATAAAAAAACCGGTGGTTAGCCGGCATTTTAAGGTAGCACAATGCTCATAAATATTTCAGCTGTCTTATTATTTTCTTCCTTGGTTTTGACCAGCTTTTCCTTAATTGCTTTAAGTATTTCTTCTCGAAATTGAACAAAAAACAAAAGCGCGGTAAGGCGTTCTTCTGGTTTTGAAGAATCAGAACGGTAAGCATGAAAACCAATTTCTTGCTCAATATGGTAGAAAACAAAAGACCAGCCAAATCCGTATGAACCATCACGGTTTACGAAAAAATAGAGCTTGTCTTTTCTCGGATTAATTGTGAAACCAGCCTCTCCAACCCTAACCTCTTGAAATTCTTTCTTCCCCAAATCCTGGGTGATATTGAGCCAATTTGGCCAATTAGCGACTTTGAAAGAACTGGGTAAATGTGGCGCTTTAAAGCCTATTTCTTGAAGCAACGCAGAAACATCGAGGTTAACGTTTTGCATGCTTTCCTCCCTTATAAAATCCACCAATCTTAAGCTTTCCGATATTATATTAGTTTATTAAGATTCTGTCAAGTTTTTCTGAAAAGACAAAAAACCTTAAGAATGTTGCTTTCCGGCGCCGGAAAATAAATAATAACGACGCAGACGTTGTTATTATTTAAATCCAAAATATCAAATCCTCCTCAGATCGTTTTGAAAATTCATAATGATACTTTAAATTAACAGACCTTATTAATCGCGGGATTTCTTCCTTATCACTTGTAAAATGATAAGCAGATACCGCGATCACCGGGCCAAAATTTTTAATTGTCCGACGCGCACCTTCAAGTATTTGCCTTTCATAACCCTCGCAATCTAATTTAATGAAATCAATACGTTTTAGTTTTTTGTCGGCAACAAATTGATCGATTGTCGTCATTGTTACGCTTTCGGATTCAAAAGTCGGGTCATTTATTCTTATTTTCCCGAACCTGAAATTAGAATTTTCAGTTTTAACAAAACTTTGGCTTAAATGTCTCGGATTGACACTTATCTCCGACGGACCCGAGCGATCGCCCAATGACATTTGGAGAGCAGTTATATGGGGGTAATTCATGGTATTCTTAACCAATATCTTATGTGTTTCCAATACCGGTTCAAAGGAAAAAATTTGGCCCATAGGAGCAAGTTGGGCTGCTAATAATGAAAACACGCCGACATTAGCCCCCCCATCAATAACGATGGAGTCGCGCTTTATGAACTTTTCGGCATGATACTGATCATTAATAATTATTTGCTCTACCATACGTATAAGATCTACAGAACCGAAGGTTGCGCTTGGAAAAATATTGAGATCGCTCGTTTTAATAGCTTGTTCTAAATTTTTATTAAGATATTTATACAAACCAATTTTATTGGTATTTTTAAACCGCCCAAACCGCCATTGAAAAGGAAGTGCAGAAGACAAAAAATCACTGAAGCTTATGTCTTTTGCTTGCCAAGCAAAAAAAAGAGTTTTGCGCCGAATTATTTTTCGATATAATCTTTGCAAAAGCGTAGTAAATGATAATGCGCTTGGTGGCAAAGACTCATAAAAATCGGTCTTAGCCCTAATAAGATTAATTGTTTTAATTATATTGATTCTATCCATAAAATTGCGTTTACACGTTCACATGGATTAGATATTATATTAACCTTTAAGCCAAGTCAATAACCAATTTAAAAACGGCCTCACGCGAGGCCGTATAACTTTTTAAGATCATCAATTCCGTCTTTCAAGGAAACTTTTGGTTCCCAGCCAAGGAGTTTTTTCGCTTTGGCATTGTCAGCAAGAGTATGAAGAGGTTCACCGGAACGCGCCGGTGCATGATTATAAGAACCGCCGATTATTCCGGCAAGCTGACTGATACTGTAATTTTTTCCGGCGCCAATGTTTATTATATCTACTGCACCCGTGCCAGCCCATGGCGACTCCGCCGCCAAAATGTTGGCACGAACCACATCGCTGACATGCGTGAAATCGCGGGTTTGTTCGCCATTCCCATAGATTATTGAAGATTTTCCTTCCTTACAATTTTTCAAAAATTTTCCGATAACCAAAGAATATGGATGATCATCCCCGCATCGCGGGCCATAAACATTGAAATAACGAAGGCAAACAATACTCAAACGCCGCGCTTTGGAAAAATCGCGGCAAAAGGTTTCAATATAGTGCTTTTGCCTGCCATACGGGCTTGCCGGATTAAGAGGTGTCATATCTTCGCAAAGCGGAAGCGTCGCCTGGTCACCGTAGACCGATGAAGAACTGGAATGAATCACTTTTTTGACTCCGGCAAAAGCCGAAGCGAGAAGGACATTAATCGTTCCTTCAACATTAACCTTGTGCGTTTCGTACGGTTTTTCAATAGAAAGCGGGACTCGCGCCAAAGCGGCGCAATGGAAGACATAATCAATGCCCTCAAAAAGCGAACGTATTCTCCAAAATTTACAGATATCCCGGTAGAAAAAGCTTGCTTTCGGATTTATGTTGCCCCGCTTCCCGGTTGAAAGATTATCAATAACTATAACCTCATCGCCGCGCGTTATCAGATAATCAACCAGGTGCGAACCGATAAATCCCGCCCCGCCGGTGACAATTACTTTCATAATTCCTCCTTGCGTAAAAAACTTTTTTGTCAAAAAGCAAGTTTTAATATAATATGTGTAAATATGAGTTCTGTCAATATGATTGAAAAAATAAAACAAAAATATCATCAACTATTAAATTACGGAGCTGAACTTCTTGGCCTTGATCTGAATTATTTTGCCAGTGGCGGCTTTTGGACGACTTTCGGCCAGGGCGCCAACGGAGTTTTGGCGTTCTTGCTTACAATCGCCTTCGCAAACCTTTTGCCAAAAGAAACTTACGGCCTTTATCGGTATATTTTATCTTTAGCTGGAATTTTTAATGTTTTTACGCTATTCAGAATGAATAATGCCGTAAGCCAGGCAGTTGCCAGCGGCAATGAAGGTGCTCTTCGAACTTCCGTTAAATATCAGATAAAATGGAACTTGATGATGACGTTGGCTTTGTGGGCAACGGCCGGTTATTATTTTTGGCAAAATAATTTTATCTTGGGTGCTTCACTTTTTGTTTTGGGAATTTTCTCCCCGTTAACCCAAGCCCTTAATACTTACGGAGCCTATCTTCACGGAAGAAAGGAATTTAAAATCAATAATATTTTTGGGACACTTGCCACAATAGTTTATGCCGCCGGTATGTTTATCGCGCTTCTTCTGACAAAAGAAGTTGTACCTCTGATCGCCACATACGTTATAACTACTTTTGCCACCAATTTATTTTTTTATTACAAAACCGTGAGACTTTTTAATCTTCCGGCCACACCTTCAAAAGAAGCGTTAAAATACGGCCGCCATCTTACTTTCCTCGGTTTAATGGGCCCTGTTGTGGCGCAAATAGACAGCATCGTTTTAGCTCATTTCTGGGGACCAGCCCAACTCGCGGTTTATTCTCTCTCACGCGTCATTCCTGATAGAGCTACGTCATTTATAAAAGATATTATTGATCTCGGAATGCCTAGGTTGGTTCAAAAAACACCGGATGATATAAATAAAGTTCTTTACAAAAGAATCTTCCAAGCAATGGTTTTAGGCGCTATTTTGACCGCCGGCTATATTATTACGGCGCCCTTTGTTTTTAAATATATTCTGCCGAAATATTTAGAATCAGTATTCTATTCTCAGATTCTGGCTTTGAACTTTATTTTTATCATGCCAAACGGTTATGTAGCAACGATATTCGGATCTAAAAAATTACTTACCCGGCCGCTTTTTGTTATATGCGGATTTATTATGAGCGGTTTTAAAATTTTATTATATATTATATTCGGCATTTTTGGAGGAATTTTAGGCTTAGTTTTAGCACAAATTATTTATCAGATTTTCTCCGTGTCAATCAGTATTATTATGTGGAAATACGAAAGTAAAAGATTACAAAAAATCCCGATTGAAATCGGGAATTAATCGGGCCCTAGCCCTAATTTAGTCATAAAATAAGCCGCTTTTTCTAAGTCATCTGGACCGTCGATATCTGTAGATCTTCGAGCTTCAATAATCAAACCTCTGATATCGGGGCCATATATCCTGCCATCTTTAATAAATTTTGTCCTAGTCGCGTCAACCATATTATTTTGGCAGTAAATATTCTGGGGCAAGAGTTGGCGCGGCACATCCGTGCCGAGTTTTTCATAATGTTCCGTAGACATAAGCGGGCTGATTTTATATTCGTTATCGTCGAAATACCACATCTTAAAAGGAGTTTTGCCCCTTGAAAGTGTCCGCACTTTATCTATGTCATCGGCTATTCTCAATGGGGATGTCGGTCTTAGATTAACTAATATCTCGGGATCCCAACCGCGATTTTCTTTAAGCCAAGACAATGTATGCTGAAATACCGGAAGGTCGGAAGTTAAATCTTGAGCAAACTCCTTGGGTCGCAAAAAAGGAACGTCGGCGCCGAGCGTTTTTGCAATTTCTGCGATTTCTTCATCATCGGTTGAGACAATAAAAGCGTCTAAAAGTCGCGATTTGGCCGCTTCTCTTAACGTATAATATATTAGCGGTTTACCCAATAAAAGAGCTATATTTTTCTTGGGTATACTTTTCGAACCGCCTCTGGCGGGAATTATCCCGAGAATCTTATATTGTTTTTGCATTCTTATTCCTCCGATTTTGATTTTAAAAATCGGTTTTTCTGCGGAGTTTTGCCATAATCGGAACTTCGGATTCCAAAACGCGCTTAATGCCGTCGCCTTTCGCGGCTTTCCAGGTGCGAATATCGCGAACAAGAAGCTGGATGCCGCGCGGTTCCATGCTTGCAGCCTGATCAGTCCCCCACATGGCCCTATCAAGCGTAATATGCCTTTCAATCATGCAAGCTCCAAGGGCAGCGGCCATTATACTTGGCGATAAAGCAACTTCATGCCCACTATACCCGATGGGAATATGCGGAAATTGCTGTTTCAAAGTTTGAATCGCGCTCAAGTTTAATTCTTCCGATTTTGCCGGATAAGTTGAAACGCAATGCAAAATTACTAAATTTTCAGGGCCTAAAATTTCTACGGCCTTATTGATTTGCTCCATTGTGCTCATACCTGTTGAAAGAATAATGGGTTTATTTTTGGCGCGCGTATGCATTAAAAGCCCCGCATCGGTAAGACCGGCGGATGGAATTTTATAACAAGGCGGATTAAATTGATTTATAAAGTCAACACTATCTTCATCCCAGCAGGACGCAAACCAGAGAATGTCTTTTTTCCTGCAATAGGAATCAATTTCACCGTAATCATCTTTGCCAAATTCCATTTTGTGCCGGTAATCTATGTAGGTCATGCGGCCCCACGGAGTATCCCTTTCAACGTCCCATTGGTCATGGGGCACACATTTTTCCGGAGTCCTCTTTTGAAATTTAACCGCATCGCAACCGGCTTTAACAGCCGAATCAATCAATTTTTTGGCAATATTTATATCGCTATTATGATTAAGGCCGATTTCGGCGACTATAAAACAGGGACGATTATCGCCAACTAATTTACCGCCTATCTGGACCATGGTTTTTTTCCTCCTCCGCCAGCTGGCGGATTAAATTGTAAAATAACTTTGCCATGAATATATCATATAACGATCCAAAGTCAATTAAGGTTACGAAACAAAAAACCCGCTTCGCCAGTTAGCGAATGCGGGGTTGAAACTTACCAAGCGCTTTTTCCGCCATCGACTGGAAAATTGGCGCCCGTAACAAAAGAAGAAGCATCGGAACAAAGATAAATTATTGTTGCGCAACAGTCATCTGCTTCTGCCATTCTTCCTAACATATTTGATTTTCCGAATCTTTCTATAAAATCCTGCGGCATTTTATCGGTTCTTGTTCCGCCCGGAGATAATGCATTCACCCTGATTCCAAATTCTCCAAGTTGAGCAGCGCAAGCCCTGGTTAATCCAACTAGCCCGGTCTTAGAGGCTACATATTCCGGGGATTTGTATTTACCGGGTTGATTATAAACTCTGTGGTCATGAGCAACAATTGAAACTTCCGAAGCAACATTTATAATCACGCCTTTGCCTTGTTTTTTCATTATCGGCACAACAGCTTTAATGCAAATGAACGGAGCAACTAAATTAATATCAACTCCCCTTCTAAACGAATCGATGGAATAATCTTCAATTGGAACGAATAGATTTTTTGATTCGTCGCTTCCAACCGCCGGATTCATTGCCGCATTGTTGATTAAAACGTCAATTTTGCCAAAAACATCTATGACACATTGCGCCGCTTTTTTAACAGCATTTTCATCAGTAATATCAGCTACGTGGTAAAAATGATACCCAAAAAAAGCACCCGGCTTGTCCCATAGAACTACCTTAGCGCCGGCATCAGCCAGCGCTTTGGCAAATTGCATCCCTAGAAATCCGGCTCCGCCGGTAATGATTATGACCCTGTCTTCCATTGAAAACATTTTATATGCTCCGAGGTTCATTTTGCCTCCTTTGTTTAATTAAATGAAAGAGTTGTAGGATCAATTCCGCGGGCATCTAGAATAAAATTTACAAAATCGCGTATGGCGCCCGATCCGCCCGGCCTTTTTGTAACCAGTAACGCTATTTTTTTCACTATTGTTTCAGCTTGGGCCGGAGCGACTGGAAAAGCAACCTTACGAAGCAGAGGCACATCAACAAGGTCATCCCCCATTGCCGCGCATTCTTCAAAAGAAACGCCTATTTTTGAAAGAAATTGCTCTGCCGCTTCAACTTTTTTTGCGCCGCCCATTCCGGTAAAAAGCGTAACTGGGGCCCACCCACCATCTTCTAATGGTTTTTTAGCCGAAGGCAAATTATTAAATTTTTCAACTAGACCCACAACCGACTCGGCATGAATATCTTTTTCACCCGTTATCACAGCCACTTTTATGCCCACCGCTCTTAGCAAAGAAACCCCCTGCCCGTCATAGTGACTGCGAAATTTACCTTTAAAGGGCGCCCCCTCGAGCACGCTATTGTCCGTAAACACGCCGTCAAAATCAAAAATTACGGCTTTTATTCGTTTCGCCAATTCAAATATATTCTTCCTCATCATCATCGCACCTCCTTTACTCCTTTGTTTAATTGTTAAGTTGCTGACTCAAAAACTGAAACAGATTAACACTAAATAGGTTTTCTGTCAATAATTTATGATTTTTTAAATCTACAAATCTACGCACTTAATAGACGATCGTTCAGTTATGCGTAGATTTTATAAAATTTTTCTAAGACATTTAATAGGATATTTAAAATGTGTAATTTTAAAAAACTCGAATCGCGCCAAAATAACTTATAGAATATCATCAAAATGTAATTTCAATTCGGAATCGTTCGTAATATTTAATGCCTCAACATATCTTACATACGGTCTAATTTTAAAAAGTTCAACCAAAAACTCAATCTCTTCTAAACAATGATGAGGATAAACGAAAACGCTTTTTTGTATTTGATAAAAACCCAAATCTTTAAGCTTCTGCCGCAGTGCATTGCGAGCAGACTTTTCACTTTCTGGTATATCAAAAATAATCAAGCGCCATTTTTTATCCCAAAAAGCTGGTCTTTTAATTATCATATTTTCTTCATTCATTTCAATAACTTTCTTTTTGCCTTTTTCAGTTAAGACAACTTTACATGTTCCGTCCGGAAATTCCTTAAAATCAATAATCTTGTCGTTATAAAATTCATGAATACAATCCCTTAAATATCTTTCTTTCATTTTTCGCCATTCTTTTGGGATGTCGCCAATAATTTTAAAATATTGCTGCGGCGAACGATGCAAACCAAGAGCAACACCAGCCGCCAGCATAAACAAAATTTTTCTTTTAACAAGACTTCTCATATATTTTAATTTTAATTTATTTTAATTTTTATTTTTAATCTTATTAAATTAACGCACTTGATAGACGATCGTCAAGTTGTGCGTTAATTTTTTTATCGTAAAAATTTACAACTATAATCTAAATCAACGCGCTTAATAGACGATCGTTTAAATTGTGCGTTGATTTTTTTTATTTTATTTCCCGAATCCTGAATTCTTCGAAACATTCTTGGTAAATAAAAAGAGGGCGAAGCCCTCATCAAATTAATTTTAAGAATCTCATTTATTAAACTAAATATTGTTTATGATTTTTTCTGCAAGCGTCGCGCCGTCAAGTCCGTGGAATTTAAGCACTTCATCCGGCCGGCCGCATTCCGGCAAACCAACAACTCCAAACTTGTTGAATGTTTTCCCTGACAGCAACTCATGGGAAATAAGCTGGTTAAGAAGAAAATCTCCTAAACCACCAATCGGGCTATGATCTTCTAATACAAATATTTTTTTAGTCGCGCCCAAAACCTCTCTTAACCAGTCAATATCTGCTGAATTCAGCCACGGCATATTAACCACTTTTAATCCAAATTCTTTTTTCGCCAGTATTTCAGAAGCCAGCAAGGCTTCATAAAGCATCACCGGTCCGTACGCGAAAATAATCGCGTCTTTTCCTTCCATCAGAACAGCACCCTTGCCTTTCATAAAAGTATATTCTTTTGGCAGCTGAATCAGACGTGGAGAAGGGCCGATGTTAAGCCGCAACATGCAACTTTGTATTGCTTGATTAATACAATAATTAAGCGCCTCCCGAGTTTCCCAAGCATTACACGGCTGAATAATAGTAATACCCGGTATGGCGCCCAATAACGAAATATCTCGCAAGCATTGGTGCGATTTGCCCGGTCCCGCGGGAATAAGGCCGGCGTAATGGCAAACATAAATGATTTTGGATTTTTCGCAGGCATTGGTGTAAATCTGTTCATTTGCCCGCGACGACAGAAATGCCCCGAAAGAGTTGACAATCGGTAATATCCCCTGACGCGCTAATCCGCCGGCCATTGATACCATATCTTGTTCGGCAATGCCACATTCAATGAATCTTTCTGGAAATCTGTTTTCAAAACCGCGCAAATGGCAGTCCGCCGCAAGATCGGCATCCAGTACTACGAAATCATGTTTATCCGCCAACTCCGCAAGCGCTCGCCCGTAAGCATTGACGACATATTCATCAGAATGCGGCGGCAGCGTCGACGGCTTTTCTTCATCGCATATTACTTTGGCCATAATCGGGTTAAGCCATAATTCAGCAAGCTGAATATTAATTTTTTCAAGCAATTCTTCAAATGCCGCGGCGTAAGATACGTCATCCGGCGCTCCGGCGTGCCACTTATACAGGCCTTTTTCTTTCAGCACGCGAGGGTGTTCCATAAAAGAAACCCCGCAACCTTTAATCGTATCGGCAATGATTATTTTTGGTTTGCCCGAAATTAAATTAATCTTTTTAAAAACCGTTTTAAGAGCCGGGAAATTATTGCCATCACAGCGTTCAACGTGCCAGCCGAATGACAAAAATTTTTCTGCAAGATTACCAAGATTAATAATGTTTTTGACCAGCTTGTCGCTTTGAACTTTATTATGGTCCAGAATAACAGTTAGGCGATCTTGAAAGAGATGAGCAGCGCCCTGAAGCGCCTCATAATTTTGTCCCTCTTGAAATTCACCGTCGCCGGTCATGACAAAAACCTGTCCGGACAATCCTAAATGTTTTTTAGCCCAGGCCATACCGCGACCCTTGGAAACCCCCATTCCAAGCGAACCGGAATTGGCTTCGATCCCGCGATTGCTTACATCGGGATGGCCATGAAGACCGCCAAGCCGCCGGAGTTTCAGAAAAAGTTCTTCAGATATTACACCGAGAGAAAACAACACTGAGTAGAGCCCCGGCACATCATGTCCTTTAGATGAGAAATAAATATCGCGATCAGGATTGTGAAAACCGGCTTTAATAGTATTCATTTCGCGGTAATAGAGCCAAACCACAATATCCATAGCGCTGAGACTGGAACCGAGATGGCCGGAACCGGCGCGCTTCACCGCCGACAATGCGTTCAAGCGGCACATATCGGCAATCGCGGCGAGTTTTTTAAGTTCATTTCCCAGTACTTGCCAGACGCGAATAAATTCCGACTGGGGAATAATCTGAATTGTCATAAATCGCCTCCTTCTTCATACAGTTTGATAATAGCGGATGAATCTTGCGCACCGAGACCCCGCGCTTTAGCCAAATCATAAAGATTTTTCGTCGCTGAAAGAGCGGGTAGTATTAACCAAAACTTTCTGGCGGCATCTTGCGCCAATGTCAAATCTTTCCCCATCATTGCCAACGCAAAAGCCGGCTCAAAATTATTTTGTTCAAATTTCGGAGCTTTAGCTTTCAATATGGGACTGTTAACGCCGCCACCCAAAAGGGTTTCCAATACTTGTTTCCTGGTTAAGCCGAATTTCTCGCCAAGCGCTATTGCTTCACTAAACGCCACAAGCGATATGCCGCAAGTCAAATTGTGAACGATTTTTGCGGCCTGCCCCATGCCGCTTTTTCCCATATAGACAATCTTTTTGCCAAGAGCGTTGAAAATATCCATATTCAACTTCAAAACGCTCTGGGATCCGCCGACAACAAAAGGCAATTCCCCTGACTCTGCCGCTGATGGACCTCCGAGCACCGGCGCATCCAGCCAATTAAATCCTAAGTATTCGGCTTGCCGAGCTAAATTTTTAGTTGTCTTAACCGAAATTGTGCCGCAGTCAATAAAAACGGTATTGGGCCGGGCACCGGCAAACGTTCCAGATTTGCCTTCCGTAACCTCGTGAAGAGCAGAATCGTCGCTAACCATTGTGATAATCACATCGGAACGTTCGGCCAGCTGCCGCGGATTAACGGCAAATTGCGCGCC
>Ga0315288_10005456_pt1 | contig 16177 bp, 16 predicted proteins | sample YL17G11_20_MG_FD_203454 | JGI IMG/M metagenome (GOLD analysis project Ga0315288, IMG submission 203454) | Sediment microbial communities from Yellowstone Lake, YNP, Wyoming, USA - YL17G11_20 | ecosystem: Environmental > Aquatic > Freshwater > Lake > Sediment | place: USA: Wyoming | collected...
AACCTTAGTATTCTTAGGTCTTTGCCTCCTTTTTAGCAGACAGCCTCTGTTTCCACTTGGAGATGGTCGGCCAGAAGAAGAGGAAGAGGGCGATCAACATTAAAGGAAGCGCAATCGGAGGTCTGAAGAAGATCAGGGGATTACCGTGACCCATGATGAGGGCTTGCCTGGCGGCTGACTCGGCCATATTCCCCAGAACCAAGGCCAGCACCATCGGAGCCATGGGGTAGTCGAGTTTCTTGAAAAGATACCCGACGATTCCAAAGATGATCATGTAGTAAATATCGATCATCCTGTTATTGACTGCAAAAGCGCCAATGGCACAGACGTAGATGATGATAGGCATCAAGATGCTAAACTTGATTCTCAAGATGGCTGCAAAGGCCGGAGCAAAAGCCATCACAAGGATCAGGCCTAAGAAATTAGCCACCCAGATGCTGCCGATAAACCCCCAGACGAAATCAGCGTGTTCTTTGAAAAGCATTGGCCCGGGTTGAAGACCCATGATCATCAAACCCCCCATGATAACAGCCATGGTGGGTGAACCCGGAATTCCAAGGGTGATCATGGGGAGTGTGGCTGCAGTTCCAGCACCGTGACCCGCTGCCTCCGGCGCAATAATACCTGAAGAAGCCCCTTTACCGAATTGATCTTTATCGGCTGCTGAACTTTTGGCGAAGCCATAAGCCATAAAAGAGGCTGGTGTTGCCCCTCCTGGCTGGATGCCCAGCCAGCATCCGATGAGAGAACCCATTATGAGTATCCTTCGAAATCGTAAGAGATCCCTCAAACCATCCCAGATGTCTTTCAATGTTACCTTGGCCTTGACCCCCTCCATCTTGAGGCCTTCTTCTACGGTGAGAAAAATTTCTCCAATACCAAATAGCCCGATGACAGCTACGATAAAGTGAAACCCTCCCATGAGAGGCACCGTGCCAAAGGTCATGCGGAGTTTTCCACTCACGATGTCCATCCCGACGCCTGCCAGAATGAATCCGAGGAAAATAGCGACCAGGGACTTTAAAGCAGATTTTCCTCCTAATCGGGTCATCGCACTGAAAGTGAGGACCATCACAGCAGCGGTTTCAGGAGGCCCAAACTTTAAGGCAAACTCTGCAATGATAGGGGCAAAGAAGGTGAGCAAAACGACGCCAATAATTGCCCCAAAACCATGCGATAAGAAAGACAAGACAAGGGCCTTTCCTGCCCGTCCGCTCTTAGCCATAGGGTATCCATCAAAAGTAACCGCTACAGCCCAGGGTTCGCCAGGAATATTAAACAGGATGGAACAGATGCCACCACCATAAAGCGCCCCCCAGTATATACATGCCAGCAAAATCACAGCCGACGTAGGACTCATGGTAAAGGTAATAGGGATCAGGATGGCAACTCCATTTGCTCCACCCAGACCAGGCAGTACCCCTACGATGATTCCTAAAATGAGACCGACGACAGCAATCATAAGATTATAGGGTTGCAAGGCAACGCTCAAACCCATGATCCAATTAGAAAAGATATCCAATGTCGCTCCTCCTTTCGGTTTAGCAGATGGAGCCCCACAGGGAAGCCCGTGGTATTTGGTCTTACGCTTATGTGGGGCGACATCCCGACCATGACGAAGCTCTGTCGGGATTAAAAGGGTATAAGAGCAATAATATTTTTTCCCCACACACCTTCAGGCAAGGGAATAAGAAATATTTTGTCAAATAAGACATAGACGACGAGAGGTACGAGAACACTCAAGAGGATCACTTTACCCCAATGGATTCTTCCCACGACTCCCATATAAAATGCAAGATAGAGGACCGTGGCTAAATGGAGCCCGAGCAGTTCTGTCAATAGAACTACCCCGATGGCAGGAAGCAATACCCAGAGAATCTGAGCGGTACCTCCCTCCGGGACCAGGGGTTTTCCAGATCCTTCTTTCTTATAAATCTTTATAGCCTTTAGCAGGATAAAGAAGGTGCTGATGACGATCCCCAAGCCCATATAGAACGGGAAAAATCCTGATTCGGGACCACTCATTCCCCATCCAAAGCCCAGTCTCACGGCATCTCCAAGCGCCAGAAGCCCAACCACCATTAAACCCAACGCCACGACAATGTCGGCCTTTCGCATCTTTCCTCCTTTATGGCAAGTTCCTCACATAGAAGCCTGAAGGGAGGAGTAATCAGTCCATGTCGCGTCCTCCCATCCAGCCTGTTCTTCCTTATTACTTGATCAATCCTCCCTTGGTCATGAGGTCTTTATGAATGACTTCCTGCTCTCCGACCCATTTGGCATAATCAGGGCCTGAAAGGAAAGACGCCATAAGCCCCATATCGGAGATGTATTTTTTCCACTCCGGTGTTTCCGTCGCTTTCTTCAAACAGTCAACATAGAAATCCTGCTGCTCTTTTGTGATGCCGGGAGCTGCAAAGATACCACGAAGCATGAGATAGCTCATATCCGCACCCGTCGCTTCTTTCATAGTTGGAATCTTATCCCAATCAGGAAGAGCAATGCGCTCATGGTCGATGGTCGCTAACGGTTTCAGTCTTCCTGCTTTCCAATGGCTCACCGCTTCGGCAGGATTGTTGACCGTTGAGTTGACATGTTTTCCAACGAGCTCAACCGCCACATCTCCACCCCCCTTGAAGGGAACATAAGTAAACTTCACCCCAAAGGCTTGTTCCATCATGATCGTAATGATCTGGTCTTCCTGAGCGGTTCCAGTGCCACCCATCATGAATTTTCCCGGTTCTTTCTTAACCGCATCGAGGTATTCCTTAACAGTCTTGTAAGGAGCTTCGGCATTGACCCAGAGGACAAAATAATCAAGGGCAAGGCGGGCTACGGGTGTGAGATCTTTCCAGCTAAATGGGACGCCTGTTGCCAGAGGGGTTGTAAAGAGATTCGATAAGGTGATGATTATCTCATGGGGGTCCCCTTTCTTTCCCTTGATATACATAAAGCCTTCTGCTCCCGCACCACCCGATTTGTTGATCACAATCCAAGGTTTTGGAGAAAGGTTATACTTCGAGATGAGTGGGGAAATGAATCGCGCCATTTGGTCAGCGCCACCGCCTGAACCTGCAGGGACAACGAACTCAACAGGCTTGGTGGGTTGCCAAGCGGCATCTGCTATCCCGATAGACAGAAAACATAGAACCAAACAAAAAACTGAGATTCCCAAAATTTTCATGATATTACCTCCTTTCTTGGATTGTCGAATTGTTTTAATCCCCCCAAAATAGACATTGAAAAGGGCAAAATAGAATAACTCCCCTCCCCTGGCGGGAGGGGATTCACCCTGTTAGATAGGAAGTATTATTAACTACTAAGGTTTGATGAAGAGCCTTATCTAACAGGGTGAAGGGGAGGGGGAACCCAATTGGTGATGTGACACCCTCACCCCAACCCTCTCCCGTCAAGGGAGAGGGGGAAGAAGTCGATATCAATGTCTATTTTTAGGAATCCGGTTCTCACTCTTTTTTATCACCCCTTTTAGGCTTTTGCTTTTGGCGTAGGAATAGGAGCCTCGACAGCAATCGCCTTAATCCTCTGAATCTTTTCGTCCACAAAGGCCTGCATTTTGGCGATATGTTCTTCTTTCAGATGCGTGAAACGCCCCTGATATTTCATATATTCGCTTACCGGTTGATACTTCTTTGGGATGTGGGAATATTTGTATTCTCCGTTCTCCCACTCATAAAGGGTCCACATCCCCGTTTCAACCGCTAAACGGCCCATCTCCAATGTCAATTTTTCGTCAAACTTCCATCCCTTGGGACAGGGAGTAAGCATATGAAGAAAGGTTGGGCCATTCACATTGAGGGCCTTCCGTACCTTGTTCATCAGGTCCAGAGGATAGGAGATACAGGTGGTGGCGACATACTTTACCGCCGGATGGCCTCCAATCACCAATTGTGGAGGATCTTTTGGGAAAAGGGTTTTCCCTTCCGGAATGGCCTTGCCCGGGGGGGTAAAAGTAGTATTCGCCCCGTAAGGAGTGGTGGGTGAAGTCTGAATGCCCGTATTTGCATAAGATTCATTATCGTAACAGACGAAAAGGACATCGTGACCCCGATACATCAATCCTGACATCGCTTGGAGACCAATATCCACCGACCCCCCATCCCCTGCCATCACGATGACATTCGGGAAAGGGCCGTCATATTTGCCCCGGCGGGCCATCGTCTTATAGGCGGCCTCAATCCCCGATGCCACGGCCCCGCCGTTCGTGATCTGGGAATGGATCCAGGAGACCGCGTAGGGGGTACAGAGATAACTCGAATTGGCCACATACATACAGCCAGTAGGTCCCACAAAAATTGTATCTTTACCTGCAGCCTTTGCCACGAGGCGGTAGTTCAGAGCCGGACCACAACCAGCACAGGTCCGGTGCCCTGGCACATACATTTCATCTTTCGGTGCGCCGCGGAGAGACTTGATCGGTTCCAAAATCTGTTTTTTATAATCAAAAGCTTGCATCGTTTAGCACCTCCTCAAATATATTTTAGATTTCGGAATTGAGATTTCGGATTTTCAATCTGCAATCCGCAATCTGAAATCTGAAATTGGGATCTATTCTTCTTCAAAACCAATCCAGTAGACAAGCTGATGGGTCTTTTTATCTTTGACCATCTGCGAAAGAATCTTAGCCATATAATAGAAATCTTCGAGCAAAATGACATCTCCACCCAGGCCACCCATGAAGGAGGTGACGAGGGGTCTGTTCTCCAGGTCATAAAGGGTCGCGCGGACTTCGTGGATCAGGTTTCCACCCCGTGTTGCACCACCGTAAGAGGTGCTTGATTCAACGCAACCTACCGCTTTGACCCGAGACAGGGCCTCTGCGATCTGAATGGTGGGCCAGGGTCGAATCCAACGGGGCCTCACCATCCCAACCTTTAGTCCCTGTTTTCGAAGGTGATTAATGGCCGACTGGCAGGTATTGGCATGGGCCCCCTGGAGGAAGAAGGCGATCTCCGCGTCTTCCATTTTATACTTCTCAAGAAAGGGATCGTAGTTTCGGCCAAAAATACGATTGAAATCATCAATCGCCCCCTCGATCACCTTCGGGACTTCTAAAAAAGTCATTGCCCTCTGAGCATCCATCGGCGCCCCCTGATCGGGCCGGATTTGTGGGCCATGCGAGACCGGACAAAGAGGACTCAAAGGATGAGGAGCCTTATAAGGGGGTAAAAATTCCCTCACCTGCGCAAGGTCTGGTAGAATGACCTTATCCGAAATATGAGAAAGGAAATAACCATCCTGACAAACGAACTGAGGGAGCATCACGCGAGGATCTTCTCCAACACGGTAGTTGATCAAGGTATTATCAAATACCTCCTGCGGTGTTGCAGCCCAACCCATCAACCAACCCTGATCCCTCGCAGACATCGCATCGGTATGTTCCGAACCGAAATCACCAGGAGGATCGAGGGTCCTATTGGCAATAGCCATTTGGAGAGGATAACGACCACCCGCTGCCGGGCTATAGACCTCAAATGCATAAGTCACTCCCACTCCGGAACTTCCGGTATAAGCACGGGCGCCAGCTGCTGAGGCCCCAAGCGCCACCGAAACCTGGGCGTGCTCACCTTCACCATGAACAAATTCCGCATCCAGTTCACCGTTTGCAACCATTCTTGCAAGCTCCATCATGATCGCGGTATAGGGACGGATGGGGAATGAACAGATAACCTCCACTTCAGCAAATTTTGCCCCTTGGGCTGCCGCCGCACAGCCGCTGAGCATCTTTTCTTGAGCCATAATATTTTCCTCCTTAGTCAAAAAGGTTTTTCCAAACGAACCACCCCGTCCTCAAAGTCAAGCTCTGGGACAGCAGTCAGGGAGTCCGCAGGGCATTCATTGATACAAATCTGACAGCCTTTACAAAACTTCCAGTTCCATTCCATCTGATCCTCTTTTTCATTATAGGACCAGCAGGAATCTGGACAGACGATATAACAAGTAAAACAGCGGGTGCACTTCTCATGGTCAATCACCGGACGAACAATCCGCCAATTCGAGGTCATAAAAAGCTCCTGCTGCCCAACCGGAGCGGGCGTGATCGCTCCAAAGGGTACTTCTCTATCTTTGGGAACTTTAATAGCCATAACCTTCTCCTTTCTCTATTTTCTTATTCCGCATTCTACATTCCGCATTCCGCACTCCGCATTATCCTCCCCAGAAATACTCTGCGCGGGGTTTACGAAACTTTTGGATTTTCACTTCATTGTAACCCCGTTCGAGAGCGGCGACGTCACTGACAATCTTTGCAAGGATCTCTTTTTTCACCATATTCGTGACCTTGGCCATAGCCCCGATAATGGGAGCGGCAATTCCTGCCCCGAGACCCGCCGTGTCCACACCACCTTCCGAACCGGAAAAATCAACCGTGCGTATGCCGGAGATACCATCCGCATCCACCGTGGCAATGGCGCCCAAAATATCTGCATTGGGGATGAATTTAAGCATATAGTCGATCGGACGATTCGTATTGATGAGCAGAAGCCCTCCGTCCGGCATCCCTTTCAGAATATTGATCCCTTTGACGATGGTGGGTTCAACGATCACCACCACGTCCGGATGATTGTTGGTGTAGAGGTACTTCATCTCAATTTCTTCGTCGCTGATTCGCGCATATTTCCGGGTGGTAACGAGCACACGGTCGGGCAGGTCTTCGTAGTTGTCGAAGGCCTGGATAAATTTACCCTCCATCTTCGCAGCCTGGGCAAAGGCATTGGCGATATCTCGGGCCTCTTTATCCATGACCACCCCTCTTGTCCAAACAGTTATCTCAGTTACTTTAGCCATAAACCTGTACCTCCTTCAATTAAGGTTGATCAGTCAAACTCATCCTTTTCATCCTTACACTTTAAATCTGAGAATTTGTCTCTAACATTTCAGGAACCACAAAAATATCCCCTCCCCTGGTGGGAGGGGATTGAGGGGAGGGGGAAAGAAGGTCTTCTTTTGTCCACCCCCACCTTCATCCTCCCCCATCGAAGGGGGAGGAAAATCTTGTACAGTAAATTTCAAATATGTTTAGATAGACCTTATGTATTTAAATTGTGACGGGTTCCTTCGGTTGGAGTCGATGACCTCTTTGCACCTCCCTTCTTTTTATTAAACAGGAGGTGTTCTACCTCTTCTAAGTGGCGACGCATGGCCTGTCGTGCCGCCATAGGATTACGGGCCTTGATAGCGGAGAGAATTTCCCGATGACCCTTTAACGATTTTTGTGCTCGTCCCTCCACCTGGAGGTATTTCTCTCTCGTCTGTTCTAGGAGATCGAGAATGGCAAGGAAAAGTCTTTCTAAAACCCGATTCTTCGCTGTCTGGATGAGGAGGTTATGAAATTCAGAATCTGTTTTGGTAAGATTGAGACCCCCGGCAAGGTTTTCTGCCTGTTCCTGGAGGATTTCCTCCATCTCATTTATTTCCGACGCTGTTGCTTTTTCCGCTGCGAGCTGGGCGACCTGAGGTTCGATGATCTTACGGACGGAAAAGATATCCATGAGATTGTCCTTCTCAAGAAAAAGGGTTGATGCGAGAGGCTGGACCAACGCTTCTTCGCTTGAGGCAATCACATAGGTGCCATTTCCCTGACGGCTTTCAACGAGCTTCATCGATTCCAAATAGCGAATGGCCTCCCGGACCGAGGCGCGGGATACCTTAAAGGTGTCGACCAATTCCCTTTCGGTCGGAAGCTGGTCGCCCTGCTTCAATTTTCCTTTTCGGATCAGGTGATGGATTTGTTTGACGATGTCCTCATACACCCGCTTTTTTTTAATAGCTTTTAACATGATGGAACCCCTCTTTTTATTGCACCTCTTTTAATGCGGCATGAAAGTGAGAGGCGGTCACTGAAAGCTTCGTTGGTTCACTTTTCCCGGGATGGTTGATCAACTCGGCAATGGCCAGCATCGTTGCCCTCTTGGCGATGAAAGCGATATGGGAACCCACCATTCCGGCAGTGCGTCTTGCTAACTCCGCTAAGTCTACATCATCAGAAAGGGGTCTCTCTCTGGTGTGAACCTGAAATATTTCTATACGCTCTTCCTCATCGGGGATAGGGAATCTGAGAACATAATCGAGCCGTCCGGCACGCATCAAGGCAGGATCAAGCAGATCGTCACGATTCGTCGCCCCGAGGACGATGACCTGGGAGAGATCACTTAAATTATCCAGCTCATTAAAAAACTGACTGGCCATGCGTTCCACAGCCCCTCCCTCGCCTCCGCGGCCACGGGTTGTCACCAAGGCGTCAATTTCATCGAAGAAGAGGATACAGGGTGCTGATTGTTTGGCTTTTTTGAAGATCTGATGGAGCGCCTTCTCTGATTCTCCCAGCCATTTTGAGAAAAGAATAGGACCGCTGATCGAGATGAAATTCAAACCGGTTTCACCAGCCAGAGCCTTTGCCATCAGCGTTTTCCCGGTACCCGAAGGTCCGGAGAAAAGGATCCCTCTGGGCGGAAGCACCTTACCTTCGGCAAAAAATTCCGGATATTTATGGGGCCAATCGACAATGGAAATGAGAGTCTCCTTAATCTTCTTCAATCCCCCGATATGGTTCCATTTCACTGTAGATCTTTCGGTATAAAATTCGCGCGTTGCAGAGGGTTCGATCTCGCGAAGGGCTGTTAAAAAGTCCTCCATCGTGATCTGTAACTGTTCCGGGGTGGCGAGAATAGTATCGAGATGATTTTCCCCCTCAAGGGAGAGATATCTCCTTAAAGCAACCATTCCTGCCTCTTTGCATAAAGCCTCTAAATCAGCTCCGACAAAGGCGTGGGTAATTTGGGCAAGGCGGTCCAAATCAACGTCAGGGGAAAGAGGCATACGACGGCTGTGAATCCTGAGGATGACCTGACGTCCCTCAACATTAGGAACCGGAAGGGCGATTTCGCGGTCAAAACGGCCTGGCCTCCTCAAAGCAGGGTCTATCATTTCTTGGATATTGGTAGCCCCAATAACAATTACCTGTCCACGCGAAACCATGCCATCCATCAGGGCGAGGAGTTGTGCAACCACCCTTTTTTCGACATCTCCCAAAACCTCCGCGCGCTTTGGGGCGATGGCATCTATTTCGTCGATAAAGATGATACTGGGAGCGTTACGGGTGGCCTCTTCAAAGATTTCCCGCAAGCGTGCTTCGCTTTCGCCATAAAATTTATGGATAATTTCTGGTCCATTCACTCTGATAAAATGGAGTTTGGTCTCGCTTGCAATGGCACGGGCAATCAGAGTTTTCCCTGTTCCAGGTGGACCGTAAAGGAGCACTCCTTTCGGTGCCTCAATCCCCAGTTTTTCGAAGGCCTCCGCATAACGCAAGGGAAGCTCCACCATCTCACGAATGAGCTTTAATTCATTTTCAAGTCCACCCACATCCTCATAAGAGACATGGGAAGGTGCCTCTAAAGAAAAATCCGGCTTCTTTAAGAGGAATTTTGTTTTTTGATTGATGATGGCTCCCCCTGAAGGGGAGGTCGCTTCGACCTGAAAAAGGCGTTCTTTTCCTGCCAAAAAGGGGACATTGATTTTGTCTCCAACAATTACCGGTAGCCCCTGGAGGATTTTCGCAAACTGCTCGAGCTCATTTTCTTCAGGCAAGACATTTGTAAAATCGAGAGGGCTGACAAGAACGGTTGTAGCGGTTTTACGGGGGATCTTTTTGATCGAAACCACTTCCCCTAAATTCGCCTTGGCATTGCTCCGTGTGATGCCGTCAATCTGGATCGACTTTTTCCCGTAAAATTCTGGAAAGGTTCCTGTAATCCTGGCGACGGTCTTTTTTTCTCCACTGATCTCAATCAGGTCACCCAGGACGCCATTGATGGCTTTTATATCCTCGGGGTCAAGGCGCGCCAGCCCTTTACCTACATCTTCAACCAGCGCTTCACTCACCTTCAAATCCAGGGTCATCGTCATGAAATGGAGCCTTACCCAAATTGGTTAGAAGATCAGACCATATGACAAATATTTTTACCCAAAATTTTACACCATTGTCAAGGTATTTCTGTAAGATTTCTGAAAAAGTCTAGAAATCTTAAAATCTGTACTACTATACACAGCGTCATTAATCAAAACAGACCCCGTCATTCCCGCGAAGGCAGAGATTTTAGCGGGGTAATTTGTTGTACATATCAATTGGTTGTCACGATTGTAAGTAACTGTGTTTTTTAGATTTCTTATTGATACAAGGAGGTTTGTGTCATATAAATTATGGCGGTTTTTCCGATTCACCCTTTTGATGCATACAATAAAGTGTATTCTATTTATGGGAATATTGGGCATGCTCATCTATGAATAACCGCCATTTTTAATTTGACACTTCATAGAAAATAACACCAAAAAATACCTCCTCTCCCCTCGGAGGGAGAGGATTGAGGTGAGGGGGGATATGGTTTGGAGGTTCACCCCCACCTTTGCCCTGTGGAGTAGCAGAACTTACTCCACAGGGCAAGCCCTCCCCCATCGAAGGGGGAGGGGATAGATGGGAATCAATTTTCATTGTTCGCAGGTGACGCTCCGTCATGAAGGATTGCCCTTATTTCTGAGGACTTCGTCTCGATTGATTGAATGGAAACGGACCAATTGTAAAATGATCACCCTCAATAAATTCTCCGCGAAGGCGGGAATCCATGAAAACACTGGATTCCCCCGTATCAAGTACGGGGCAGGCTTAGTCAAGCCCGGAATGACAAACCGGCTAAAATTTATGTCGTAATGTATAACCTTGAATTTCTTGAAATTTTGTTAAGCAAATTTTGTCAGGATTTTCCCCCTCACCCTATCCCTCTCCCCCGCCTTCGGGGAAGAGGGGAGGGTGAGGGGGTGATTTCATCCGCCTACGCAGGAGACCACGGCCTTGGCCATGGAGGAATGCGTAACTCCGGATAGGAACCCTTTCAGCGATGGATCTGCCATGCTTCGGCGGATTTCGCTCACCGGCGGATGACCCACCGAAGCCTTGGCGCAGGTGGGTATGGTTTTTGGGGACCACGGGCTTGCCCGTAGGGCTCCATTGGTTCTTTTCGGTTGCGGCTACGCTGCGCTGTGTAATCCTCTTTTGAAATCTGTGTAATCAAGAGAGCGTGTAGTAGTTTTTTAGAGCTCTCTCTTTCCGGAGTTTACTGTTTTTATTCCTTTATTTCCGGTGATAGTCTATATTTTGAATGAGCGGGGTCATGCGGATTTGGATAAGTGGAGTTTGGGTTTCAATGCTTTTTGCCCTCTTTATCATTTTCTCGCAGTTTATATGCTGGGGGAGTGAAGCATCATTGTTGTCGCAGGCTTTAGCCTGCATTTATAGACTTCTCCCCTTTTCTAAATTTTTCCAGAAGGATCTCGGCCCGGAAAGGATTGAAAACACCGCACTCGCAACATTTGGCCATGATCTTAGCCGCTTTCTTAGGTGTCAACCTTCGAAGTTTCACATATTCGATCATCTTCCGGACGAGGTTGAAGGAAACCATTCCATGACCACACATCGTGTTAAATTCTAAAATTTCCCTTTCAGGCAAACGATCCTTCGCACCCCAGAAACCGAGGGAATGTTCGACGCTATGCCTATCCATACCTGCCTTTCTGCAGCATTGCCGAACCTCATCCAAAAGTCCACTGATGATAATGCTGATTCCCAGATCGGCACGGATCAGTTCCTCCACCACTTTCTGAAGCGTATCTATGTCAGCGAAGACAGCCGCTGCTCCAGCCCCATCTCCTTGGTTGGAAATCAATTTCTGAATGTCGATGTCGTCCTGGTGGATGTTTCCCTGCTTGCTGTCGCCGATATTGATAGGGTGATATTTCAAACAGATTCGCATGAACTCCTGTAGCTTGGGACCAGATCCTTCTCGGGTGATTCCCTTTGCCGTGTAGGCGAAGATGACATAATCGTTTTTCAGACTTTCCAATGTCCCTTGTCGATGGAGTGTATTGGTCATGGTTCAACTCTCCTCGAATAAGGGGCGCCCCAATCCTATATTGGTTTTCCCGTTGGGCGAAAGTTTGTAGCCAGCCTTCTTTACCCACTCCTCATGAGGGACCGTTCCGTCAGGGAGGCATTTGGATGCAACCCCCGCGCTGATGACCGTATCCACTTCCTTCTGAACCATTTCCAAGGTACGGAGGAATTCTGGAATCCTCTCCAGCTCTGTCTTCATCTCGATGATGGCCGACAGGACCTTTTCATTCAGAACCTCGTCTTTCATCTTCCCGGTCTCCGGGTTAACCATTGACTGAGTCACAGGATTTTTCTTTTCAAAGTATAGTTTGAGTTTGGCAAGGGCCATGGCCACCTTTTCGATATCCCGGAAGTAGGCACCGGTTCCTGGCCTGCCCATTTCTACAACCAATCCTACCTCTCCTCGACGAATTCTGCCGGTCACATCGTTGGTTTTAATCTCATCTGTGCCTCGGCCGCCCCCGCCTGTCCCCGGGTGTATGGTAGTGGGATCGCTGAACAGTGCCCGGATGCTCCGCGGCCACTCCAACTCAGGGAGCGTCAGAGCACCCGTTGGGCAAACATCAACCTCGGCTAAGTATCCTAATCGGAAAAAGGATAGGATCTTTCGGATGGTTCGAACGAACCAAGGTTTTTGACCCTCATTACGCAGCACCCGGTAGCAGGTATTACACTCCACACATTCATCCTGATTCACGACAGACTTTCCGTCTTCGTCCAGATAGATGACGCCCATGGTACAAACCGCGTGACAATTGCCGCATCCTACACATTTCTTCTTATCGATCTCCATTTTAATGCCTCTCTATGATCTCACTTATTCTTTCCTTTCTAACACAGGTTTGTTTTAAAGACAATGAAAAATTGTATCCAAAAATAATACTTTCAATGAAAAGGGCCTGAAGTGAAACCTTTGTGGTTTAAATACACCTCATTGGCGATTAAAATATAAGTCATTGTAATTTAAAAAGAATTTTTATTAAAAATTTTCTTGACAATATAGAAACAAAATCCTAATATTTGTTAAAACCAACAACAAATCCAAAAATTGGATACAATATTGAATAAACTCCCCCTTCGAAAAACCTATCAAAAGAATACCATCTCAGTCAGGGAGAGGACTTATGAATTTTTAAAATCGTCCGTTCTCTCTGGCCATTTCAATCCGGGAGAAAGGCTAACCGAAGAGCATCTGGCAAAAAAGTTAGGAGTCAGCCGAACCCCTGTTAGGGAAGCCCTTCACAAGTTAGAATCAGAAGGCCTGATCAAAGCCCTTGAGACAAGGGGATTCATTGTTTCCCGAGATTCGAAGGACGAGGTGGAAGAACTGTTTGAACTTCGAGCCATTCTGGAAGGGTATGCATTGAGGATTATCTCTGAAAGGATTTCTAAGGAAGATCTTGAACGGCTGAATGGGTTCATTGAAAGAGCAGAAAATGCATTAAAAAGAGAGAGAATTGAAGAGGTCTTCAAATGGAATACAAAATTCCATGATACGCTTCATGGAATTGTCGTCGAGAAAAAGCGACTCCATCGGCTTTTGGTGAACATAAGAAAATATGTGTTGCGTTATCGAAGAGATACCCTCCAATATCCAGATGGTGGGAAGAGGACTGTCGATGGCCATCGAAAAATTCTATTAGCATTGAGATTGAAAGATCCTGATCTGTGTGAGCGGATGATGCGAGAGCACATCCAGGAAGCCAAAGTGGATGCTGAGCAATTCCTTTTTGAAAAAACTTAAGAAGGCGGGGATGATAAGATTCGATCAGAGATAAATTTTCGAGAGCATAAGAGCTGGGAAGGAGGTTTTATATGAGGGTCCGTGATGACCGATGCATTGGTTGTAAGAGGTGTTTCCCTTATTGTCCTCTGGGGAGGATCCAGATTCTCAGGCGGCATGAGAAGATTCACGGGAGGGTCTACATTGAGATTGATCAGGATAAATGCACCGACTGCGGGATGTGTTTTCGGGCGAAGATATGTCCTGTCAATGCTCTTTACCAACCGGCAGAGCCTTGGCCCCGTGAGGTCCGTGCGATCTTGAGCAATCCTCTCACCGAGTATAAGGGATCCCAGGTTCCGGGCCGTGGGACTGAGGAGATGAAGACAAATGACGTTTCGGGACGATTTCGTCCTGGAGAGGTCGGGGTGGGTATTGAATTGGGGAGGCCGGGAGTCGCGGCATACTTCAGGGACGTCGAAATTGTAGCGATGGCTTTGTCTCCTTTAGGATATGCGTTTGCCGAGGAAAACCCGGTCACCCAGTTTATGGCAGATAAGAAGACAGGAAAGCTCCGAGATGACGTTCTCAACGAACGGGCAACCTCTGCGATCATTGAGGGGAAATGCAAGCTGGAGAACCTCCCTGAAGTTCTGGCGACCATTAAAAAGGTTGCAGAGAAAGTGAAAACAGTCTTTACTGTGGAAATCATTTCAAAAGTTCCTCCGGAGGGGGAAATCCCCATTCTTCCTATCTTGAAAAAATTGGGGTATTGGTATTCTATCAACAGCAAAAATAATGTAGGGTTGGGAGAACCAGCCTTTAAATTCTATGAATAGCGGAGGTAAAGGAGAAGAGCCATGACACACAGTTTACATCGAAGAGGTGACAGGGAGAGTCTCAAGGATGATTTTGTGGTGCTCGGTTGTCCATCCACCGGTGTCAATAAGAAAGGCTCCGCACCCAAGACGCGAGAGTATTTACGCATTGCCTATACGCACGGGCCGATCAATGAAGGCGATATGAAGACAGGTAACATTTATAACACGACCATTGAGGATATCCTGGATCGCGTGACGGATGGCACCATCGTTGAGGTGACCTATGATAGTCGGGAGAAGGTGGTGGCCTTATTGAAGGAGCTAAAGGAAAAAAGACCCGGGATTTCAATCACGGTGTCAGGTGTCACGGATATTGTCCAAGAGATGATGTATGAAGCGGGCCTGGGTCGCATCCATACGGTCGAATATTCTATGGGTACATGGGGCCAAACCGAGAAGCTGCCGGATTTTGATGTTTTGAAGATTACAACCATGTGTGGCCACGCGATGATCGCCAATGACCTGGTGGGAAAGATGATCCGGGATATCAAAAAGGGTCGTTGGACCCTGGATGAGGTGGCTGTGGAGATGGCCAAGTGTTGCACCTGTGGCAATTTTAACTTGACTCGAGGGAAACAGATATTGAAGGAGATGCTGCCATTATATGTGATCAACCGGTATTGATACAATCGGCCCCTCACCCTATCCCTCTCCCCAGCCGGGGAGAGGGGAGGGTGAGGGGATAGGGAAGGAGTGGAAGATGCGATACATCATTATTGGAGGAAGTGCAGCAGGGATCAGCGCCGTCGAGGCCATCCGATCCGTAGATCGGACATCCCCCATTGAATTGTTTAGCAGTGAAGGGACCCCCTTCTACTCGCGAGTTTTACTGAGTTACTATATTGCAGGAGCCATTACAAAGGACGAAATACACTTCAGGCCACTCGAGTTCTTCTCAGAAAATAGAGTGAAGGCTCATCTGGGCCAGAGGGTCGAGAGGATTTTGCCCGAGTCAAAATCCATCAGAATGGAAGATGGGAGGGAGTATCCTTTTGACCGATTACTGATTGCTACGGGTTCCTCCCCAAAGATATTGGACATCCCTGGAAAAGATAAGAAGGGTGTAGTGGTCATGAGAAATATCGAGCACGCCCAGGAGATCGTCAACCGCATCGAGGAAATCAGAACGGCATGCGTATTGGGCGGAGGACTGATTGGTCTGAGGACGGGTTATGCCCTTTCGGTTCGTGGAGTGAAAGTGAAGATCATTGTCAAATCCGGTCACGTCCTTTCGCAGATGTTAGACAGGGAGTCGGCAGAGATGATCCAGGGAACGATGCGCGAGCATGGAGTTGACATCCAGCCGGGCTTGGATGCGGTTGAGATCGTTGGGAAAGAATCGGTTGAGGGCGTCATCCTCGACAATGGAGGTAGGGTCAATTGCCAGCTTGTCGTCATTGGTAAGGGCGTCCAGCCCAATGTCGATTTCATCTCATCTACTCAGATCAAAGTAAATGAGGGGATTGTTGCAGATGAGACCATGAGGACCAATTTACCGGACATTTACGTGGCTGGGGATGTAGCAGAGACCTACGACCTTTCCACCGGAAAGATGGGTGTCAATGCCATTTGGCCTTGCGCTTTTGAACAAGGCCGTGTAGCAGGTTTGAA
>Ga0315288_10005460_pt1 | contig 16174 bp, 31 predicted proteins | sample YL17G11_20_MG_FD_203454 | JGI IMG/M metagenome (GOLD analysis project Ga0315288, IMG submission 203454) | Sediment microbial communities from Yellowstone Lake, YNP, Wyoming, USA - YL17G11_20 | ecosystem: Environmental > Aquatic > Freshwater > Lake > Sediment | place: USA: Wyoming | collected...
CGGTTATTTTAAAACAAGAAGCTCCGCTCAAAATCGGCGTCATATATAAACAATCAAAACCAACTAAAAAAGAAACGAGTAAATAATGCCGTTCAAATCTCAGGCCCAGAGGGCCAAGTTCGCAGCACTTGTAGCCGAGGGTAAAATGTCTCAAGCCACATTTGATAAATGGCAATCTGAAACTCCGAAAGATATTCCCGAGCGTTCCAGCAATAAGCCAATTAAAATAAAAAAGATGAAAGTGATAAAGTAACAACTAACAAACCAAGGGGTAGAAGAAATGAAAGCATGGACAAATAGCGATGTAACCACGTTACATCAAATGAAAGATGCTGGCTCAACCAATCTCGATATTGCGAATAGATTAAAGCGCACAGAGGTCAGTGTTGGCGCAAAGTATAACAAGCTAAACCGCGATGCCAGAAAAAAACCAAAGACTTACCGTATTCCAAAAACAGTAGTGACGCCCCAATCTTATCGTCCAATGATGGCGCTTGTCGGTAGTCCGAGCGAAGTCACTCAAACTATTCGGGAGTTATTTTCATGACTAAAAACGAAGCTTATTTGGGAGATGGAGTTTACGCTGATTTTGATGGCTACCATATTGTGCTTAGGTGCGACTGTATGTCAGAGCCAAATAAAATGTTTTTAGACCCATCGTCTATGGAAATGTTAAATGTTTTTTATGCAAGAATGCACTCCAAGCAAAATTCTAAACCAAGTAAACAGGAGACAATAGATGAATCATCTTGTTAGATATGTCGCAGATGCCGACTTGAGATTGGGATATACTGGTCTCAGCAAATTGGTGTCGCTTAAAAATCTTGGTCCTGGGGATTTCGTAGCTTTTGTAAATGCCAGGCAAGACAAAATAAAGCTCTGTGCGAAAAATGACACTTTGGCGTATTTGAGATTACCGCCTGGTAAAAAGATTGACCCAAGGGTTATTAAATTTTTGCCAGGGACATTTAATGGAACTGAGATTAATTACGATGCGGCGATGGAAAAAGTATTACGCTCCAAATTTCCGAAATGGTTTGAAAAGCAATGATCGCGGCATTTGAAAATCGCAAGTGCAAGCCGACTCACTCAAAAAGGGATGCGGCTCTACATGAAATAAACCGTATTAGAAAAAAAGCAGGGCTCAAGAAAATAGTTTATAAGGATATTCCTTGTATGACCTGTAAAAAATCTTTTACTAGCGAGGGGCCTTGGAACAGAATGTGCTGGTTTTGTAGTGATAAAGCTGAGGGTGCTGATATATGACTCTCGTCGGCGTTTTCTTAGTAGTATGTTTTTTTATAGCTATGTGTCTTACTTCTGACGATGTTCCGTCTGATATTCAGGCGATATGTTTATTTGTATTTTTTTATTTTATTTTCCAATTTTGCTCAGGATGTTCTGGCCCTGAGCTTGATCTACAGGATAAGTGCGACTATGACCGAATCGAGCAAGAGCTTATCTGTTGGCCACGGACTCTCGACCATGATTTAGATAATACTTTAAGTGACGATGACCGCGAACAATTAAATGGTAAAAGGATAAAAAAGAAATGATTGAGTTTCACAATAAAGGTTGTCCAAATCCGCAGTTTGAATACGCTGGCTTGATAGACAATAAGCCATCGAACAAGTGCAAAACCTGCGGTTTTATTGTTCCATTAGATAAGATGAAAAACCATGTTGAGAGCCCCGCTCTCTGTGTTGACCCAACTTGTCCAATGTGTCGTCCACAAGCAGATAAAATAAACCCATTACATTATAAGTCTCATCCATCAGGAGTCGAGTGTATTCAAATTACAGAGCATCAAAATTTCTGCATTGGTAACGCTATTAAATATCTGTGGCGCTCAGATTTAAAAAACGGCTTAGAGGACCTCAAAAAAGCAGCGTGGTATATTGATAGAGAAATAAAGAAGCGAGAAAAGGAAATTAAGAAATGACAGTTTCAGAATTATTTAATGCCGAGAAAATAGAGCGAAAGTTCATAGGAGATAATTTTGACAGTTCTTATTGGGACTCTTGCGACAAGTTTGTTGGAGATAATTGGAGTAGAGATATTGAATCAATGTCTCTCAAGCAGGGCGCATGGTTAACAAAAATATTAGATGATTGTGTCGAAAAAAGAATTGAGGGAAAATTATATGAGTGATGAAACCACTATAGCAGAGGACCAACAGGCGACCAGACTTGATTACGCTAATGTCAGGATTGCCGAGCTTCAAATGAGGCTTGAGGAGTTTATGAAAGAAAAAGAGCAGATGGAGTTTAATTATAAGATACTTCACAAGCAATATGACTTTATCGCTTTAATGTATGAAAGAGTCATTGCTGGTATTTTAAATGGACTTCGTTAATATTAAAACGGAAGTTGGTATATTAATAAGGACTAAGCGAAAAGAGCTTAATCTGCGACAAAAAACTGTGGCTGACCAGCTTGGTTTCACCAATGCTTTTTTAGCCAAAATAGAAAATGGCTCTAGCAAGCTTCCGGTAAAATATATAGATCAGATTTCTACACTCTTAAAGATAGAGCGGCCTATAATCTATGAGGCATTAGAAAAAGATTTCGCCTCTCAATTAAAAAGGAAAATGTTATGAGCATACAGCTTGCCGCTTGGATTTTAATAATAATAATGATCTTAATTTCTGCGACTGCGAATTGCAAATGAAAGATATTTTTAAGCCAGAGGATTTCTCAGGCATAGAGTTCAGCAAAGAAGCCATGTGCGCCAAAGTAAACCGCATCCTCAAAGAGCGCCTTCTTGATAAGGCTGTGAGGGTAACGGGCGTCTATGAAAACAATAAAGTCATGGTGCCTTTTGGTCAAGTTAACGGAAGTGATGACACTCACACCGCGCTCCTCATCGACATTCAAAAATTAGCGACAAAGGTTTGTGATAAGCATGAGCCTGTTTTAGCAGATTGGTCAGTTACACATAGCGGTAGTTGGAATGGCGACTGTCGTTACTGCGGAGTCAAAATCAAAGCAGCATGGACAGAAATCCCATGAGCGCGTGGAATAGGTGGTAGAGTGAGACACACATTTAATTTTCTAGCCAGCCATTTCAGAGAGGACCAAAAAATGAAAGAATCAAAGCGTATTTCAGTAGCGGAGGATAATAAAATATTATCTAAAAAGAATCTCGATCTCCAAACCCGCTACAATTCTTTGATGAAAGAGGCGATGGGGATGAGGGAGGCTTTGGATAAACTTGCAAAACGTCACGCATGGACTCCTGGCATGGGAGATTGTATTTGTCAGCCTCACCTAGATACGCATGAAGCCATCGCATCGTTTGATAAATTCTTGAAAGAGGGGATATGATAACAGAAGAAACTCTTTTAACTTTTATTAATACTGTCCACGCGGAGACAGGTGCTCCAGATAATATTCTCGAAATAAAATTTAGTAGGGAGACTTACTTTTCTATTTTTCATCAAATAATGGGCAAGAATAGATATTTAAGTGATTTACCTCCACAAAAATATAATGAATTTAATTATGATGGAGTAAAGATTGTAGGGGAGTCCTTACTCCCAAACCCCAACAAGAATGAGGCGAGATGAGTGAGATTAAATGTTTCTTTGGATTTCATAGCTGGGCAGAAATTAATTTTCATCATTGTGACGATCAGGCTCAACATAATTTAATTTGCTGCATGGAGTGTGGGGCTGTCTTTGTTACGGACAAGCTACTCGAGGAGTTTATGCGTGACTAACAAACCGTCGGCGCCTCGGGAATTTCAATGCCAGTATGATCCCGATACAAATGAATTAAAATATGCTCATAACCATGGATGTAGTGATGGATGGGAGGACGTTCATCTTGTTGAGCATTCAGCCTACCTTGCGGCGCTAGAAAAGTGTAAGGAGTTGGAGGGGGAGTTAGAAATAATTAGGAATTACGAGTCGTCAACACTTGGAAGGGCTAACGCTGAAATAAAAACCCTGCGCAATCAGGTGAGCGTGGCTAACTTAAGTTTTGAAGGAATAAAAAACATAGCAAATAAATTACAATGCTTGTGCCAGCCAGTTAATAGAATTTGTATTAAGCATTTAATCTATAACGAATTACAAAAAACCCTCGAAGCGAAAGGACCGTTGTGACTTATGGTAATTAATTATAATTACTTACTGGTATTTGCGCTAAATAACTTAATTAATTACGAGGCCCCAAAATGAACCCCAACAAGAATGAGGCGAGATGAGTGATCATAATTGTATACCTGAAAAAGAAGATTACAAAGATTGTGGACCCATGGCTAATTACTCTGACCCAAGAAAACCATTCTGTGTTAAATGCGAACGAGCTACTTTTATATCAGCCACAGGTCGAGACGGTAAATGGCAATGGTCATGTTCTAATTGTCAAACTCAATGGACTTCGGACGGTATGAAACTATGACCAACAAACCATCGGCGCCTCGGGAATTGTACGCAACTTACTATAAGAGCAGGCTTGGCGAATCTCTGGTTAGAACCAATACTGAGCCCACACTAATTAAGATGAACCCTGATACTGATTTTGAGATTAAATTTGTCGAGGCTTCGGCCTACCTTGCGGCGCTAGAAAAGTGTAAGGCGCTGGAGGGGGAGAATAAAATGATCTTTGCTCGCATGGAGTGGACAGTTCAAGATCACTCTAAGCAAAGCGTTGAATTAGCTGACCTAAAAGCTGAGGTTGAGATGCTGCGAGGATATGTGACAGAACAATCCGCCAGAATTGATTGGATGTCAAAAACTACCGTTGGTGAAGAGATTGCAAAAAACCAAACCCTGCGCGATCAGGGTGCGGTTTGGTCAAACAGGTGTTTGAAGTTGTTGGAGGCGCTGGAGTATGTAAAATCGCACCAGTCACTTTTAGATCAGAATGACTTTGATATTAATAACTATGCCGATAAAGCAATCACCGAGTTCAAAAAAGACATAGGGGTTAAGGAATAATGGAATGTGACTGTTCTTGGTATTGTGATGGGAGTTGTTTATGAGTTTTGCAAATAACGAAAGTCTTGATGCTCAAAGGCAAATGATTGATGATTTTATTGCCGCCGCCAAAGAGTATGAAGCGAAAACTAAAATATTAATTGATGCTCTAAATTTTTACGCCAAAGAATTAGATGGCTACGAGGCCAGAGAGGCGCTAAGAAAATTTAATGATGAAGGGTGAGCCCCACATTATGACGTTATGAGTGCCTATCACGTTGGAGCGCAAAGGCCATCGTAATGCAGGGCTCGATATATTAAAGTGGAGGACCGTAACTGGGTCACTCATCGTCAAAAAGCTTTTTATCCTTGAGGCTAGTTTTTTCTGACACAATGGGAAGCGCTGAAATTAGATAAGCTTTAGCCCCGTCTTTACTAGAATTTTTAATATCAAGCCATCGAGTATAAATAACTTCTAAATGCTTCGCTGAATCAACCACACAAGCAAAGCAGTTGGCATTTATTTTATCTACTATGAACTCGCGCTGTCTAAAATTCTCTGGCCTATTAAAAGATGATAGCTTGCCAGGAGCCTTAAATTCTACCGCTACCGCGACACCGTGGTCATCGCTGCCAAGACAGTCACAGGTTCCGGCCTTCATGCCTGATTGAACCCAGGCATTAGCCGAAGCATTCCAGACAGCTTTTGCCTCAAAAATACTTACAGACCAGCCCCACGACCGCATTAACACTAAGCATTCTGTTTCGACATCTTTTTCTGGGTGTTTGTTCCGAGCCCGAGATTTCTTGGGGGCGCGTTCTTTGGCTATTTTGTCAGAATAACCCTTCATTGCTGCCATTATTTGTTCTTTTCTAGGGTTTTTTGACATTGCTTTATTTATTGTACCCAGCTATTTTCTAGTCTCGCAAGCGTAAAAGTAGGGGGTAGAAGTGTTAAAAATCGTTGATGCCAGTGACCTATCATTCAGATCGAGCGCAGAAATAGGGGCCTTCAAAGGTCCTGTAAAAAACTTGAGCAATAATGATTATCATGCTCTTAAAAAATACTGGTCCTCTACTGATTTAAAGTTTATGGCAAGTTCTAGTCCTGCACATTTTAAAGAGCAATATTTCTCGAAAATACCAAAGATCAAAAAAACAACTGATGCCATGCTGCTTGGCTCGCTTGTTCACACTATGCTGCTGACTCCAGGTGATTTTGGAAAAGAGTTTTTTATTATTCCTAATCTTAATCTTAGAACCAATGAGGGTAAGGCTACAAAAGAAAAATTATTAACAGAAAATCCCAATAAGCTGCCGATTACTGATGAGCTTTTAATCCAAGCCAACAGCATGAGAAGTGCGGCAAAAGCAAATCCAAAAATCATGGAGCTTTTAGAAAAGGGATTGCCAGAGGTAGCTTTTTTTTGGACGTGTCCATTCTCAGGTCTTAACTTTAAAGCAAAGCTCGATCAGTCATCAGTCGCTAATAATTATTTTTGTGAATTAAAAACCACAAGTGATGCCAGTCCAAATTATTTTTCCAAACACGTTTTCGATATGAACTATGATTTGTCTCTCGTGCATTACCGCGAAGGATTAAAGCAATGTATGGGTATTGATGCTCCAGCATATTTTATTGTTATCGAGCAGGACGAGCCACACGTTACCCAAGTCTATAAAGTCGGCGATGGCTACTGGGCCACGGGACATGATAAATGGTTAAGCTCTGTCACAAAATTAGAACAGGGAATAAAAAAAGAAATCTGGCCTGGCTATTTCCCAGAGACTAACGATATTCCAGAATTGAACCCGCCAGCATGGGCAATGAATAAATTAATGAAAGAGGAGTTACATGGAGTTTAAAGACGCAAAACATTCCGATATTAGAATTAAGATGGCTCTCGCCGGAAAATCAGGCGCAGGGAAAACTCTTGGGGCGCTCCTTATTGCAAAGGGTCTTGTCTCTGATTTTTCAACCGTAGGAATCATGCAGACCGAGAGCGGTAGGGCTCAGTGTTATCTATCTAAAATGGGGGCATTTAAAGTATTGGAGATGCCGCCGCCGTTTAGCCCTAGTAAATTTATCGAGGGAATAGAAGTCGCAGAAAAATTAGGGCTCAAGTGTCTTATCATAGATAGCATTAGTGATGAGTGGACCGGAACTGGCGGGGCGCTCGATATTCATTCTAATGTTACCGAGACTGTGAAAAACAGCTATACTGCATGGAAAAAAGTTACCCCTCAACATGATGCGGTTTTCAATAAAATCTTACAAAGTCCAATGCACATTATTTGCACGGTAAAAAAGAAAGTTGATTATATTTTAGAAACTGTTAATGGTAAGCAGGTTCCGAAAAAAGTTGGCGTTAAAGATATTCAGCGTGATGATACCGAATATAAATGGATGCTTCAACTTGACCTTGACCAAGAGGGAAATCTCGCAAAGGCATCAAAAGACAATACGTCTTTATTCCAAGGCAAGGAGCCATTTAAAATTAGTGAACAAACAGGCGCCTCAATAAGAAACTGGTGCCTACAAACAAAGGGAGAAGAAAATGTCAGGTCTTAATAAGGTCATGCTAATCGGACGATTAGGTAAGGACCCCGAAGTAAAAAACATTAAAGGTTTAGATATTTGCAATTTCAGTCTTGCAACATCTAAGTCGTGGAATAACGAAGCTGGCGAAAAGCAAGAGGACACCCAATGGCATCAAGTGGTAGCCTTTAAGAAGCTCGCCGAAATTTGCGGCAAGTACCTAAAAAAAGGTAAGCAGGTTTATATTGAGGGTGAAATTAAAAATAGCTCTTGGGAGGATAACGGGGTTAAGAAATATAAAACTGAAATTATCGCTCAATCCGCTCAATTTTTAGGTGACAAAGATAATTCTGATGCAGGACAATCGACAGATGAAAAAGAGTCAAAAGTTAACAACGAAGAAATTCCTTTCTAGGGAGATAAAAATGATTACATTAACATGGGGTAATATTAGAGATAGAGAATTTTTAAACGCGCTCGGCAAGCTTTATGCAAATCCAATGGATTTTGATATGAGTTTAAGTTTTGCGCTTATGGGAAAAGAAATAAAATCCCAAGAGAAGTTGTGTAACGAAACTCATGAATCTCTTTTAAAGAAATATGGAACTCCTGACAAGACTAGGCCAGGGACATATAATTTAACAGAGGCGACAAGAGATGAGTACGCTTCTGAAATGATAAAGCTTGACGCTCATATTTTTGAGATAGCGAAAATCAAAAGATTTGATGCAAAGGCATTGTCAACGGTAATGAAGTTTTCTCCGCAAGATTTGATGTTGTTGGAGCCGCTTATGATTCCATACAAACATACAGATGATTTGCCGAAACTTGTTCCAAAGGGCTCGCCAGTTACAGAGATACAAGAAGCCCCCGCGAGCCATTAAAAATATGGGGGGCTTAATAGCCCTCCATTTCCTTTTTCTTTGCTACCTTTTTAAGTCCATCAATAGAAGTAATTTTTGTAAGCTCTTGCGTGGCCTTAGCTTTTTTCTCTAAATAAGGCTTTAGGGCTTCCATCATTTTAGCGTCTTGCTTTATCATTTCTGCTTTAAGTAAGGTATCGCAAGCATTTTCAAGCTCGTATTTATCATAGCCTTTTTTCTCGCCATGGCTCATGCCATGTTCCATTTCATTTTCCATGTCCACTTGGTTTCTCCTTGTTCATTTTAGTCCAGGGGCTAAAGCCGCCCTCTTTTTTCTTCTTTTTCTTTTTTGGAATATACTCGTTTAACATATTATCAAAATCACTTTTAGTGCCTGTCGGCGCTGGCATTTCATCCATTATTTACTCCCCATGTTAAACCAAGGCGACGCAAGTCCTGCGCCAATATTTTGCGAGCTAGGCGTAACTTTATTTATTCCTTTACCTACTGTGCTGATGGCTTTTCCGCCGTAAAATCCAAGCGGAGCCCCATATTTTCTGGCGGTTGTAACACCGATAGCTGTTGCCGCTCCTGCCGCCGCAGCTTTTAATGGGTCGTGAGACCTGCTATATTCTAATCCGGCAGCGGTAAGTCCCGCACCTCCGCTAACAACGCCATGGCCCATAAGCACCTTGGCCATTTCTCGTCCCTGGCCTTGAGTCGAAATTTTATTAACAGTTGATGCGACAGAAAATCTCTCGTTTAAATCTTTTAATTCTTTTAATTTATTTCCGCCCAAAGTTTTGTCTAAGGCGTCTATAGTATTTTTTGTTTTATCGACAACCATATTTCGGGCCTTAATATATGCCCTTTGAACCGCATCGCGCTCTTTAGAAACCTGGCCCCAATTAATATTTTCATCAAGCCCTTGCCTGAATTGGTGAAGGTCAACAATGTTGGCATTATCACCCATATCCCTAAGTGGTGCCACGGCGTCATCAATGGTTTTATTTACAAGATTTCTGTCAGGATGATTTTTTGATGCTGCTTTGACTGTTGATACAATTTCATCAGCAAGACTATTGCCGTTAATTTTATCTAGTGTTTTAAACCCGCCAGTTGTTTTGTCATAATGTAACGGTATTTCATTAGATGTTTTTACTTTTTCATGAACTGCCTTAGCGGCGGCCTGAGCATCCTCATAAAGTTTTCCAATCTTAGGCCCATCGTCCTCAATGATTTTTGCAGTTTTTTCTGCAACAGTTTCTATGCTATTGCCAGGCTTCATCAGCCCTTCCTTAGACATAAAGCCTTCAATTTTTGGCAGTTCTCCTTTTAATAAAATCTTTTTTATCTGGCCAGCATTAGCGCCAATTTGTTTTATGATTGCAGTTTTAGATAATTTCTCACCCATTTTTGTGAGCCCCGTTCCGATGCCTCCGACCAAAGCTTCTCCGCCAGCGCCAAGTGCTCCGCCAATAACAGCATTGTGAAGTCTTGCTTTTAATTCATCGTAGGAGTCACCCTCTGATTCAGGATTTATTGCGGCGCCGTAAAGAGCGCCGCCAGTCATTGCTTTTCCAAGCTTATATTTTAAACTCTGCTTTGCTAATTCTGGGGCAATGGTTTCAGCGGATTGCGCGGCCTTTTGAGCTTGCGCGGCCTCTTGAGCTACCTTTTGAGCTACAGCTAAATCTCCTCCGATAACCTCGGCGCCACTTGCTCCGCCCTTAACAATTTGTTGCAAGGCTCCAGCGCCCTCACTTGCTACAGGCGCCTCACCTACCACTCTTGAAACAATATTTTTATTAAATGGTATTTTAATTGTTTGGCCAGCAGATAATAAGTCTGGAGCTATTTCAGTTCCAGCCTCTAAAGCTAATGGAGCGACTTCTCTTGTAGCGACTCCGGTATGTCCAGCTAATTGTAACGCTGGCTCAGTTCCTTGTATTGCTTTTTCTGCTCCTAAAAATTTACCTAAAAATGGTATTGATTTAGCGGCGCCATAAGCAGTTTCAGCGCCTTTAGCAACAGCTGGTATTGTTCCGGCGCCGCGAACTAACATCCCGCCTAATGGCATAGTCCCAACGGCTCCAGCGATATTTCCAACAATAGATGCTATGGGATGCTCAGTTTTTTTAAGTTCATTTTGTTTTTTAAAATAAGCTTTTAAATCCTCATAATCTGTAGCTGGGGGGCCTCCAAAATATTCAGCAGTTGATTCTGCGGCATGGCCAACGCCCGCTTGAATTTCTGGTAAATAACCAAAGGTTCCGCCTTGTCCAAAAGCTTGAAGTGCTGCCTCTGCGGCGCTTGTCTGAGGCTCTTGACTTCCAACTGGGGCAACATCAGTTGGTTGTTGATATTTAGTCCATGGACCAACACCTGCTGGGGCTACCACTGTGTCTGGAACTGTTTTTTGATATTTCTCCCAAGGCTTACCTGCCATTATTTTGACCTCCAAGAATTTTCATTACTTGGGTCTCCTCCTAAGAATTCATGACCCTCGACAATATCACCTACTTTGGGAGCTACAGATTCTCCGCTCCAATGGCCGAACCGTGGGGCATAAGTTGATTTAAGGCTATCATGTTTGGCATCAACAATTACTTGCTGCTCTGGAGTCATGCCGCTTTTTAATAAGTTCATTCGAGAATCAATACCTCTCATGTAAGATAATGTAAGTTCATCAACTAACATTCCGGCGGCATTTAAAACTTCTGGCCTTACTGCATCAGATGGATTTCCGGTAACTCTATCTCTGATCGAGCCCAGTTGTGCGGCGGCATCCATTAATTCTGTTTTCTCAGAAGCATGAAGTCCTGGGGCTTGAGAGCCTGTTTCAAGTCTCGCAATCTCAGAATTTAGCTGACCCAAGAGAGCTTGGTTTTTTATGACTTTTCCCTCTCTGGCAGCTTGAATTAATTCTCCAACTTTTGCCGCGCCCTCAAGGCGAGGCATAAATTGTTTTAAGCTCGGGTCATTGTTGACGCTTGCTCTAGCTTCTTTTTCAATAGAAGTATCAAGACGCTTTTCTTGAATACCAAGACGCTTTTGTTGATACCCAGCGGTCTGTCCAGCAGTCGCCATTTTCGCGGCAGCATTTAGTTTTGCGACCTCTGATTTGAGTGCTCTCTCGTCCATATACCCCATTTGAGATAATTTAATTTTTAATGCGTCAAGCTCCTCTTTTGGCATTTCTCCTTGAAGTGCCGAAATATTTTTCTGCATATCAAACATTTTCTGAGATTTTTGAGCTTCTGTTTCTGGCGCCATTTTTGCCGCCGCCGCAGAAAGATTACCGCCAAACCAAGCGTCAGAAAGTGCCGCGAGCGGAGTAAAATCTGTACCGCGATCTTGTTTAGTGTAATTAGCTAAACCCTCTTTTAACTTATCAATTTCAGATTGTCTTGCCATTTGACTTTCAGCATAACTTTTTTCGCCTAAAGATAGTTCTTTTAACATTCGAGAATTATCTGGAAGTTTAAAATTCTCATAAGCCTGTTGGTACAGCCTCATGTTGGCGGCGTTATCCATTAGTCCTGGCTGTGATGGCGTCATTTCTTGAGGCATCACGCCAATGGGCTCAGTCGTCGGTTGAACAGTATAAGGCGAAGCTTTTGGTTGAGGCGCTTGAACTACCGCAGGATTATCTGGAGTGGGGCGCGTGGGCGCAGCGGGGGTTTCATAAAATGGTTTAGGCATCATATTATTTTCGCCGCCGCCCATTTGAAGCCACGGAGATAATTGTTCCATCGGATTATAGAAAGGACTTAAACCTGCCATTGAATACCTCGTTAATTAAGCCATACCCATTAGTTTCATTTTTTCTTCATCCCAAGGAGTAAGTGGGGCCTTACCCATTTGTCCGGCTAACTGTTGAGCATTGCCCTGCATCCCAGCCATTTTTGTCTGAGCGTTTAGAGCCTCGATTTCAGCAGCATTTTTTTTCTGACCTTGAGCGAACATCGCGCCGCCGAGACCGCCTTGAACCGCGCCGCCAAGAGCATTTGCAGTAACCGCTTGCGGAGCAAATGCTTGCGGCTTAATTCCTGTCCAGGGAGAAAATTGTGTTTGAGCCGCATTCACATCAGAGGATTGTTGATTTGCTTGTTGTTGTGCTTTTCTTTGTTGAGCAGCGGTAACTGCCCCGATTGCTGCCGCGCCTACTGCTACCCATGACATACTAACTCCCTTGTGTTTATATGGTTTAAATAATAATCAGTTAAAATTTCTTCACCAACTTCAATATCTCTCTCTGAAATTAAAAAAATATTTCCATCATTGATAACCATTTTAGCATTTGGTTTCCCGTGATTAGTATACCTGCCAGCAGGGGTTCGCTTCCCGCCTAGAACTGCGGGGGCTATCAAACAATCTTTTTTAATGACATCTACTGCGAATAATCCTTTACCGTGAATAGGAGAATCTGCAATCACGATAGAATCTATTTTTTTTGGAAATGGTATTTGATCTAATTCATTTTCAGAAATAGCGGTTAAATCACTCGCAGTAAATCCAAGTATTTCTAAAACATCGTCTAAAGACCTACTGGTTGATAAATAAAATTCTGAATAATCTTTCGCAATAAATTCGTCCTCAAGTTTATCTAAATCAGTTTCGCTTGTTCCATGAATCGTAGTCCAAACAGTTTCTTCATGAGCTACGATAACACGTTTCACGCCAGGGCTTGCCACAAAAGTATATGGAGCTTTTACTCTTACTGCCCCGTCTATTGAGAAAAAAGAGACCTCGCCTTTTGATATAATATTCATGTTTTGGTATTTATGAATTTTACCAATTATGATGGAGCCCTTTGGTATCGTAATTTCTCTCGCATAAACATTTTTTGAAAAAGTATGTTTCAAAGGTATATCTATTTGAGGCCCTTGCTTCATGGCCCGCTCCAGCATAGAAATTTTATCTCGAAGCAATACTTTACTCGCAGAACTTTCGAGCGGGTTAATTGATGTTATGTCCTCTACGAGAGAATTTTCCATTAGCATTTTTTCCAATTAAAGTTCAAATAAATATCCCCGTCACTAGCATCTAATCCATTTATCAAAAAATTACCAGCCAAGTGTAGTTTTATCATCGGTATGTTGCCATTAAAAACTCTGGTAGAAATTGATTTATAGTGCTCCTTAAGCCAGTTAATACACATAAAATATCCCTTAGATGTATAAATGCTTTTTTCAACACTTGGAAAAGCCCCGCCATGCTGCATATACGCAGCATCTTTATCAAGCTCGATGACAGTGGCATAACAACAGGGGGCATTATCGTTTGTGACAAGTAGAGCATAGCTTATTTTATTCATGGCATTTTCTCTTTCAATATTAAATGAAATCTTATGCGCGTCAGGCGACATAAGGTTCCAAGTTTCGGGAGAAAGTTTTTCCAAAAATAAATTCATTTATTTTTTACCACTCTTTTGACCGCCAGCCGCTCTTTGCGCATTGGCGGCAGCATTGGCGCCCCATGCGCCCATGATTGTTTTGTATCTATCTTGATCGGCAGCAAGTTTACCGCTAATATCCCCAGTCAATGTTCCAAGGTTTTGAAGTTGAGCTTGTCTTTCAACGTCAGCAGTAGTTCCGAGTAGGCTTTGTTTTCTTGAAACATCAGCCTGGTTAATTCCAAAGCGCGATTGAACTCCCTGCGCTCCAACATTTTGCGCTGCCATCATTGCATCTCTGGCCCCGCTTCTCGCTAGACTTGTGCGAGCACCGCCGCCGAGACCGCCCTGTCTCATTAGTTGAGCTTGCGCCTGACTTTGAGCTTGTTGATTTTGCAATCCTGCCGCTCCCATTTGTTGAGCTTGTTCAAACGCCTGATTACCTAATGCAGTTTTTGTCCACGCGCTAGGTTCTTGTGAAAGAGCTTCGGACCTTAGTGCTGCCGATGCCGCGCCGGAAAATGGGTCAATGGCATACTGAGATTTTAATTTACCAGTCTCATCTCTGAGAGATTCATATTGTGCGGGCGTTGCGCCAGCCTGTCTTTCAATATCAGACATTCCAAGCCATGCGCTATCGCCAGCGCCCTTTGGCGCCGGACCCATACCTAATAATTGCTTCCCGACATCATAGCCTTTACCGACAAGTGGACCAGTAAGATTTTTTGCATAATTCTCAACTTGCTTTAACGGCTGAGTAGTAATTTGTTTTACTGTAGGAAGTCTTATCGCTCGCTTTAAATTAAAACCCATTATGAACTCTCCTGGTAAGCTGATAAATCCTGCTCTATCAGAGACATTTGGCTATCGGTAATTTGTCCGGCGAGAACAGATTGCATAAGTTGTTCTTTTTCCATTCTATCAGCGCGGGCTCCTTCAAAATTTATGTGAGATTCTTTTTCATAAACTTTTTCTTTTACGAAGGCTGATAAGAATTCATACACTATTGCTGGAAAGTCGCAGACATCGGCATCAACTGCATATCGGTTAGCACTTCTTGAAAACCAAATAGTAATTGGATTTGTTAAAGTTTCCCTAGCCTTTGGAACTAAAAGTAATTTCTGAGAGCCAGGAGTTGTATGAGTTATCATGTATCTGTAAAAATCAGTTGATGAGTATGAATTCAGAAAAGCATAATTCTCAAACATATCTTTAGAATCAAGGGGCAGTAGAGTATAAAGTGTGGCGCCGACTTGATAAATAATTTTAATTATTTTATTTCCATACATGGAATCTGGTATGGCGTATTCTTCTTGACCTAGTACGGTTGAAATACTTGCTCGACCGAGAAAATATTTATCTTTAAGGCCAAGTGTTATCAAGTGACTTTCGGCAACACTAACCGCCCTATTCCAAAGGCCAATCATTTCTGAGGGAGCTACGAACTCCTCGCCTTCGAGATCAAGCTCTTTTTCAAGCTGCGTTCTTAGGTCGCCAAAAGTTTTATAGGCCATTTATCCTCCAACTAGATAGTATCATATTCACGCATTTTCTCCAGTCGCCGCCGCTGACGAGTCGTAGGTTTCTTGTGTTTGGCTGACATTGGTCCAGTGAACATTAAAGCCCAATAAGTGCAAAGTTTCATCTTTTTTATACCCTCGCACAACCCATTTTTTTGAACCAGTTGGGAAGGTGTTAAGCGGGTCAAGCACAGTTATGACGGTATCTGAGTTTCTCAGAGATATTAAATACTCCTTAACATAACCGTCAATATCGCTTGCTATGAAATAATCCTCGCACTCAAGGGGCCATTTCTGAGTCACGGTATCAAGTGTTACAGTATTTGAGGCGCCCGAAAATGTCGCAGTTCCAAGTGTATCTGAATTTGTAATATCTGAATAACCGTTAGTTATCAGTAATTGAAGGGTAGACAAGCGTAGGGATTTAGCCGGAAAACGCCGCCATTGCTCTATTAGGCCCGCGCCCCTCCAGATAAAATCTGTAACTCGCCAAATAAAGTCGTCATCTCGCCAAATGAAATCTCTGCGAACCCTTATGGGTTTACAGTTTCTTGTAGTTTTCCCATCGTCATTTATCGCAGTAATTTGAATTGTGGTGTTACCATAATCCGCCGCGCTCAAAAGAATTCTAGTAGGATATTTTCTAAAAAAAGTACCGCCAAAATTATAATGAATTGTTTTAATGGCCCAGATAATTGTTTCTCGAGACCAATTTATTGCAGTTTGATAAATATCTATTTTTGGGTCTGAGAATAAATTATTATCGTGTCTAAGAACAAACCCTCTCGGGTCTCCCCTATAAATATCCTCATTAAATATTTCTAAAGCGCTTGGCCTAAAGCTTGTTCCATTCCATGAAACAAAGGTCATGTTTTCAGAAATGCCCCACTTAACATCGCAAATTAAAAAAGTGTCATTTTCTCTATGCG
>Ga0315288_10005461_pt1 | contig 16174 bp, 6 predicted proteins | sample YL17G11_20_MG_FD_203454 | JGI IMG/M metagenome (GOLD analysis project Ga0315288, IMG submission 203454) | Sediment microbial communities from Yellowstone Lake, YNP, Wyoming, USA - YL17G11_20 | ecosystem: Environmental > Aquatic > Freshwater > Lake > Sediment | place: USA: Wyoming | collected...
GGCTATGAAGAGGGTCACAAACGGGCCATCGCGGCACTGGAAAAGGCAGGAATGAAATTGGATAAACCATACTATTTGTATTAGTCTGTACTGCGGTGCTTCTCGCTGCTTACGGATTTGGCCTGGGGGTGAGAAAAATCAGGTTCGCAGGCGAAGAGTGCCATTCGTACCTGACACCTTTTACGGGGAGCGTTAGCCGGAAATTACTTCGATGCAGCGTTTGCACAGGCCGGGGTGGTCGGCGCTGGTTCCTACGGTGGGCCAGTAGTTCCAGCAGCGCTGGCATTTTTCGCAGGAGCTTTTTTGTGCCGAGACGATTGTTTCACCAACGGCTTTTTGCAGCTTTACCTCACTGACAATGCACAGGGCGGCGAATTGTTCGAGCCCGAACGCGTTCAGAACCGCGGCGTCTTGCTCGTCGCAATTGATAGTCGCACAGGCTTCCTGATTGCTAGCTATCTTTTTCTCCCGCCGGAGGCCTTCGAGGACTCGCAAGACCTCGTCCCGAAGTGCCATCAGCTTTTCCCATCGCGGCTGGTCGCTCTTATAATCGATCGAATCATCGACCTTCGGCATCATCGCCAGATGCACCGAATCGGTATCGCCGGACTTGGAATGCATCGCCGCCCAGGCCTCTTCGGCGGTGTGGACCAGGATCGGGGCCAGCATACGCACGAGGGCGTCCAGGATATTGTACATGGCGGTCTGAGCGCTTCGGCGGGAGGGGCTGTCGGCGGCGTCGCAATACAACCGGTCCTTGAGCACGTCCATGTACATGCTGCTCATCTCGACCGTACAGAAATTGTAGAGCAGCGAAAAGACCCTGTGGAAGATGAAGCCGTCATACGACTCGGTGACATCGGCGATTAGCTTCTGCAACTGCTGCATCGCCCATTTGTCGATCTCTAACATTTTATCATAAGCGACGCTCATCTTGCCCGGATCGAAATCGTCGATATTGCCGAGCAGGTAGCGCAGCGTATTTCTGATCTTCCTGTAGGCATCCTGCGTCCTGCCGATTATCTCATCGTTACAGCGGATATCTTCCTGATAATTTACGCTGGCGACCCACAGCCGCAGAACGTCGGCGCCGTACCTGGCCACCTCATCCTGGGCGTTCACGTAGTTGCCCAGTGACTTCGACTGTTTCATTCCCTTCTCGTCGACGGTGAAGCCGTGCGTCAGGACGCTCTTGAAGGGCGGCTTGCCCGTCGCCGCCAGTCCCGGCAGCAGCGACAGCTGGAACCAGCCGCGATGCTGATCCGAGCCTTCGAGATATAAATCGACCGGCACCGGCCAGCCCGTTTCCTTCACGCAGACGCTGTACCAGCTGCAGCCCGACTCGAACCAGACGTCGAAGATGTTCTCTTCCTTTTGCAGCTCATCCAGCACGAATCCTTCCGGCAGCGCGAAATCGTCGCCCAAAATCTGCCGGGGCGAATCGGTGAACCAACTATTCGAGCCGTGCCCGGCGGTGTATTTTGCCACGGCCAGCACGGATTCTTTCGTCAGCAGGGACTGGCCGTCGGCGTTGAGAAATACGGGGATCGGCAGGCCCCAGCTTCGCTGACGGCTGATGCACCAGTCCGGGCGCGATTCGAGCATCCCGCCGATACGTTTCCGGCCCCAGGCGGGAATCCATACGACGTCATTGATGCTCCCCATCGCCAGGTCACGCAGACTTTTTCCCCCCACTCCTTGCTTGTGCAAGGAAGCAGTGGGGGGCAGCTCTTTATCGACACTGATGAACCACTGCTCGGTGGCGCGGAAGATAACGGGCCCTTTGCTCCGCCAGCAGTGCGGATAGCTGTGCACGATCTTGCCCTGCGCGAAGAGCAGACCTCTTTGCTGCAAATCGTTATTGACGATGGCGTCCGCCTCCAGCACGTTTCGCCCCTGCAGCCAGTCCGGCACGGTTTCGTCGTATCGACCATCGTCCATCACCGGCGAATAGACCGCCAGGCCGTACTTCTGCCCGGACATGTAGTCCTCGACCCCGTGACCCGGGGCGGTGTGCACGAGCCCCGTTCCGTCCTCGGTAGTGACATACTCGGCGAGGATGACCATGAAGGCATCCTTGTCCGTCGGATTTTTCTCCACGAAAGGATGCATGTAGCGCAGGCCTTCGAGCTCGCTGCCTTTGACGGTTTGTTCGCCGAGACTGTATATTCCTTCCACCAGACCGCCCGCGGCGGCGACCACTTTGATCCGCTCGGTCGCTACGATTGAGACGAATTTCCTGCCGTCCTTCTCGTAACGGATCGCCGTATAATCCAGCCGGGGATGCACCGCTACGGCCAGATTCGCCGCCAGCGTCCAGGGCGTCGTCGTCCAGATCATAAAGCTGACCGATGCGATGGCCGCCTCGCCTTGCTTTATAAGGCCAAGCTCCGTCAATCGCCCGATGCTCTCTTGTGCGACGGGAAAATTCACGAAGATGCTCGGCGAGGAAATGTCCTTGTACTCCAGCTCCGCTTCGGCCAGAGCAGTCTCGCACCCGATGGACCAGTGAATCGGCTTGAGCTGCTTATAGACCAGCCCCTTGTCGACCATTTCGGCGAAGACTTCCAGAATCCCGCTCTCGTACGATGGCTTGAACGTCAGGTATGGATTCTCGAAATCGCCGAACACGCCCAGCTCCTGAAACTGCCGGCTCTGGATTTTGACGTATTTGCTCGCGTATTTGTAGCAGAGCTTGCGGACATCGAGCTTACCCATCTCGCGCACCTTTTCGCCCAGCTCGGTGACGACCTTCGACTCGATGGGCAGCCCGTGGCAATCCCAGCCCGGCACGTAAGGAGCATCGAAGCCGGTCATCGTCTTGTACTTGACCACGAAATCCTTCAGGACCTTATTCGTGACGTGCCCCATGTGAATGTCGCCGTTCGCGTAGGGCGGGCCATCGTGCAGGATGTACAGCGGGGCGCCGCTCCGCGCCTCTCGTATTGTGACGTAAATATTCTCCTTGGCCCATTTTTTCCGCATCTGCGGCTCATGCTGGGTCAGGTTGGCCTTCATGGCAAAATCCGTCTTCGGCAGATTCAGCGTATCACGATACCCTTTACTCTTCTTATCCGACATCTAACATATCCTCAATATTAAGAAATATAAACCACGTAGCATAAACCTGTAATTCCCCGCTGTCAAGCCCGCTGGCAATGCCATTTTCTTACTCCCCGGCCGTAAATTAAAAAAGCCTTCCGAAGATCGCTGCTCCGGAAAGCTTTTAATACCATACCATAATACTCGGCCAATGTCAAGCGCGAGTTTAAGTAATGTTTAGTTTTCTCTAAAGGTTGACAGGTGACAATTATTTGTCGCGCCACATGTTCACGGTCATGTCTTCGGCCCTGACGTATTCGGAGTGCCAGTCGAGGAACAAAACATTGCAGCCTTCCCTGTGCCGCTGGCGAGCTACTCGCCGTCCGTCGTTTACATCGTGGCTGTCCGAATCCGGCAGATGCGTACGAATAAAAATATCACAGCGTATGATTTCCGGGCTGTCTTCCCTCTCAATGATGGGACGCCAATCGCCATCTTCGTTGTCGGTCATATATATCGTTTGGGCCGGCCTCTTGAACACGGAAAGTTTGGTGGGCCTTCCGACACTGGTTCCGGATTCATCGGTTCTGCTCGAAAAAGTCCAGTCGTTAAGAACGTAACAGACGGTCTGCCTGGAATTGGGAACATCGTACAAACCATTACCGGTCCGGGGAAAGCTATTGCAGCGGTATATCTTGACGCTTTTGTAATCGCCCTGGTTGTGCTGTTGGCCCACGTAAGGCAGGAACTGCATAAACCAAATGGGATTACTGCCGGTGGAGCCGCGGGGGATGAACCATTCATAATCTCCGGCGTAAAGTGAAGCCGCTACGCCGATCTGTCTGAGATTGCTCAGGCAAATCGTGGCTTGTGCCTGCTTTTTGACCCTCTGCAATGCCGGCATCAATATCCCCATAAGCAGCGCAATGATCGCGATAACCACCAGCAGCTCTATCAACGTAAATCCTCTTCTGTCCCGGATCATACGCAATCCTTACCTTATGTGATAAGTTGTGATGCTTATATTATAACCCAGATCGCCCGCGTGTGCAAAAACAAATTTTGCACAACCTACGCATATTTAATCAACCGCGTGTGCAAAAAAATCTTGCACACCCTACGCATGGTTTTCGCTGCCTCGAACTTGGTAGGGTGTGCAACTTGTTGCACACGCCGTTCTATTCATTAGCAAATACATTGTTTACGCTCTGTTGCATTTGTTCCAAATCTGCTTTTCCATAATATCCCGATTCAACATATTTGTGATACGTTGACCAGGGCCAGGAATCAACGTCTTTAACCAATCCATGCTTAACGGGGTTATAATGTATGTAATCAATGTGATTCTGCAAATCCCTCTCATCTCCGATCTGATGTTCCCAGAATCTTTTTTGCCATATCCCGCGATGCCGGTGCTTTAATCTTGAATTGCTCTGGGCAAATTCGTCCCCTCCTTCCCTTAAATAATTCATCGTAAAATCTCTTTTTATCAATGACCATCTCGTCGAAAAATCTCCGTCGCCTTCGGGCAATTTCCATATACAATGTAAATGCTCGGGCAAAAGACATATCGCTATCGTCTCGAAATATCTTTTCGCTCGTACTTTATCAAACGCGTGCCGTAAATGCTTTCTCGCATGTTCACCTGTAAGGATCTTACGCCTTTCGTAGGTGACAATGGTAAAAAAATAATATCCGCCGCAAAATTTCGCCCGCCTGTAATTTGACATAAAGACATCATAATTAAATCTCGCGCGTGTGCAAAATAAATTTTACACAACCTACACATATTTAATCATCCGCGTGTGCAAAAAAATCTTGCACACCCTACGCATGGTTTTCGCTGTCCCGAACTCGGTAGGGTGTGCAACTTGTTGCACACGCGGTTCTATTCTGCAAGCTCCGCTAACGATAAAAACAGGGTTCGTCGCTATTAAATCCTGATCGGTGGCTATACCTGGTTTTCCTATTTGTCGGAAATAGGTAAGGTGTCCCCTGATTTCAACTCAAGATGCTCTGATTTGACCCCTGTTTATGTACCATATGCGATTAGAAGGTTAAACACGTTTTCTGTCCACGGGCTAAATTTTTTATCGGTGGCTGTCCCTAGTTTTCCCGTCCCTAGTTTTCCCCTTTTTTCCCCCCATAGTTAGTAAACTCTCCTTGCCAGTCCCATCTGTTCCATTTTCTTGTCTCTCGGTCATACTCACTCCAAAACTCATGCAGCTTTTCCACTGTTTCTGTGTTTGCCCATGGCTTCTCAAAGTGCTCAAACTGGTCAAAAGCGCAGCTAACCAGAAAGTTACCAAAACTGTGGTTTAGTAATGTCAAGCCAATAAACTGAGCAGTCTCGCATATTACATTGTGGCCTTCATACAACTTGCCTAAGGTAATCTTGATTTCGTCTGCACCAATCACAGCTCTACTTACAGGTGTAGCTGCATGGGCAATGAACTTGTTTACATAATCGTATATTTCCTGGCAATATCCTAATCTCTGTTCTAACCATTCAAATACTTGTTCCCTAACCGTGTCATTTGGATTTCGGTTATTAGCTGTTACTCCTACTAAAAAGTCTATGTTTTTATGCATACTCTTGGAATTGAAATACTTCGTAGGACTAGGGCCACTTTTCGGTCCTCGATAGTAATCGCTTAAGCCTTCCTTATATTCATATGGATAATCCAGAGCAGCAAGAATGTTTTCTCTGGTCAGCAATTTAGAGTTTTGTTTCATATCATATACAAGTCGATAAAGGGAAAAAACCGAGTATTTTCCTTCACGCTTTTCTTTATCTAATAGCCTCCTTATAGATAGAGCTTGTGTTTGAAAAAAACAATGGTTAATAAAGCCATGAACCATATTGTTTAGCTTTGGATTCCCTTCATCATCAGTTTGTGCATACTTGCGAGCTTCATTCACTGATTGAAAAACAGCAGTGTCCCAAATCATATTGATGATTTGCCTTTGGATACTATGTGTATCGTCGCCAAAAAGCCACTCTCTCCATTGTACGAATTTGCTTGTCAAATTATACATTACACTTAGACCTTTATCTCGCCGAAAAGAAGTTCTTGATTATTCAGGACCGCTTCCGCTTTCTGTAAAATGTCCTTAAGTCATTATTAAGTTGATGTCCCTAGCTTTAGTATGATCTTAACGTAATTAATCATCGTCATGTTTTGAGATTTTGATTTTACCTGTTTCTTCATGCTCTTTTATGAGCTTTTGTTGTTCTCTTAAATTGAACTTCACTTTAACTATATTTTCCTTTGAAAATTTGTGAGATTTATTGATATCTCGCATATCAGTCCTATACAAGTTATCAAGAAAAATAGCCAATTGGTAAATCTGTTGGTTTGAAATTTTATCTAAATCTTTGTCTTTTTTTATTTGTTCTCTAATCTGCTGCCTTCGAATTCTTGCCAAACTTGCTTCTTCGTAATCACGATATGATGACAATACAGATTTAATAATTGATGGCAAATACTTCAATAACAATCCCACAATAATTATCGCTTTTATGGAAGTTGATTCAGACAAGATATTTGAGATTACGAATTCAACCGATCCATGCCTTATTTCAGTAACTGTCAATTCGTATGTCGAAGTTCTTGCATAGTGCATTATTCCCCTTGGTGTTAGCCTTCCATAAGCTTTATCAATAAAATTTAGATATGCTGCAAGCTGTCTTACACTTATATTTTCTGCACGAATTCGAATAATTAATTCGAATCTCATATCCATAGATACTTCTTCAGGTATGTACATGTTGAATAGGTTTGTAACTAGCTTTTTTTGGACTATAGAAGAGAGATAAAACATATTAACTCCAATTGAACGAGGATAGAAAGTTATTTTCAATCTAAAATATATTCTCCTTCTTTACAAAAGAAATTCTAATCCAAGATGTCTCGCCACGTTGTTCGCAAAAACAAATCTACATTACTCCTTCTGCATTTTCAATCAAAAATCCCAAATTCCGGCTTTTCAGGGTCTATTCGGCCCTTCTATTTATTACAGCGTTTGTCGATGGGGAAATGTTGTCAATAAAATTTGAAAAAAAGCAATTTTTTTTCATCTACTACTAAAATGCTTCTTTTCGAGGCAAAAAAGCCATTTCTTTTACTATGAAGTTTTGAAAAAGATTTGATTATTTAATTTTCTCTGTGTTCTCCTTCGGCTACGCTCAGGACGGCGTCTGTGTCCTCTGTGGCCCTTATAATTTACGATTTTCGATTTGCGATTTGCGATTTTTTCTTTTCTTCCGCGTAATCCGCGAAATCCGCGGTTAATTCTCATATTTTTAAGTGTTAAAATAGGTAAGATTTTCTCAAGAAAATCAACCAAAAGCGATGGTAGTTGAAAGTAAAAATGAAAAAGTTTAAATAATTTTTTATTCCATGTCTCACATACACTTACGTCAAATAATCCGTCTACAATTTTGTAGATTTTCGCATCAAACGCGCAGGTTGGTTCAATTATAGGGGCGTGCCTTTTCGTCCTCCGGCCGCAAAGACGGCCTAAATAATAATATCTAATATCTAAATCCTAAATAAATCCAAATGACCGAAATTCACGCAGCGGAGAGCGGGTGGGATTATTCAGATTGTTATCAACATTCCGACTCGGATTGAACGCTTGCTGGTTCTTCCGGTGCTTTTATACCGGCGTCTGCGGTACGGCTACGCCTTCTGCCGAATCCCGCTGACCCAGGGCAAGTACGCAATCGTCGATCCCGACGATTACCGGCACCTATCGAAGCATAAATGGTATGCAACCAACAGGCATGGCAATTGTCACTACGCTGTACGTATGGTGACTAAAAACGGCAAAAAGGGCCGGATCCACATGCACCGCGAGGTTATCAAGGCGCCTGATAATTTACTCGTGGATCACATCAATCACAACAAGCTGGACAATCGAAAGGTTAATCTGCGCCCAGCCACGCCCTCGCAAAATATCCAAAACCGAGCAAAATACGCAATTAGAACTTCCAGTTCGAAATACAAGGGTGTTAGCTGGAAACGCGACAAGAGGTTCTGGCAAGCGAGAATTTGCATTAACGGCAAGTCGATACAACTCGGATGCTTCCGTAGTGAAGTCCGGGCGGCCAAAGCATACGACCGGGCCGCCATGAGATACCACTGCGAATTCGCCGTACTGAACTTCCCTGGGCCGAGACGGCCGGTAGCCCGCATCGTTCCATTTATCGCCGGGGTGTTCATGGAGTTCCTTGCCTGCTTTTCGAACATGCACGTGTTTTGCCAGAGTCAGTATGCGCACCCATCCACAAGCCCGGCCTCCCGCTTCGCGGTAGTCCGGCGCTTGGGGCTGCCACCCAGCGTTACGTGTAAATATAATTGGGTGGCAGCCACAAAGCCTGTCCAGAGCGAAGTCGAAGGGCCGCAGGATTTGTGGATGGTTCTTCCACGATTAAACGCATACCCAGGGAGACTGCATCGCCGGCGACGAATCGCTACGCCGCCCTTGACAGCACAGGCCGGAACGCCTAAAGTGGCGGCAATGGCAAAGAAACTCTACATAATTGACGGCCACGCACATATTTACGCGGCCTATTACGCCCCGATGAGCGGGCCGTTGACCGGCCCATCCGGCGAGCCGACCAAGGCAACCTATATCTTCACGATGGCCATCATGGGGCTAATCCAGCGCCGCAATCCCGAGATGCTGGTCGTTGCGATGGACAGCAAGGGCCCGACTTTCAGGAAGGAGATGTACTCGGAGTACAAGGCGAACCGCAAGGAAATGCCCGAAGACCTGCCGGGTCAGATCGGCCGGATCGAGCAGATTTTGGAAGCGATGAATATCCCCATGCTCCGCATCGACGGCTTCGAGGCGGACGATATCATCGGCACGCTGGCAAAAAAAGCCGGCGCCGACGGTTACGACTGCCTGATATGCTCCAAAGACAAGGACCTGTTGCAATTGATAGATAAGCACATCAGCACGTTCGATATCAAGACCGATACCCTTACCGATGTCAAGGCGATGTTCGAGAGAATGGGGATCAGGCCCGAGCAGTTCATCGACTGCCTGGCCCTGCAGGGTGACACATCGGACAACGTGCCGGGCGTGCCCGACGTCGGGCCGAAAACGGCGCTCGACTGGATACAGAAGTACGGCTCGCTCGAAAATCTCTACGAGCACGTCGATGAAATCAAGGGCAAGCGGGGTGACAATCTCCGCAATTTCAAAGACCAGGCCGAATTGAGCAAGAAGTTAGTGACAATCGACTGCAATGTCCCGGTGGACGTCGATTACGATAATTTTGCGCTAAGCAAATACAACGAACCGAAACTGAGAAAAATCTTCACCGAGCTGGGTTTCAATCGCCTGCTCGCGCAGTTGGGCATGACGGCGGAGCCTTCGCCTGTCACTCAAAGTACACCGAAGGAATCTGAGATCACAGAGCACGAGTCACGAACCACAGGTCACGAGCCACAGGCCGCGAGTCACGAGCAACGAGTCACGAGCAACGAGCCACGTACCACGGGTCACGATTACAGGCTTATCGATACGCAGGAGAAATTCGAGAAGTTTTTTGACGAGCTGAAAAAGCAGAAGCTCTTCGCGATAGACACCGAGACTACATCCATCCACGCGATGCGTGCGGACCTGGTAGGCATGAGTTTTTCGTGGCAGCAGGGGCGTGGATTTTATCTTCCCGTCAAAGCACCGCTCGGCTCGAAACATCTTCAGATCGAAGCGGTCCGGCAGAAACTCGCGCCGATACTCGCGGATGAAAGCGTTAAAAAAATCGGGCAGAACATAAAGTACGATATGCTCGTCCTGCGAAACGCACAAATGCCGATTAAAGGAGTCCACTTCGATACGATGGTTGCGTCTTACTGCCTGGACCAGGAGCGGAGCCATTCGATGAATAACATGGCGGCTGATTTCCTGGGCCACGAGTGCATTACGATCTCATCGCTTATCGGCAAGGGCAGAAATCAGCTCACGTTCGATATGGTCGATACGGCCGCTGCGTGCGAATACGCCGCCGAGGACGCTGATGTCACCTACCGGCTTTATCTCTACCTGAAAGAGCGTCTCGAAAAAGAGCCGCTGATCGAAAAACTTTTCGAGGAGGTGGAAATGCCGCTGGTGCCTGTGCTGGCGACGATGGAATATAACGGCGTCTCGCTCGATACGAAGGTGCTGCGAAAGATGTCCGGCGAAATTTCCGAGACGCTCAAATCCGTCACCGGGCAGATTTACGAGCAGACCGGTACGGTTTTCAATATCGATTCGCCGAAACAGCTCGGCGAGGTTCTCTTCGACAAGCTCGGCCTGATCCCGGTTCGAGGCCGCAGCACCGACGCCGGCGTGCTCGAACAGCTTTCCGACCAGCATCCCGCAATCGAACAGATTCTGCAATACCGCGGTTTGAGCAAGCTGCAAAATACCTACGTAAACAAGCTGGGCTCGCTGATCAATCCACGAACGGGACGAGTTCATGCCTCGTTCAACCAGACCATTACCTCGACAGGGCGGCTGAGCTCCAGCAATCCGAACCTGCAGAATATTCCGATCCGAACCGAGCTGGGCAGTAAGGTCCGCTCGGCGTTTGTGCCCGGCAAGAAAGGCGACTGCATTCTTAGCGCGGATTATTCGCAGATCGAGCTTCGCCTGCTTGCTCATTTATCACAAGACCCGGCGCTGCTGGAAGCGTTTGCTGCCGATCATGATATCCACCGTTTCGTCGCGTCTCAGATTTTCGGTGTGCCGATCGAGCAAGTAACGAGCGAAATGCGATCACGGTCGAAAGCGGTCAACTTCGGCGTCATCTACGGCCAGGGGGCGTTCGGGCTTTCGCGCTCGATCGGGATAGGACGGGCCGAGGCGAAAACGTTCATTGACGAATATTTCGCCCGTTACAGCAGCATCAGGACATTCATGGACGACTGCATCGCTCGCGCCAGGCGGACCGGCTACGCCGAGACGATTCTACACCGCCGGCGAAAAATCCTGAACATCAACAGCAACAACGGCAACAAACGCTCCCAAGCGGAAAGATTGGCCGTAAATACCGTAGTTCAAGGCTCTGCGGCTGATCAAATTAAACTCGCCATGATCGCGATTCAGCGAAAAATTGACGACGAAAATCTACCTGTCTCCATGCTGCTGCAAATTCACGATGAGCTGTTATTCGAGGTACCCGCCGCCGAAGCCGACAGGCACGCCAAATGGATCGCGGAGCTGATGACCGGCGCCATAAAGCTCGCCGTCCCGCTCAAAGTCGATGTCAACTACGGCCCAAGCTGGCTCAGCGAAAAATAGCGGTTAATCCGTTTACTGCGGGGGATTCGGTCCCATGTTTTTGTTACGTCGCAATATGGGACATCTAAATATAGACACTGCCGTTCTTTACATGGCTATCCAATTAATCATAAACTCTTTACTCGCAACATGTTAAGTTGAAAATGTTGTAAAAATACGGAAAATCAGAAAATTTATCTTGACGTATTGGCCGATTCTCTGGTATTATAAAGTCTGAAATATATATGCCCGTTTGGGCAGGTATATTGAGGAGTTTAGGCTTTCCGAGAGGCGTTTTTTTCGTTTCTGAACTCCCCAGAGGATGGTGTATAGAAAAAAGTATAATCACGACCATTGGATTCGTGTAATTCAGAGTTGCGAACCTTGCTTTTGTGTTAGTCGCTAACTTGTGAAGAAAGGAGGTGGTGTCAGATCGCAAAAGTTATCCTGGGTAGGTAAGGTACGGATAATATCCAACAAAAAGTAAGGATTGTTCTCGGTCGGTTACATTTCAAACTTTATTAAGATGAGGAGGACTATGATGTTCAAGAAATTTATTGTATTAGCTTCTTTTATTTTGGTGCTGGGCCTGATCGGTTCAGGTGCGGCCTTCGGCGATGCGATCGAGATCAGAATCGCTGATGGAGGTAACGATGCCGAACAACACCTCAATGACGGCAGTATGGATATAGCCAGCACCGACCTGGAGCTGGCTAATGAAGACGCAGGAGATCCGGCTACAGATGAACAAGTTGTCGGCCTGCGATTTGTGGACGTTCCACTTGAAAAAGGCGCCGTGGTCGCCGGTGCGTATGTAGAAGTCGAAGTGGACAAGGTCGACAAACAAGGCAGCGGAGCCCCGGTGAATCTTATCATCGAAGGTGAGCTGGTCCCCGATGCCGCAGCGTTTGAGGACATTGCAAACAACCTTACGGACAGAGCCGTGACAACGGCACAGGTGAAATGGTCCATTCCTGCCTGGACCGAGGAGAACGCCAAATTCCAAACACCGGATATCTCCAGCATTATCAAGGAGATAATCAGCCAGGAGGATTGGGCTTCCGGCAATGCCATCGTCCTGATCATAAGGGACGACAAGGACGATCCCTCGACAGGTCTCCGAGAGGCCGAAGCTTACGAGGGAGAGGCAAGTGCCGCGCCGCTGCTGTACATTGGCGTGGCCAGCGAAATCGACATCCCGGTCGCCAACGGTGGTGACGATGCCGAGCAGCACCTCGGTGACGGCAGTATGGATATAGGCAGCACCGACCTCGAATTTGCTTATGAAGACGCGGGAGACCCGGCCACAGACGAGCAGGCCGTCGCCCTGCGCTTTATGGACATTCCCCTTGACAACGGCGCCCCGGTCGTTGGTGCGTATGTAGAAATCGAGGTGGACAAGGTCGACAAACAGGGCAGCGAGGCCCCGGTGAATCTTATCATCGAAGGCGAGCTGGTTCCCAATGCCGCAGCGTTTGAGGACGTTGCAAACAACCTTACGGACAGAGCCGTAACAACGGCACAGGTGAAATGGTCTATTCCGGCCTGGACCGAGGAGAACGCCAAATTCCAGACACCGGACATCTCCGGCATTATCCAGGAGATCGTCAATCAGGATGGCTGGGCAAGCGGTAATGCCATCGTCCTGATTTTCAGTGACGACAAGGACAATCCCTCGACAGGTCTTCGAGAAGCCGAAGCTTACGAGGGTGAGGCCGCAGCAGCACCTATGCTGCATATAGCAGGACTGCTCAGCCTGGTAAAAATCGCCACCGAGCCTTCTCCGGCTGATGGTACAACAGGCCTTTCTCCCACGGCCCCGCTGAGCACTTATATCAGCAGCAACGTGCCTATGAATATTCCGGATGCCGGCGATACAACACCAAGCACGGTCAACTCTTCTTTGACTGTGTCGGATTCAATCAGAATCACCGATCTTAACGTCGAGCTTGATATCAATCACAACAAAAATAATGCCGACCTGGATGTGTACCTGATAGGACCCGATGGCACGCAGGTCGAACTGTTCACTGACGTAGGCCTCGGTGACAAAAACTTCAAAAATACGATTCTGGATGACGAAGCAGGCTCATCAATTACAAGTGCAGCCTCAACAAACAGGGGTTCCGGATCGTTTACTGGAATCTTCAAGCCCGAGGGCAAACTGTCGGCTTTCGATGGTAAAAACACCAAGGGCACATGGAAGCTCAAGATTCAGGATGACTGGAAATACGGTACCGGGACTTTGAATTCATGGAGACTGGTCATTGAATCGCCTCTTTATATCAACTGGGTTCCTGCAGAGCGTATCGCTTCCCAGAACTTGTACATCAGCAACAATTTTGACGACGTGAACGATTCAACCGCTGCAGCATTTCAAGGTAATCTGGCAGCCGACGCAGCAACCGCTAAGGTCGCTCTTGATTTTGGCCAGACTTACTACTGGCGGATCAATGCTCTGGATGCGGACGGTGCGCTGATAGCAGCCGGCGATATCTGGAGCTTTTCAACTGCTCCCGGAAACGTTGCGGTAGATCAGATAATCCTTACCGGTAACGATGACGGCGAAGACCACATCGCCTATGGAGACGTGGCTGATGACGGCTCGGAGTCACGGGGCAGCAGTGACCTTGAGATGCCCTGGGAAGATGATCCAGGCGCAAGCTCTTACCAGGTCATTGGCCTGCGTTTTGCCGATATGACGGTTCCAACGGGCATGATAGGTGCCTATGTTCAGTTCACAGCGGATAATGAGAGGGTGAAATTGACCAGCGGGCCCGTCAATCTCATCATCAATGGTTTGCTGAAGCCCAATACCAACAGGTTTGGCAGCGGCGAAAACTTCTTCGAGAGAGGACCCAAAACTATCGCTGAAGTCAGTTGGACTGATGTCCCCGAATGGTCCAGCAACCTGGCGACACTCGGGTCGAGAACCCCGGATATTTCCAGTATCATCCAGGAGATAACCGGACAGGGCGATTGGGCACAAGGCAATGCTTTGATGCTGTTCATAAGAGACGATGAAACAAATGCCTCGGCAGGCGTTCGAAGTGCCTTAGCTGGTGATGAAGGCGCTGCGGTAGCTCCGCGACTGCACATAGATGCAATCAGTGAAGCTGCCATCAATCCCGTCCCGGCTGACGGGGCAATCGACATCGCCCTGAGCACCATTCTTAAATGGTCGCATGGATTAACCGGCGTTTCGAGCGATGTATACTTCGGAACCAGCAGCTCTCCGAGCAAGCTGGACACTACGACAGGAACCAGCTATGACGTCGGCAAGCTCACACCCAGCAAAACCTACTACTGGAAGATTGACGAGACCGACGCCAACGGCAATAAACACACCGGCGATGTCTGGAGCTTTAAGACCGTGATTGGTGAAGCAACAGGACCCAACCCGGCCGATCTTGCCGCCGATGTGCCCGTGGATGCGATCCTTAGCTGGAAGGCTGGAGCTACTGCCGTCTCGTACGATGTGTATTTCGGTACCACCGATACACCGGAGTACATGGGCAACCAGGTCGGGACCACATTCGTTCCTGACCTTGCATATGCCGCTATGTACTACTGGCGGGTCGATGCGATCGATGCCGATGGCAAGACGTACGTCGGCACCATGTGGAGCTTTATGACCCCATCCGGTCAAGCTTCGAATCCTGACCCGGCGGATGGCGCCATGCTTGAGGCAACAACTGTGACAGTTAGCTGGACTGCCGGGGATGGTGCGGCCTTGCACGATTTGTACATCGGAACAAACCCGGATGCACTTGAGTATCAGGATAGCCTGATTGAAACGACGGTTTCGATTGGCGCGCCCGGAGGGCTTGTCCCGGACGGTCTTGTTCCCGATACGACATACTACTGGCAACTCGTTGAGGTCGAGGCCGACGGACTCACGATCCACGTAAGTCCTGTCTGGAGCTTTATGATCGAACCCGAGACAGCCTACAATCCCAGCCCGGCAGACGGCGCCGAACTTGCTTCGGATGCAGTTGTTGTGCTTAGCTGGTCGGCAGGCCTGGGTGCCAAGCTGCACTCGGTCTATCTCGGCGACGATTTTGACGCCGTCACCAATGCCGTCGGAGCGGCTCCAAAGCCGAGCACGACCTTTGATCCGAGTACGCTCGGTCTGATCGAAGCAGGCAAGACTTACTACTGGCGTGTCGATGAGCTTAATCCTCCGATCACGGTTAAAGGCGAGGTATGGAGCTTCTCATTGGCAGCTGTAGAGCCTGAGCCCGAGCCCGAGCCCGAGCCGGAACCGGTGCCGGAGCCGAACCTGCTGGATTTGGTCCTGCAGCTCAACACAGAAGGGGATTTGGCAGGGACTTTCGACACGTTCATCGCGGCAGTATTGGCGGCCGATCTGGCCGACTCGCTGGGCAGCGAAGATAATTTGACAGTCTTTGCCCCGACGGACGATGCCTTCGCCGCGCTGGAGTTGACACCCGAGAACATTGTGAGACTGGATATGGCGGCTTTAACAAATCTGCTGCTGTACCATGCAACCTCAGGTCGCCTGCTTGCGGCTGATGTGCTGGCAGTCGATCATATGGAAATGCTCAATGGCGGCAACGTTAACCAGTTCGCCGGTGTTCTTACAGACCATTTTGGCAAAAAGGCTAAGATCACGGTGACAGACATGGATGCATCAAATGGTGTGATCCACGTGATCAATGCTGTTCTACTGTCAGATGTGCTGCCGGAACCAGCACCGGAACCAGAACCGGAACCAGAGCCGGAACCAGCACCGGAGCCAGCACCTGAGCCGGCACCGGAGCCGGAGCCAGCACCGTAAGTCAGGATTTAGTTAACAATTTAGTTTGTGTGGTTAAAACCACGAATT
>Ga0315288_10005462_pt1 | contig 16172 bp, 14 predicted proteins | sample YL17G11_20_MG_FD_203454 | JGI IMG/M metagenome (GOLD analysis project Ga0315288, IMG submission 203454) | Sediment microbial communities from Yellowstone Lake, YNP, Wyoming, USA - YL17G11_20 | ecosystem: Environmental > Aquatic > Freshwater > Lake > Sediment | place: USA: Wyoming | collected...
AATTTATTTAATATTGATATAAAATTTGATATAATTTTTTTCGTTTGAAAGCTATTAACAAAAAAACTGATAGCTTTTTCATTTTTTAATACCTCCTAAAAGACTCGCCCTGCAAATAACAAGGCGAGTCTTTTTTGTATCAGTACCCACAAATTTTCAAAATAGTTAATATTTATTACCTCCTCTATATCTAAAGAGCTTATTTCTTATCTTTAAATATAGAGAAGATTAGGTTATAATTAAGATAATTTCATTGTTTTAACTGAGATTTATTAATTTTCAGTTTTAAAATTATTTTAATGGATATCATCGTTGTATTATATCTTAAGGGATAAACTATACCTTCCCTAAAATGCTATATAAACGTTATTTTGCATTCCCCCTCTCTCAAACCTCTTATATTTTTTAGCTCGCAAGAACCACCAAAAACTTTGCAAATATAAATAAAATTTGCTTGATTTTAAGGTTTTTGGTAGCACACTTTTGAAATGTAAATCATTAAGAAAATATTGCATTTTTGATTTGTAAATAACATGTGTGCAAAATTCATTGACAAGTTAAAAAATATATGTTATACATATTGTATACAATATTTGTTTGAAAAACCTAAAAATTGAAATAAATTTTCCTCAAAAATATAATTAACCTTAAGCTATTTCTTAAAAAGAGCAAAGAAAAAAGAATAAAGGGGGGATGAAAATAAATAATATAAAAATGTATTGTATTGATAAATAAGAAAAAAGTATATAAAAATTTGGAGGAGAATTATTATGAAAAAATTATTGTTATTAATTATTGTTACCTTATTTGTGTGTATGTCTTTTGTACTTTCTGCAAGTGCTGTCTATCCCGATAGGACGATAACTAATATTTTGGTATGGGCTGCTGGGGGTGGAACTGATGTCTGTAATCGTATAGTAATGGCTGAAATGGCTAAAATTTTGGGAGTGAATATTATTGTAGTTAATAAAACTGGTGGAGTAGGCGGGTCTATTGGAATGAATGATGCTTATACACAACCTTCTGATGGTTATACCCTTTGTGGTCTTTCCGAGTCTTGTGTAACTGCTGGTGTTCAAGGAGGTTTTGATAAAAGAATGAATGTTTGGGATTATTTCATTATCGGTGGTTCACCGGATGTTATTTCGGTTACTCCTAATACTCCCTATATGACTCTAAAGGATCTTATTGAAGCAGCTAAGGCTAAACCCGGAGATATAAGAGCTGGCGCCAGCGCAGCTGGTTCTATTCACCATTTGAATCTTCTTGCATTGGAGAATGGTTCAGGTGCAAAGTTTAATTTTATTCCCTATACCGGATCTGCTCCTGCTCAGAATGCTGCCATGACCGGTGAAGTCTCTGTAGTAGTTACCTCAGTTGCAGAACAAGCTCAATTAATCCGTGGTGGGAAATTAAGACCTTTGGCTGTATCAGTCCCTAAATCGTTTAATTTGGCGGGAACAACATTACCTTCTGCTTTTGATTTTTATCCTGGACTTTCAGAGTATCTACCCATTTCACAAGCTATTGGGTTTGCTATAAAAGCAGATGCACCAGAAGATATAAAAGCTGTATTAAGAGATTCATTTAAAAAAGCACTAAATACAGATACATTCGTAAAATGGGCTGAAGATAATTATTATGTTGTATCAGGTGCGACCGGAAGTGAAGGAGTAGAAATATTTAATAAACTTGAATCGCTATTTGCCTGGACACTTTGGGATTTGAAAGCTGCTAAAGTTGATCCGGCTACTTTGGGAATACCAAAACCTTAAATTGAGTAGATAATATTTAAGTTTAAAAAGGCAGCTGGGTAATAATTTTATTCAGCTGCCTAAAATTATTTAAAACTTATTAGACTTAAAGGTTAGATTATGAAAAAGAGAGAGCTTAGAAGAGCAGATTTTATTACCAGTGTTTTGCTATTGGCATTTAGTGCATGGATACTTATCGAAACCTTCAAAATGCCAGCAAAAGATACTTATGGCGGGGTACAGAATGTCTGGTATGTTTCTCCTGCTTTATTTCCTTTGATCATCAGTATTTTTATTATTATTTTAGGGACGGTACTTTTGGTTCATTCTATACAAAGTGATGGAGCTAGTTATTTTTTTAGTAGTATATTAAAAAGAACTAAATTTGCCTCTGAAAAGAATATTAGATTTTTAAGTATTTTATTAGCTTTATTTTCCTTTATCTATTTAAATATTCCCCGTATTGATTTCTTTATTTCCACAGCTCTTTTTTTAATTTTTTTTATTTCTGCTTTCTATTTTGACGAGATAAACCTATTAAAAAAATTAACTTTATTTTATTTTATTGGAAGTCTAATATTTATTATCCTTTTTGCATTTGGTATTTCCAAAATTCTTAATTCTTATTATAAGTATTTTATAGACATTCTGGCCTTAGTTTTCTATATAAGTTATGTAATTTATAATTGGATAAAGGTAAAAAATAACCATATTTATAAAAAAAGACTTATAGTTTCTTTAATGGCATCCCTGGCAGTTCCACTAATTCTTTGTCCAATTTTTAGATATTCTTTTTTAATTCCTCTTCCCAAGGAGGGATTAATAATACAAATGATGCATAATATTTATTATTTTCTAAAAAGGGTAATATAATATGTTTATTTTTGGACCGTTATTTATTTTTTTTCAACAAATATTTATTTTAATAACTAATCCTATTAATATATTAATCCTTTTCGGTGCAGTATTGTTAGGAATTATCTTTGGAGCTATGCCTGGTTTAACTGCCACTCTTGGTATAGCCCTACTTGCAACTTTAACTTATGGAATGGATATCGGTACTTCTATGGTAGCACTGCTGGCAATGTATGTGGGGGCCATATACGGTGGTTCTTACGGTTCTATTTTAATTAATATTCCAGGTACGGCTGCTGCAGCCGCTACTGCTTTAGATGGTTATCCTTTAGCCTGCCAGGGAAAAGCGGGAAAAGCTTTAGGACTAACTACTACTGCTTCTGCAATCGGTACTTTTATAGGAATGTTGTTTTTAATTACTATAACTCCCTTTATTTCTGCATTTGCACTAAAATTTACTTCCTTTGAATTTTTTTTATTAGCCTTCTTTGGGATTATAATTAGTGGAACTTTAGGTAGTACTGATTTAGCTTATAAGGGTTGGATTGCTGGATTTTTAGGCTTATTTCTGGCTAGTGTGGGAAGAGATCAACTTCAGTTTTATCCTCGGTTCACCTTTGGACTTGATGAATTAGATGGCGGATTAGAGGTTGTACCGGTTCTTATTGGAGCTTTTGGTATTCCTCAAATTATTCAAGTACTAAAGGATAAAGTAACTTGTGGAGAGGCCAAACGCTTTCAAAGGATTTTGCCGGAGTTTACTGAAATTATTCATCATTTTCCTCTTATTATACGTTCAGCCTTAATTGGAGTAGGAATTGGAGCAATTCCGGGAATTGGAGAAGATATTGCTGCTTGGACAGCTTATGCCGCGGCTAAGAATTCTTCTAAACATCCTGAAAGGTTTGGGAAAGGCGAGATAGCTGGAGTAATATCTGCTGAGACTGCTAACAATGCTTGTATTGGTGGAGCCATAATACCTCTTTTAAGTCTTGGTATCCCGGGAAGCCCTCCTGCAGCTATGCTTTTAGGTGCATTAATGCTTCATGGAATTCAGCCAGGACCTATGTTAAATTTTGATCATCCACTTTTTATATTCCAGTGTGGGGCTATACTTTTGTTAGCTTCCTTTGCAATGTGGATAACCGGGATGCTATTGTGTAAACAAGTGATAAAAGTTCTAAGAATTCCAACGCCAGTTTTTATGCCTATTGTTGCTGTCTTATGTGTAATAGGTTCATATTCTTTAGGTTTGGAAATCTTTAATCTCTATTTGATGGTTCCTATAGGAATCCTAGCTTATTTTTTAACTGAGATGGAATACCCTATTGCTCCATTAGTTATTGGAGTTATCCTAGGACCTATGGCTGATGCTAATTTAAGAAGAGCTTTAATGGTTTCCAAAGGAAGTTTTTTACCTATTATTACTCGACCGGTGTCTTTAATTTTAGTATTGGTTATTATATTAACTGTAGTAAGCCAGACTAAATGGTATAAAAATTTAATTAGAAGAATATCAGAGAAACTATTTTCAAAAAAGAAAACCAAAGAGATATCTTCTAATGCATTCAAAAAATAATCAATTGAAATGGAGAAATATTTTATGAATAAGAAAATTATTTTAGCTTTAGCACCAACCGGGGGCTGGGGAAAAGCTTATAATAATCCTCTTGAACCAAAAGAAATAGCCCAGCAAGTTATAGCCTGTGTAGAAGAAGGAGTGTCTCTAATTCATCTCCATGCGCGGAATAGTGGAGGTGAATTAACTACAAATTTAAGCGATTTCTCAAAGACAGTTGAGCTAATTACTAATGAAAGTAGTGTAATTATTGAAGCCTCTACAGGAGGACTTTCCAGCTTAACACCTCAGGAAAGAGCCTTGCCACTTCAGAATAAAAAAGTAGAAGTTGGTTCATTAAATATGGGTTCTTTGAATTTTCTTGATAAAGTATATATAAATACTGTGCCAGATATTCGCTATTGGCTACAAATTATGATAAAAAATAGAGTAAAACCATCTATGGAGATATTTGATACTTCTAATATTCTTATTTCTGACCTTTTTATTAAGGAAGGTTTAATTAGACCACAATATAATTTTAATTTTGTTTTTAATTATAAATGGGGGATGTCTTTTTCTCTTTCGCTGGTTGAGCTTTTAAAGTCTACGCTTCCCAAAGAAAGTATATGGGGTGCTGTTTTTGGAGAAAGTAGAGATTTTTCGTCTCATATGCAAGCTTCTATTCAGGGGGCAACCATGATTAGAGTTGGTTTTGAAGATTCGAGAATCTGTAATTATAAAGAAGCAAAGTCCAATCTTGAGTTAGTAAAAGAAATTCGAAGAGAATTAGAAATATCAGGTTTTGAATTAGCTGACCCAAAAGAAGCAAGAAAATTACTCGGAATAATATAGTTTATTTCCTGTTTTAATACATAATTTTCACTAACCCAAAGCGAAAATATTATTAATTTTGCCATATCCACTTTAGTAATAAACATATTTGCTTTCTACAATGAAAATATTTTCTTTTCTATAAATTTCCAGGTTTTTAGATAATCATTTCCTGATATTAATTTATTAAATTCTTTTTTATCTAGCTTACTCAGTAGATTCCAGATTTTATTAGTCAAGCGAGCGTTAGCTTCGAAGGTGCCTTTAATATCCCATCGAGTAGGAGAAGTATCAGAAGTAATATAATCGTTATAATTATACTCTTGGAGATAGTAAAGAAATTCAACATAATCCAAAAAGTGTTTAGTTCCTACCATATAATCCCAATCCCATTGACCGTTGTTATCATTAATGTGAATATAATAAGGAAACGGGCTTTCCGCAATTAAAGAAACAACTTCTGCTGGATTTTCGTTACCAAACATTATTGAGTGTCCAAAATCGATGGTTACCCCCATCTGCTCATTTCCAATCTCATTAAGTAAGCAAAGAGTTTTAGCTGCAGTATCTATAAAACATCTACCTCTGGTTTCAGCTGGTTTGTATTCTATAAAAAGGGGAATTTCAGGAAGATAACTTGCTGATTCACCCAAGCTGTCAATCAGGTATTTCCAGGATTGTGCATAATTACAATTGAAATTAAATTCATATCCATCACCTAAGGGACAACAGGTTACTTTATTTGCTCCAACCTTTTTAGCGAAGTCTTTGGCATTTTTAATAAATTGTACTGCTTTGGCGCGAATCTCTTTTCTATTTAAGGTTAAACCTCCATTCCTGAAATCAGGTTCTGCTTTTACATTTACATTTATAGCGGCAATGTTTATTTTATATTTGGAAGTTAAAATCTTAAGCTCATCAGGATTATTAACCTCATAAGGAAAAACTAACTCCATACCATCCATTCCTTCTATTTCAGAGACAATTTTAAAACGCTCTTCCAAGGTTTTATCTTCGTTATATTCATGGAAACGATCCTTTGTTTTACTTAAGAAACTACTGATTACCGCTTGCTTTACCGGATAATCCATAATTAATTACCTCCTTTTTTGTGAATAAGTTCTTTTACTTTATTAAAAATATGTTTTTTAGATATACCATATTTGTCAATAATTTTATAATAGTTTCCACTTTCAGCAAAAGTATCATTTAACCCCAGGTTATCAAAAATAACTGGTCTATTTTTTAAACAAAAATTGGAAAGTTCGTAACCAAGTCCATTTCTTTTCTGATGATCTTCTACCACGAGCAAAGCTTCTGTTTTGGAAATAGAACTAAGAAGATTTTTTTTATCAAAGGGTTTAATAGAATACATATCAATTATTTCGATAGAAATATTTTCTTTTTTTAGCTCATCGGCGGCTTCCAATGCCTGGAAGACAATATCTCCATAAGTTACTACGGTCAAGTCTTTACCTTCTCGGATAGTTTTGCTTCCTGCAATTTCAAAAGTGTCTTCTTTGGAATAGATATCAAAGAGAGGGTCTCTCATTAACCTTATAAAAACGGGTCCCGGCGTCTTTATAGCTACATCAAATATTTTTTTTGCTGATTCTGTGTCAGCAGGTGCAAGAACTTTCATATTAGGTAAGGTAGTCATAATAGCTATATCTTCTGTTGCCTGATGAGTTACTCCATCTACGGCAGGAGTTACTCCACCATGGGAGGATAAAAATTTGACATTTAAATTTGGGTAACAGATAAAGGTGCGCATCGCTTCAACCGCTCTCATGGTGATAAATACACCATAACCGCATACAATGACAGTTCTCCCCTCTGCAGCCATACCGGCAGCAGCCGCCATAGTATTCGATTCAGCGATACCCATATTAAAATATCTCTCAGGATATGCATCACCAAATAGATAAGAATAAGTTGAGTATCCGATATCTGCTTCAAAAACTACAAAATCTTTATCAATGGCACCATATTCTAACATCCTTTCGGAAAATGCCTGGCGTGTGGTAATATCTGCTTTACTTAATTTCATCATTACTTTCCTCAATTTCTTTAATCGCTATTTCATACTCTTGTTGGTTAGGTGCTTTACCATGCCATTTTCTGATATTTTCCATAAAACTCACCCCTTTGCCTTTTATGGTATTAGCTATGATGCAAACAGGTTTATTTTTATTTTTTTTTGCTTTTTCCAAAGTAATTAAAATTTCTTTCATATCATGGCCATTTATAGTCATAACCTGCCAGTTAAAGGCCTCAAATTTCTTATCAATAGGGTCCATAGGCATAACTTTATCAGTAAAACCATCCATTTGTAATCCATTTTTATCTATAATAGCTGTAAGATTATCCAATTTATACTTGCTGGCAGAGGCAGCTGCTTCCCATACTTGCCCCTCGTTAATTTCTCCATCACCAAGAATCACATATATATGGTAATTTTTTTTAACTAATTTTCCTTCCAGAGCCATTCCCACTCCAAGACTTAAACCTTGGCCCAAAGATCCTGTAGTCATATCAATACCGGGAGTCTTTCGCATATCAGGATGCCCTTGTAAAATACTTTCAAATTTTCTTAGTGTTTTTAATTCTTTCATAGGAAAATATCCTCTCATAGCAAGACAGGAATACCAGACAGGACAGGCATGTCCTTTAGATAGAATAAGGCGATCTCGGTCAGGCCAATGTGGATTTTTGGGATCAATTTTTAAAATATCAAAATATAATGCGGTCATAAGATCTGCTGCAGATAGAGCTCCACCAGGATGCCCTGACTGTGCTATAAAAATCATATCAATAATATTTACTCGAACTTCTTTTGCTTTTTCTTTGAGATACTTCACTCTTTCTTCAAAATTCTGGAAATTATTATTCATTTTTCCTTCCCTTAAATTTTAGTGATTTAGTATATTTAAAAAAATAATATTTGTCTTAGCTCTCTTTAGTTAAAAGAAGCGTGTTTAATATTGTACCATTCTGATAACTTAGATTAATAAAAGAAATATCTATATCAAAATAAAAAAAATTTCTAAATTATTATATATATAATATATATATAACATATTTTTAAAAAAGTCAATATTGTATACAATATTTATTGACTTATCCAATTAGTTATTATATATTGATAGAAGAGTAAAAGCTAAATATTAGTCTGATATATCATCAGTGATAGGAATTAACTTAAATCTTTTTTGTTAATAAAATATTAAGAAGGAGAGAAATCCGATGTCCATTATAGATTCTAAAACTGGAAAAATCAGAAGAGATTATACAATTGAGGAATTAATAGAAAAAGCCCGGGAGATGAGAGCCTACAATATGATAGCCATTACAGCTGCCGGTTCCGGCCATACCGGAGGAACTTTATCTATTATGGATATAGCTGCTGCCTTGTATCTCAAAAAGATAAGACATGACCCAGAAAATCCTACCTGGGAAGAAAGGGATAGAGTCTTCTGGTCAGTTGGTCATAAGGCCCCCGCCCTTTATATAGCCCTTGCTGAAGCCGGCTACTTCCCAAAAGAAGAGACCGTAAAGCTAAGAAAACTATGGTCTGGTTTTGAGGGCCACCCCAATCGATTAAAACTACCCGGCATTGAGCTTTCTTCTGGCTCCTTAGGCCAGGGTTTAGGAGTAGCCATCGGCTGTGCCCTAAATGCCCAATTAGAGCAGAAAGACTATCGGGTTTATACTATCTTGGGAGATGGAGAGCTGGATGAAGGTTCGGTCTGGGAGGCTATGATGTGTGCCTCTCATTATAAATTAGATCATCTTACCGCTATTGTGGATAAGAATGATTTACAGATAGATGGTCCTACCAAAGAAGTAATGTGCTTAGAACCTCTCCTTGCCAAATGGCAGGCCTTTGGCTGGCATACTATAGAGATTGATGGACATAATATGTCTCAGATCCTAAAAGCCTTAAATGAAGCTGAAAAAGTAAAAGGTCAACCCACCGTCATCATTGCCCATACCTTAAAAGGCAAAGGGGTCTCTTTTGCCGAAGGGGTAGTAGCTTATCATGGTCTAGCCCCTAAAGACGGCAGATCCGGTAAAGAATCCTTAGATCAGGCCCTAAAAGATATTGGAGATCCCCAATTTACTAAAGAAAAAGTAGACCACCTCTTAAAGATAGCATCTGATTACCAAAAAGAAGTAGATCAAAAGATAGAAGCCTCCCTGCCTAAATTTTCTCGTCCTTACTGGTGGAATAGTTCTCCTTCCCTGCAGGTCCAGATGGACGCTACTCGCAATGGTTTTGGTCGGGCTCTAGAAGAATTAGGTAATGATGAGAAGGTAGTAGCCTTAGGGGCAGATATAACCGCATCCATCCGGATGGATAAATTTTACGCTTCCCATCCGGAGAGGAAGAACCGATTTTTCGAGATCGGTATTGCCGAGGCCAACATGACTCTGGTAGCCTCCGGTCTGGCTAAAGAAGGGAAGATCCCCTTTATCGGTTCTTACGGAGTCTTTGCTACCGGCAGAAATTGGGATCAACTTCGCACTACCGTCTGTTATAATAATTATAATGTCAAAATAGCTGATGCCCATGCCGGTATCTCGGTAGGAGCAGATGGGGCTACCCATCAGGCCTTAGAAGATATCAGTAATCTCTATTATCTGCCCAATATGCACCTGGCTATCCCTTGTGATGCCCTAGAGACCGAAAAAGCCACCCAGGCCATAGCTTCTATTACTGGTCCAGCCGTTATCCGATATGCCCGGGAGGCTACCCCCCTAGTCACTACTTCCGATACTCCCTATCAATTTGCTCTGGCTAATGTAATAAGATACCGAAACAAAAAGAAAAACTTTATGGAGGCCTTCCAGACTAAACTCTCTTCTGATTATGTCTCAGAAAGAGAAGACCTCACCCTGATTGCCTGTGGACCAATGGTCGCTGAGGCGATGCGGGCTGCTTATATCTTAAAAGAAGAATATAATTTGGAAAGCCGAATCTTAAATATTCACACTATAAAACCAATCGATAAAAAAGCGATAATAAAAGCAGCTGAAGAAACCTGTATAATAATCACTTGTGAAGAACATCAGGTGGGTGGTTTCGGAAATATTATTGCTGGAGTGATAACCCAGAATAAGCACTACACTTCCCCTTTATTGATGGATATGATCGGAGTGGAGGATAGATTCGGTGAATCTGGAGAACCCTGGGAACTGACCAAAGTGTTTGGTCTAACTGCAGAACATATCGCCAAGAGAGCGAAAGGGTTGTATGAGAGAAAAAATAGTAAGGTTAGATAATTAATGAAGACAAAGTTAATATTTTAAAAAAATTAACAGATAGGGCATTTATTAATGTTTAATAATCTTATAATTTCATTAAGTTATATTTTTTTTGGTTTGATTGTCGGCTATTTTATTCAACAATTAGAGCAAAGAAAGATTATCCGATTACCTATTAGCCTGGAAAAGTTTCGTAAGCTTCTCCAAAAGATCGGGCTTTTGTTCTTTATGCCTATTTCTTTTATAGGGGCATTATGGATAATTAAAATTGATAATATTAAAATTGTTGCTCTTCCATTCCTGGGAATTTTTGCTCTTCTTATTGGAGGAATATTAGGCCTTACTGCAGCCAAATATTTTCGCCTGAAACGAAAAGATACAGGATCTATGTTTGCCTGTGGGTCGTTTACCAATATTGGATCTATTGGGGCATTAATCTGTTACTTATTTTTAGGAGAGAAAGGATTTGCCTTAGTTCCCATCTATAAATTATTTGAGCAGGTGATTTATTACGTCATAGGATTTCCTATAGCCAAATCGTTTAGTGATGATACCATTAAAAAGGAAAATATAATATCTCAACTTAAAAAAGTATTCACAGATATCTTTGTAATCGTTGCTTTAATAAGTATTGCAATAGGGGTTTCTTTTAATTTATCCGGCATTGAAAGGCCAGTATTTTATAAGACCATTAATGCTATTTTTATTCCTGGAGGAACTGTAATCCTATTAGTATCTATTGGATTAGCTATGAAATTTGGAAAGGCAAAAAATTATATTAAAGAATCTATTGTAGTCTCTATTATAAAATTTATATTAGTGCCTTCAATTATATCTACTATGGCTTTTTTCTTGGGTTATGGGAAAATAGATGAAGGGTTACCGCTTAAAGTTGTAATTATTCTATCTGCAATGCCGGTTGCTTTTTCTGCGTTAATACCTGCCTCCATATATGATTTAAACTTAGATTTAGCAAATTCTTGTTGGTTAATTACAACTCTGGGTCTCATTATAATATTGCCTTTATTGTTTTATATCATCAGCTTAATTTAAACCACGAATTTTTTAATAACGAATTTAATCTAACTTAATTTGAATATTTATATATAAGTGAATATAAAATAGACCCCTGTTGACATAATACCACTAAAGTATAAATTATTTTGCATACAATATCTGTCTTGAATATTATTTTAATTTATTATATTATGATAAATATTAAAAAGAAGGCGCAAGATGTATAAAGTTAAGCATATAGATTTATCTGAGAAAGTATATTCTACCCTAAAAAATATGATTCTTAATGATGAATTAAAATCCGGAGAAAAACTTAATCAGGAAAAATTGGCTCAAAAACTCGGTGTTTCCAGGACCCCTCTTTTATCAGCATTTTCCAAACTTGAAAAAGAAATATTAATAGAAATAATACCAAGAAGAGGTGCTTTTGTAAAAAAATTAAATTATAATGAATTTCTTGAACTATATGATATTAGAGCAAGACTTGAGCCCTTAGGTGCATATGAAGCAGCTAAACATGCTACAGCATATGAGATAAAACGGTTAAGTAAAATATTAGATAATTTTAAAAGAAATATATTACCATATTCTTCAAAATATTTAAGCAAAATTGATTACGATTTCCACATGGCTATAATGAAAATGAGTAAAAATAATTTGCTATTTAAAATGATTTCTTCCTATAATATAATTATTTTAAGTAACTTAGAGGGTTTATTAAAAGATCCACATCAAAGCTTAGAAGAACATATTAAAATATATAATGCAATTAAAGAGCACAATGCAGACCTTGCCGATAAAATGATGTTTTCTCATCTTATTGACTCAAAAGGAAGAATAAAGGAAAAAATTTTAAAAAGTTAAAAAAATTAGAAAAAGTTAGGCGAGATAGATGGCTAAAATTAAAAATGATCGTTTAGTTGATTTAGTGTATGAAAAAGTTAAAAAAATGATTCTTGATGGAGCACTCACCCCAGGAGAAAAAATTAACAAGATAGAACTTGCCAATATTTTGGAAGTAAGCATTACTCCGGTTAATGAAGTGGTAAATCGACTTACCGGAGAGAAGTTTATTGATAAAGTAAATGGGTCTGGATATTTTGTAAAAAAATTAACTTTTGAAGAGTTAAAAGAATTTTTTGCGGTTAGGGCTGGACTTGAAGGAATAGCAATTAGATTGTGTATTAATGAGCTTTCCGATAAGAAATTAAACGAATTTAATAATATCTTTGATAAATTTATACTTCCCTTGGATGAAGAGGAAGGTAAGCATTATTTAAAAGCAGACCAGGAATTTCATGAAAAAATTATAAATCTATGTGGGAATTCTATAATAATAGATTTTAATAAAAATTTTAATTTTATTATGAAAAGTTATCAAAAAGGCTTAATAAGACCTCCGGAAGAAACTCTTTCAGAACATATGGAAATTGTAAAATCAATTCTGGAGCGCAATAGTCTAAAGGCACAGGAATTAATTATTTCGCATCACTTAAAATCAAGAGAAGTTTTAAAAACCAAACATTTAAAATATGAATAGAAGTTATAAATGTTCCCATGATTATTTTTTTTCACGAAATAAAATATATAATCTGTTATTATTCATACCACCAAATAGAGAAATAAAAAAGGAAAATACTATATGATTAAGAGAAGTGAGTGGGAAAAAGCACGCGACTGGGCATGGAATTTTGTGAAAAAGATTGATTTTCTGGTTAAAAATGAAGAAATTAATTCTATTGAAATTGCAGATCTTGGCTTGAATGAATTTAATATTACCGGTCTTCATACCCTTTCTCTATTTAGTACAGAATGGGTTGGAGCAAAACTTCTTATTTTAAGACCAAACCAGTTTTTCCCGGAACATAGACATCCTCCCTTTGAAAAAGAAAAATATCCTGGTAAAACCGAAGTTATCAGAGGTCAATGGGGAGAGTTTTATTTGGGAGTTCCCGGTAGCATAACTTGTAATCCAAAAGCAAATCCTCCTTCACATCGAAAAAAATATATTGATATCTGGCACGAAATTATTATACACCCTGGTGATCAGTATATAATTTCTCCAAACACCTGGCACTGGTTTCAAGCTGGACCTGAAGGTGCAATTGTTTGGAGCATTTCCTCAAAATTAACCGATGCTGAAGATAAATTTAAAGATCCTCAAGTTAAGCGTAAAACTATTATCATAGATGATTAGTAGAATTATGATTATTTCCTAAAGAATTATTTTATAAAAGAAATTTATGGTATAAAAATAGGATTAAAATGAATGAAGGAAAAAGCTTTAAATTGGAATGATTTTGCTACAAAACTTCCCCTACCCATTCCCGAAAATAAAATTAATGGAGAATGGTTACAGGCAGTAGAAAGAATAAAGAAAAAGATTATTGTTTTAGATGATGATCCCACCGGAATACAAACAGTACATTCTATTCCTGTTTATACTTCCTGGGATTTATCTACTTTAAGACAGATAATGAAAGACCAGCATAAGGTAATATACCTTCTTACTAACTCTCGAGCTTTAACTTCTGTTAAAACCCAAAGACTCCATAAACAATTAGCACGGGATTTAAAGCAGATTGCTTTAGAGGAGGAAGAAAAGTTTTTACTTATCTCTCGGAGCGACTCTACTCTTAGAGGTCACTATCCACTCGAAACCAAAACAATTTACGATGAATTAAAAAAAGAAGAAAAAATAGATGGAGAGATAATCATTCCCTTTTTTTTAGAAGGAGGAAGATTTACTTTTAATGATATTCATTACATTAAAGAACGGGACTTATTAGTGCCAATAGGTCAGACAGAATTTGCCCGAGATAGTGTCTTTGGATATAAGAATTCAAACCTAAAGGAATGGATAGAGGAAAAAACTGCTGGACAATATCCTGCAGGTCAAGTTATTAGTATTTCATTAAAAATGTTAAGGGAAAAAGATATAGAAGGAATACTGCATAAACTGTTAAAAATAAAGAACTTTAATAAGCTAATTGTAAATGCTGTAGAATATGCTGATCTAAAAGTATTTTTGATAGCTTTATCGAAAAGTATAAACAGCGGAAAAAATTTTATTTTTCGTACCGCAGCTTCCTTTGTGCGGGTAATTGGCGGAATTAATCCAAAACCTCTCTTAACTGTAGGAACTTTATATCCAAAAGGAAAACCTTCTACGCCAGGTTTAATTATTATTGGCTCCTATGTACAAAAAACTACGCGACAAATGAAAAAATTAGCTGAACTTTCTAATTTAATTTGGATAGAATGGGAGGTTAGCCAAGCAAAAACCCAAGAATGTCTAAAGGCAGAAATAGATAGAGTCATTTTTGAAGTTAAAAAAGGATTTAATTCTGGAAAAGATATTTGTCTTTATACTACTCGTGAGTATTGTAAAAACGATTCCCAAAATGAGAGCAGTGATAAAAACCTTATTTTTTCTTCTCATATTTCAGAGGGGTTGACCAAAGTAGTTCAAGCTCTTAAAATAAGACCAAGTTTTCTTGTAGCAAAGGGAGGAATTACCTCCAGCGATATTGGAGTAAAGGGTCTTAATGTAAAAAGAGCGATGGTAATGGGGCAAATTCAACCAGGAATTCCGGTGTGGGAATTAGGTTCTGAAAGTCGTTTTCCTGGCTTACCTTACATTATTTTTCCAGGAAATGTTGGCACAGATGATACTTTAAAAAAAGTTGTAGAAATATTAAGAGAATAAAAAATAGTTGATATTCTTCCGAAACCTTTAGCAATTTAAAATTTAAAGACATTTCTTTATTTAACTTTTACAAAAAGGATTTAAAAATATGAAAAAGTGTTCTTTAGGAAAGACAGGAATTAAGGTAACTGAGTTGTGTTTTGGTGCCTTGCCCATAGGGCCTTTACAGGCAAATATTTCTGTGGAAAAAGGGGCAAAACTTATTCGCGCTGCCCTGGAAAAGGGTATTAATTTCATTGATACCGCAGAAGGTTATAAAACTTATCCCCATATTAAGAAAGCTTTGGAAGGCTATAATGAGGAAGTAATTATTGCCACTAAATCGAGTGCCAAAACATACCAAAAAATGGAACAAAGTATAAAAGATGCGCTGGTATCTTTGGATAGAAATTATATAGATATTTTTCTTTTACATGCCGCCAGAGTCACTCCTTCAGTTTTTGAAGAGAGAGCAGGAGCATTACAATGTTTACAAGATTATAAAGCAAAGGGAGTTCTTCGGGCCATCGGAATTTCAACTCATGTAGTAGAGATAGTTAGTCGAGCCGCAGAAATTAAAGAGATGGATATTATCTTTCCTATCATTAATAAACTTGGTATCGGTATTGTAGGCGGTAGTGTTGAGGATATGATTAAAGCAATATCAGAGGCGCATAAGGCAGGAAAAGGCCTATATGCTATGAAGGCCTTAGGCGGAGGACATTTAATTGATCAATTAGAAGCGGCTTTTAATTTTGTAAGAAATATTAAAGGCATTAGTTCCCTAGCGGTCGGTATGGTTAGTTCGGAAGAATTGGAACTAAACTTAAAAATATTTAATGATGAAGAAATTCCTAAAGGGTTATTTACTCAAAAAATCAAACCCAGCAAAAGATTATTTATTTCCTCTTTTTGTAAAGGTTGTGGCACCTGTGTTAGAACTTGTCCTAATAATGCCTTATCTTTAGAAAATGGGAAAGCGGTAGTTAATCATAAATTATGCCTTTTGTGTGGGTATTGCAACCCAGTATGTCCTGAGTTTGCTATTAGATTAATTTAGATATTTCAAATTGCCCCTTACCAATAATTAATTTTTTAGGTAACTTAAACTATAAATAAACGATGAGGATACCAAAGTGATAAGAAATAGTAAAATAGTACAAAAATTTGAAGAAGAATTAATAAAAAAAGAGAAAGT
>Ga0315288_10005464_pt1 | contig 16171 bp, 16 predicted proteins | sample YL17G11_20_MG_FD_203454 | JGI IMG/M metagenome (GOLD analysis project Ga0315288, IMG submission 203454) | Sediment microbial communities from Yellowstone Lake, YNP, Wyoming, USA - YL17G11_20 | ecosystem: Environmental > Aquatic > Freshwater > Lake > Sediment | place: USA: Wyoming | collected...
CGCTGGGGATGGACCTGGAAGGCGTGACGGCCGGCGGCGGAGGCGGAGGGAGCACCTGATGCGGCATCTGAAGAAAGGTCGCAAACTCGGTCGCACGAAAAGCCACCGCTTGGCCACGTTGCGGGCCCTGGCCGCCAGCCTCGTCGAGCACGAGGCCATCACCACCACGGTGCCGAAGGCCAAGGAGGCCCGCCGCTTCGTCGAGCGGCTCATCACCCTGGCCCGGAAGGGCACCCTGGCGAGCCGGCGTCTGGTCGCCTCGCGCCTGGCCGGCGAGGCGGCCGCGAAGAAGGTCTTCGAGGTCCTCGCGCCTCGCTATGCCACGCGCCCGGGCGGCTACACGCGCATCATCAAGTTGGCGAAGTTCCGCGTCGGCGACGCCTCGCAGCTGTGCCGCCTGGAACTCGTCGACAAGGTCGTCAAGGAAAAGCCGAAGAAGAAGGAAGCGGGAAAGAAGTAGCCATGCCCGACTGCATCTTCTGCAAGATCGTCGCGGGCACGATTTCCTGCACGAAGGTCTACGAGGACGCCAATGTCCTGGCGTTCATGGACATCGGCCCCATCTCTCCGGGGCATACGCTGGTCATCCCCAAGAAGCACTACGAGTCGGTCATGGAGATGCCGCCCGGCGAGGTGGCCGCGATGTTCGAGCCGGTCGGCATCCTTGCCGGCGCGGTGAAGGCGGCCCTACAGGCGCACGGCGTCAACGTGCTTCAGAATAACGGCGCGACGGCCGGCCAGGTCGTGCCGCACCTGCACATCCACGTGATTCCCCGGTGGCCGGACGACGGCCTTGGCTTCCGCTGGCCCTCCAAGAAGGCCGACTTCGCCGTGCTGGGCAGGCAGGCTGAGGCGATCCAGGCCGCCTTGAAGGCGTAGGATGGGTGCTCCGCACCCACGCGTTTCGCCTGAAGGTGTAGGGTGGGTGCTCCGCACCCACGCGTTTCGATACTCTCGCCGACTCCAATCCAGCCGTAGGGTAGGTGCTCCGCACCCGCGCGTTTCGACTGAAGGTGTAGGGTGGGTGCTCCGCACCCACGCGTTTCGCTGCCGGGTTTCATCAGTCCGCTCGAGCGCCGCTGATCGCGGCGCGGATGTGTGACCGGGCATAGCCCCGGAAATCGCCGCTGCCGCCCGCCCCATACGCGAGAATCGCGTTCATCAGGGCCCGATTGCCTTCGGCCACCAGAGCCAAGACGTCGGCGCCTCTGGCCCGTTGGCGCTCGACCTCTTCGGCTACGAGCGCGAGGCTCGTCAGGGCCATCTTGTCGAGGGCCCCCGTGTCACCGCGTCGGATGCGGCCCCACAGGCGGCGCTCCTGGCCTGGCGCCAGGGGTGTCACGCGCCTGACCTCTTCGAGGTACACAAGGAGCCCCTGGCTGTGGCGTCCGCGGGGCTTCTTGACGTCGCCGGACTGTCTGCCTCGGGTCCGCGGGTGTGCAGCGGGGGCCTGGTCCCCGTCCCGTCCTGCCATGGCCGTGCGAGACATGACAACCTCCGTTTCTTGGCGTCTGTCGCCTGCGCCCTCCAGGTCTATGCAGGCAACGCGATCTGCCGCCAAGACGAAAGCGGACCGAGAGACAACCTCCCCCGGCCCTCCCTGAGAACCCCTTTTGCCCCAGGCGTTGCGGGGCGATTCAGACGATGTGCCGACGCCAACAACCCCAACGGCCGCCATGCTACCTGGGCGCCATTGCGTGTCAAGGGGAATTCCCGTACTACTTGACTTTACCTTCCCTCGGGTGGGTCACGATTTCCCATCCCTCCGGCACGGCAGGGCGGGTGAACTGCTTCGCGTCGACGTCCTTGTTGACCTCGATATGGTGGAAGTCGACGGTCGTGACGTTCTCGCTGGTGTCGACCAGCCGCGCCCGCGTCGGCAGGCTCTGCTTGCCGTCGATCCAGAGGAGGATTTTCGTGTAGTCGCGCGCCAGCGGCGTGTCTTTCTTCGGGACGAGCACCAGAACCGTCCGCTTCTCCTTGTCGGCCGCCTCTTCCTTGGCGTCGCGGCTCACGGTGAAATGCTTGAGGACCGTGTCTTTGCGCTGGCCGAAGGGCAGGGGGAAAGGGGTCTTGCCGAGTTCGAAGGAATCGACGGCGGGCTCCTCAGACAGCCGCACCTCCCACAGGATGAGTTGCCTGGTGGCGTCTTTCTTGTGGTACATCGTCCGCCCGTCGAAGACGAATGTTTCCTGTGGCTTATCCGCAAACTCGAACCTGAGCAGGTTCGGCGCCTGGTACAGCAGTTCCCCCTTGCGCTTCTGAATGTCTTCGTAGAGGGTCTGGTTGAGTTCGTAGTCGAACCTTGCGCGGATGGTCTTGAACTCCTTGCCGGCGGCGTCCATCTTGTCGAGGACTTGAGCGACGTCGGCCGGCGGGGGCGTCTCGGCCGCGGCGGCTGTTTCTGCCGCGGGCTTCGGCGTCTCGGCCTTGGCGGGCGGCGGAGCAGCCGGCTCGCCCGCCGCCGCCACGGCGCAGGCGAGTGCAATCAGAGCCGCTGCAAGGAGAGAGCGCGCTCTGCGGTGGGCAGTCTTGCCCGCCGCGCAGCATTGTGCGCTGATCGCCCGGTGGGCAGGCTTGCCCGCCGCGATAGTGCTTGTGATCGGCCCTGAAGCATGCCCACGCAACGACGCTGTAGGCATGCCGCCCGGCAATGTACCAGCCAGACGCGATTTCATTCCGACGTCTCCTCCTGGCCCTGCCGGCTGCGCAGGCGCAGGCGAACCTTCCGCACCAGCGGCGGCAGGCCGCGCCACAGGCCCAGCGCCACCGTCGCCCCGGCGATGCCCAGCACCCATTGCCATGTCAGGTTGAACTCCCTCGCCAGCATTGCGAACGCGAGGTACCTGGGCCATCGCCCCACGAGCGAACCCAGCACGAACTTCAGCCGGCTGTACCCCTCGCTGATCGCCAGCAGCCGCACGAAATCGATCGGGATCGGCAGGAACGACCCGGCCGCCAGCGTTCCGAACGGCGCCCTATTGTACCAGCCGGCGACCCGCAGATACCAGCGGGTGCGGCGGATGCGGTCCACGCCCTCGTACTTGTAGAGGAACGTCAGCAGGTAGTAGTCGTGCATGTTGCCGACGGCGGTGCCGAGCGCCCCGACCGTCGCAACCACCAGCGGGTGCAGCCCGAACCCGCCGCCCGCCTCGGGCGCCGCCGCCAGAATCACCAGCCACGCCGTCGGCAGCGGCAGGAACGTGCACGCCACGCTCAAGTACCCGAACAGGAAGACGAGGTGGGCGGCGGTGCTCCCCTTGCCGCTAACCAGGTACACCACCACCAGGACCGCGAGCATTCCGAAAAAGGGGAGGAACCACTCCCAGAGTCTGAGCGGCTCTCGCTGCATGGGCCGCAGGTCGCAGGAATCGCCCGAGGCGCCGTCAGGCCGTGAGGAGTTGACCATCGCGCATCCTCACGAGGCGGTCGCCGCGGGCCGCCACCTGCTCGTTGTGCGTGATGAGGACGATCGTCTGCCCCCTTTCGCGGCGGAGGCGGCAGACGAGGTCCATGACGCGGTCCGACGCCTCGGAATCGAGGTTCCCGGTGGGCTCGTCGGCCAGGATCACCGTCGGCTGCGTCACCAGGGCCCGGGCGATGGCCACGCGCTGCTGCTCGCCGACGCTGAGGGCGCTCGGCCGGCGGCGGCGTTTGTCTTCAAGGCCCACCGCCGCGAGCATCTCGCGCGGGGCCGCTGCGACCAACCGGCGTCGGAGTCTCAGGGCCAGCGCCACGTTCTCCTCGGCCGACAGGGTCGGCAGCAGGTTGAACCGCTGGAACACGAACCCGATATGTTCGCGCCTGAGGCGCGTCCGCTCCGCGTCGCCCAGGCCCGCCGTGTCGAGGCCGGCCACCAGGACGGTCCCTTCTGTCGGCGTGTCCAGCAGGCCCATGAGGTAGAGGAGCGTGCTCTTGCCGCAGCCGCTGGGCCCCATGACCGAAACGAACTCACCGCGCGCGACCGCCAGGTCGGCGCCGCGCAGGGCCGGCGTGGCGACGCCGTCCGAGCGGTAGGTCTTCGTCAGGCGACGGGTTTCGAGAATCGTTTCCATAGTTCAAACCGCGCGCCCCGACGAGCGGGGCGGCCCAATGATGGTCAACACCTTACTCATAACGCAGACTCTCAACGGGGTCCTGGCTCGCCGCCCGAATCGCGGGGTGCAGCGCACCCAGCAGCGTGCCGACGGTCGCGAGGATGGCCGCGTACACGTACCGGACGGCCGGAATGTCGATGGTCCAGAGCGGCTGCATCTGGAGGATCAGCGTGCGGCTGACGGCGGTCAATACGAAGCCGATCAGGACGCCGGCCGCGAGGATCACCCCCGCCTCGGCCAGGATCAGCCCGAAGACCTGGAGCCGCGAGGCGCCGATGCCCCTCAGGATGCCGATCTCGCGGGTCCGCTCGATGACCATCGTGAATACCGTCAGCAGCACCACCAGAAAACACACGAAGCCCGCCACTACCACGACCGCCCCGATCACGAGGTTCATGTCGCCGAGCATGTTGGCGAGTTTCGCGTAGTACTCGCCGAGCGTGAAGGCGCTCAGTTTGAGGTTGGCGACGGCCTCGCGCACGGGCTCGACGCCGGCCGGGTCGGCGGCCTTGACGTAGAAGAACGTGGCCCTGCGGCTCTCGTTTTGCAGGCACGCGTTCAGCGTGTCGATGGGCACGAAGAGGCGGCCGGCAACCCCCTCGCGGGCGATGCCGACGATGGTGAACTGGCAGTTCATGCGGTCCACGATCTCGCCGACCTTGAGGTTGGCCGCCCGCGCCAAGCGGGTATCGACCAGCATCTCGTTGCCGCCGGCCAGCGGACGGCCCTCGACGATGCGGTCGGGCCCGGCGAAGTAGTGCCAGTCCTCAGGCCGGATGCCGAACACGTTCTGGTCGCGCCCGGCCACGTTGACGGACCAGCACAGGACGGGGATGGCCGCCGTCACGCCCGGAATGGCCCGCAACTTCTGCTCGGTCTTCTCGGCCGGCAATCCTCCGCCCAGCAGCAGCGCCGGTCCCGACGCCGGCATGACCATGATGTGCGCGTCGACGTTCGTGGTCCGGTCGGCGATCTCGTGGAGCATGCTCGTCAGGCCCACGAGCACGAGGAACAGGGCTACACCAACCCCGATGGCCAGGGCGGTAATGCCTGTCCGGAGCTTACGAGCCAGGATATTGGCCAGTGGCAGCACGGATAGTCACCTGCGTGCGGAGTTCCGGCGGCGGGCCCTCCGCTCGAACCGGGTGCCCTTCTTGGCGGCCGAGATGACCTGCATCACGGCGACCGCCTGCTGGGCCGTGATAGGGAACCGCTTGCCTTCGCGGATCGCCGCATAGAGTTCGTCCCAGATGTTCCACGGATGCTCGGGGCTCGCGGCGAAGGTCTGTTCGATCCACGGCAGGTTCTCGGGCGAACCGAACGCTTCGCCGGGGTCGCCCGGGTTGAGTTTGCGCGGCGGCAGTTTGGCCTTCGGATCGATGTACCGGACCGTGATGCTCGAGCCGGCGGCCTGTAGGGACCCGCGGGTGCCCCACACCATGTACTCGGGGCCGCCGAGGGCCACGCCGCCGCTGACCTCCAGGTCCACGATGCGGCCATTGGCGCCCTGGATAACGATCTTGCAGCAATCCTCGGCGTTGCCGAGGGCCGCGATCCGCTTAAGGTCGCTCCACAGCCGCTTCACGGGCGACTCCAGGAGTTGCAGGGCGTGGTCGACCATGTGCGGCCCCCAGTTGAGAAGCAGTCCGCCGCCGAAGCGTTTCAGCGTCTGCCAGTCGTCGCGGCGGGCGTACCAGCCCCGCAGCAGTTTGACCTGGTAGACGCTGCCGAGGATGCCCGAGGCGATGATCTCGCGGACGTGCAGGAACACCTTGTCGCACCGGCAGTTGTGCCGGATGTAGAGCCTGCCTTTCGCCTTCGCGGCCGCGGCTTGGATGCGGCGGGCCTGGGCGTAGGTCTCGCAGATCGGCTTCTCGAGGAAGACGTGCTTGCCCGCCTTCAGGGCAAGGATCGCGTGGTCGAAGTGGTCGTTCGACCTCGAGGCGATGTCGACCATCTCGACCTCGGGGTCGGCCACGAGGTTCTCGACCTTCTCGTACACCTTGCAACCGTAGGCGGCCGCCATCTTGTCGCGGCGGCCCCTCAGGAGGTCGCATGCGGCCGCAAACCGGAACTTGTCTTCCTTGCCCTTGAGTTCCGGGCAGTGCATGCCCCAGCCCGCCCGCCCGATGCCGATGAGCCCCAGCCTGACAGGTCCTGCGCCGGCCATCTCGAGTTCCTTTCGTTGACGTCCGTTCGTAGGGTGCGAATCAGGGCGATTATAGAGTGGGTTGCGGACGGGGGCAAGCGCCGGCGTGGTGCGGCGGCACGCCGCCGCACGGCCACCGGGGCCACCCGAGAGCCGCTATACGGGCGATTGGGCGGCCGTATCCAGCAGGCGCTGGACCTCGGCGAGGCTGCATGCCGCCCAGGTGGCGTGTTTCGCCCACTCTTTGGCCTGGGCTGCCAGGGCGATGGTGCGAACGCCCGACCGGCGCCCGGCCTCGATGTCGAACCGGTAGTCGCCGACCAGGATGGTTTCCTCCGGCCGCGTGCCGCAGGTATCCATGAGGCGGTGGACCCCTTCGGGGCTCGGCTTGGGGTTCTGCTCGTCGCGCGTGACGCTGGCGTCAAACGACAAGCCGTGGCGGCGGACGGCCAGGTCTACGCTGGGCCGGCTGTTACGGGTCAGCACGGCCACCTTGATCCCCCGCGACCGAAGGTGGGCCACGAGGTCCCGGGCCCCCGGCATGAGTTGCGATCGCCCGGCGGCTTCGGCCTCGCGGCGGTCGAGGATGGCGCGGGCTCGCGCCTGCCCGGCGTCGTCCATGCACGCCATCGCTTCGAGGATGGGCGCCGCGGGAGGCAGCCCAATCTCGGCTCGGACGGCCGCGAAGTCCAGCATCGGTTCCAGGAGCGTCCCGTCGAGGTCGAAGATGACCAGTCTCAGTGGCATGGCGCAGCAATCATGCCATGCCCGGCCGGCGGCGTCAATGCCGGGCGACATGCCGGGCGGCATGGCCACGCGCTGTGGCGTGGCCATGCTCTCGCCATTGCTATCACTAGAGCGCCACTTGACGCCGTGCGCGGTGGGTCTCCCGACCCACCGCGCAGGAGGTGCCCTGCGGCGGCCAGAAAACGCATGCGCGCGGCGGGTCAGGAGACCCGCCGCGCTATGTGGCGCTGTAGTGCTATGAGCATGCCCACGGAACGGACGCCATGGTACGCCACCCGGTCCGAACCGCTGAAACTTGCATTCCCGCCCGCTGTCGCTATAATCGCCCAATCCTGACGGTCCCGGTGTCGAGCGGAGGGACTTTGAAAAGGACCCTGGGGGCACTGGCCCAACTCGTGGGCGGGCGGCTGGCGGGCGACCCCGCGCGGGAAGTCCGCGGGGTGGCCAGCCTGGCCCAGGCGGGCGCCGACGACGTGGCTTTTGTCGCGTCGGCCCGCCATGGCGATGCCGCCGCCGCCACGAAGGCCGCGTGCCTGGTCGTGCCTCGCGACTGGCGGGCCGAGGCCCCCGGCCGGTCGTTCCTCTACGTGGATGACCCGAACCGGGCCATGGTGGCGATAGCCGAGGCGCTGTGCCCCCCGCTGCCGGCCGTCCTTCCGGGCATCCATCCTCATGCGTCAGTGGCCGGGTCGGCGGTCCTGGGGCGTGACGTCCACGTGGGCGCCTGCGCGGTCGTAGGCGAGAAGGTCCGCATCGGCGACCGGACCCGCCTCCGGGCCGGCGCCGTGGTCGCCGACGAGGCGGTCATCGGGGCCGACTGCGACATTCATTCGGGCGTCGTCATCCGCGAACGCGTACGCCTGGGCGACCGCGTGATCATCCATGCCGGGTCGGTCGTCGGCAGCGACGGGTTCGGGTATCTGCCGGGTAAGACCGGCCCCGAGAAGATTCCGCAGTTGGGCACGGTCGAGATCGGCGACGACGTGGAACTGGGCGCGTGCGTGACGGTCGACCGGGCCCGCTTCGGAGCGACGCGAATCGGGCCGAACGTGAAGGTCGATAACCTCGTCCAGATTGCCCACAACGTCGAGATCGGCGAAGCCACGATCATCGTGGCCCAGGTGGCGATTGCCGGAAGCACCCGCATCGGGCGCGGGTGCGTCATTGCCGGGCAGGCAGCCATCGACGGGCACCTGGTCATCGGCGACGGCGCCCGCATCGCCGCCAAGGCCGGCGTTACGAAGGACGTGCCCGCGGGGGAGGACTTCAGCGGTTATCCTGCCCGCCCCCATCGCGAGGACCTGCACCAGCAGGCGGCCCTGCGCCGGATCGAGGAAGTCCTCGAGCGGCTGAAGGCAGTCGAAGAGCGCCTCGGCGCTCTTGAAAAGAAGGATCGCGCGTGAGTCGGCGCCAACGGACCATCTCGCTCGAGGCCGAGATCGAAGGGCACGGCCTCTTCACGGGCCAGACGGTCCATCTGCGTCTCAAGCCCGCCCCTCCGAACACGGGCCTGGTGCTCGCGCGGGTCGATCTCGGGCCGGAAGCCAGGGTGTCGGCCACGATCCAGTCGGTTGCGAAGCGGTTCCAGCGGACCACGCTCGTCAACGGCGAGACCTCCGTCGAGACGACCGAGCACCTGCTGGGGGCGCTGGCGGGCCTGGGCATCGACAACCTGTACGCGGAACTCAACGGGCCGGAACTCCCCGCCGGCGACGGGTCGGCTGCCGACTACGTGCGGCTCCTCAGGCAGGCGGGCATCGTCGAGCAGGAGGCCGAGCGGCCGGTCCTCGCCATCGCCGAGCCGGTCACGGTCCAGGCCGGCGACGCCGTCATCACGGCACTGCCGGGACCTGACGAGTTGGCCATCACGTACCACCTCGACTACGGGCCGTCGGGCGTCATCCCGGCGCAGGTGTACTCGCTGAAGATCAACCCCGACTCGTTCGTCCGGGAACTGGCGGCCACGCGGACCTTCATCCTCGACACCGAGGTGCCCGAACTGCGGCGCCGCGGCTATGGGCCGCAGGCCACCTACGATGACCTCCTCGTTATCGGCCCCGACGGCCCGATCAACAACACCTACCGTTGGCCCGACGAGCCCGCGCGACACAAGATAGTCGACATCGTCGGCGACCTCTTCCTCTTGAACTGCGACCTGCGGGGGCGCATCGTGGCGATGCGAAGCGGCCATGCCCTCAACCATCGCCTGGTGCGGCGGCTCCTGGAGCAGGCGGCCGGCCTTGGGTCACTGGTCGGGAGCGCCCTGAGGCAGGCGATGGACGTGACGCAGATCATGTCGGTCCTGCCGCACCGGTACCCGTTCCTCCTCGTGGACCGCGTCATCGCGCTGGAAGACAACGTGCGGGCGGTCGGCATCAAGAACGTGACGATCAACGAGCACTTCTTCCAGGGGCACTATCCCGGCACGCCCATCATGCCGGGGGTGCTTATCGTCGAGGCGATGGCCCAGTTGTCGGGCGTGCTGCTCCTCAAGAAGCTGGTCCACGAGAACCAGGTGGCGGTGCTGCTGAGCATGGACAAGGTCAAGTTGCGCAAGGCCGTGCACCCGGGCGACCAGTTGCGGCTGGAAGCGGAAGTGGTCCGCTCGAAGGCCCGCACTGCCGAGGTCATGGCCCGGGCATGGGTCGGCGACGAGTTGGCCGCCGAGGCCAGGATCCGTTTCATGCTCGTTCCCCCGGAACAGGAGTCGTAATATACCAATGGCAATCAGTAAGTTGGCGGTGGTTCATGCGAAGGCCGAACTGGCCCCCGACGTCGAGGTCGGGCCTTTCTGCTACGTCGGGCCCGACGTGGTCATCGGGCCGGGCACGGTCCTTCATAACGGCGTGACGGTGGTCGGCCGCACGCACATCGGCGCCCGCAACGTGCTGTTTCCGCACGTGTGCGTCGGGACGCCGCCGCAGGATGTTACGTACCGGGGCGAGCCAACCGAGGTCGTCGTTGGCGACGACAACGTCTTTCGCGAGTTCGTCACGGTTCACCGCGGCACGACGAAGGAAAACCGCGTGACGCAGGTCGGCAGCCGGTGCTACTTCATGGCGTGCAGCCACGTGGCGCACGACTGCGTCGTCGGCGACGAGGTGACCTTCGGCAACAACGTCCTCATGGGCGGGCACGTGCACGTGGAGTGGCGCGTCAACATCAACGGCGGGGCCGCCATCCACCCGTTCACGACCATCGGCCGGCTGGCGTACGTCGGCGGCCTGACGCGAATTGTCCAGGACGTGCCGCCCTTCATGATTGTCGAGGGCCACCCGAGCCGCGTCCGCGGGGTCAACGCGGTCGGCATGCGGCGGGCCGGCCTCTCCGATGAAGTCCTCCTGGCGATGGGCAAAGCCTACCGGCGCATCTACCGGCGCGGCCGGCCGCGGGCTGAAATCCTCGAGGAGATGGAGAAAGAGAACGGGTGGCCCGACGAAGTGCTGCATCTGTGTTCCGCCCTGCGCGCCACCGGGGCTGGCCGCCATGGCCGCTACCGCGAGTCACTCCGCAAGCGCCCCCCGGCGTAAGCCGGTCGCGGGCGGCATGCCCATAACCTGCCCGCGGCGGCGGGGCGCCTGTTCCGTGGGCATGCCGTAGTCAGTCGCGCCTGCATGCCCGCGCGAACGACGGGGCGGGCATTCCACGCCGCAGCAGAGGCTTTGCGTGATGCCGAAACGCCTGAAACTCGCGCTCATCGGCGCCGGTCACATGGGCAAGTTGCATGCCCAGGTGATCGCCGAACGCCCCGACGCCGAACTGACGGCCGTCTGCGACATCGACGGCGCAAGGGCCGCGCAGGTGGCGCAGGCCCACGGCGCGAGGGCCGAGACCGACGCCTCGCGGGTCATCGGCGCCGTGGATGCCGCCGTCATCGCGGCCGCAACGTCGGCCCACCGGGACCTGGCGCTGGCCCTGATTCCGAAGGGCGTCGCGCTGCTGATCGAGAAGCCGCTGGCGGCTACTGCCGGCCAGGCCCGCGAGATCGTCGAGGCCGCGCGCCAGGCGGGCACGGTGGTCCAGGTCGGGCACATCCTCCGCTTCGATCCGGTGACGCGGGCGGCGGCCGGCCGCGTGGGCAGGCCCGCGTACATCGAGGTCTCGTGGGCCTCGCCGTTCGCGTTCCGCAGCATGGACGTGGGCGTGGTCATGGACGTGCTGATCCACGGCCTCGACGTGGTGCTGCAACTGGCGGGGGAGATGCCGTCGCGCGTCGAGGCGGTGGGCGGCGTGGTAGTCGGCCCGCACGAGGATTTCGTGAACGTGCGACTCGAGTTTCCCGGCGGCTGCGTCGCCACACTCACGGCCAGCCGCATGAGCCGCTCGCGCCAGCGCCTGGTCCGCCTCTTCTCCGAAGGGGCCTACATGAAGTTGGACTACGTGGCCCGGACGGTCGAGAGGCTGCGGCCGAAACCCGGCTGGGCCGAAGTGATACGCAGCGGCCAGCCGCCAGAAGCCGGCATGGACGCCCTCCTGGCGGTCGAGAAGGTTCCCGTCGAGGCGCAACCCGACGCCCTCCGGGCACAGTTGGCGAGTTTCCTGGCGGCCGTCCGCGGCGAGGCGCCTGTGGCTGTCACTGCCGAAGAAGGCGCACGCGCGGTGGAAGTGGCCGCGGAGATCGTCAGGCAATGTGCCAGGCAGCAGCCCTTTGCCGTTTGAGTGCTCATTGGCGCCTGGTCATTGGCAGTTCGAGGCGGTCATTCGAGGTTGCATCCGGCCCGGCGGTTTCCTAGAATACCGTCTCTTGACATGACGGGGGCTGCTCACAAAGGTCTCGCATGAGCGCGCTGACGGACCAGATTGGCGAGAGCATCCTGCGGCGGGTGCGCGCCGCCTCGACCGAGGACACGGCGGGCGTCGTGCACACCGAGGTAACCGGCCCGCTCTTCGTGCGCCTGTTGACGATGAGAACATGGCGGACCCCCGAGAGGAAGGTCGCGTGCGAACTGGCCGGGCCCCTCAGCGGCAGGTTCCGAAAACAGGTCGAGGCGTTCCTGGCGGTCATCAATCGCCTGAAGATCATCGCCGAGGTTCGCGGCAAGAACGTCTACAACCTCTACAATCCGCCGATGCCGAGTCCGGCCGGCCTGCGGCCGTTTGAGCGCAAACTCCGCACGATGGTCGAGAAGATCGTCTTCCCGGCCACGAGCACCCTCTCGGTCACGCCGCGATGCCCCTGCCGCTGCGTTCATTGCTCGGCCGACCGTTTCGTGACGCCCGAGCGGCGGGAACTTACGACCGACGAACTCAAGGGCGTCGTCGACCAGGCCCTCGACCTCGGCGTCTGCACCATGATCTTCACGGGCGGCGAACCGATGAGCCGCGCCGACCTGCCGGACCTCGTCGCCCACGTCGACAAGAACCGGGCCCACACGATGATCTTCACGAGCGGCGTCCTGCTGACCGAGAAGAACGTCGAGCGCCTGGCGGCCGCCGGACTGGGGAGCCTCAACGTCTCGATCGACGCCGACACGGCTGCCGTGCACGACGAGTTGCGCCGGGTGCCGGGGGCGTTCCAGAAGGCGCTGGCCGGCGCCAGCCGGGCCCGCGCGGCAGGTATCCTGACGGGTGTCTCGACCTACGGCTGCCACGAGTCGGTGTCGTCGGGGGCGCTGGAGCACCTGCTCCAGATCGCCCGCGACGAAGGGTTCCACGAGGTCACGATCTTCGACTGCGTGCCGACGGGCAAGTTCCTGACCCGGCCCGAAGTCATCATGGGCCGCAAGGACATTAAACGCATCCGGGCGCTGGCCGACCGGTACAACGCCGACAGTTGCCCGATGGGCGTGACGGCCCAGGCGAAGGCCAACGCCTACGACGGCGGCGGGTGCTTCGGCGGGTTCGCCCAGTTCTACATGACGTGCTACGGCGACATCAACCCGTGCGACTTCAACCCCATTACGTTCGGCAACGTCCGCGAGGAACCGCTCGAGGCGATCTGGCGCCGCCTGGCGACTCATCCCGAGTACGCTCCGCACCGGCACGCGTGCCGCATGCAGTCTCGGCGCTACCGCCGGAAGTACATAGACCCGATCTGCGACCATGAGCGTCTGCCGGTGCGCATCGAGCGCCTTCCGGGCGACGGCACCATCCTGCCGCCGTCGGCCGCAGGGGCGCCGCGCCACGGCGTGCCGGTCGAGTCAGGTGAGGGGTCGGAGTAGGGCAGGGCCCGGCGCGCCTGCCGGGGAACGGGCGCCGGAACGCTTCGAGAAGGCCGGGGCGGGCCGCCGTTGCAGCCGGTCGAAGCGGGGCCGGAAGTCGGTCTTTGTAGGGGTGCACGCCGGCCTTGTCTGCGGTCTTCGATGGGGCGTCTGCGGTTGGAGTGGTGGTCATGTTGAGGCGGATGAGCATTGCGAATGGCAAGGTCTGCGAGGTCGACTCGCCGGAGTGCCGCGTCCACGTTTACATCTCGCCGACCGAAGAGGAGAAGAAGTTCCTGACCGAGGAACTCAAACTCGACGCCCACACGCTCAACTCGGCCCTGGACCCCGACGAACTATCGCGCCTCGAGTTCGAGCCCGAACACACGGCCCTGATCATCAAGCGTCCCAAGAACTACTGCTCCGAAGACAACTTCCTGTTCAAAGTGGCGTCGATCGGCCTGTTCATTTTCAAGGACCGGCTTATCATCGTTCTGGCGGAAGAGTCGCCGCTGTTCGAGGGCCGCGAGTTCGCCAACGTCCGGTCGCTCCAGGACATTGTCCTGAAGATCATCTACCGCGCCATCTTTCATTTTGAGGGCCACCTGCGGGTCATCAGCGCCCTGTCGGACGAGTTGGAGAAGGAAATCAACAAGGCGATGGAGAACAAGCACCTCCTGAACCTCTTCACGCTCGAGAAGAGCCTCGTCTACTATCTCAACGCCATCACGACCAACGGCCGGGTGATCGACAAACTCAAGGCCAACGCCGCACGCCTGAGCCTGACGCCGGAGCAGATGGAGTTTATCGACGACATCCTCATCGAGAACAGCCAGTGCTACGAACTGGCCCAGATTTATTCGCAGGTCCTTTCGAGCCTGATGGACGCCCGCGTGTCGGTCGTCTCGAACAACCTGAACGTGCTCATGAAAACCCTGACGCTCGTGATGATCGGCATCATGCTGCCGACGCTGGTCATCAGCGCGTTCTCGATGAACGTCAAGTTGCCGCTCGAGCAGGAGATCGGGACGATCTCCTTCTGGGTCATCATGGGCCTGGCGGTCGCGTCGACCGTCTCGGTCTGGCTGGTGTGGCGGTACAGGAAGTGGTGACGGCCGCCGGAGGCACTTTTCCCTTCGCACGCCCGGCACAACAGCGCCACGTAGCGCGGCGGGTCTCCTGACCCGCCGCGCGCATGCGTTCTCCGGCCGCCGCAGGGCACCTCCTGCGCGGTGGGTCGGAAGACCCGCCGCGCACGGCATCAAGTGGCGCTGTAGTAGCAGGTTGCGCGCCCAGGTCTCGCGCCCAAGTGCTTGAACCCGCGCCGCTCTTCCGCTAGAGTTACCTGTCTGCCTGTTCGAGGAGATCCCATGGCAAGCGTACCAGACGCGGGCGGCCGTTTCGGGCCGTATGGCGGGCGCTACGTTCCCGAGACGCTGATGCCCGCGCTCGATCAACTCGCGGCCGCGTATCTCGAGGTCCGCCAGGACCCGAAGTTCCGGGCCGAACTGGACTACCTGCTGCGCCAGTTCGCCGGCCGTCCGACGCCGCTGTATCTCGCCCGCCGGTTGACCGAGGCGTGGGGCGTGGCGCGCGTCTATCTCAAGCGAGAAGACCTGGCCCACACCGGGGCCCACAAGATCAACAACACCGTCGGCCAGGCGCTCCTGGCGGTCCGCATGGGGAAGACGCGCCTCATCGCCGAGACCGGCGCCGGCCAGCACGGCGTGGCCACGGCGACCGCCGCCGCCCTCATGGGCCTCGAGTGCGACATCTACATGGGCACCGAGGACATGCGCCGCCAGCGCCTCAACGTCTTCCGCATGCGGGCCATGGGGTCACGCGTGGTCGGCGTCTCGACGGGCCAGTGCACCCTGAAGGACGCCATCAACGAGGCGATGCGCGACTGGATGGCCACCGTCGAGACGACGCACTACTGTTTCGGCACGACGGCCGGGCCGCACCCGTTCCCCTTGATGGTCCGTGATTTTCAGTCGGTAATCGGCCATGAGGCGCGGCGGCAGATCCAGGAGCAGGAGGGGCGGTTGCCCGACGTGGTGGTCGCATGCGTCGGCGGCGGATCGAACGCCGCGGGCATCTTCACGGCGTTCGTCGACGACAAGGCGGTGAGACTCGTCGGCGTCGAGGCCGCGGGCAAGGGCCTGGCGACCGGACAGCACGCCGCCACGCTCGCCGCCGGGCGGCCGGGCGTTCTGCACGGGTCGCTCTCGTATGTGCTCCAGGACGACGCCGGGCAGACCCTGCCTGTGCACTCCATCAGCGCGGGCCTGGATTACCCGGGCGTCGGCCCGGAGCATTCATACTGGAAAGACACGGGCCGCGTGCGATATGCCTCGGCCACCGACGCCGAAGCGTTGGGAGCGTTCTGCGAACTCTCGCGCATGGAAGGGATCATCCCCGCCCTGGAGTCGTCGCACGCGCTCGTGGAGGCCAGCAAGATCGCGCCGACGCTCGGGGAGAGCCAGGTTATCATCGTGAACCTCTCGGGCCGCGGCGACAAGGACGTGGAAGAGGTCGCGGGGCTCTTGGGCGAAGAAATGCGCCCGGGAGGCGCCAAATGAACCGCGTCGGTGCCACCTTCGAGCGCCTTCGCCGCGAGGGACGCAAGGCCTTCATGCCGTTCGTGGCCGCGGGCGACCCCAACCTGGAGGTGACCGCGGCCGTCCTGCGCGCGCTCCAGGATCGCGGCGTGGCGGACCTTGTGGAACTCGGCGTGCCGTTCTCCGATCCCATCGCCGACGGGCCGACCATCCAGGCGAGTTACCAGCGGGCCCTTGCGGCCGGCGTCACGCCGCAGGGCATCCTCGACATGGTCGGCCGCCTGCGGGCCGCCGGCCTGGTGCTGCCCGTCTGCCTGATGGTGTCTTACTCCCTGGTGTACAAGCCGGGGGTGGCGGCGTTTGTCGAGCGTGCCGCAGGCGCGGGCATCGACGGGCTTATCGTGCCGGACCTTCCGGTCGACGAGTCGGGGCCGCTGGCCGAGGCCCTGGCGGCCAAGGACATGGCGCACATACTCC
>Ga0315288_10005465_pt1 | contig 16171 bp, 9 predicted proteins | sample YL17G11_20_MG_FD_203454 | JGI IMG/M metagenome (GOLD analysis project Ga0315288, IMG submission 203454) | Sediment microbial communities from Yellowstone Lake, YNP, Wyoming, USA - YL17G11_20 | ecosystem: Environmental > Aquatic > Freshwater > Lake > Sediment | place: USA: Wyoming | collected...
TTTTTTGGGCTCATCCGGGAACGGAATTCAAGGGTATGTCTTGATAAATAGACATCGCGTTTTCCGCCATCCTGCCCTCGCTTTTGTTGACGTTACTGCTCATTTTCGCCGTTCCCGCCACCGAAAAGCCGGTTATCAAGCCGCCCCACAGAGGACTTTCTGCGCTCGGCCACTTTGCGCTCGTATAATCGCCGATCTCGACCCGACTTTAACCCCTCCCTCACCCATCGGCTTGAGTTCGCCGGTTCGAGCGTGCTAAAGCGGCTGCCAGAAATGACCGATGTATATGATTGTGAGAGTGGGTTCAGTCCAGGGAGAGTTAAGGGCTGTGTGTGTGCGTTCATCCCGCAGCCCTTTCTTCTTGCGCACAATACGTTGGATAACTATGGCCACCCACTTATTATAGTTGACTATCTCAACTTTTTCGTCCATTTTTTCGGTGGTATTCCAATAGGCGCCGGCCGAGCTCGCCGCCCAAGCGTGACTATCTACACGCAGCATTTTTGTCTGCCTTCCTTACTTTTTCCAGCCTTGCTGCCAGCATCATAACACTGGCTTCTCAGGTTGTCGATGGCGTCGTCCACGTTATTTCCATCCCGCACGTTGACCGAATTCCCGTTGCCTGCATCGTCCATTGTGAAGGGGCTATCACGTTTGTCTATACTATACTCGGCCAGTGTGGGCCTATCAAGGCCATCACAGCTAAGATGACCGCTGGTCATTGAAAGAATGGTCTGATCGCATATTGCAGTCGCAGACGGCTGGAATTACAATTATCAGGCAGGTTTGATACTGGCGGTGTTTCTGGCGTTCTGGTGACGGAGATAAGAAATGACGGTTCTGACGTGTCTTATTTTGATGGCGGCGGGCGCGAGCGGTGCGGCGAATCCGCAGGGTAAGATCGGTATTGAGGTATCGGCTCAAACGGTGGGCAAGTACCAGAAGGCCGAGCTGCTCATCCGGGTCGATAAGCAATACGGCAATCCGTTCGACCCGGACGAGGTTGACCTGGCGATCGTGATTGCGACTCCCGGCGGCAGGGAAATCGTGCTGCCAGCCTTCTTCTGCCAGGACTACGAGCGACAAAAATTGAGCCAGGGCGGCAGCAGGGACAACTGGTACTATCCCGTTGGGGCCGGCGCGTGGAAGGCGCGGTTCGCGCCGATGGAGACGGGCGGTTACTCAGCGAAGGCGAGATTGAAGGACCCAAACGGGACAATTGAATCGCAAGCCGTTCGTTTCGAGTGCGCGCCTTCGCAGAGCAAAGGCTTTATCCGAGCGGGCCGGAAAGACCCGCGCTTCTTTGAATTCACCGAGGGCGATCCCTTCTTTGTAATCGGGCAGAACTTGGCGTTTATCGGCGAAGGACAATACGTGAACCTGACCAAGGCCGAGGAGATATTCGGCAAACTGTCGCAGAACGGCGCCAACTTTTTGCGGATATGGACCTGCTGCGAGGACTGGGCAATGGCCATCGAGGCCCGCAAGAGCGCGTGGGGGCGGTCGTGGGGTGGCAAGGGACCCGTTGTGCCGATGCCGGGCAGTGAAACTGCCGCCAATCCGCACAAGTGCGTCAAGATCGAAGGCGGCGACGGAGCGTCAATCGGCGTATCGCCCTCTCACGAGGTTGCAGTGCGCCCGAATACTCGCTATGTGCTCAGCGGGCGATTTATGGCTGAGGGGCCGACCGGCCTGATGTTGCAGTTGTCGCACGCAGATGCGGACCCGCGTTTTGATGCTGCGCCCGAGGGGCAATGGAAGGAGTTTCGATATGAGTTCGTTACGGGTCAGAACGCTCTGTGGCTTGGCAGGCTGGCGGTTGGTTTAACCGGGGCCGGCAAGGTCTGGCTGGATAACCTGTCGCTCAAAGAAGCGAGCGGAGGGGCGGAGCTGCTCTGGGAAGCGGACGTCAATCGCTCGGTCAGAGGTTACTACAATCAGGTCGATTGCTTCATTTTGGATGAGCTTATCAATGCGGCGGAGCGCAACGGCATCTACCTGATGTTGTGCGCGATCACGAGGGACCTCTATATGAATTCGCTCTCCGATGTGAAGAGCGCTGAGTATCAGCAGGCGATTGACGATGGCAAGAAGTTCATGCGATATGCGGTGGCGCGATGGGGATACTCGACGAGCGTGGCGGCATGGGAATACTTCAACGAGATTGACCCCGGCAAGCCGACCGACAGGTTCTACGACGAGGTCGGCCGGTATCTCGAAGAGGTCGATATATACCATCATCTGCGGACGACGAGCACTTGGCACCCGTCGGCGAAGGACTGCCGGCACGAGCGGATTGATATCGGGCAACTGCACCACTATATGCGCCCGGAGACAAAGGAGGAGTTCAAGGATGAGGTGGCCGTGTTGATAGACAAGACGCGGTTTCTAAGAGAGCACGGGCCGAATAAGCCGGTGCTGATTGGCGAATTCGGCCTGGCCACCGAGAAGTGGGGGCTGAGCGAGAATATGAAGCAGGATAAAGAGGGGGCGCATTTTCATACCTCGCTTTGGGCATCGGCGTTCGCCGGCGGCTCCGGGACCGCGATGTTCTGGTGGTGGGACGAGTTGGACCGCCAGGATGCCTACGGCCATTATAAGCCGTTGGCGGCGTTTCTCAAAGACGTTTCGTTTGCAGGGCTGAATCCGGCCAGGGCGATTGTGTCAAAAGGGCAGCTTCGCGTGTTGGGCTATCGGGGTAGCGACCGTGCGTATATCTGGCTGTTTAACCCGCAGGCGACGTGGTGGAATCTGGTGATGGAGAAGCAGCAGCCCGGGAAGATCAAAAACGCCGAGGTTGAAATCGGCGGGCTGACCCCCGGCGGCTATGCGGTTGAGTGGTGGGACACCTTTGAGGGCAAGGCAATCGCAAGTGAGCAAGTTTCATTCACGCAAGAAGGGGCTTTGCGAATTCCGGTTCGGCCATTCAGCCGGGATACCGCCTGCAAAATAAAACTTCTCAGCAGTCATTAAACCGCCAAGTCCAGCCCGCCCGTCCGGGCATTTTAGTCGGAAGAAATATGCACAAGAGGTCTTGATTTCTTGCATAGTATTCTCCTTACATTTCTAATTCGGTTTTCTTTCTTTCAAACCAACCGTACATAGTCGGCAGGATAAGCAGTGTTGCAATTGTTGAAGTGAACAAGCCGCCTACAACGACAGTCGCCAAGGGCTTCTGCACCTCTGAACCGGGGCCGGTTGCAATAAGCATAGGAATCAGGCTGAATATGGTGATTGAAGCCGTCATTAAAATGGGACGCAACCGCGATGCGCAACCTTGCTTAACAGCGTCGGCAAGATCGACACCCTCTTGCCGAAGTTGGGATATATACGACACCAGCACCACGCCGTTTAGAACTGCAACACCAAACAGTACAATGAATCCCACCGATGCCGGCACCGAAAGGTACAAATTTGAAATCAGCAGCACGAAAACCCCGCCAACCAGCGCAAACGGCAGATTACATATCACGAGAAACGCGAGCTTGATAGAATTAAACGTAATGAAAAGCAGTAGAAAGATCAGGCCAATTACTAAAGGCGTGATAATCATCAGGCGTTTCATTGCCTGCTGCTGGTTCTCAAACTGGCCGCCCCACATTATGAAATATCCGCTTGGCAAGGCGACTTTTTCCCTGATCCGCTTCTGGGCTTCTTCTACAAAGGTCCCTATATCACGACCCTTGACATTAAGTTCGATCGCCATCCTGCGCTGGCTGTTTTCCCGGCTGATCTGCACGGGACCTTCCTCGACGACAACATCCGCCAGTTGATTAAGCGGAACAGTAGAGCCGTTGTGGGTACTAACAAGGATATTTCCCATCGTCTCGATTGAATTGCGTTTTTCTTCGGGGAATTTTGCAACAAGATCGAACGACCTGTTTTCCTCATAAATCTGCGACACAGGTTTGCCGCCGATCGCTATTTCAATTATACTTAGCACATCGCTAACGTTAACGCCGTAACGGGCAATTTTGTCGCGGTCAATTCTAATACTTATGTACGGCTGCCCGGCAACGACCTCGGTTATAAGGTCGGTTGAGCCTCTTATCTTTGACAGAACAGCCGCAATTTCATCGACCTTTGACTTAAGTATTTCAGTATCATCACCGAACAGTTTCACAATGACCTGGGCGCGCGTTCCGGCGACCAGTTCGTCTATTCTGCACTGAATCGGCTGGCTGAAACTGAATGCCATGCCGGGAATATCGGCGACAGAATCCCGCATTTTAGCCATGAGTTCTTCTCGCGTCCGGGCGGTAGTCCATTGGGAACGAGGCTTGAGGGCGCCTAAAAAGCCTGTCTTGTCCACGCCTCTTGCTTCAATGGCAATTCCGGTCTGTCCTGTCTTCGAGACGATTGTTTTTAGTTCCGGGAATCGCATAAGTTTCTTTTCTACGTTATTCACAATTTCGTTTGCTTTTGTAAGAGAAACGCCTGGCATTAGCGCAACATCCATGTCAAATGCGCCTTCATCCATAATCGGAACAAACTCGGTGCCAAGACGAGTAATCGTAAATAAAGCGGTGCAGATCAGAATTATCGAGATGCCGAGAACGGATTTCTTTTTGCGTGCTGCCCAGGAGAGCATGGGAAAATATATTCGTTTTGCTTTCCGAATCACCCAACTTTCTTTTTCGTCCCCATGTTTGAGCGCGATGGAGCATAGTACTGGAATAACAAGAATCGACAAGAACATTGATGCGAACAGCGCGATGGCAACTGTATATGCCAGCGGCGAAAACATCTTGCCTTCCATCCCTTTTAACGTGATTATGGGGATGAAAGTCAATGCAATTATAAATTCACCAAATATGCTTGGTTTTCTCACCTCCATCACGGCCCTGAGCACTGTTGAAAATCTATGGTCTTCATCTTTCATTTTGCCAAGATGCCTTTGGACGTTTTCAACCTGAATAATGGTTGCATCTATTATCATTCCTATTGAGATTGCCAGCCCGCCGAGCGACATCAGATTGGCGGCCAGACCTGCATACTTCATAACTATAAATGTCAGCAGCAGCGAAAGCGGCAACGCAAGGATTACAACCAGTGCGCCTCTCAAGCTTCGCAAAATAAGATACAGCACAATTACAACCAGTATTGCGCCCTCTGCCAAAGTCCTCACTACGGTATGTATGCTTTTGCCCACGATTTCAGATCGTTCATAATACGGCTCTATTTTGATATTGGCCGGGAGGAGATTGCCGGAATTGATTTCCTTTACTTTTTCCTGAACGCGTTTTACAACGTCCAGACTGTTTTCGCCCTTGAGCATCATTACGATGCCGCCTACAGCCTCGCCCTTGCCATCCTTAAAAGAGGAACCCTGCCGGACGGCGTGCGATACCTTTACATCAGCCACATCCCTGACGAAGATGGGGACTCCGTCAGGCGACTTGAGAATAACATTCTCAATGTCTTTTTCATTACGGATCAAGCCGATGCCCCTGACAATAAATTGCTCCGATGACCGTTCAATGATATTTCCGCCGACGTTTTGATTATTCTTTTGTATTGCATCACAAATATCATCGACAGAAAGTTTGTAGGTCAGCAATCTATCCGGATCGAGAGATACGTTGAACTGTTTCAGGAATCCGCCGAACGAGTTGATTTCGTTTACCCCCGCTAATCCCTTGAGGATCGGCGCAATTACCCAGTCCTGCAATGTTCGAAGCTCGGTAAAATATCTGACCTTTTCATTTGGGTCCGAAGGCTCCTTACCCTCAAGCGTGTACTGATAGATTTCACCCATTGCCGTAGCTACCGGCCCCATTTCACAGTCCACACCGGCAGGAAGTTTTTCTTTTGCGGCCGTAAGGCGTTCAAATACAAGCTGGCGGGCAAAATAAGTATCGACGTCATCGTGGAATACCAGTGTAACTACCGCTATTCCATATTTGGTGATCGACCGCATCAACTTAAGACCGGGCAAGCCTCGCATCGACATTTCAATTGGATAGGTTACGAATTTTTCTATTTCCAGCGGCGACAGCCCGGGCGCACTGCTTACAACTTCGACCTGCACATTGGTTACATCGGGAAACGCATCGATGGGCATCGTTTTGAATGCAAATATGCCAAAGCCGACTATCAACAGTATCAAAAGCGATATTAAAAGGCGGTTGCGCAAGGCCGCACTCATTAGTTTTTCTATCATTGCCTATTCCTCCTGGGTGGGTTTGTTCAATTCGGATTTGAGCATGAACGCACCTTTGGTTACATACGTTTGGCCCGGATTAAGGCCGGATATAATTTCAACATTTACATCATTAGCTCGTCCTAAGGTTACGGCTTGCGGTTCAAATCCCTTATCGGTCTTGATGAATATGCAGTCTTTTGCGTCGAGCATTATCACCGACTCTTTCGGCACACACACGGGGACGTTCACATCATCGATAACCACCGATGCCGCTGCAAATAAACCGGGATGCCACTGACGATCTTGATTGGGTATTTCCACTCTTGCCAATGCCGTGCGGGTTTCCTCTCCAACAGTACTGCTTATATAGGTGATAGTACCCTCGGAGCGAAGTTTACCTGCAGATACAATAACCGGCTGTCCTGTTTTGATATAGGGCAAATCTTTTTGATGGACGTTAAGATTGCACCATACGGCACTTAAATCCGCAACAACAAACGGTGAAGAATCCTCTTTCAGCACTTCACCAAGTACAATATGTTTCTCCACAATTGTCCCGTCAATCGGTGAAGATATTTCGTATCTGATAAATGATTCATCAGGCAGATTCGGCAACTCTTTAAGATATTGTTCCGAAAAGCCCAACGTGTGGAGTTTCTGTTCCGTCGAGCGGAGTCCAATTCTGGCATCTGCCATATCCTTCTTTGCGTTGAGATAGTCCTGTTCGGCTGTAACCTTTTTTAACCACAGCGTTTCTTCCCGCTTAAGATTTATTTCCGATATGGTAAATTTCTCAAAAGCTCCCAGATATGCGGCCTTGGCATCGGCAAGTTCACGGCTTTCGATTACAGCAAGAACTTCGCCGGCTTTTACCGATTCGCCGATATTTTTATGCACCGCATGCACCACGCCCGGAACACCTGGAACGATGTGGGCCAGCTTGTCGGCGTTAAATGCTATCTCGGCAGGAATTACCTTATCAACTTTGATCTTGCCCGTTCCCGCAATGCCAGTCTGAATGCCATATTCCTTAAGAACAGAATCGTTCAGTTTTACGAATTGTGACGGGCTTTCTTCCTCTTGCGTTTCGGTTTTTGCTGCGTCCGATTCAGAAACAGATTTGCCCGAATGACGCAGATACATTACAGTCGCAACGCTCAAAACAACGGCTGTTATCGCGAACACTAATAATAATCTGATTTTCAGCATATTATTTTACCTCTGCACTGTTGGTTTTAGATTCGATTGTTTGACCGATTAGACGTTCAATGTCTGCACGAGTTTTGTGGTACGTGGCCAGAGCCTCAATGTATTCTTCCCTGACTTCAAATAGTGTTCGCTGCGCATCCAGAACGTCCAGGTAGCCGAACTTCCCCTGCTCGTATCCTTCGCGAGCCGCGCCGAATGCGCTCTGCGCCGCCGGCAGCACCTCTTCCCTCAAAGCAGTTATTTCGCTTGAGGAGCTCGAGAGTCTCTGTACGGCGTCGGCCACCGCCGCTCGGACTTGTATCTCCGCAGCTTTGTGCTCTTGTTGCGTCTTTGCCAGCCTGTATATCGCTTCGCGGATATTGCCCTGGTTTCTATCGAACAGCGGAATTGGGATAGAAAGTCCCAGTATGAACGCAGTGTCATCTCCTTCATCGAAACGTTGGATACCACCCTTGATTCCTATGTCCGAGGTTGCCTTGGCTTTTTCCAGGTCCAGAGCCGCAAGCCGCCTATCTCTCTCTGTAACCCAGCGAGCCACATCCGGATTCCGAGAAACCTGATGACTTAGCTCGTCGAGAGAGGGGGCCGGGAGTATCTCATAGTACGGTCCTGTGACTCGCTCGAAGACGGGGATCTGAGCGCCACACGCCGCAGCCAGGTTATAACGCGCCGACACCAGTGCCTGGTCAGCCTTTTGCAGCTCTATGCGACTTGTGGACAGGGCAATATTAGCCTTGGCCTCATCGACAGGAGAGACCTTGCCTGCCTTGACTCTTTGGACCACGGCAAGATGAGCCTGCTTCGCGAGTTCAGCCGAATCTTTCGAAAGGGCGAGCTGTTCCTGGGCGGCTATCACTTCGATAAACGCCTGAGCAACCTGATTCATGACATCCAGGCGCTTTGAGCGATAATCCCACTCGGCCAAATCCCTCTCTACAGTTGCCAGATCTGTTCGCTTGGCGCGTTTATCCGCCAGCTCGATCAACTGGCCAAGCTGTATAGTCGTTTGCGAGGAATCGAATCTCCTTCGTTCGCCGGTCCCCCCGAATTCCTCCGTTTCAACCTCGATTTCGGGATTGGGCAGGAGACCTGCTTGCACCTTCCGCGCCTCTGCCGCCCGAACCTCCAGCGAGTATGCTCTCAGTCCGGGGCTGTTGACTAACGCCTGCGCGATCGCATCCCGCAGAGTGATAGTCGCCTGTTTAGTGAACAGGCCTTCGGGCTGGGGCGCGGCATCTGCCTTGCGTGTTGCAGGCAAAGAGCCGACGTCCACTTGGGCTGTGCCGGCAAGCGGTTGATGCTCAGTGACGCCTGTGCTGGAACAGCCCGAAGCCGCAACCGCCAATGCGATGATCAGAATGTTGAGAACTTCATAAAACATGTCTAAGTTTCCTATCAAACCATCAACGACAGATCTTTACAGAAAATCTGCCGCTTCAGTTAAATGCGCACGTTGAGACTGGGTCAGCGCGGCTTGTGAGGTTTACGGACGGTATGTTGCCCTTGCGGATTACACGAGCAAGACTATGGTGCTCAAAGGGACGAAATAAGGGCTTGTTTGGAGAAATGATTCGGAGGCAGCAGCCGACGCGGCGTGACCTCCAAAGACAGGAGGCGCCTCAGGGAAGCACGCTGAAACATCCGGGCTTGGCCTGTCTGCCTTTGTCAGCAGTTGACTGGCCGCCGGGCTTCCAGAAACGGGAATGTCAACACAAGCGCAGCGATGTAAGCCTTGCAGACGGGGAGCTTCTTGCTGCTGCAGTTGCGGCAAACTCGATTCTTCCGGGTGTGCTGGGTGATTACAGTGTGGTTGCCCAGCCGGTGCGAAAGCTACACGCCCGTCCGCCCCAAAACACAACACCAGGTCTCCTGAAGTGCCGCCGCCAAACAAAGGCAGACAGACCGTGACGAGCCATAGTACTCGTTTTGTTAGCCGTTGAAAGATCATGTCAAGTCAACTCATTCGCCAGTGGTTCTTGGCTTGGCACGCAAAACAAACCAGCCAGTTTTGTAAGTAATACTACGCATACATTATACACCATGTTCGTATCACTATTATACATTTTTCAAGACAAAAAAACAATTTCCTACCTCTCGGCGGGCAAGCTCAGGCCCCACGCCTCGTGGATGACGGCGTCTGAGGTTATTGGGGATTTTCCTTGACGGCCAGGCTCCGGCGGAGTATAATATATATCAAACTAACAGAATCAGAATAGTCAATGGTATGTAGTATATGGTATATCGTCTGTCGCACGTAGAAAAAGGAGCAGGGCCGCACAGGCACAAGGTTCTTGAAACTCCCCCTATTACTTCGTCGCTTTGTGGCAGTCTTGATCTGTGCGAATCCGCGCTATCCGCGATCCCTTTTCGTTTTGCCCATTTGAACATTCGGGCTTTGATATTGTTTCGGATTTCGTGCTTCGTATTTCGAATTTCTTCTTGTCTATGTTCTCTGTGCCCTCTGCGGCCAAATCAATCAGCGTCTAAAAAATGAAATCGGTCCCTTTGAGCCTTGGTGACTTTGTGGCCGTGAGTCAATTATGCAAAACAAAGCCAATTTCAAAATGGGCAATATAAACATAAGTACAGCAAGAACAAACGCTTATGCCAAAGAACAACGAACAATGAACAACGAACGTTATCAAAAACAAAGCCAAATCAAAGCCAATTTCAAACGCAAAAACACCTTGCTCCGCTTGCCGGACGAGAGATTGCCCCGGCCCTGGGGGCCTCGCAATGACTATTTTGAATAGATTCCTCGGCTGCGCTCGGAATGACGGGGGATGGTGCCCTCGGAATGAATTATTCGGTTCCCGTGAGCCACCAGTTGGCGAATTCGAGGACGTCGCGCATATCGACAATGCCGTCGTCGGCGGCGAGGTCTGCTCCGCCGCACTGGCCGCAGCCGGTGAAGCCGTAGTAAAGGGCGAAGACCGCAAAGTCATTAAAATCGACGTCGTAATCGTTATCGAAGTCGCCCGGCTGAGGCACGCTCTGGTAGAGATGCACCTTTCCGTCGCCGGCGCCTATCAGGACGTCCAAGTAGCCATCGCCGGTCCAGTCGCAGACGAACGGCCTGGAGCGCGGCGTATCCGGCAGGTCGATAGCGACGCCATAGGATTCAACAGACTCATAACCGGCGAAGTTCGGCTCGGCGTCGGTTCCGGTATTAGTGTAGAACAGGAGCTGGCCTTCGGTATTGCCCGTGAGGATGTCTTTTTTGCCGTCGCCGTCGAGGTCGAGGACGTCGGGACTCGAACGGCTAAGGGGTACGAGCAGGTCGGAGCCGTTGGCCCGGGCGAAGGTCTGTGCGCGGAAGTCCGGCGCCGCATCGGTTCCCTCGTTGATGAAGAGATGTATTTTGCCGTCGAGCGCCCCGACGACGAGGTCTTTCCTGCCGTCGCTATTCCAGTCCACGGCAGAGGGTGTGGCCCGATCTCCTACGTCGATGTTGGCCTTTGACCCCGGCGGGCCGACCTGCACGAATGTCCCGGCGTCGAACGTCGGATTCTGGTCTGTGCCGATATTCAGAAAGACCTTGACCTTCCCATCGGCCAGGCCGATGAGGAGGTCCTTCTTGCCGTCGCCGTTCCAATCGACTACGCGGGGAAAACAGCCCAAGCACCCTGATCCCGCGCAGGTGAGGGCGCCGGCGCCCGACTGAACATAGGCAGAACCCGAAAACTGCGGATTCGATGCCGTGCCTGTGTTGAGATACACCCGGACTTTCCCCGTAAAGCTGCCGCTGCCTTCGCCTATGACCAGGTCGTTGTCGCCGTCGTTATCCCAGTCAACGAATGACGGGACCGAGTAGCCGGGCACCGTGATATCAACACCTCCGGCCTGAACAAGCTCTTCGGGGCCGAGGCGGAGCAGCAACCCGCCGGCGAATACGTCGTTTGCAGCAGCCAGTGCAAATAGGGCCACTGTTATCAGAATCGCACGTTTCATCACATATCCTCCATATTATGAACGGATTTTGAGCTCTGCAAAATTGCAGGTTAGACCTTTATTGTTGAAGAAAATCTCTTTTATGATTTTCTTCAATAATTACCTAAGCGATTACGAGACAATACATTGCCGTTGAAAAGAAAAAATCAACAAACGATTTTTTCTTTTCTAAGTAGGCCTAACCTGCAATTTTGCAGAAGCCTTTGAACAGATTGAAACCGCCCGGAAAATCAATACCATTTCACCCTGAATGCCTCCTGCAACGAAGACAAATGCGGGCCTTCCAGCCGCACATCCCTGGAATAGAATATAGTATAACCGATTGGCCCGCGGAAGTCAAGCAAAAACGCCCCTTTGGGACAATTACCGCCGCTTTGAGACGATTAACCGCCTAGCCGGCTGCGGATAATGACGCCATAAAGTCGCCGCCGAAGCCAAAAATAACGCGCCGCAGGGCAATACGGCTTGACAAGGCGTCCGGAATTTCCGATAATCAGGATAGAGAAGCCAATCACGAAAGAGCAGAGTGCAAGGCAATGCGACTGGTCGTCAAACAGAATGGTCGAAGCGTGGGTGAGCCGCGATTCACTACGGGCCCTATTCATATCGGACGCGGCCCGGACAGTCAGGTGTTCCTGCCGGACAAGAAGGTATCGAGACAGCACGCGGTAATCTTCAGCACGCCGGACGGCAACTGGATGGTGCAGGACCTCGATTCGGCCAACAAAACGTTTCTAAACGACAAGGCAATCCACAAAGCCAAAATCAAATCAGGCGACCGCCTGCGCATCGGCGGCTTCACGATTGAAATAGACCTGGAAGCCGAGACGGAAGGCGACAAGCCCACCCACCTTGAAGACACGCTAATAACGGCCCCCCGCAAGCTCCAGGTAATTGCAAGAGACCTCAGCGCGGAGCACGCCCCGGACATCAAGCTCCCGGCAAGAAGGGCGAAGGATTTCCTGCAGGCAACGGAGGAGATTTGCAGCGCCGGCGGCCCGGACCAGGTCCTCAGAATGCTGCTGGCTATTATGTTCAGGCAGTTCGATGCGGCCCATGTCTGGTGCGCCCTTAGAATCGAGCCACAAGGCCCGATGATGTCGCACACGGGCAGGTCAATAGACGGCAAGGAAATCGGGCTGAACGAGATAGCACTCAAAGAGCGAATCACCCAAGCGGTGGAAACGGGCCAGTTCCTGCTCTTTCCGAACGTCTCAGCTCAGGGCGAGAGTCAGGGCGTGCAATCGGCAATCATAGCCCCCGTTATGGACCCGAAAGGCTGTTTCGGCGTCCTTTACATAGACAATGCGCCGGGCCGAGTCCCTTACAATCTGAGCGACCTGGACTACCTGATGCTCCTGGCGATACACACCTCAACGATTGTCGAGAATTTCTGACTCGCACCATCAATGAGGCTTCTGCAAAATTGCAGGTTAGGCCTACTTAGAAAAGAAAAAATCGTTTGTTGATTACCTGCAATTTTGCAGAACTCATACCAACAATAAAAAGCAATAGCGAATCAATCAAGCCAGTGCTGTTGCATCCGCAACCTACCGGATGGGCAGTCCTGCCAGCGAGATGCCCATTATTCTGAAAGCAAGCTCGTTCTTCTGGAGGCCCTCGAAGACGTTCAGCACGATCTTTGCCTTTTGGGGCATCTGGCCATCCACGGAGAATTTGATTGTAGTCGCACCACCCACTGACATACGCCCGCGCTGATTGACCTGCAACTTGGCGCCGTCCGCGCCGTAAAGCTCCAGCGATTCTATTTGTTCGGGGGCAACGTCGAGGGCGAGGCCGACGACGGCGGCGTTGTTCTTGTAGGGATCAATTTCAATCGAGCTGATATTGGCTCCAAGCTCAGAAGCCTTAGCCCCAACTTCGAGGGTCATAACGCCGAGATCTACATTTTTCACACCGCTTGCGGTCAGATACTCTATTGTCCCGGCCAGTTCCTCCAAAGCGGCGGCGCCCTCATCGGGCAAAAGCAGCTCGACGTCGAAAACAGCGGTCTGGCGATCCTTGGAGAGCCTGGCAAATCGAATCCTGCGGTCCCAATCCCGCGTGGGCAGGAGGTTCGCGCCCGTGTTGGTAAGGGCCTTTTCCACGCGGCCGCCTGAGACCTTGACCGCAGGGGCGGGCAGGCCGGCAATCAACGACAGCGTATATCCATCGGCATATCCCAAGGGCAATACGCCCAATTCGAGGTCCGCGTATCTCACCAGCCGCACCCCGGCGACCCGCACATTCTCATCCGGCACGTGTTTCGGGGCCGCGCCGATGCTGCCGGCAGTATCCCCGAAGGGACTGCCGCCCGGCTCTACGGCCGGCATCCTGATCTCTGGCGCAGCTTGCGACTTGGGGCCGAAAGGCGACCGCGTTATCCTGGAAATCTCGTCATCCACAACCGGCTCCTCTTGCGTTGTGGTCGGAGGGGCGGTCTCGATCATCTGCCCCTGCGGCTTTGCGGTTTTAAGACCCGCCACAATTTCAATGATGTGCTCCTTGGGGACCGCAATATCCACCGCCATCCGACCGGCATCCGCTGTAACCGCGTAGGCCATTCTGCTGCGGCTCGGGACGTTCACATCCGGGACGGGCAGCGGCACTGGGGAAGCAGCGGCGACCATCCCGATTAGCTGCATCAAATCAAACGTGCCGACAACGTCGGCCTGCGCCGCCTGCGGAAGCAGCCCGGACACCATCGACATCTCCGGCCCCATAAGGCCCGGCGCCTTGGCCCCTACACTATCGAACAGCTTGCCCAACTCCGGCGAACCGCGAACGAACATCTGTGCCGTCTTGGTCCCCGGAATGGTCGAGATTCGCACTGCCGCAGTCAGTATGGTCTGCGTTGGGGTCAAACCGACTGTCACCGACTGGACATCCATATTCTGTGCCAGGCCCGCAAAATCGAAATTCATCATTCCTGGCATCATCGGCATCGGCGCCGCCGTGCCCGGCCCGGCAGGAGGCATGCCGCCCGGCATCGCCCCGGCCTGACCCATCTGCGCCGAGATAATTGGCGCCAGCAGTTTTGTGGCCTCCTGGGCGTTTATGTACACCCAGACGGGCGCCGGGGACTGGGCGTCCGCCGGCTCTATCGAGGTGGAAAGCGGCGCGGACCGCCCGGAGGTTACCATGTCCGCCGTCGCCAGCAACGCATCATAACCCTGCGCCATTGTTATCAGGGCGAAGGCGCCGGCCTGCTTGGCGATCATCGGCCCGGGAACCTGGGCGGCAATCCGAGAGACGCCCTGCGCATCCGGCTGTCCGACATTCGGATTGCTGCTGACAAAGACACTGTAATCGCTAACGGGAACAAGCACCCCAACAAATGGGGGGGCATTAGGGTCGGCGGAACCGGGCAAAGGCACGGCGAAGAACCCAAAAGTCCCGTTCATATCAATCCCGGCCAACTGCGGATTACCCAATACCCCGGCAAACTGCGCCCGCAATCCCATCGAAAGCATCATAGGGACCGGCGATATGCCGACCAGGAACTGGTCTATCTGGTTGATTGTGTACTCGAAGTTCCTGATCCTAAGGCAGGCTATGCTCTGGGCCGGCACAACTCCAAGAACATCGGCTCCGCCGGCGGGAGGCTGAACCGGCGCCGGCGGCGCGTATGGGTTACGGCCAGGCGGAATACCGGTATCAGGCCCACGGGCGGCGCGAACCGTAGCCCAGCTTACCAGAATCAGGATTCCAAACGAAACGACGCGATTTAGACTTTTTGACGTAACCACTTTTCGTACCCTCACTTGAATAAACCGTCATTTTCGTACTACCTCTTGATAATACATTATTTCGGCTAAAATTGCAAACGATATTGCCCGAAATTCCGCCCTGTGCTGGCGACAGACCACGCATTTGGCCTCAAAAACGGCGTTCACGCAGCATAAACGGCCTATCCGGCGAAGAGGGCGTGAACAACATATTCCCGGCACGACCGGTCATGGGCAGGTGAATGGGCTACTTTTGAAATCTCCACATATCTGTAGTGACGTCCTCTGCGGCGATCCACTCAACTCGCCAGTCGAGAAAGAGGAAATTGCAGCCGTTTCTGTGGCGCTGGCGTGCAACCCGCCTTCCGTTGGTAACATCCTGACTATTCGAGCCGGGCAGGTGATTTCGATGCCATACATCACAGCGATTCTCGCCGGGATCGTCGGCCTTTTTGATTATGTGCCGCCAGGGACCATCCTCGTTGTCCGCAAGGTAGATGGTCATCGCGCGCTGCGTGCACGTTGTCAGCTTGGTCGGTCTAACTTCCTCGTGGCCGGCGGTATCCGTTCTGCCGGTGAACTCCCAGCCGTTCACCACGTAGCAGATGGTCTGCTCTTTGTCGGGGTAGCTCGGACAGCGATATATATCCACCGAACGGTAGTCGTTGCCGATGGGCTTTTGCGCCAGAAAAGGCATAAAGAGCTGGAACCACGCCTGCCCGCTGCCGCCGCCGAGTCCGCGTGGAATATACATATCATATTCCTCCGCGTAGAAGTTCGCCCCTAAGCCCACCTGGCGCAGGTTACTCTTGCAGACGACCGCCTGGGCCTGCTTTCGAGCCTTGCCCAGGGCGGGCACCAGGACCGCCATCAACAGCGCAATGATGGCGATCACCACGAGAAGCTCTACCAACGTAAACGCCTTGGGCCTGCGCATCGCTATGCTCCCCTTCTTTACGCATAAACGCTTAGACAGCCACGTTCCGATTATACCGTCCCTGCCTCTGCAGGTCAACAGCTATCGGCTCGTGGAGTTGATGCTCTCTATCAAGGCGATAACGTCGTCGGCCTGGCGTCGGACGACTTGATTCGTCGATGTGCTCAGAACTTTTTCGGCGGCGGCCCTTGCCTCGCTGCG
>Ga0315288_10005466_pt1 | contig 16171 bp, 19 predicted proteins | sample YL17G11_20_MG_FD_203454 | JGI IMG/M metagenome (GOLD analysis project Ga0315288, IMG submission 203454) | Sediment microbial communities from Yellowstone Lake, YNP, Wyoming, USA - YL17G11_20 | ecosystem: Environmental > Aquatic > Freshwater > Lake > Sediment | place: USA: Wyoming | collected...
CCACAGAGATAAAGAGGGACTGAGAAATCATAGAGAAGAAATAATAAAGAACTCTGTGGCAAATATTTTTCGTGGTTTTTCAGAACTGAAAAAGTCTTTTACCACGCATGACACGAATAAAACTAATAACACAAATTTTTAATTTAACTTATCATTCGTCTTATTCGAAATATTCGTGCTATTCGTGTTCATACCTTTTCATGATTCATGTCCTAAATACTTGACAACCTAAATTTCTCAGATATTATGAAATGATGAAAGATTTACTTATCGAAATTGGGACGGAAGAGATTCCAGCATCGTTTTTAGCTCCTGCAACAGATACATTTAAAGAGCAATTTTGTAAGTTTCTTAAAGATAGTAGAATTTCGTTTGGCAAAATTAAGAGTTATTATACCCCGCGAAGACTTACATTATTACTATATAGTGTTTCAGAGAAACAAAAACAAGAGATTTTAGAAGTTCAGGGACCACCGAAAAAATTCGCATTTGACGAGCAGGGGAGACCAACCAAAGTCGCAATCGGTTTTGCTAATTCACACAAACTAAAAGTCAAAGACCTCTATACAAAACAAACTCCAAAAGGGGAATATGTATTCTTAAAGAAAGAGGCAGAAATAAAAACGATTGAACAACTTCTTAAAGATAATCTTTCAAGATTGATTACTGGTCTCCAATTTCCCAAAACTATGCGTTGGGGAGCTGAGAAAGTTAAATTTGCTCGTCCGATTCGCTGGATTACCTTAGTTTATGGAACAAAACCAATCGTTATCAATGTGGCTGGTCTTAAAAGTTCACAGTATTCACAAGGTCATCGAAATAATAGAATCACGCGCCGCCGTCATAGCCTTTGGCGACGCACGGCTAAAGTGAAAATTATAAATGTAAAACATTACGAGAAAATTTTAAAGAAATATGATGTGATTGTTGACGCAGAAGCACGAAAACAATATATAAAAAAACAATTAATAGTTCTAACTAAAAAGGTTAAGGGCAAAGCGATTGAAGATGAAGAATTGCTACAAGAAACAACTAATATTTGTGAAATTCCCAACCCGATTCTATGCGAGTTCAGACCTGAATTTCTTAATTTACCAGCACCGGTGCTGATAACTGCTTTAAAAACGCATACGCGTTCCTTTGCGGTTCAAAAGAAATGTGAGATTGCCACGCCTTCGGTGATGTCGCAAAACTCCATCTATGCTAACGCATTACGCAATGACACTTCCTCTGAATTATTACCTTATTTTATTGCAATTACGAATACACCAAAATGTGATGTTAGACAAGTTCGTTATTGGTACGAACAAGCAGTTGAATCAAGACTCGAAGATGCAAAGTTTTTTTATGATGAAGATATAAAAGTCGGATTGGAAAGCCGAGTCGAAGAAGAAAAGAAAGTAGTTTGGATTGAAGGTCTTGGGACTCTCTTTAATAAAACTTCGCGCTTGGAAAGGTTAGTTTTTGTTATAGGTCAACGAATTCCTAATGTTAATAATAGTTCCTTATTAAAAGCAGCGTTTTTATGTAAAGGTGATTTACTAACAAATATGGTTAGAGAAAAAGAATACACGTCTCTTCAGGGTGTTATTGGTGGAATCTATGCAAAAGCATCCGGCGAGAGCGATTTAGTAACCAAAATCATTACAGAACATTATTTACCAAAAAGCTTTGATGATAAATTGCCAGAAACAATTGAAGGTTCGATTTTAAGTGTTGCGGATAAGATAGATAATATTGTCGGAGCGTTTATCGTTAATGCAGTTCCGAGCGGCTCTTTTGACCCATTGGGGTTACGACGGCAAGCAATGGCAATCGGTTCGATTTATCTTAATAAGAGATTTTTTCTTAATCTGGAAGAAATAATCGAATTGAGTTTTGAGTATTTTGCGGTAGAGGAAAATCAGAATTTACTTAAGACAATAAAAGACTTTTTTAGAGAACGTTTAAATGCTTTGCTGCTTGACCGAAATATTCGTTATGATATCGCTAATGCAGTTTTAGCAGTCGGTAGTATTAATGTCTTGGATATCTATGAACGTGCTCAAGCATTAGCAGAATTTCGCAAACAGGCTGAATTCGAACCTCTGGTTATAGGTCAAAAACGAGTAAATAATATTCTGAAAGGTGTCACCGAATCATTTGTTGTGCATGAAAATCTATTTAAAGAAACAGCTGAGCAAAACTTATATCAACAGTCAAAATCCATTGAGTCATCTTTACAAACTGAAATAACGAAGCGAGATTATAAGAAAGCATTAGAATTATTACTGTCTTTGCGTCCATCTATTAATAATTTATTTGACCAGGTTTTAGTAATGACCGATGATGAGGAACTAAAAAATAACCGACTTGGATTGTTACAATATATTAAATCACTCTTTATGAAAGTCGCTGACCTGTCCGAAATTGTTTTTGGATGATAGGGGAGGTGTAGTGAAGAAATTCCAAATTCCAAATTCCAAATCCCAAACTACTTTCTTTGTTCTTATCTTTTTTATTTTGATATTAGTTTTAACTGGTTGCTCTAAACCGAAATCATCAAAAGGTATTGAAAAATCAAATAAGCCAGAAAATACCGTTGAGTTATTGATTAAAGGCAACAAAATCAAAGTCGAAGTGGCAAATAGTCCGGAACAAAGGGCATTAGGTTTAATGTTCAGAAAAGATATGGATTGGGATTCAGGAATGTTATTTATTTTTGAACGAGAAGGAATTTATCCGTTCTGGATGAAGTTTACCCAAATACCATTAAGTATCGCTTATCTTGACCGAGATAATGTTATCATTGGTATTCTGGAAATGGTGCCAAACCAAGAGGTGATTAGATATTCACCATCTGAACCATTCCTGAAAGCATTAGAAATGAATCAGGGATGGTTTATGAAGCATAGTATTAATATTGGCGATACGATTTATGGAATACCATAACCGAAGAAAATCAAAAAGCAAAAATCAAAAATCAAAAATTAGATTGTTAGCACCAGCGAAAATTAACATCGGGTTGTTAGTTAAAAACAAGTTACCTTCTGGTTATCACAACATCGAAACGATTATGGTTCCGATAAAGTTGTTCGATACATTAATTATTAAGAAAAAAGACAAAGGCATTAATTTTAAAACTGATACGACGAAATTGCCATCAGGCAGGGATAACCTTGTTATTCGAGCAGTAAAATTATTTTTTGATAAGACTAAAATCAAAGGAGGTACAGATATATTTCTGGAAAAAAGGATTCCAATTGGTGCCGGGTTAGGTGGTGGGTCAAGTGATGCAGCACAGACACTATTAGGATTAAATCAGCTCTTCGGAAACCCTCTACAAATAGAGCAACTTCGAGAAATGGCTATAAAGATTGGCATGGATGTCCCTTTTTTTCTGTATCAAAAGCCGTGTTATGCAACCGGACGCGGTGAGATACTACAACCAATTAAAATTCCCAAACTTCATTTTGTTCTTTATACACCGAACTATGGAATCTCAACGCGGTGGGCATACCAAGAACAACTCAAAACTCAAAACTCAAAACTCAAAACTAATGAGGGGTTGACAGGTAGTGAATTTTCCCTTAAGATACTATTAAAGAAACTTATTGATAACGATTTACGAAATATTAACGCATTAATCACAAACAGCTTTGAAAGCTTGGTTTTTTCTAAACACCCAGAGTTACTGATGATAAAAAACAAGTTCTTAGCTTACGGTTCATATATGGCAAGTCTTTCTGGTAGTGGTAGTTCAGTTTTCGGACTCGTTAATAAAGATATAATGATAAAAATAAGAAGGAATTTACAAAAAGATAATCTTAAGATATTGTTTACCGAAAATATTGTGTGAATAATTTTGGGGCGTCGTCTAGTGGCAGGACCCAGGATTTTGGATCCTGTTGGGGAGGTTCGAATCCTCCCGCCCCAGTAAATAACATTAAATATTAAAAATCAAATATTAAATATGAAAATTATAAAAGTATTTTCTGGTCGAGCAAATTTTCCGCTGGCTGACAAGATTTGTAACAAACTTGATATCCCGTTAGGAAAAGTGAACATTCGGGATTTTGCCGACGGCGAGATAAAGATCAAGATTGAAGAGAATGTTCGGGGCATCGATGTTTTTGTTGTTCAACCAACTCACCCCCCAGCTGAAAATATTTTAGAGTTATTGCTGATGATTGATGCAATGAAACGTGCTTCCGCAGAAAGGATTAGCGCGGTTATTCCTTATTATGGATATGCGCGTCAGGACCGTAAAGATGAACCGCGTGTGCCGATTTCAGCGAAGTTATTTGCTGATTTAATTGTCACGGCGGGTGCTTCAAGAGTTCTAACGGTCGATTTACATGCAGAACAAATCCAGGGATTTTTTAACATTCCAGTCGACCATCTATATGCAACACCGGTGCTAATTGATTATTTCAGTAAGAGCGACTTATCGAATTTAGTTGTGGTTGCACCAGATACGGGAAGGGCTAACCGAGCTCGGGGTTTTGCCAAACGATTGAGTGATAATATTCCGATTGCGATTATCGATAAACGACGACCATCACCAAATGAAGCTGAAGTCATAACCGTTGTTGGTGATGTCGAAGGCAAAGATGTTTTGATTTTCGATGATATCATTGATACAGGAAACACGCTAATTGTTGCGGCGAATTCTCTAAAAAAACGAGGAGCACAGAAGATAATGGCTTGCGCTACCCATCCGGTCTTCTCGAAAAATTCCGCAGCAAAGCTCGAAGCATCAAATATTACTCAGATTATCGTTACTGATACAATTCAATTAACCAAAGAAAAACAGAATAAAAAAATTACCGTGCTCTCGGTCTCGGAGTTATTGGCTGAAGCAATATTAAGAATTCATCAAGGAGAGTCGGTTAGTTCGTTATTTATATGATAATTAACATTAGCATTACTAATTTCAAAAGAAATGGAGGCATATGGAATACAAGCTTGAAGTAGAAGAGCGTAGCGCTTCAGGGAAATCAGGAAGTAAAAAAATGCGGCGTCAAGGCATTGTCCCCGGTGTTATCTATGGACGTGGTGATAAAGCGGTTATTCTTTCAATAAACGAACGTGATTTTTCTAAGCTTTTAGAAAAAATTAAAGGACGAAGTCCAATTATTGACCTTGTGGTCGGAGATAAACCAGCGGTAAAAGCAGTTATTAAAACAATGCAGCGCGAACCGATTACCAAAAAAATACTATCTATTGATTTTCAATTGATTCATACTAAAGAAAAGATAACAATGAATGTTCCAGTGATACTTAAGGGAAGTGCAATTGGTGTTAAAGACGGTGGAATTTTAGACCATCCGTTGCGTTCAATCCCGGTACGTGGTGAAGTTGATAAGTTACCCGAGCACATTGAGGTGGATATTACTAATTTGAAACTAGGTCATAGTATTCACATTTCTGACCTGAAATTTGAAGGCGTCGAATTTACCCTTTCCGCCGATGCAACGATTGTTTCTGTATTAGTGCCAAAGAAAGTTGTTGAAGTTGTAGCACCAGTAGTAGAAGAGATTAAAGAACCAGAAGTGATTACGGAGAAGAAGAAGGAAGAACCTGAAGAAGCGGAAGGCGAAGCCGGCACAAAAAAGAAGCCAAAGGGCGAACCAGAAACTAAGAAAAAAGATTGATTGTATTTGGTTTAGGCAATCCTCTTCCAAAATATAAAGAAACCCGTCACAACGTGGGATTCATGGTTGTTGATATATTGAGTAAAAATTTTTCGATGCGGTTTACACATCACGCGAATTATTATGTCGCACACACTAAAGATTTAATTAAGACAAATTTAGCTTTAATAAAACCGATGCTTTATATGAATAATTCCGGGATGGTCGTATCCGATTATCTTCAATCATCAAACAAGCATTCTGATTTTATTGTTGTCTGCGACGATTTAGCATTACCACTCGGTAAAATGAGAATTCGTGAAAAGGGTAGTGATGGTGGACACCAAGGTTTGGCTTCAATTATTTTTCATCTTCAAACAACAAATTTCCCCCGCTTAAGAATCGGGATTGGACAACCACCCGTTGGTATTTCTGCAACCGATTATGTTTTAACGAAGTTTGCATCGGCAGAAAAACAAGTTCTTAACAAAGTTTTAGACGCAGCTTGCTCGGCTTTGACAATTGCGCAGGAATATGGGATAAAAGCAGCAATGAACAAATATAATGCAGTTGATTTTAGCGGAGATATCGAAAGACTATGATGAAAATTGGTTTAGTGGGATTACCCAATGTTGGTAAGTCATCATTTTTTAATCTGCTAACCAAAGCGAATGCTAAAGTTGATTTGTATCCATTCACGACCATCGATAAAAATATCGGTATGGTTATTGTACCCGATGAGCGATTAAAAATTATCGGTGATATTATTAAACCGCAAAAGTTAACACCAGCAACCATCGAATTTATTGATATTGCAGGATTAGTCAAGGGAGCAAGCCAAGGTGAAGGTTTGGGTAATCGATTTTTAGCTAATATCCGCGAGACTGACCTAATACTTCATATAATTCGAAATTTTGAAGATGATTCAATTCCGCATGTTTATGATAATATCGATCCAATGCGGGATTTGGAAATCGTGGAAGCGGAATTAGCACTGGCTGATTTAGAGATTATTAAGAAAAACACGGAAACGTTTAGAAAAAAAGCCATCTCACCCGAGGAACGACATCAATTGATGGTATTAGAACATTTGGAATCAAATTTGATTAAAGGTTTGTTTTCCATCCCGATTGACCAGTCTGACCGACAAATGATTAAAGATCTCAACCTTTTTGCGGTAAAACCATTAATTTATGCGTTCAATTGCTCTGATAAAGTAAGAGCGGATTTATCATCATTTACTAAACTGCAAGGTAAAGATATTTTTCTTTTCTCTGCTTTATTAGAAGAGTCCTTAGAAGGGTTTGAGGATGCGGAAAAGATTGAGATGCGACAGAGTCTGGGATTAGCAGCGACCGGGGTTGCCGGAATTGTCGAAGAATGCTTTAGAAAATTAGATTTAATCAGATTTTATACGATAAAAGGTGAGGAAAGTCGTGCCTGGGCAATTCCGCGTGGGACTCATATTGTTGATGCCGCAGCTAAAATTCACACAGATATGGCAACCGGTTTCATTAAAGCGGAAGTTATACAATTTTCTGATCTTCAGAAGATTGGTAACTTTAATAAAGCCAAAGAGACCGGTCATGTGCTAATTGAAGGTAAAAATTATGTAGTAAAAGACGGCGATGTAATACTTATTAAATTTGCATCACACTAAATATGAAACTATATAAGATAAAATACTATTTTAGGAGGCAAAATGGAAAGAAACTATGAAGCGATATTTATCATATCGTCAAAATTATCGGAAAACGAAGTAAAAGATATATCCGAAGAATTTAAGAATATAATCGCGGCCAATGATAAGATAAAGGTCTTAGAAACCTCAGTCGAAATGCGAACATTGGCATACCCGATTAAAAAGGAAACCAAAGGAATATTTTTAACATATAAATTCAATGCACCACCCGAAACAATCAGTAATATTAAAGAAGCAATTAAACACCGAGAAGAAATTTTAAGAACTACTTTTATTAAAAAGGAGTAATTATGGCAGAATTAAGGTTGGGTTCAATAAATTATGTTATACTAATGGGACGGTCGGTCCGTGAACCAGAATTGAAGTATACACCAAAAGGAAATCCGATTTGTAATTTTTCGATTGCGGTCAATCGTCGGTATCAGGATAAAGCAACTCAGGAATGGAAAGACGAAGCAAGTTTTTTTAATTGCGTTTCGATAGGACAACAAGCGGAACGTTGTGCGGAACGGCTAAAAAAGGGTAGTGCAGTAATTGTCGAAGGCAATCTACGCAGCCGTTCCTGGACCAGCCAAAATGGTGATAAACGAAGTACAGTTGAGATTTTTGCCAGACGAGTTCAGTTACTTGATAAGATTGGTACCGAACCTGAAGCTGAAGCAGTACCGGAACAGAGTGGTGAAGAGCAAAATGTCCCGCCGGAAAATTTAGACGATTTACCATTCTAAATATTTGCGACTGCGATGAACGGTTGCGGGTGATGGAAAATTAACGGTATTTTTTATTTCACTAATCGTTATTGCGGTTATTCTCCCCAAATAATATGAATCAAAGTTCAGGACCATGATTACGTGTTCTCGCAATCGTTCCTGCTTTTAATGAAGAGGCTACGATACAATCGGTTGTTCTTGAAATATTAGAAAAAGTTCCAGGTATTGATGTTTGTGTAATTAATGATGGCTCGGTTGATAATACTGAGTTACTGGCTAAAAAACTGAATGCGGTCGTCATTACACTTCTTTAATTGTTATATTACTTATTTTACCGTGGTTCGTCCGTTTCGTTATCATGGCAAAACAAGTTGGCGGCGGTATCTATTTACCGCAGTTCATTTCTAATCAAACAACGGGTGAACTGTTATCTATTTGTGGTTTTGTTATCAAAGCATTGCGGAATTTTTCGAGATATTCGTTTGTAAATTTACCAACCTTATTTTTCCCGATTGGGTAAGATTCTTTTATGAATAAATCGGGTTTAGGAATTTTAACTGGTATTATTTTTCTGGTTATAATACTTTTGGGTATTTTAAAGAACATCCGTTCCAAACAAAATGTTTATAGTATTTATGTAATTGCCACGGTACCGATGCTTATTTCATTTAGTGAAATGGCAGTAATTGTGCGTTATCTTGTCGTAATTTCCCCTTTTATTGCTATCCTTTTCATTAAGGGTTTAGAGCAATTATTGTCGCGGTTAAGGATGAAAACTACTTAAATTTTTGGATTTATTATAGTAATTGCACTGATTTCACTGCCGAGTTATAATAAAGCCGCATCAAAAAACTCAAGTATACTTTCTCAATATCTTAAAGGTAATCATTACGCAGACCTGGAACAAAATTTGATTAACTTTATCGAAGTAAATAAATGGATAAAAGAGAACGATACAACGCATGTTGGCGTCATAAGCCGAAAGCCAACATTAACTTGGTGGTTTTCCGGACATCCGTCTCGAAGTTACTTATGGCGTGCTGACCCAGATTTAGTAAAAGCCAATATTGATAGCCTTGGTGCTAAATATGTGATAGTTGACCAAATATCGTCAACGACTCCGCAATTTCTAATTCCGACGATTAAGGCTTTTCCACAAAATTTTAAAGTACTCTTTGTAACCCAACGACCCGAGACATACGTGTTAGAGTATGTTAAAGATGATAGTCTTAATCTTTTACATTAATAATCTTCCTTTTGGATTTTTGACCAGATACAATCAATATTTGAGATTTTGGTACATCAAAAAAGTCGGATAATAATTTTATTACGGCAAGATTCGCTTTATTTTCAAATGGCGGCTCGCGCACCGAAACAATATAACAATTTTCCGATTTTTCCACTTTTTCCTTTCGGGAATTGGGTTTGACGACAACGGAAATTTTCATTGACAATTGGTTTAAATTTCTAAGGTTGCACCCAGAACAAGATAGTTTATCAAGGTGAAGTTATAGACTTCTTCGACATTCGCGCCACCTTCGAGTATCCGGTAACCCAGTCGTATGCCAATATTTTTATTTGGATTGTACTGAATTGCGGTTAACACATCCTCAGCTCTGCCTTGCGGAGCTGCTAAGGCATCGCCATTTATTAGAAAACTCAGAGTATTTGAAAACATCCATTGAAAATTAAAGTTGATTATTGGCACAAACCCGAGATTGATTTTTTCGGATTTTAGACTGTCGCTCTCCAGGGTTATTGCGGCATCTCTAATCTTTGCGGTAAAGCCCAGACCAAATTTTATTTTATCGGTTTGAAAGAAATCGTAGCGATAAGTAAGACGATACGAATTAAATATATAGGTCGATTTTAAAGGTGTATTAGCAGGAAAAGTTATACCTTCAAATATTACCGTATCGTTTATTTGTCCTGAACTAAGCAGTTTTAAAGGGGCATACAATGCGGATATCGTATGTTTACTATTTATTATATAGGTAAGTCTAAGACGGTAGAAAATAGCCGGGTCAGTTTGGAGTTGTTCGGAAAGTGATATTCGTGTTCCGGTGCTTCGGGGGATTTGGACATCGTTATAACCGCTGAAAACCATTCCGGTTTCTAAATCGACATATTTTTGGCAGTAAGTAAAGGAAAAAATAGTTATCGATATAATAATGATATATTTAATACATTTAAAAGTTGTATACATATATTTATCCTCCATCGACAAATTTCAATTAATGATAAAACAAGATATAAAATATGTCAATAAGTATATTATTCGATTTAGATAAAGTAGTTGACAATCAAAATATATATGAGTAGAATTCATTCTATGAAAAAATCGGTTATTTTATTATTTTTGTTGGGGCTAACACTTTTTTCATGTAATAAGAATATTACCAAGACCGAGATAACTTTTTGGCATGCAATGGGCGGACCATTAGGTAAAACATTAGAAAATATGGTTGCGGATTTTGAGAAAGAGCATCCTGATATAAAAGTTACTTTGGTTGGAATGGGCGATTATAGTGCTTTAGCCCAGAAATTAATGGGTGCAATTTCGGTTGATAACCCGCCAACAATTGCTCAAGTCTATGAGTCCTGGACAACCCAATTTTACACACAAAAGCAACTATTTCCATTGGATTCTTTTGTCCATAGTCCAATCGGGTTATCACAAGAAGAAATATCCGATATGTTTGAGGTGTTTGTTGAAAATAATAAGTGGGATGATAAGTTTCTGACATTCCCGTTTAATAAAAGTGTGCCGGTTTTTTTCTATAATATTGCGATGTTCGATTCTAATGGCATAAAAGAATTTCCGAAGACCTGGGATGAGTTTCGCGCTGTAACGAAACAATTAACTAAAGATTTAAATCAAGATGGTAAACCAGATATTTGGGGAACCGGCGGCGGAGTTAATTCCTGGCTTTTTGGCTGTATGCTGTATCAAAAAAATGGTAGATTGCTCGATGAAAGTAAAAAAAAGGTAGCGTTTAATACTGCGGATGCGACCGCGATTTTGCAGTATATGATTGATTTAATCTATAAGGATTCATCGAGTAATTTTGTTTCCGGCTACGAACCGCAAAATGATTTTCTCTCGGGTAAATTAGCATTAATTTATGGTACGATTGTGTCATGGGCGTTTATGAAGGATAAGATGACATTTCCGATTGGTATCGCGCCTTTGCCATCCTGGGATAAAAATGCGGTCTTGAGTTATGGTACTAATATTTGTCTATTCAGAAAAGCAAATAATTTGCAAAAAGAAGCGGCTTGGAAATTTATTAAATGGTTCACCCGACCCAAACAACAAGCACGCTGGGCAAGCGAAACCTTCTATGTACCAGTTTGTAAACAAGCATTATTTGAACCTACTTATGCAAAAGTATTAGCCGAAGTCAAAGGATTAAAACAGAGTGTTGACCAGCTCCATTACGCCGCTTTCGAACCAAGAGGTGAGGAGTGGTTTGCTGGTCGCCGGTATTTAGGTGAAGCAATGGAAGAAGCGATAAGGCTTAAAACTTTACCCCAAAAAGCACTTAATAATGCGGCAATAAAATTAGAAAAGGAGTGGAAATGATTAACAAATTCAAAATTCAAAATTCAAAAGTCAAAAATATTAGAAACAAAAAGTTTACCCTTATTTTACTACTTGGTCTGTGTCTGATGCCGTTTGTTTTGTCGGCACAGGTCATACCGATTGCGGATGCAATCGTTGATGCCGATTCGAATGGTATTCCTGACCTGAGAGGCACGTATGTTAATGTGACCGGTATCATAACCGTACAGGCGGGTGTTTTCTCAACTATTTATACCGATGTTTATTTGCAGGATGCAACCGCGGGAGTCAATATTTTCAGTTTTACCTATACCCAGGTTGGCTTAGGCGACAGCGTGCTTGTTAATGGACGGGTCACATTCTATAAAGGAAAAACCGAACTTGACCGCGCGACAATCACGATTATTGAAACTAATCACGCAGTACCCGAACCAATACCGATTACCTGTGCAATGATGAATCGAGAGCCTTATGAAGGAATGTTAGTTAAACTCAGGGGCGTTACTACTACCGCTTTTCTTTTAGCCGGTGACGAGAACTATAATTTACTTGATAGTACGGGTAGTTGTATTATGAGAATTGATGCAGATACGGATATTCCGGGACTGGTGATGGTGCAAGATACATTCACGGTAATCGGAATTAAGAGCCAATATACTTCAGATACAACTCCACCGGTAAATACGGGCTATGAATTATTCCCCCGTTTTACTACCGATTTTTCCCAAACTCTGAATAGTTCATTGCCATTGCTGACAATTGCAGAAGTGCAAAGACCGGGCGCGGATGGCTATTCATCGGCTTATGAGGGACAGTATGTCAAGGTTCGCGGTCGAATCACCGGACCATCTAATATCTTTACCAGCGGCTCGTCCAAGAGTCTGTATATTCAGGATGCAACAAATGGCGTTAATGTTTACGCTCCGCAATATAGTGCTTCCACCGAAAAATGGCTTGATAGCTGCGGAACCGAATGGGAGTGTATTGGTAAGGTTACCGAATATAGTGGTCTAACCGAGGTCGCTTCCGGGATGATGGTATTGTTAGATTCGACCATGGTTCCAGTTTCGTCTATAGAACTTCCTTTTAATGCTGCCGTAACCGAAGCAATGGAAAGTCAGCTGATTCAGGTAACCGGGTCGGTGATTACCGAACCGGGTGCAGCAGGTGGCGGAATGAATTTTACAATTAAAAATGGCACGCCGGCTGTTACAATCCGAGTCGTTGATGGCGCAAATGTAATGACAAATTGGATAAAGAAAAATCTAAGAGTGAGAGTAATCGGTATTGTCGGACAATATGGCTCGGCTGTTCCTTATAGTACCGGTTATCAGGTTATGCCGCGATTTGTCTATGAAATAGTTGATTTAACCGAGTCAATGCCGGCAAGTGCAGTAATGCGGATTGATTCAGTCCTTCCTAACCCATTTTCGCCAGCCGAATACCAAGCAAGTCTTATAAAAGTAAATTCACCCCGCGATTACAAACTATACCTTGAAATTTTTGATTTGGAAGGCAGATTGGTAAGGCGACTTCTAACCAATCAGCCCGGCGGATATTACGAACTATATTGGGATGGAACCGACGAAAGACGGGAATCCTGTCCAATCGGTATCTATGTGCTTAATCTCAAAGGTATCACTAATGAAGGTAAAAATGTCTTTGTCCGAAAACCAATCGTAATTGCAACCAAACTATGAAAACGATTCGAAGATTGAAAAATTGTAAAATTGAAAGATTGCTTTTTTATCTTGTAATCTGTAATCTTTTAATCTTGAAATCGGCTTACGGTATCTGGGGCATTAGTCAGGATATTTCGACCCGCGGTGCTGGTAATGTCGGATATACCGGATATCTGACATTGCCCCTGTATTTGACCAGCCAGGCACGAAATAATGCTCGGAATACCGGGTCTAATGAAAAATTCCAAACCTATGGCGGTTATATTCAGTATGGAATTACTGACCAATTTGATGTTGGTCTGCACGGTAATAGTTCAATCAATAGTTCAATTGGCGTAAATCTCAAATACAATGCAGCAAAGAATCTAACAACGATGGTCGGCTTTGATTATATTATGAACGAAATGATGCTGTCACCTTTTGGAGTGCTGATGAGCGGTGCTGATATCACCAAAAACTTTTCGGTTTATGGCGGAGTCAAGGTATTTAACTGGTCAAATATGATAATTCAAGAATCTCCGCAAGTGAAAGAAAATAAATTCGGAACAGTATTATATGCGGGAGTTCACATTTTTCGAAAAGAGGCATGGAAAAATCAGGTTATGTCCAGCCTGCCCACCGGTTTGTATATCGAACTCGGTTATCCGGTTAATATTGACTCAAAAAGTATAACGATGTGCTTGGGATTGGACGGATTCTTAGGACTTTCTTTCCCTCGCCTACAATGGCATTGATAATCTGAATCAGATTTCAAAAAGTCTATTTATAAGCATGCCTTTTTTTGAGCGGATTTTCCCTCTAACTCACTAACCCCTAACCCTAAAACTACTTGGCAAGGGGTATAGTTCCATCCTCCATGTTCAGAATCTAGAATTTGGAATATAGAATGTAGAATAAGGGTTTAACTTAAACTTTCAAAGTCGAGTTTTATTTCGATTGTTAAGTCGGTTTGAAATTACAAAACTAAAAAGATAAGAAATTAAATTTCTAAACTGAATCATAACAGAATATATAACACAAGATACATCAGGACGGTAAATAAGATAATTAAAAGACCATCTGTCAGGATAAAAAACAAAGTATCTACATTGCCATTCGGAAAAACAATTCAAAGATTCTTAGATTAATAGATTATAAGATTATTTCAGGCTAAAGGAGATAAGCAATATAAGTATTTTAGGTCTCTGTTTTTTCTGCTAGCTGCATTTGACATTTGTTAAATTTCGTATTATAATCTCTGTTAATATAGAAAGGAGCCAAATGAAAAAAAATATAACATTAATTGGCTTTTTGGTTGTTTTAAGTACCCTGTTAGTAACAGGCTGCTTCTTATTTAATTCCGGTTCCACACCAGTGATTCCACTTGCCCCGACCGGTCCATCGCGCAGTGCAATTAATATCTCGTGTGCCTTCAAAGCAACGACCACTGACCCTGATGACGACAGTATCGCCTATCAGTTTCACTGGGGCGTAAATAATAACGATACATCTGGTTGGTCAAGTTTTATTGCGAGCGGCGCGCAGACAACAATGAGTCACGCGTGGACTACTAATGACACATTTGAAGTTACGGTCCGTGCCAAGGATATTGATGGCAATAAATCTGACTGGTCGGTACCGCATGTCATAGTAATCGCACCCAACAATTTACCGCCCGTACCGCCGATGCCGTCTGGTCCGTCAAGTGGCGTAATCAATGTTCCCGACACATTTTCAACCAGCACAACTGACCCGGATGGCGACAGCATCACATACCGTTTTGACTGGGGTGATGGTGATACATCTGCCTGGTCGGTTTATTATGCGAGCGGTGTTACTGCCAACATGGCTCACACTTACACAACCAGTGGCACATTCTATGTACGGGTTCAGGCAAAAGACCAAATTGGCGCAGTCACTGACTGGTCACTCGGACACGGCATTACTATTACCAATCTCGCTTATCCGTTTACCATCGCGTTAACCTGGGGCATTGAACCCCATGATTTGGATTCGCACTGCTGGACACCGTTACCGTATCATGTTTATTTCGGCGATAAAGGTTACCTCAACACCGCGCCTTATTGCACGCTTGATGTTGACGATGTAACCAGTTATGGTCCTGAGCATATCACAATCAGCCAGTTATCCAACGGCACATATAAATATGCAGTGCATCATTGGTCAGGCGACAGTACAATCGCCACTTCATCGGCAGTGGTAAAAGTTTATCACAACGGCGCACTGCTTCAGGCCTTTACTCCACCGTCCGGCACCTGCCAGGCTAATTGGTATTGGCATGTATTCAATATCGACGGCGCAACCCAGATTATTACACCAATCAACACTTACAGTGCCTCTCCACCAGGATTTGTTGAGAAAATGCCAGATAAGAAATAAATAAAAAACTTATTAATACAAGGGGGAGATGTTACAGTCTTCCCCTTTTTCTTTTCTTGAAAAAATTTCTTTAATTTCTACTGAATTTCAACAAATTACTACATTAATATTATTTATTAATCTTTGTTATTTATTGTGCTGTGCTCCTAAGACAACAGCCCTGTTCCTTAAAGTTAATAGGGTCTTAATTAACCACAGATGAACACAGATAAACACAGATAAAGAATAAAAATTAACCACAGAGAACGCAGAGAAAAATAATAACCACAGAAGACAATGAAGAATTTTTAACCACAGACTTGCCCCGTACCTTTTTCCAAGAAAATACATAGTTTAATATAATGTGTATGCAAAACATAAACGATTCGTAAAAAATGGTGCGGGGTGAACACAGATTTCCACAGATTTAAAGAATTATTTAAAATTGATAATTCCCTACCTTTGTCATTCTGAGCTTGCGAAGAATCTCGTATTATGTTATTCTAGACTTGATTTAGAATCTCAAGGAAATAACGGGT
>Ga0315288_10005467_pt1 | contig 16171 bp, 9 predicted proteins | sample YL17G11_20_MG_FD_203454 | JGI IMG/M metagenome (GOLD analysis project Ga0315288, IMG submission 203454) | Sediment microbial communities from Yellowstone Lake, YNP, Wyoming, USA - YL17G11_20 | ecosystem: Environmental > Aquatic > Freshwater > Lake > Sediment | place: USA: Wyoming | collected...
GGTGGAGCGGTGCTCGGGAATGGTGAGGTTGTCCTCGTCCTAGACATCCAGGAGCTGGAGGACCGCTTCCGCTCCCGAGCCAGGAGCAAAGTTGCATGAGTTGGGAAGAAGGATCATCAGCAGGTATGTTTACCGGGGCCAAAGGCGGACTGTTCTCCGTACATGGTGACCTCGACGGCGAAAAGGTCAGCGAATTTCAGGAACGCGAGCAGTTCATCGGCCTCTGCATCGGCAGTGAGGAGTTCCTCCTGCCCATCGCCGCAGTGCACGAGATCATCATGCTACCGCCCATCACCTACGTACCTAACAGCTCCGAATTCATCGACGGCGTGATCAACCTACGCGGCACCATCCTCCCCGCACTCAATATGCGCAAGATGATGGGCTTTGAGCGCGGCGAAAAAACCGCCAACGCCCGCATCATCATCGGCCGCTTCGAGGGGATCACCTTTGGGATGATCGTCGACGGCATCACTTACGTCGTATCTCTACTGCCGACCGAGATCGAAGTCCAATCGCTGCCCGGCAAGGGTACCGGCGCCGAATTTATCGGCGGGCTGAGTAAACAGGGGGCGAAGATCTGCGGGATTCTTGACCTAGTGCGCGTCTTAAAGCATGTCGCGGGCAATCTCGACCAGGAAGACGCGACCGAAGGGGACGTCGAAGAACTGGATTAACATCCGGGCATCTGGGTCGCATTCGTGGCATACTAACTAGAACTCACTCTTGCAAATAGGAGGGTTCTAGTGAAGCGCTCGATTTTCAATCAAAAGGGTGGCGTCGGCAAGACCTCAATCACCTGCAACCTAGCGGCAGCATTCGCTAAAGCAGGCCGCAGGGTGCTGGTGGTCGATCTTGACTCCCAAGCCAACACGAGTCAGTACCTGCTTGGGGCGGAGCTCGACCAAATCACCCACACCGTCGCCGATTTTTTTGAATCGACCTTATCATTTAAGCTGTTTGGTGACTCGATGCAGAACGCGGTGCGCAAGACCGCATTTGACAATCTGTGGGTGGTCCCGGCCGAACGCGGTCTTGCTGAGCTTCAGCCTAAACTCGAGAGTCGCTATAAGATCTTCAAGCTGCGTGACGCCATCAATGGACTAATCGCTAGCATGGAGTTTGACGAAATCCTTTTTGACACACCTCCAGCCTTGAATTTTTATAGCATGAGCGCCCTGATGGCCTCAGATAGCGTGTTGATCCCCTTCGACTGCGATGCCTTCAGCGCTGAAGCTCTGCTGCAAGTCATGGAAGTGATCGCTGAGGTTGCCTCCGATCACCAGCCGGATCTGCATGCGGAAGGTGTCATCATCAATCACTACCAGGCGCAGGCCAAGCTCCCCGACGAGGCCATTGCCCGCCTGCGCCAGCGCGGGTTCCCGATCCTTAAACCGTACCTTTCGTCGTCCATCGTCATGCGCGAGAGCCACGGTGTGCACATGCCACTCGTTTACTTTAAGCCAAAGCACAAGCTAGCCAGCGAGTACATCGATCTAGCCGCAAGACTGATGGGTCCCAGCTTAGGTCATACGACCGTGGCTTTGAAAGGCCATGCCCTAAGCAAGGAGTAAACCTAGTCGTTCAGACCTTGAGCTTGGTGATGAACTCGATAAGGCCCTTGCAATAAGGAGAGCGCTGGTAGATCTCACTGTGTTTCAAACCATTGACACGCAGCAGATCATCGTTGAGTAGAGACTCAAACAGCCCAATGACATCGAGGGTTTCCGCAAGAAGCATGCGGTATAGATGGGTTTGCATCGCTTCCCAAAGCTGTAACACCTGCTCATCAGTTGGCATGCCAAGCTTTTCGTGGACGTCGCGCAAACTGCGCAGGTCAGCACCTTGAAGCTCTTTATCAAAATTACTCCCACCGGACAGTTGGCTTTTCAATTTGGAGAAGCCCTGCCGACTCATATGGACATGCAAACGGCCCAGAAAAGGGATGACATCCCTGCGCGGATTTAAGGCCAATGGCACGAAATAATGCACGCGGATCGACCAAATCAACCCAAGCAAACGGTGGAATAGGTGGCTGGGCGGGACCTTACGAAAGTAAACTTCATCGAGGTAGATCGCTCGACGAAGGCCATCGTAAAACAGCTCTCCGCCTAAACCATTCAAGCTGAAGATCTGGAAATTTTGCTCCGAAAGCCGCTCCGCAAACAAGTGCAACCCAACCTCTTTAAGCAGACCCTTGTCCCATGCCAGGGGCTTGCGCAATTTATTTAGCTGCGCTGAGCTAAGGCTCAGCTTCTTTTGTAAAAGGCCGAGCGAGAAGCGATCGCGAAAGACCTTAACCAAGAGCGGTGTTGCCATGATGATAAATTTATGTAGCGTCGAGTGCAGAATCGGCGGACTCGACTGCGCCGGAAAGCGGTCCTTACCGTTTAGGGGATAGCCAAACTCATCTGGCTTACGCCAGACTCGCCAATGCCATTGACTCAAACGGTCGCAGTTACCTCCGACCAAGGCGACACATTGAATGGCAAGATGCTTTTCTAGTTCACTGGCAAAAGCTTGCTGCAGTAGTCGACTGGTCAGGTCGGCATTAAAGTCGCCCTTGATCACCGCCAGGCGCCAATCGCTCTCGGCGCCTTCGGTACCGACGTTGACGCCAAAAACCGGTTTACGTGGAGCAACCGACATGGTGTCTCCGGAGCGATCTTCCTCCGGCCTTGTACCAAGGTCCGAGTAAGCCGCCCCGGCGGGGGACGCTGCCATTGCAACGGTCATATCGTTGTCAGATGGCGCCACCGCAGAACTGGCATCGTTATCTTGGATACTCACCTCGGCTTGGCCTGGCTCCAAGTCGACTGACTGAATCATATCTGAGGTTTCAGGCCATTTCGGCTTGGTCCGAGGGGGGGGACTTTGGCCCTCCTCATAAAGCGACAGTTCATCATCGGAAAGCTGAACATCCTCAGGTGCCATGGGCGACTCTTCAGATCCTTGACCAGTCTCTGGAGGGGCCTCTGTTTGCTCAAGGTCAAATGCTACCGGGGCATCGACCTCGATCGCCTCATAGAGGTTAAGCTCAACGCCGGTGCGATCGGGCGCAGGAGCCTCGGGGCGGACGGCTACTGGGGTTGCGTCAAACGCGCCAGCCTCAGACACACCGGCAGCGGCGAACGGCTCCATCTGCAGATCAAAACTCGGCAGTGACATGGGCGAAGGTCCAGCCAGCGGCCCTAAGTCTAGGGATGGAGCGATAGGGGTGATGCCGTCGCCCATGGGGGACTTCGGTGCGGGCGGTGCTTTTGCGTTGGGCAGGACAAACATGCCTAAATCGAGTGGTAAGCCTCCCGCCGACTCCTCCGTCAAATCAAAGGTCGGCGGCGCTGGTACAGCGACCTGCGCGGAGCTACCAAAGCCTAGGCCTTCCCCACCGACGTGCTGCACGGAGAAGTCGAGGTCTTGCAGCAGCATCGGATTGATTGTGGCATTGGACGCGGCTTCCTGCGCTACCATCGGCGCAGGAGCCTGGCGCTTCATGGGCAGAACCGTGCCTCCATCTTGCGCCAGTGGGGCGATACCAACATCAGCTCTAGCCGCAACAGAGATTGAAGGTCCTGAAGTCATCGCCGGAGGAGTGGCCTCGCTAGGCGGCTCCTCTGCCCCCTCGAAGGTCAGCCCCGGCTGCGCATCCAAGTCCCAGGACATGCCCCCAGGCAAGATCGGATCATACTGTTCAGCCTGCGCTGCGACCTCGGACTCGCCCTGAGCGTCGGCGTCACGGCGGTAAACATCGGCTTGCACCGGGGACCGCACCTCGGGCAACGAGCCTCCCGGCGTCACTGGGTCCACGGCCACTGGTAGCTGCAACTCCGCCGCGGGCTTCGGCACTGGGGCAGCCGCTTTGACTGAGTGCAGGGACAACGGCACGTTTGAAGGTGCGGCGACTACCGGCGAATATCCCGCTTTGCTTAGCGGGGGAAGACTCGCTGCGGCGTCACGGGCTGGCTTGGGGCGACCCTGTTTGATGTCCTGCTTTAGCTGCTTCTCTAGTTCGTTGACCTCTACTTGGAGCGACTCGATCGTCAAGGGAAATGATTTCAAGGGCCGTGGGTCAGCCTTAAGCTTTGGTAGGATCACGCGCAAATGCTCTAGCCGCTCTGAGGGTGTGCCATATTCGATCAACAAGAAATACAGCGGCATCCAGGTTCGATAGTCGTCTGGTTCAGCAGCGCAGGCCTCGGCATATACGGTCATGGCGGTGGCCCTGGTGGCCTCTTGATCAAAGAGTATGGCCGCATATTGCAATATGAGTTCATGTTTAATCTTTGGCCCGATACGGTCGCCAATCTGGTGTTCGAAGGCAGCCTGATAGCATGCAAGCATCAGGTGTTTAAATTCTGACTTTTCCAGTAGCGCACTGGTTTCAGCAAGATAGACGCGTAGTTTCGATTTATTTGCGACACAAGCTAAGCCCCGCCACCAGTGGTTGATCACCTGATCAGGCTGACGCGCCACGATTGCCGCCTTCATCGCGATCTTGTGCAACTCGCTAGAGACTAGACCATTGTCAAGCAATACTGCAGCTAACCTGCCGGCCATTTCCCACAAGCCACGGTTGTATGCAAGCTCTACGTGCGGCTGGATCAAACGCTGAATCGTTGACGCATCCTCGTTGAGCTTAAGCAGCCGTCCAACGCTTCGAGTCATCGCCGGCACATCCAGGGTCGAGGCGGCGTCTTGCAGGAAATCGAAGTACTGCTTGATCTCGTCTTCGCGGTCGTCCATTTCGCCAGCCAAAGTCGCCAAGAGTAGCTTGATCTTGTGCGGCTCCGGCGCCAAGGCTAGGGCCGCCCGAAATGTCTGACGGGCCCGAACATGATCATTGATTTCGTGCCAATAAACGATCCCCAGCTGTTCAAGCAACTTGAACTTACGCCGCCTCTCGTCCTCGAGGTCGGCCTGCTTTTGCAGGGCCTTGGCCAACAAGCTCCAGTGACCACTGCGACTGACCAAGGCGCGAAGCTCAATCAAGTCATCTTCTGCACAGGCAACGAGGACACACAGCCGCGCCAACATCCGCTCGGTTTTCGCCTCTTGGAACCGACGTTTAGCGTAAAGCACAGCAGCAATCCTGGCATGGGTTGCGGCGATACTAGCGACCTGTGCCTTCATCGACATAAGCTCGTGATACAAGGCTAAGTCTTGGTCCTGCTTGTCCAGCAGCGCTTCGACTGCACGCTCGGTGAGGTTTGGCAGCAGGCCATGACCTAACAATGCCTGGACATAAAAGATCAACGAATCACGATCTCCACCTTCATACAAGGACGCCAAGGCCTTTTGTAGAATACCGACTTGATCCTCGCTCAGCTGTAATTGCCGACGATACAAGACGTCCATGTGCACAAATCGCTCGCGGCTGTCGCAGCCAGCCAAGCACTGCAATGCATAGTCTATCCATTTGATCTGCTCAAAGGAGGTCAGCTGACGCTGTTCCAGCAGGATCGCCAAGATGCGCGCAATGCCCTTGACATCATCCTCGCCCTGATACCGTTCGAATCGTTGCTTAACCGGCGTATCCGCTTCTTGATCGATGTTCAGGATCTGGACAGCTAGCACGTCACGCTGGAGGTCGGTGAGTTCGCCTGGTAGCGACAGCAGTTCGAGCAGCAGTTGATGTTGCTCCGCCGCGGGAACCTGCTTGATGCGACGCTGATAGATCTGGACCAATGATTTGTAGTCTTGTTCCTTAGCCATTTTCTCGATCAGGAACGCAAAGCCACTGCTATCGATCCAACCTTCGCGATTGGCGGCATGTAAATGACGGATCGCGGCAGCATCGTCGCCCAATTTATCGCGGCAAATCTCCGCCAACCGGCACAGCACATCGGCCCGGCGCTTGCCAGGTGGAACACTCTGCAGCTTAGCCAGCAACTTGGTATAGATCGCTGGCCAATCGATCGCCAGGTCGTTCCAGCCGAGCAGCAAGTCGAGATCCGGGGCCTCGATGGTACTAGCGGCCAGCAGCCTCTGATATAACTCCAGTGCCCGCTTTGGCTGATTTAATTCGCCGCGATACAACACGACCAGTTCATCAAACAGCGGCTTTAGCTGCTCGGGATTTTGGTGCTTTTCATAATAGCTGAACTGCATATCTAGAATGCGCGCCAAATCCGCTTTACGGGCAAAATGCCGATAAATCCTTTCCAGTTCGCGAAGCGAGGTCAAGTCTAATGCGTTGTAGCCGATCGCGGCTTCATAGCGCCTTTCGGCCAGGTCTGGGCGACCTAGGTTGTGGTTCCAAATTCGCCCGATCATCGCCTCCATCGCGTGGCGCCCGGTCACACTGAGACTCAGGTTTTTATCCTTGAGCAAGCGATCAAGCCCCTTGATCGCCTCCTCAAAGCGCCCTTTTTCGACCTGAAGCACGGCCGTTAATAAGGCGGCTTCATGCATGTTCAGATCAAGCTTCAGAGCCTTCTGGGACAAGGAAATAGCTTCTTCGGAGCCGCCCGGCGCTACGCTACGCAACTCCGCCAGACGAAAATTAAGCCGAGCTAGTTCGCCTCGTCTTCGCTCCACTGCGGCAAGCCGGTGCAGATAGGCCGACTCCGAAGCAGCCTTATGCGAAACCCGAGCCAAATAGATCAGCTTGCGCAGTACGCGCGGCATGTCGCCGCGTTTCTCCACAACCCGATGGTAACAGTCCGAGGCCTTATCCGGACTCTCCGAGCTCCATGCATCGCCAAGCAGCTCGGGCAGCACTAATTCAAAGGTGAAGAGATGATCGGCGCTGCGCACATCATCCATGAGCAGACCGCCGAGAAAAGACAGATTTTCGAGTATCCGCGGCCGATCTCCGGATTTGATCGCGAGCGACGCAGCAGCCGATAAAAAGAGCTTATGCTCGCCCTCCCGGCGCAAAGCTGCGGCGGCAAAATCCGGATAGTCACCTGAGACTCCAATCACCTGCAGCAAGGCGAGACGACGCATGATAAACAGTGCTTGACTACTTAAGTCAAACTGTCGCCGCGCCGCTTGGAGTGCTTCGTTCAGCTTTCCGGCACTGATCAACCCGTCGATAGGACGACACACGTCGGCCTTTTCCCTTGCTTCGAGGACCTCCAAAGGAGTGAGGACGACCTCACTCATCGCGGCGTCCCCCTCTACGACGTCACCGCCCAAGCACAAGACGAATCCCGCCTCGCCAGCCAATACCGTCGGACTATACGCGGCCCGGGTCTTGCCTAGTGCAGCTTGCAGTGCCAACAAATGGGTCGGGCTGACGCCGCACTCGCCTAGGTGGATTAGTACCGGAACGATTAAAGGGAAGCTGAGTTCGTAGAGCGAGGCTGGAGCAAATTCTTGGACGGTGAGCTGACCCAATGTTCGCAATGAAATGGCATCGGCCCAAAACCGCAGCGGCATCGATGCGAAGGCGTGGGGCACAAAGCCGCAGCCAAACAGTTCGGAAACCACCACCTGCGCCTGCGATCCTTCGGCGACGACCCGACATTTAAAGCCGGCGAAGCCTCGACCCTGGGCGGTGACTCCAGCTAGGGGCGGCGGGGCTTCGCCTGGACGCGGCGCTTCCCCGTCTCGCTCTTTGTAATTCGGATTGGTGAACTCAAATAGGCACCAGACAGAGCCATCAACCGTGTAGACAAAGTCAGCAATCGTGCGTGAACCGAAATACTTTTTGGTCAAGGCATCAAGATTGGCAAGCAATGCCTTTTGATCCAGTTCGATGCGAAGACGATGCAGCTTCAATGTATTCTTTTGTTCGGCCAGCTCAATGTGGCTGATGCGCCAGGGGCTCGGTAGCTGGCTGGGATGGCGTTTACTGGCCTTGCCTTGGACCTTTGACGGCGGACGCACCGTCAAAGGCTCCGGCAACCGCCACAGCGTCCATGTCTGGTGGTTCTCCGGCGTAAAGCCAAGCCCCCCCAGCACTGCATGAAGTTCTTTATCCTTATCGCGACTCAATGGACCCGTTCCTAAAAAGGCACAAAACACGACCTGATTTGGCCTGATTATGTTCAGCCCTACCCGTTACAGACAGCGCCATCGCTGCCCTCAGAGGGCCTAGAATGGTTGTCGGTAGGACCGAGCGAAAGCTTAACTTTCGTAGGTTGGACCGGGATCAGCTATAATCGCCGCAGGGAGGTAGCGCATGGCTGCATTGCAAAAATTAGCGCATCGTCAGGCGTTTCTCAGCCGCCCAGACATGAGTACCAAAGCCGCTGGCCTGGCCGCAATCTTCGCTAAGGCCGCAGCACCATTTCAGGCCCCCGGGATGATCGGTGAGGGCATCTTGGAGGGGGTGGAGTGCGACCTCATCTACGCCCTACTCCGCCACTCCTTGTGGACCGCAACACCACTGTTTGCAAGCGTCTTAATCGACCATTTAGCGACCAGCTATCAATTGCCTAGACCGGTTGCGGAAAGCCTGGCGCGCACCCTGTTACCATGCGTACGCCAGTATATTCCCGAGCAAAGCCTGCCTGGCGAGGCAAGTGACCAAGCTTTCCTGCGCTATATTTGTATCGCCACGGCAACCACCTGCGACGAGTCGACCCTGCGCCTGGACCTTGGCCTTGGCTGTCACCTGATTGCCAGGATCAAGCAGGCGCTGCAGCAGATATTTGCTGAGGACGAGGTGGACGACGGTCAGGACCCCCGCTTTCTCCCCGAACTCGACGCACTCATCGCTGCCGTCGTCTATCAATTGAGTCAACAACTGCGCTGCGCGCCGGCGCTGTTGCAGCAAGAGCGCCTGCGCTACATCCTAGCGACCGTCTCTGAGCCCTGGATGACCTTCATTCGCACACATGGCATTCACTGGTTGTTCGACCTGCTCCTAAGGGTCGCCAGCCATAAGACGATGAGCACCCGGCAGATAGCCACACAGCTGCGTATGGCATTTCCAGATGAAAAGGGCGTCTTGCTCGACACAAGTGTGACCGCCCTGTGCCATGAGCTCGCACGCCATCACCTGATCAACCTGGAACGTGGCCTAAACACCTGGCGCGCCCTGCCACTTGCTGAAGAGCTCACGGCCGAAGCGTTTGCCACTCAAGAAACAGCCAGCTTTGCCATCGACCTTGCAGAGCTGAGCGGCTTGAATGCTTCATTCCAAGCCAGCGTGATCAGATCGCTAGCCCTGTCAACGGCTGAAGTAGAAGACCTGATCTTAAACCTTAGACCACTGACGCCATTGGGTTTAAGGGCGGCTCTTGGTCAATTGGCCGAGTTAGGGCCACAGGCGTCTCTGCAACGAACCATAAAAACACTGCTAGCGAAGGAACCCTCGGTTTGGCTACGCCGGGTGGTTAGCGACATGGCCTCGCTTTTGGGCATTGCGCACGACGCAGTGCCGGTGGCAAGATCGGACTCATGGCCAAACGACTCGATCCATTTAAAGCCAGTATCCAGCGACTTGGATTAAACCAAGCCAGCTTGAGCTATCACGCCGATTTATTGCACACCGCACTGCGGCAGAACCAGCGGCCGACCTTTCCGATCCTCGACACGTGTCGACTAGACAATGGTGGCGTACTTCCCGAGCCCACCTTTACAGAAGCTGCCGGCAAGCCGTGGGCGAGTGGCTACGTGGCGTTTGTTCCAGCCGCCGGGGCCGCTAGTCGCTATTCGCAACCCTTGTATGCTTTGAGCGAGGCCTTGGAACAAGGCGACCAACAAGCGGCTATCGATGGCCTTAAGGCGCTCGCCAACGAGGGTGCATCGGCCTGGCCGCTCCCCTCCCAGCTCGCTGAGCTAGTGGCACAGCCGAGCAAACTGGCGCATCTAAACAGCAGCGAGCTCAAAGAACTAAGCGAGCATCTGCAATTGCCAAAGGCGCTTATGCCCTGCGCCCGCGAGGGCGTCAGTTTTTTGGCGATGAAACACCTAGAACACACTCATTTTTCAGGGTTAAGTGGCCAAGTATTCGTCACTCCTCCCGGCATGCAACAGGCCTTTGCCACGCACCTGAGTGCCGAGCTTGCCGCCAACCACACCCAGGCTACAGCCCTGCCAACGTCCTATCTTGAGCAAGGAGCTGCGCTTTCGACCATTCGATTCGAGCGCAGCGGCCAGCCCTTTATTGAGCAGAACGGCGAGGTCTCGCCGGTACCAGCTGGGCATGGCTCCCTGGCGCAATTGTTTCCCGAGGTCTCAGCGCTATTTCCAGCTAGTGATGCGCTGTTTATTCGCAACATCGACAACATCATGGGGACGTCGCCCGAGGTTTTAGCGGCGACCCAGCGCTTTCTCAGCTTGCACCGAAGGATCCTGACGGCGGTGCAACACATTCGCACCGCCTTGGGCCAGGCTGATGTGCCGCGAGCCGGAGCCATCGCCGCGGGCCTCGCTGGGGCCCTCGACTTGACCAAGCCAGGGGTCGCCACAGACTCGGCTGAGGCCCTTCTTCCTGCCGGCCCCGAGTACCACCTGTGGCTACTACAAGTTCGTCTGTTTCATGCGCGACTGGATGAACCACTGACCCTTGACCGACTAGAAAAGCTCTACGCGCGTCCGGTCAATGTGCTGGGCCAGGTTCCAAACACGCAAAGAGACGTCGGTGGGACCCCGTGTTTTATCACCATGCCAGACACTGATTCCGACACCCGGCGTGGCGGACCTAAACGCGGCAAAGTCTGCCTAGAGGTGCCGCACGCCACCCCAGACGACAAACTTGCCAAACTAGCCAATCATGAACTGGCGACCCATTTCAATCCAGGCTTTTGTGCCGTTGAGATCACCAGCGACCCGCAATACTACAGCAAGCGGAATCACCATTTCTGGCTGATGGCGGAGAAGACCTATCGCGGTCAAGCGGTGGTCTACTACGAGACGGTCCTCTATGAACTCATCGGTCACAGTGACTTCGCCAATACCGTCTTTGTCGAAGTCCCCCGCCAGGTCTTCCATCCACACAAAACACTACGCGATGCCCTCGACCGCACCTTGGCCAGCTGGCTCGGTGCTTGAGTCCACATGCGCTTTTTTTGACGCCCCGTCAGGGCAGCTTTAACCGGCCGTCAAAGGCCTGTGCTGCAAAGATTTCCCGTTGTTTCGCAGGGCCGAGACACGTTAGAATTTAGACATACCCAGCCTTAGACCCCAACCACTTTCCCGCAACAACATGCACCCCACATCGTTGCCTTGGAGGAGCTCATGCCCCCGCAGGTCAGCAGAGAAGCGTTCGCTTCCGCCTTGCTCGAACTCGGTCACAATCCCGACACATACCGCGGCCAACGATTGTCGTTGAGCAGTATGTGCGAACTCTACGATATCGACGACGATATCATTTTGGATGCGATCGATCTCAAGCAGATCGCCGCGCACTACGACTACTTAAACGACACGATCTGGGTCGATGCTCTAGACGCGGCTCACTTCTTCTTTTGCATCAAGAACGAAGCGCACCTATACGCCAAGTGAACCTCGTTTACGGCGCGCGCACATAGTAAAAGATCTCCTGGTTGCCAGCACGCCCGCTTAATCGCGAGTCGATGCTGACGCCCTCCGGGAATCCGATGGCGGCGAAAGCCGCCTTTACTTGTTCGGCCGCCGCCAGTCGCAACGCCGGATCGACCACCACACCACCCTTGGGAATATGCTCGTGGGCGAGTTCGAACTGGGGCTTCACTAGAACGACAAAAATAACCCCTGGCGCCGCAGCGGCCCGATGTAGTGCCGGGACCAGACGCGCAAGCGAGCTAAAGCTGATGTCGGCCACGACCATCCCAACTGGTGGATGGGCGCTGGGATCGAAATTGCGGATATCGGTATGCTCAAGCAGCGTCACACGAGGGTCCTGACGCAGCTTCCAGTCGAGCTGATTGCTACCTATTTCCACCGCAATGACCTGTGCTGCGCCGAGGTCCAGGCAGCAGTCGGTGAAGCCACCGGTCGAGGCACCAGCATCCAGCACCACCTTGCCACGCACCTCTTCGCCCAGGCCAAAATCGCTCAGTGCTGCCGCCAATTTGTCCCCACCGCGGCTGACAAAACGTGACTGATCCTTGACCCGCACCGGCACCCCAGCCGCAACTAGGCTGCCTGGCTTGTCTTGTCTTTGGTCACCCACCACGACTTTGCCAGCCATAATCAAGGCCTGCGCCGCCTCCTGGGAATCTGCCAGGCCTAAATCCAGGAGTCGCAAATCCAGGCGAGTTTTGCCGCCGCGTCCTTTTGCCACACTTAATCCTCCTGCAATTAATATTTTTTTATCAAATAAAATCAAACATTTAAACAAGTCTTTAGGAATTTCGCTAAACCCCTCCCCGCAGCTGCCGACAGGCTCTTTGGGCCACCGCTGGAACGAGGAGTTTCGCCATGAGTACGCAAGAAGTCATCCGCATGCTTTCGATCGACGACAAAAGCATCACCACCGATCTCGATCGAGCGGGATACCGCAAGATGGGGGTGGTCGTAAAGCCGGCCTCCAACTACGAAGAAGCACGTCGTATCCTGGCGAGCGAAACCATCGACCTGGTGGTGATCAACCTCGACTTTGGCGGCGCTGACGGCATTCAGATCACGCGCCACCTCAAAGCCCAGCCAGAATCAGCCACGCTGCCGGTCGTCCTGACCAGCGTGCGGACTACGGCCAAAGTCCGCTCTAGTGCATTAGATGCAGGAGCTGACTTGTTCGTCGAGCAACCCCTGCCGCGACAATACTTTATCGAGAAATTAAAGCAGCTGCTCGAGCAGAAGACCCGCACGACCGAGCGCGTCGATGCTGCGGGCGACGCTCGCTTCTCACTTGCCGGAGTCGATCAAAGCTGCCCTATCGGCGACCTATCGATGTCGGGAATCCTCCTTTCGACCGATCTAGAAATCGAAGACGGAGCGATCTTGACCCTGGAATTCGACCTTCCCGGAAACAAAAAGCCGATCAAGGTCACTGGCGAGGTGGTCCGCACCATCAAGTTCAACAAAAAAACTCCCGATCGACCGACCGGTATCGGGGTGCGCTTTGCTGACTTCTCTGGTGACTCAGAGCGCCGTTTGGAGCGCTATATTGCCAAAACAACGCATACCGACGGCAAAATGCATTACTACCTGTAAACCGCGGGATTCTGGCTTTGTTGCATAAACCCTGCCCTCCAGCATTCCCGGCCTCCCAGTTGCGCGGAATAAAACCGCTGCCCAAAAACTGGGAGGGCGGGACGGCTGGAGGGCAGGGTTTATGCAGCTAAGCCCCGCTCTCTATATAACATATTGATATGGATTGGATTTATTCGCCTGACTCAAGGTTTTCAGCGACCTTCCGAAACGGGGAAGTACGTCGAAAACCGAGGTGTGCGATGTCTCCTGCAAAAATCATCCTCCTGGCCTTTTGTTTAACTGGCTGCATCAAAAGCTCTGGCTTTATGAAGTCCAAAGGTGGCGCCATCGGCGCCAACGCGGACGGGATTCGCGCTCAAGTGCAGGCTGACAAGGGCGGTGTCCTCACCGCCGTCATCTCCGCTAACACGTCTTTAGCCCAGACGGTCAACGCCAGCACTTCGGATAGTTCCATTTCCCGCGCCTCAGTGACCTTCCCGCCAGGCTCCCTGGCCATCAGCACGTCGGTCACCATCGAGCAGGGTGCAGCACTTGCCGCCCCCGCCTTCGCCAGCGAGCTAGGTCTCGACTCCGCCAATAGCGTCAGTTCGGCCGGTACCGCCATCGTCATTTCGGCTGCCCAAAACGTCAACGCGGTCACCCCATTCACCATTGCCGTTCCGCTCGGCGACGGGGCTGGTCTTGCCGACACCGACCCAAACCTGCTCGTCGTGATCTACCGTTGCTGGCATGCCGACACAAACACCGTGGTCATGGGGGTGATTCCGCACTCCGAGCTCACCATCAAGGCCAACACCCTGGAGTTCAGCACCAAGTTTTTTGGTCAATACCAGGCCGCTTACACCACGCAACCGGTCACCACCAGGGTAAAGGCAACCTCTACCGTACAGCCCCTGACCAAGGTGGCTGAGAAGGCCCTGACGCCGATCACCTGGCAAAGCATCAGCGCTGGTTTCGATCCCGCAAGCCGGATGATCAAAGCTAGTGCCGTAGTCAGCGGCTTCTCAACCGTCAGCGCCTGCGGGCTGGTCCTCAGCCAAAATAAACTGCCGCCATTTGGCTTTAACGCCAGTTTAGGTGCTGCTACCAGTGGCTCGGTTGCGATTGGATCGCTGGCCGCCGGCACCTATTACGCGCAGATATCCTGTAACGAAGCCAGCGGTCGCAGCAGTGCGTCGTCCTGGTCCGATGCCATCACCATCACCATCACCGCTCCGGTAGTTCCTGTCGCGACACCTGCTCCGATTGCAACGCCGAGTACACCAAGGCCTGTCGCCGCGGCGCCTCAGCTCCAGTCCGTGAATCCAGCTGATGGCGCGAGCGCGGTTGCGCTAGACATCCCAGTGAGTGCCCTGTTCGACTCACCTCTTGTTGCCCAAAGCAGCTCCGCTTTGGCCAGCTTGTTTAAGCTCAGCGTCAATAACGTCGATGATCTCACCCTGCCTGTACCTGCAGGAAGTATCGCCTTTTCTGGGACTATGACTCAGCCAAACGCCAATACCCTGGCGTTTATGCCGGCTACAAATTATCCGCTGCTGAGCCGTATGACTGCCCAACTGAGTTCTGGTGTGGTGGGCACCAATGGGATGAGTTCCACCACTTCCAAACAATGGTCATTTATGACTCGGGATGGAGCTTGGACGACGACGCCGGACGCACGGACAGCTTTGACTCCCGCAACAGCACCTACCGCGGTGGTCACTGCCGTTGGAACCAATGGCGATATTCTGGCGCTACGCATTGAGTCCACAGCACTTTATGCACATTATCTGCCAGCAGGTGGAACTACGTGGCAAATTACAACGCTCGATTCAGGCAACTCCTACTCCGGGGGCCAGGTCGCAGTCGATGATGAAGGCAACGCTTATGCTCTGTGGTTACAGTCAAATTACACGGCGATACTGAGGGTATTTAACAAGAGAAGCGCTTCGTGGAGTGCGGCGTTTACCATCGAGACGAATTCTGGCATGGCACCCTCGCCACAGATAGCAGTGTTCGGCGGCAATCAATTACGGCTGGTTTCGTATTCGAATTCTAGCGGCACGTCCGGTGCGCTTAAGACTAAAACATACAGCGACGCTGGTGGTATGCAGGCGACCACAACGATTAGCGGTGGTTCGTCTATTTCATCTCCAAGCTCGCTGAGCATGTCGGTGAACAACTTTGGCGACTACATCATCGCGTGGATTGACTCTTCGAGCATCACCGCTTCGTATCAGCTGGCGCATGGCACAGACAATTCTGGCACCACGCCGGTGACGATCGCCACTTCACCCGACCAATTCTCGAGTCTCCAATCAGGCATCGACGATGCAGGTCATGCAATGTTGATGTACAACGCAAAAAGCTCTCCGAGCCTTTATAACAAGCTGATCGCAAACGTTCGGCAAAATGCAACCTGGACGCCCCAAACCCTGACCAGCCTTGCATTCTCAGGAACAACGATCTCAAGCCCCGTGCTTTCTGTCAGCAGCGGAGGCAACGCTCGCGTCGCCTGGTTCGACAATGTTCATGGCGTCCAAACCTCCGCCGCTACCAGCGGCACATGGCAAGCAACTCCAGATGTCATCAACGCCTCTACCACCGCTTTTGACACCAGCACCCCGTCCCATTTGCTTCTAGCCACAAACGGCAAAGGCGACGCAGCACTCGCTTGGGGCGCCCCATCCAGCGCAGCTTACTTTGGCTGCAACCTCAGCATCGGCCATTCCACGCCTGTGTACAACTCAGTCCTCAGTGGAACGACGCTGTCCAACTTGTCGCTCACCCTCGACCAATCCGGCAACGCCACGATGCTTGGCCTCTTCAACACCAACACTCCATACTCGGTCTACACCACACGCATCCCCCGCGGCCTAACCAACTGGTCGCCGATGAGCGCGATCAACAGCACCTCCGACACGGCATTCAAACTTTCACCCCCTTCTTCCCCTACCACCGTCATCAACGCTCCCGCCACCTCCGTAGACCGCGCCGGTCGCGTCTACTACGTCAGCACGTCCTCGCCGAATTCCGTACCCACCATCAATGTCAATATCTTCAAATAGTCCGAGGCCCTGACCAAGCCTCGGGCCCATTCTTCACAACCCACTATAATAACTATCTATTCAAATCCAAACCTAAGCTTTTGCCGGCTCCA
>Ga0315288_10005468_pt1 | contig 16170 bp, 12 predicted proteins | sample YL17G11_20_MG_FD_203454 | JGI IMG/M metagenome (GOLD analysis project Ga0315288, IMG submission 203454) | Sediment microbial communities from Yellowstone Lake, YNP, Wyoming, USA - YL17G11_20 | ecosystem: Environmental > Aquatic > Freshwater > Lake > Sediment | place: USA: Wyoming | collected...
CATGGTGGCGAACTGCCGGCAGAACACGGCCAGGTCGCGCCCGCTCACTCGCCCGAAGGCGAACCCCCCGCCCGCGCGGCGGGCCTGCGCCTGGGGCCGCCCGGCGGCGCGCGCCGGGTTGACCTTTTGAACCCAGTAGCCCTTCTCCCGGAGGCGCCGAACCAGGATCTGCTCGTTCTCTGCCTCCGACGTGCCAGTGATGACCTTCCCCAGGGCATCCTTGGCCACGTACTGATATGTCGCCATGGCGCCGCCTCCTCAAGCCGCTCGGACCGGCTAACCTTACCGCTCTGCCTCTTCGCCTCTCGTGAACAGCATCTTCTTCAGCTCTTCCTGGTTCATCGCGCGGCCCATCGCTTCCTCGTACGTGATCAGGCCCCGCTGGTAAAGGTCGCGCAGGCACTGATCCATCGTCTGCATCCCAAGATGGGCGCTGGTCTGGATGATCGAGGTGATCTGGTGGGCCTTCGCCTCCCGGATCAGGTTCCGGATGGCGGGCGATGCAATCATGATCTCCATTGCCGCGATCCGCCCCGGCGTGCCCGCCCTGGGCAGGAGCTGCTGGGAAAGCACCGCCTCCAGGTTGTTGGAGAGCTGAATGCGGATCTGCTCCTGCTGTCCCGGTGGGAAAACATCCACGATGCGGTCAACGGTCTGCGCGGCGTTGTTCGTGTGCACGGTCGAGAAGACCAAGTGGCCGGTCTCGGCCGCGGTGATCGCCAGGGACATCGTCTCCAGGTCCCGCATTTCTCCCACCAGGATCACGTCGGGATCCTGTCGCAGGGCGTGACGCAACGCCTGGGCGAAGTTCCGAGTGTCTGCGCCGAGCTCGCGCTGGTTGATGAGGCTGCGTTTGTGGGTGTGCAGGTATTCGATGGGGTCCTCGATCGTGATGATATGGACAGACCGCTCGTTATTGATCTGTCCGATCATCGCGGCGAGCGTGGTGGACTTGCCTGAGCCGGTAGGCCCGGTAACCAGCACCAGGCCGCGCGGCCTGCGCGACAGGTCCTCCAGCACCAGCGGCAGGCCCAGCTCCCGGACGGTCGGAATCTTGGACGGGATGACCCGGAAAGCGCCCGCCACCGCGCTCCGGTCCCGATAGACGTTGACGCGGAATCGCGAGACATTTCGAAGCTGGTAGGAGCAGTCAAGCTCGTAATCGGTCTCGAAGACGCGGATCTGCTCATCGGTGAGGATGGCGTAGATCATCCGCTGGACCTCGAAGTCGCTCAGCACATCGAAGTTCGTGGCGTAGAGCTGGCCGTCAATGCGCATCACCGGCGGCACGCCCGAAGCCAGGTGCAGGTCGGAACCGCGCTTCTCTACTACGAGGCGCAGCAGCTCGTCAATGTGGACTTCCTCTATCGGGCGCGCCTTGGTCACCTGCGCGGTGGGGAGCTTCTGGGCTGTCGCCGTTGCCGGGGCCTGGTTCTTGAGACCTTCTGTCACTTCCGCCATGCTGGAATCTCCCTTCGCTGGCAGCCGATGTCTCGGCTCACTGCCGGCGAAATCTCTCGCCGTGGTTTCACAAGGAACCGACGGTGAACACGACGCGCATCACCTCTTCCACCGTGGTCGTCCCTTCCAGCACCTTCTGGAAGCCATCCATCTTCAGCGTCTTCATGCCGTTGGCCAGCGCCGCGTTGCGGACCTCGGAGAGCGGCGCCCGCTTCACCGTCAGATCCGCGATCTCCTCATTGATGAGCATCATCTCGAAGATGCCCATGCGGCCCCGATAGCCGGTATGCCGACACTGCTCACAACCCCGCCCACGGTAGAAAACCACGTTTTCCATGTCCTCTACAGTGAAGCCAACCCGGTGCAACGCCTCCGCGGGCGGCCGGTACGGCTCCTTGCAGTTCTGGCAGATCCGCCGGCCAAGCCGCTGGGCGAGGATGCCGATCACCGAGGAGGCTATCAGGAAGGGCTCCACACCCATGTCCATGAGGCGGGTGATGGTGGAGGGCGCGTCGTTCGTGTGGACCGTGGACAGCACCAGGTGGCCCGTCAGTGACGCCTGAACCGCGGTTTCGGCCGTTTCCAGGTCGCGGATCTCGCCCACCATGATGATATCCGGGTCCTGGCGTAGGAAGGACCGCATCGCGTTCGCAAAGGTCAGGCCCGCCCTGCGGTTCACATGCACCTGGTTCAGACCGGGGAGCTGGTACTCCACCGGGTCCTCGATCGTGAGGATGTTCTTCTCGACCGAGTTGATCTTGTTGAGGATGGAATACTGGGTCGTCGTCTTGCCGGAGCCCGTCGGCCCGGTGGAGAGGATCATGCCGTTCGGCTGGACCATGATCGACTCGAGCTGAGCCTGCGTCTCCGCGAACATGCCCAGCTTGTTCAGACCGATCAGCACGCTGCTCTGATCGAGAATACGCATCACGACCTTCTCGCCGAAGACCGTCGGCACGCTGGAGACGCGGAGGTCGTAGTCCTTGCTCTCATGCCGAATGTGGATGCGTCCGTCCTGCGGTAGCCGCCGCTCGGCGATGTTCATGTCCGCCATGATCTTGATACGGGAGACCAGTGGCGCGTGGACGTACTTCGGCACTCGCATCACTTCGTGGAGAACCCCGTCAATGCGGTAGCGGATGCGCACCCCTCTTCGGTCGGGCTCGACGTGGATGTCGCTGGCGCGGTCCTTGATCGCCTGCTGGATGACCACGTTGACCACGCGGATGATCGGCGCCTCGTCCTCCAGCGCCGCCGACCTGTCCACGTCCTCGTCCACCCCGGCGGAGGACAGATCCATGTCGTCGCTCAGTGCGGTGAGTCCGCCGTCGAGGGCGCTCAGCGCGTCTTGGAGTTCCTCTTGCCCGCCCGGGCCGCCGTCGCCGCCGCCGGTAAGCGTCCCGATGTCATCCGGCGTTGCCAGCATCGGGTCTATCTCGTAGCCGGTAATCAGCCGGATGTCGTCCAGGGCGAAGACGTTGCTGGGGTCCGACATCGCCACCGTGAGCCGGTTGCCAGTGCGCTTGATCGGGACCGCGTTGTACCGCTGCACCACGCTCTGGGGAATAGCCTTGGCGATGTCCTGGTCAATGCTGACCTCGTTCAGCTCCAGGAACGGGATGCCAAGCTGCTCTGCGTAGGCCCGGAGGACGTCTCGTTCTGTCACGTAGCCTAGGTCAGTGAGGATCCTCCCGATCTGCTCGGTAGTGTTCTTCTGGACGCGAAGGGCCTCATCGAGCTGCTCCTGGGTGATGAGTCCTTTATCCAGGAGAATCTGCCCGATGAGCTTCTTTGGTCCGTGCGGCGTTGCCATGCGCTTTTCCTCTCGCAGTTACTGCTTGTTGCGAGTCGGAAATGACGGATAGATGAGTACGCGGGGGCACTCCGCCGGACCTGTCAGGCTCATATGATAGCACAATCGAGCCTCGCCCGCAATCGCCATCTCGATGCTCTCCCGCCCAAACCTGCGATCTTGCGTCACGCGTCTCCTCGCGCACCTTGTTCTGTCCCCAGCGGCGCAAAAAGAAGCTCGCGGAACGCGTCTTCACGCATCCGCGGGCCGGTACGGTCCTCAACACGCCCAGCCGGTTTCCCGTCTCCCCGACCGTCTTCTGCCCGCGGCGCGCCGTTCCTGCCCCGCCCATGGGGGCCGGGCAAACTCATTATACCCGAATATCCCGCCAAACGGTAAGCAGAAACTACCCCAAGGCACCCTGTCATTGTCCCACAGGGCTGGCCCAGCGCCGGCGCAGCGGGCGCTCGATCAACCGGATCAGGCGTGTGTGCGGCGATTCCCGCGGACTCAACGGCGCCAGCAGCACGGTCCTGATACCCACCAGGTTCGCCCCCAGCATATCGGTGAAGACCTGGTCCCCGATCGCGCAGGTGCTGGCTGGTTCCGTGCCCATGAGCGCCATCGCTCGCCGGAAGCCCCAGGGTAACGGCTTCAGCGCCCAGGTGACGACCAGCAGATCGAGTTCGGCTCCGATCTTCTTGACGCGGCTTCCACGGATCGCGTTGCTGACCAGAGATCCCTGCATCCCGAGGCCGCGCGCCGCATGAAGCCACTGACGAACCTTGGGCCGGACCTCGTTGCGGTTCCAGTCAACCAGCGTGTTATCGAGATCCAGGATCAGGCCCCGCACGCCGTCAGACCGAAGTGACTCGAGGTCAATCTCCCAGATGGCGTCGGCCAGCATGGAAGGCGCAAGCAGAGCGCGCACGCAAGCAATCCTTCTCCGCGCGGAATCAGGCATTGTATACCACGGATTGGGCCGCCGTCCCGCCCTTTCCGGCCGGCCCGGAAAGCGGTCACCTGGTCAGCCAGCGTCCGTCGCCGAGCTGGCGGCCAAGCACGATCAAGCGCATCGCCCGCTCCGCCCCCGCCTGGAGCAACTCGCCTGCTCGCTCCATCGCCTCCTGCTCGGCAATGGGGCCGGGGGCAATTGGCAAGACCGCCGCCACTCCTCGCTCCGCAAGCTTGTGATCCTCTTCGGTTAGCCAGCCCGTGAGCGCGATCACCGGCACCCCGTGCTTCTCGGCGAGCAGGGCCACACCGCTGATCGCCTTGCCGAACTCGATCTGACGGTCTATCTTCCCCTCACCGGTCAAAACCAGATCGGCCGCTTCGAGGTATTCTTCAAAGCGAAGCAGTTCCAGCACCAGGCTCGGCCCGGAGCGGATCTTCGCGCCGGCCAGGGCGACCAGACCGGCGCCCAGGCCTCCTGCTGCGCCCGCGCCCGGCAGATCGCGGACTTCAAGTTGCAGTTGCTCGGAAATGATGCCGCCGTAGTGCCACAGCGCCTTGTCGAGCGTCGCCACCATCTCCTCGCTGGCGCCTTTCTGCGGCCCATAGACCGCCGAAGCGCCATTTGGCCCACAGAGCGGGTTGATCACATCGGAGGCGGCGTAGATAGTGGTGCGCGGGATCCTCGGGTCGAGGCCCGAGATGTCTATGCGCTCAAGGTCCTTCAGCGCTGCGCCGCCGCGCCCCACTTCCCTTCCCTCCGGGCCCAGCAACCGCACGCCGAGAGCCTGGGCCATCCCGGCCCCGCCGTCATTGGTCGCGCTGCCGCCCAGCCCGACAATCAACTGCGTGCATCCCGCATCGAGCGCGGCCAGCATCAGCTGGCCCACGCCGTAGGTCGTCGCCTGCAATGGGTTCCGTTTGTCCGGCGGCACCAGGAACAGCCCGGCCGCCTGCGCCATCTCCACCACGCCGGTCACGTCATCGCCCAGCAGCCCGAACTGGGCTTCCACCGGCTCGCCCATCGGCCCGGTGACCTTGGCCTTGGCGATCTTGCCCTCGGTCGCGCGCACCAGCGCCTCGACCGTTCCCTCACCTCCGTCGGCCAACGGGATCGAGACGATCTCGGCGTCCGGCAGCACGTCTCTCACCCCCTGGACGATCGCATCGGCCGCTTCCAGCGCGGTGAGACTTCCCTTGAAGCTGTCCGGCGCAACGATGACGTTCATGGGTCAGCCAATGCCCGACAAGTGGTTACCTGCGCATCGCTGCTACGATCAACAATACCACGGTCAGCAGAATGCTCAATACGATACTCGTCACGATCGGGAAGACGAACGTGAACCCAGGCCTGGAGATAACGATGTCGCCCGGCAGTAGGCGTCCGCCCTTGCCCAGGTGGCCGACCACCAGGCCAAGGCCGACCATGAGCAGCCCCATGGCGATCACCGCCACACCAAGCCAGACAAGGGGTCTTTCCATACTCGGCAATACTGCGCTAACTAAGACGCGCACCGCCGCCCCTTCTCGATCGCCCGGCGGGCCCGCCGCTCCGCCCGCTCGAGCAAGCTGAACACGCACCCGCAGTAGTTCTGCCGGTAGAGGTCGAGTTCCCTGGCGCGTTGCGCGCTCGTGTGATAGTGCTCGCGCAGATCCGCCCAGAGGAACCGAACGCCGGCGGCTTTGGCCGCGCTCTCACCGACCTCCCGTATCGCCTCCAGGTCCTGGTAGGGGCTGATAGTCAATGTCGTAGAGAACGCTTCGCAGCCCAGTGCGCGTACCTCCCGCGCCGCCTCCTCCAGTCTCAACCGATAGCAGGCGCGGCACCGCCGGCCCCGGTTGCGCGCCAGCTGCAGCAGAAACCCAGCCATATCCAGGACCGGCCCGCTTTCTCCCAGCGATAGCCCGGCCGCCCGAGCTGCCTCCACCATTGTCGCCTGCCGCCGCGCCAGCTCCTCGGGCGGATGGATGTTGGGGTTGAAGAACCAGGCGGTTACCTCATGGCCGACTGAGCGGAAGTGCTCCGCGACCTCCAGCGAGCACGGTCCGCAGCAGCAGTGCAGCAGCAGCCTCAACCCTCGGGCCCCGACCCCAGCAGGCCCGAGGTCAGCGCCTGGGCCTCATCCAGCGACTTGCCAAATGCATCGCGCAGCAGATCCGAGCGCTTCTGACGGTCCGCATCGCGGGTCTGTAGGTACATCAGCGCCTCGAAGTTGGACTGATTAAGCAAGTTGTAGGCCAGCACCCGGTAGCGGTGGGCCGGGTCAAGCGCGGCGGAAACCTGCATCCGCTCGGCGAGGGTCGCCAATGCGTCCGACCGGTCGTGCAGCGCGTCCATCCTGATCGCCGCTTGCTCATCCCCAAACTGCCCGGTCGCCTGCTGGTCAGCCAGCCGCTCTGACTCTTCCGCGAGGGTGTCAGCCTCCTCGTCAAGCGAGGCCGCCATATCGAGGTACTCGTCATCGCCATACGGAGGCCGCCCGGCTTGCTGATGATAGGAGAGCAGCCAGGCGATGCCCTGCGACCGGTAGCCCTCCGCCAGATACAGCCAGCCCAGCTCCCCACCGATCTCATCAGGCGGGACATCGGAGAGACGCACCGCGACATCGGAGTTCGCCAGCAATCCCGCCAGAGTTGGGGGTGAATCGGCGAGCGGAGGCAGAACGGTGAGCAGCACCTGGTAGTACTCCTCCGCCCGCTCGTATTCGCCCTGAGCCTTGCAGGCGAGCGCCAGCCCCTCGACCACCCGCGGGTCACGGCCGAGCTCCTCCGCAGCTTGCAGGAAGGCCGCCTCTGCCTCGGCCGGCTTGCCCGCCCTGAGCGCGGCGTTGCCCAGTTGCAGCGAGATCTCGGCATCGCTCGGCACCGCTGCCGCCAGGCTCCGCATCCGCACCACTGCTCCCGAGTAGTCGCCGAGCGCCTGCCGCGCCGCCGCATCCGACCGCAGGTAGTCCGGGTTGCCGGGCTCTCCCAGCAACGCCGCCTCGAAATCGAGCACAGCGTCCCCGTACATGCCCGCGGCCATCGCCGCCTGCCCGTCAGCGTAGCGCTCGGCCGCCGCCTTGCGCTTGCCAGCAGCATCGGCCCCGATCTCTCCCCAGGTCATGGGCGTGAGCGCGACCACAAGCTCATCGGCGAGTTCGGCCGCTGATGCCCGGAGATCCGCGGAACGAGGGGCCGACGTCTCCAGCGTGGTCTCCTGCTTGGAGATGGTGGCGGAGAGAGTGACTCGAAGCACGACCTCGGCCTCGCGCTCGATCACTTCGCCGAACAACGCGGCATCGGCCCCGGTCGCGATCCCCAGCGGACCGCGCAGACCGGTGAGGTCATCCTGCTGCAGCGCCTCGGGTGGAATCCACTCCTCGGATACGATGAGCTGGAGCACGGGGGAACTGGGCGCGACCTGGGTGACGCTATACCCGGCCTGCGCAAGGCGATCCGACATCGCCGCCGTCGTTGCCTCCGCGAGAGGTTGGGTCAGCCAGTGGCTCTCCAGGGGGAAGACCAACACCGATCCCCTGGCCGCAGCTTCCCCACGGAACAGCAGACCGACCACGATGAGGAGAAGGAGCGCGCTAGCGTGCTTCCAGCGCCCTGATCGCTGATTCACAGGTCCGCACTCCATGCCTTGCCTCTTCCACGTTGTGCCCGCGCGCTAGATCTTCCTGGTACTGGCCAAGCGCCGCGCGGTACTCCTGCCTCGCCGACTGGTACTCCCCTGTTTCGGTGTAAACCCAAGCAAGCTCCTCCCTCGGCGCCGCCTGCTGAGGATACTGGGAGAGGTAGGCGCGGTAGGCCTCGACCGAGCGCTGGTAATCGCCCTGGAAGTAGTAGTTGCGCCCCTGGGCGGGAGCGCGCCGCGGCGCCGCTCCGTAGCCCGCCGGGTACACCCAGCCGGGCGTACCGACTGTCGGCGGGCCCGCGTAGCGGTATGGCACTGCTCCCTCGACGGGGCCGCCGTAGCCCGCCTGGCTTTGGTGCCCCGATGCCAGCCCCCCATAGGCCTCTCCCCCGCCGGATGGCAGTTGATAGGTCCCCGGCCCGAGGTACTGCCGATAGCCCTGCTGCTGGGCCGGCTGAGGTTGTCGCGCTTGCGCCACCCCGCGCGGTCGGCCATAGTTGAATGCTCGAGGCCGCCCGAAGGCTGACAGCCGCGGCGGAGCGATCTCGAAAGACGGCGGCGCGCCCGCCTGCGCTACCCGGCCCGCCTGGGCGGGCCGGCGGAGCGCCGACTGCCCGGCCGGCCTTGGCTGCTGTGTGGTGAAGATGATAGCTCCTACCAGCACCAGCGCCAGCACCACGAATCCGCCTGTGAACACCATGCGAGCCGTGCGCGGGGTGATTGCGATCTGCTCCGGCGCGGCCGCGACACCCATGAGTTCGTTGAGCCGCCGTCGCTCGACCGTGCTGCCAGGGCTCAGGGTGAGTACCTGCTCGTACTCACGGATCGCGCCGTCGCGATCGCCGACGCGCTCGTAGAGCGTCCCTAGCAGCGAGTGAGCGGAGGAGGAAGCCGGGTTGAGCGCAATCGCCTGCTGGCATGCCTGAATGGCGCTTTGGAGCCGCCCCTCCTCGGCCAGCCGGAACCCGTCTTCGAGCAGCCGCCGGGAGCGCTCCTCCGGGGTCAGGACGCGGGGCGCGAATGCGCCCTCCCCCTCCGCGATCAGCCGCTCGCCGCAACTGCGGCAGAACCGAGCTTGGTCGGGGTTATCATTCCCGCACTTCGGGCACTGCACCGTGTTGGCTCCTGAACGGCAGGGGCTAGGGACTGGGGACTAGAGGCTGCCTTCGCTAGCCCCCAGTCCCTAGCCCCCAATCCCTACGGTATGACTTTGTTCAGTGGATACTCGACAATCCCTTCGGCCCCAGCCCGGCGGAGTTCGGGGATGAGGTCGCGCGCTTCCCGCTCGTCGAGAACGGTTTCCACCGCCACCCACTCCTCGTTAGTGAGCGCCGAGATCGTCGGCTGGCGCAGCGCCGGGATGATTCCAATGATCTTGTCGAGATCGGCCCGCGCCACGTTCATCTTGAGGCCGACCTTCTGCATCCCAAGCAACGCGCCCTGAAGGAGCATCGCCAGGGTTTCGATCTTCTGACGCTTCGCGGTGTCGGCCCAGGCCGCCTTGCTGGCGATGACCTGGGTATTGGTCTCGAGGACGGTGTCCAGAACGCGCAGGTCGTTGGCCGCCAAAGAAGAGCCGGTCTCGGTCAACTCCACAATCGCATCCACCATCTCCGGAACCTTGACCTCGGTCGCGCCCCAGGAGAACTCTACCTCGGCCTCCACGCCCTTCTCCGCGAGGTACTTGCGGGTGACATTCACCACTTCGGTGGCGATGCGCTTTCCCTGGAGGTCCTTCGGTGACCTGATGGCGCTGTCTTGCGCCACCGCCACCACCCAGCGGGCGGCCCGCCTGCTCGCCTTCGAGTAGATGAGGTCACAGACGTGGACGACATCGGCATCGGTCTCGATCACCCAGTCCAGCCCGCTCACGCCGGCATCGAGCGCGCCGGCCGCCACATAGCGCGGGATCTCCTGGGCGCGCATGAGCACCGGCTCCATATCCGGGTCATCCATCGTCGGATAGTAGGACCGGCTGCTCACGCTGCACTGGTACCCGGCGCGAGCCAGCAGATCGAACGTGCTCTGCTGCAAGCTCCCTTTTGGCAGACCGAGCCGCAGACCCAAGAACGTCCTCCCACGCGACCCTCTAGGGCGGGTATTCGCCGGAGGCGAACGCCCGCCGCTCTCCTGCACCCCCAATGTCGAGTATATCGCCGCGCCGCAGGGAGTGTCAAGGATTCGGACTGAGTGCCCTTGACACCGCGCCCCTTCGGCGCGATACCTACCGCGCCTTGACATGCACTCGCCGCACAAGGAGTCTGGCGATGAAGGGAACTGCGATCTCACTGGCGTGCGCTGCCCTCGGCGCATTGCTCTGCTGCTCGCCCCTCTCCGGCGATGCCGGACAGGGCACACCCGATGCTCTCTTCCCCATCGTCCAGAGCGACAAGTGGGGCTATATCGACAAAGCTGGGAAGGTCGTCATCCAACCCCAGTTCACGGCAGTCGGTGAGCGGACAACGTTCGCCTTCCTCGGGCTGCGCAACATCGGCCTCCTCATTGAGCTCCAGTGGCCGCCTGCGGATAGCCTGCCCGATAGACCCGAGCCGGTCCTCGACGCCGCCTCCAACAAATGGGGCTATACTGACGCGACCGGCCAGCTGGTCATCAAGCCGCAGTTCGACAGGGCCTACGGGTTCTCCGAGGGCCTGGCCGTCGTGCGGGTCGGCGACAAGTGCGGGTTCATCAACAGCCGAGGCGAGATCGTCATCAAGCCCCAGTTCGACTATGCCATCGGCTTCTCGGAGGGACTGGCGCGCGTGACGCTGGACAAGAAGGAAGGCTTCGTCGACAAGACGGGGACGATGGTCATCAAGCCCCAATACCCGGTGGCGCTGTGGTTCTCCGAGGGGCTGGCGAGCGTCCATGTCGGCGAGTTCACGAAGGACAGCGCCGGCCGGATGGAGAGCCGGTTCGGGTACATCGACAAGACGGGCAAGGTGGTCATCGAGCCGCACTTCGCCCTTGCAGGACGCTTCTCCGAGGGGCTTGCCGCCGTGCTAGTAGATGGCGTAGGCTGGGGCTACATTGACCGCACGGGGAGCTTCGTGGTCCAGCCCCGGTTCTACATGGTGTCATGGTTCTCCGATGGGTTGGCTGCGGTGGACACCAGCAACGACCCCAAGAAACCGATGTGGGGGTACACCGACAGGACCGGCTTCATGGTGATCGCTCCGCAGTACGAAAGCGCGAGCGCGTTCTCCGACGGCCTCGCCCCGGTGCAGGTGGGAAGCAAGTGGGGGTTCGTTGACAGGACGGGCACGATGGTCATCACCCCGCAATTCGATTCCGCTGAGCCTTTCTCTCAGGGCCTCGCGCGCGTCACCGCCGATAAGAAGATGGACTACGTGGACGGGACCGGCGCCTACGTCTGGAGGCCCCAGTGATCGGGCAGCCTCCGCCGCCGTGGCCAATCGGCTGACGAACCAGGCTGGCTCGGGGGATGCTTGAAATGCCTTGCGCGGGGCGTACAATCTGCGAGGGCGAACTCTAGCGCGTGCCAAGGCGCTGGGAAGGGAGGGAGCGCCCATGCGGGTTCTCCTTCAGCTTGTCGTGTGCTGTTGCGTCGCAGGTATGTTCATGGCGGCCTGCCCGCCGGCCTACTCGAATGGCTTCCTCTACTGCTATCCGTACGTGGACCCCGCAGAGGTCGCACTGGAGGCGCCTGCTGGTGCAACGGGCTCACCCGTCCACATAGATACGTGGCGCGAGGGCACCTTTTGCAGCGATTCGCCAGCACCCAATGAGGTCGATGTGCCGTGGCTGCGCGGCTTCCCCGCGGTGGTGGGGGAGAGCGGCGATATCTGGGCAGACGCGAGTGACCTGACTGTGGGCGAGTATCTGGGCCACATTACCATACACGGTGAGAGCTGGAACGCGGGGCCTGCGGTGTGCACCGTCACACTGCACGTGTACCCCTTCCCGGATACCCCTGCGTCAACCCAGTGGGCGTGGAAGGAGATCGGGGCCTGCACCATCGCCGGGGTGGTGCAAGGGTATGATGACGGCCTCTATCATCCGGACGTGGTTGTTAGCCGGGACCAGATGGCGGTGTACATCCGGAGGGCAATGTACATCCCGGAGGGAGGGGTGCGAACTCCGTTCCCCGACGTGCCCTTCGATTTCTGGGCGGTGCGGGACATCCAGGCGCTGGTCGGGGCCGGCATAGTACAGGGCTACGATGACGGGCTTTACCACCCGGAGCTGCCGGTAACGCGGGACCAGATGTGCGTCTATGTCGCGCGGGCGATGGACTACGGCCCGACTGCCCCTGCTCAGGCAGTGTTCCCGGATGTGCCGGCTGACTTCTGGGCGGCTCCGGAGATCAAGGCTTGCGTCAACAACCACGTCGTGCAGGGGTTTGACGACGGCTACTTCAGGCCGGCAGGGGACATCACCCGCGACCAGATGGCAGTCTACCTGGCACGCGCGCTGTGGCCGCGCGCAGAGGTTGATCTGGAGCACAGCAACGCACAGGCGCTGAGCCTGTGGGTCGGCCTCGGGCACCCGGCCGACCCAAGCTGGCGGCGTCAGGTGTGGCCTGTCGAAGGACAGACCTTCCAGGGGGCGACCACCCTGCGCTTTGACCTGGCCGACCGGACGGCCGACTGGCTCAACGATTGGCTGAATTTCTTCAGGAACACGCCCGGAGAGCCCGGGAACCAATGGTTCCTCGAATCGTACGACTCGCGCGGGGACGACGTCGGGACCATTGAAGAGTTCCGGCTGATGGCAGGCAACCGGATGTGGGAGGCAAGCGGCCCTCTCGCAACGGAGCAGTGGGAGCGCGGCTACCTGTTCGTCCCGCCGCTGGACGATCCGAAGCTGTGGGTGCTCCGCCAGCCCGGCTGGCCGGTGAACGTCGACGCGCGCGTCCGAGCGCCTGTGACGGTCGGTGATCTGGACGGCGACGGTCGCCTGGAAGTGGTGGCGGTGGTTGATAGCTGGCCCCCGAGCGTGTACGTGTGGGAGGCGGACGGCCGGCTTCTGCCGGGATGGCCGGTTTCCGTCGGGCCGCCTGACCAGATCGGCGCGCCGATGCTGGCCGACCTGGACGGGGATGGCGACCTGGAGGTGGTCCTCGCAGCTGGAAGAGCAGACAACACGTTCCCCTGGGCACCTGTGGTCTGCGCCTTCCATCACGATGGCAGTTCACTTGCCGGCTGGCCTGTCGCGATCACACCCGGCGTATGGGGGCCGATGTGGACTTCCGCTCCGGCCGCGGGCGACTTGAACGGCGACGGCAACCCAGAGGTTGTCCTGTGTTCGACGGAAGGCTCGGTGTCCGCCTTCCGCGGCAACGGCACGCCGTTACCCGGCTGGCCGGTTCCGATAGCCGTGCAAGGGTGGCTCTACGCCACACCGGCGGTCGGTGATTTCGACGGAGATGGCCGCGCCGAGGTCGTGGGCATGGACTCTGGAGCTCAGGGCTGGGTGCTCCGCGGGGATGGCAGCGTCGCTGACGGCTGGCCGGTGGACAACAGCACCGGGGAGAGCGTCTGCCCATCCTCGCCTGTGCTGGCCGATATCGACGGGGACGGCAGGCGGGAGGCGATCTTCCTGGCCGGCGGACACTACTACGCCTACGACTACCAGGGGCAGCTGGTGGAGTCGGGGCCGATCCTGCATTCCCCCAACGGGTCTCCAGCCATTGCAGAGATGAACGGGGCGGCGCCTCCGGAGGTAGTGTCGCTGCCGGAGGGAGCGGACCCGACGGGCTACTGGTCCCCCCTGGTGGCGGACCTTGACGGCGATGGGGTGATGGACATCGTCAATCGCGGTGTGGGAAGCCTCGTGTACTTGGTAACCGCCGAGGGTGACATGCTCAAGTGGCCCGTTCCTCTGCCGGGGGAGGCATCAGGTACGGGCGCGGTGGGCGATCTGGAGGGCGATGGCACGCTCGAGCTTGTGGTGGGCACCTATGCCGGCACCATCCACGCCTGGAGGTTCCCAGGGCCGGCCACCCCGGCGGCGCTACAGTGGCCGATGTTCCAGCACGACGCGCAGCACACGGGGACGTACGTCGCGCCTTAGCACCTCTGGCAGCCAGAGGATGTCGGGCAGGCACGTCTCTGCCGCGCTCTATCTGGCCGACCCGATCAGCTCGCCCAACTCAAATGGTTCCGGGCGCGGGCAGCCGCTGTCGAGGTGGAGGTGGCGCTCTTCGTTCGAGGCGTCGTGGATGGCGTGCATGATGTCGAGCACGTGGTACATGAGGTCGCCGCTGGCGCGGGGAGGCCGGTTCTGGCGTACCGCCTGCGCCAGCTCCGCCACGCCCAGCCCGCGACCCCAGGCCGGAAACCCTTCCGGCAGTGATACCTGCTCGGGCGACTTGTCTCCGGCGCGCAGCATGACCGGCCCGGTGTAGGCGTTCGGATCGTTTGTGATGAGCGTGCCTTCGGTTCCGTAGATCTCAAGGCGCGGGGGGCCGCCGGTCACCTCGCAGGTGGTGGTGATGACCCCGATGCAGCCGCCTGCGAAATCGAGCACGCCCGACAGGTTCCCCGGTCGGGTGACGCGCCAGCTCTTGCCGTGATCGGGCGAGTCCGGCGGGTACGGCTTCTCGGCGAAGGAAGTCTGGGCCGAGCCAGTCACCCGCCGCACCGGGCCAAGCAGCGATACCAACGCGGTAAGATAGTACGGCCCCATATCGAACATGGGGCCGGTGAAGATGTTGTAGTAGCGCTCCGAGCCGAAGCTGGCGGCGAGCAGCGCCTGGGCGGTGATGGGCGTGCCGATGGCGCCTTCGTCAATGAGCCGGCGGCAGGCCTGCAAACCCGCGCCAAGGAAGGTATCGGGCGCGCCCGCCAGCTGCAGCCCGCGGCGCGCTGCCGCGCCGATGATCTCCCTCCCCAGCTCGCGGTTCACGGTGAGCGGCTTCTCCGAGAAGACATGCTTGCCGGCCTCCAGTGCAGCCCTCGTCACGTCGTAGTGGTCGGCCGGCATGGTGAGGTTCACGACAATCTCGATCTCCGGGTCGGCGACTAGCTCCTCCGTCGAGCATACGTTGGGAACGCCGAACTGCTTGGCGCGCCCTTCGGCCCGCTCGGCGATTATGTCAGAGCAGGCTGTCACCTCCACTATCTCCGACAGCATACCGGTCAGATGCTCCAGATAGGCGCGGCTGATCTCGCCACAGCCCACGACGCCGGCTTTCACTCGTTTCACGCTCGTCTCCCCATGGGACAGAGGTCGTGCTATGTTCACGGGGCAGGAGGCAAGCTCCTGCCCCACGAGCCGATGGCAGCGCCTGTGGCCAAGTGGGCGGAGGTTAGCATAATCGCGTCACGGCACCCACTGCCCCCTCTGCTATGACTGGCTCGTCTCGGTCGGGACAGCGGCAACGCCTGGCACGAACTCCTCTATCTCATCTCTCAGCTTCGCGGTCATCCACTTCACCGAACTCCATCCGCCATCGCCTTGAAGGAAGGTCGGCGACCGCATGTAGTCGAGCCCCACGCCGCTTATTCCCGGCTGCTGCTTGCCGCCGGCGCGGTTGGCCAGGTCGTTCCAGGTGGAGCCATCGGGCGCGGCGCCCTCGAACCCGCGATGCATGAGCGCGATGCCGCCCAGCTCCTCGCTCCACCAGGCAAGCGCATAGAAGCAGCCGCAGGAGCTGTGAGGGAAGTCGCGGACCGAGTGAAGGAAGACGCGCTGGATGCGCCCGCCGGTCGCGGCGCGCACGAACTCGTTCAGGCCTTCGTACTCCCCCTTCACCGGGTCGAGGACTCTGCCCAGGGGTACGGACGCGCAGCAGTTCTCCGGCCGGCCGCGGCGGCGCCAGGGGCGGCCCGAACTCACGCCCATGTACCGCGCGCCGACGAGCATTTCCGTCCAACGCCGCCCGCACATGGGCATGCGGACGGGGTGCGTGAGGCAGATATGCTCGCGGCTGAACGGCGCGCATGCCTCGCAGGTGTAGACCTCCTCGGGCAGGGCCGCGAGCGCCGCGCTGTAAGCGCGGTCGCGCTCGCCGCGCTCGGCTGCGATCTGGGCGGCTAGCTCGGCCAGGCGCGCCGCGTCGCCGATCACCTCAACCTGCACCGGCCCCAGCCGCGGGTACTCGAGGCGCAGGCCCCGCCGCAGCACCTCCGCCATCTGCTCCGCGGTGAGCGCTCCGACCTCGCGCAGCGTCAGCGTCAGCGGGTTCCGCGACTCGAGCTTGAGCCCGTCGAGCATGTTCAGGTAGCCTGCGGCCGCGGCCTCAAGCTCCTCGGCTGCGGGCACGTCGAGCGTGTCATCATCAACGGTCACGGCTATTCCGATACTCTCAGACAATTCGCCCGATACGGAGGCGCGCTCGGTTGCGGGTCCCCGCCGGAGGTGGAAGAAGCTCTGC
>Ga0315288_10005470_pt1 | contig 16168 bp, 10 predicted proteins | sample YL17G11_20_MG_FD_203454 | JGI IMG/M metagenome (GOLD analysis project Ga0315288, IMG submission 203454) | Sediment microbial communities from Yellowstone Lake, YNP, Wyoming, USA - YL17G11_20 | ecosystem: Environmental > Aquatic > Freshwater > Lake > Sediment | place: USA: Wyoming | collected...
AGCGGGGTGAGGAGAAGCCGGCGTCGACCCTCGGTTTTGAAATCGGAATAGCGCACCTTGACCTCGATGATATGCGCGTAGAGACGCTCGCGCCGCAGGGCGAGCGTCAACCGGTCGCAGAGATAGGCCAGGTGGGCGAGCAGGAGGCGGCGGTCCCAGAGGTCCTCGAGGAAGGTCGTCTCCCGCGAGATCGACTTGGGCTCGGACCGGATGACGACGGGCCGGCTGTCGATGCCGCGCGACTGGAGGAAGACCTCCTCGCCCTCCAGGCCGAAGATGGAGCGGAGCGTCGGCCGCGGCAGGCCCCAGAGGTCGCTGATCTTATGGACGTTGAGCATGCGCAGGATGACCTGGGCCTTGGGGCCGATGCCGGGGAGGTCCTCGATGGCCAGGCCGCGGAGGAAGTCCTCCTCGCGGCCTTCCTCGACCTCGAAGAAGCCGGCGGGCTTGGCGCGCCTGGTGGCCAGTTTGGCCAGAACCTTGTTCGGGGCCACGCCCACCGAGACCTTAAGCCCGGTTTCCTGCTCGACCCGCGCCTTGATCCCGCGGGCGGCCGCGGAGAAGGAGGCGTAGAGAGGCCGGCAACGCGTCAGGTCGAGGTAGGCTTCGTCGAGCGAGGCCTCCTCGACGTCGGGCGTATACTCGTGGAGGATACGGAAGAATTTCTCGGAAAAGGCCTGATAGACCTGATAGTTGCCGCGGATGAAGAAACCCTGGGGACAGAGCTGGTAGGCCTTGCGCAGGGGCATGCCCGAATGGACGCCGTAGCGCCGCGCCTCGTAGGAGCAGGTCGAGGCCACTCCCCTCTCGTGCGGCAGGCCGCCGACGATGACGGGCTTGCCGCGGAGCGACGGGTTGAGGAGCACCTCGACCGCGGCGAAAAAAGCGTCGATGTCGATGTGGACGATGCAGCGTCTTTTCGGCCCCATTTTGCTAATACTTTCTCAAAACGCCGATGACCCGGCCCAGGACCCGGAGTTCCCGGACCTCGACCGGCCTGAACTCGGGGTTCTCGGGCAAGAGGAAAATGCGGCCGTCGTCCCTCCGCAGCCTCTTCAGGGTCACCGAGCCGTCGTCAAGGAGCGCCACGACCATCTCTCCGGAGTTGGCCGTGTCCGTCCGCTCCAGGAGTACGCGGTCGCCGTCGTCGATGTAGGCGTCGATCATGCTCTTGCCCTGGACACGGACGCAGAAGACACTTCCGCGGCGCCGGCCGACCATCCAGTCGGGAACGTCCACTGTCTCGCCGAGGGCGTCGAACACCTCCCGGGGATGGCCGGCAGGCACGAGGCCGGCCAGGGGAACCCTGACCTGGAGCCCGGCGGACGACGGAACCCCGGCGAGCCGCAGCTCCCCGGCCTCGCGCCTCAGGTAACCCTTTTTTTCCAGGCTCAGGACGTGCTTGAACACGGCCGATGGGTTCCCGATCCCGACGAGCTTTCCCAGGTGGCGGATGGTCGGGGAATGGCCGTGCCCGAGGATGAAGTTCTCGACCGCCTCGAGCGCCTTCCTCTGGCGTTCCGTCAATTCCCGGCGCAGTCTGTTTACCATTTTGTTCACCACTTATAAGATAAGCCCGGGAATTGCGTTTGTCAAGAGGAAAAATGAAAACAGGCGTCCGGGTGGCGCGGCCGGGCCCATAACACCCGAAGCTCATGGTGGCGGGTTGGTGGGTCTTGAGCGAGGGTGTTATGGGCCCGGCCGTGACAGGACCCGGTTTCCTGCTACAAATAAAAAATGAGGCAACTCCTGTTGCATCCTTATTGCATAAGGGGGGAAATTGAGCTATGCTTTTGCAGGGGGACGGTTCCAAAACCGTCCCCCATTCGACTTTCTAGCCTGCATTATTCATAAATTTTAAGTAGGAGAGACAGAATCAATGAATGCTTCAAGGGGGAAGGCCGGGATGGACGAAGCGACCATGTCGGGACTTCGGGAGCGAGTCCATTCCGGCCTTCCCCCCATACGGAACCCGGTTTATGAATAATGCAGGCTAGAGACAGATGACGCACGCGAAAAAGTTCCTGGTGCTCTCCTGGACCTTCGGCATCGCCCTCTTCGCCGTCGTCATTTATAAAATCGGGCCGGCCGTGATCTGGTCCACCATCCGGAAGCTTTCCTGGTGGAACTTCCTCGTTCTTTTTCTGTTCCGCGGCGTTTACTGGGTCTGGCGGACCACCGGCTGGGCGACCATCTTCAAGGAATACGAAGACAAAAGGCTCTCCTTTCTCCATCTCTTCGCGGCGCGGATGGCAGACCATGCCATCAGCTACACGACGCCCTCCGCGTTCTTGGGCGGGGAGCCGGTCCGCGTCCTGATGACCGACTGTACCAGCCGGAAAAAATGCTTGGCCTCGGTCGTCGTGGACAAGACGGTCGAGATCCTGACCATGGTCGTCTTCATCTTCATCGGCGCGATCATCGCCATCGTGCAGCTGTCCATCCCCGGCCGGTCCAAAATCTACATCGCCGTCGCCGTGGCCGCCGCCTGTTTCTTCGGCCTGTTCCTGCTCTTCAAGCAGCAGCAGGGAATGTTCATGTGGATGATCAACATCCTGGCCGCGGTGGGGATCCGGCCAAAGTTCATCCAAAAGCACCTTGACAAAATCCGGGAACTCGACCGGCACATTTCCGACTTCTATAAAAAAAGCCGCAAAGCCTTCGCCCGAGCCTTCGTTTCCTACCTGTTTCTCTACCTGTTCTGGGCTCTGGAAATCCACCTGACGCTGGTCTTCCTGGGAGAGGCTCATCTCAGCTTCGTCAAGAGCTTCCTGGTCGTGACTATGGGCAGCGCCGCCCTGGTCTTTCCCTTCATTCCGGGCTCGCTCGGCACCTACGAGCTGACCAACGTTATCCTCTTCGCCGCCCTGGGCATGGGGACCGAGCGCGGTATTACGCTGACCATCATCCGCAGGATTTTATCCCTTCTCTTCGTGGGCCTGGGCCTTCTGCTGATGGCCCGAAAACAGGTGAATCGTGACGAGGCGCTCAAGCTCTAGCTTGCATGACTCATGAATTTTGATTGGGAGAGGCAAAATCGTCGTTTCTTTCAAGGGGGAAGGCCGGGATGGACGGAGCGACCATGTCGGGACTTCGGGAGCGAGCCCATTCCGGCCTTCCCCCCATATGGAACCCAATCTATTAATAATGCAGGCTAAAGGGATCTCTGATAATCGAATTCATTGATCGAGCTTGGGCTGGATTTCTCTAGCGGCATAATCCCAATCCTTGGGAGTATCAATTTCTACCCAGGGCCTTTCCGTAAACAGGATGCCGAACCTGACACTGTCCTCGCACAGCCGCTCGATCCCCCTCTCGAAATAGTGATAAACCTCGCCGTTGCGCTCCAGGTCTTCAAAAACGGCGGACAGGGCGGGGATGACTTCCCGAGAGAACTTACAGATGCCGATGGCCTCTCCCAGGCTTTCCTCCGATTTCAAATATTTGCCGATTTTGAGGACCCGGCCGTTGACGGCCCGGACCTTGACTTCTTCTGCGTTCAAGCGGCTGGCGCGGTCGACGACCACGCAATTCCGCTGCGGGTGCCGGATAAGGTCCCGGAGGATCAGGCCGTCGAACAGCATGTCCCCGTTGATGAGGATGAAATCCGAATCCATGCGGATCAGAGCCAGCCTCAGGGAATAGGCGGTATTGGTGGATTCGAACTTTTCGTTGACGACGAAGTCGATGCCGCTGATCTCCTTTTCCCTGGCCAAATTCCTGATCCGGTCCTGGCGGAACCCGACCACGAGAAGCGTCTCCTGTATTCCCGCCCGAGAGAGGTTTTCCAGAATGCGCTCCAAAATGGTTTTCGACCCGATCTCAAGAAGGCATTTGGGCCTGTCCTCGGTCAACGGGCGCAACCGTCCTCCCCTTCCCGCGCAAAGGACGATAGCCTTCAAATTTTTAGCTCGCCTTCCTATGAATCAGCCGCCCGCCATACTTGGCGTGAACCCGGCAGATGACTCCGCCTCGATCATCCGGGCCAACGGACATTTTATCCAATCCGGACCGCCAAAGTAAACAATGAGCCTGCATTATTCATAAATTTTGAGTTGGAGAGACGGAATCAATGAACGGTTCAAGGGGGAAGGCGGGGATGGACTCGCTCCCGAAGTCCCGATATGGTCGCTTCGTCCATCCCCGCCTTCCCCCCATATAGAACCCGATTTATGAATAATCTCCATTTCAAAATAAGCGGGTCGGAGAACGTCACAGTCTGAAGCAATAGCTGAACTTGACCAGGAAGACATTGGCCGGATGGACGTCGAAAAGCGAACGGATATCGTCCTGGAAGGAAAAATCGCCGGTCCAGCCGAAGCCCGTCCGGCCCTGGGACCAGACTAAATACACGGCCGAGCCCGGCGTGTATTCCCAGCGCACCACCAGGTTGGACCGGAACTGGAGAAAATTGAAGTTGGGGCCGGTAAAGTCGTATTCGGCCCGGCCGTCGCCGTCCTCATCTGCACTGAAGCGGTTGGCCGCAGCTTCGAATACGAGCTCGCTTCCCATGAAGACATGATACCGGTCGGTAACGGACTGCGCCAGGGGCTGAGTGATGCGCTTGAATTCTGAATATTTTCCGGACGAAACGAACGGCTGGCCGTAATACTGGATGGAAAGTTCCGGCGTGAGGCTCCAGTTGACCCGGAATGTGATTCCCAGCGTCTTCTGGTCGATTGTACCGAACAGGTAGCGTTTCTCCGTCCCGAAAGCCCGCGTCCCTACGTACTGCATGGTCCTGTGTTCCACACCGTACATGGGGTTAACGAGGACGGACACGGCGTTGCTGGGAAGATAGGTGACGCCGGCCTGGATGTTGCGCAAACGGCTGAATTCATTATCTCCCCAGTACTCCCCGCCGCCGAAATTCAGGCGGAGCTTCGAGCGGCCGTCGGTCTGGAGGTTGTACCACAGGTTCCAGCCCCCGGGCACTCTCAGGGAGGGCCCGCCGCGCAGGGCGCTCGCCGACAGGGACCCGAACTGGCGATTGATGCCGAATCCCAGGCTCCAGTCGTTCTTGAACCGGGCGTATCCGTTGATGTTGCCGCCGTCGAAGGTGTTCTCCCCGCCGAAGTTCCACCCGCGCCATTGGTTGAAGTTGATGTTGATCTCTCGGAAGATGCTGAACGGCTTCCAGACCCTGTAACCGGCCCAAAAATATTCCATGATCACGTCGCCGCTCCGCAGGTAGCCCAGGTCATTGAGCTCGAGGCCCGGCGACCGCCATGTCAGGCCGGCGACAAAGTTCAGGTGGCCGCCCCCGGACTTGCCGAAATCCAACGTCCCGCCGTGGCCGGAGAGCGAGGTCCGGGAGGGATCGATCTCAATATGGTCCGCGTCCGGCCTTTGAAAATAGCGCACGGACGACATTTGGGTCCTGAGAATCGCCTCCGGCGTGCCCCGCACATTGCTGAACACGGTCTTGAGAGAGAAAAACCAGGTCTTCTGTTTCCAGGTATGGTAGAAATCCAACCCTCCCGAATAGGCCGAGTCATGAAGGAACCTCAACTCCTCGTTTTTAGTGCTGCGGTTGACGGCTGTGACCATGCCGCCGAGAATCGTGTCTCCGCCGCTGAAATCCTTCTGCAGCCGGAAGCTGAAATAATTCGTCAGGGGCTCGACCGGCTCAAACCGTTCCCGGCCGGCGATTCCGACCGCAGCCCGTTCGGCGGCCGTGATGCCGTCCAGAATCCCGATCGAGAGCCCGCTCGGCGTCTTGCCCGTGAGCTTGAACGCGCCGATGATGGACGTGCTGTCGGGCATATCGGCATACTCCCCGGTGCCCAGCGAGGGATAACCTTGCGGGTTTCGGCCGATCCGGCGCGAGTAGAAAAGGTTGTCCGAGGAAAAATCGCCGTCCCCGCCCATGATCTGGTAGTTGAGGATGTTCCGGCCCTCGATGAAGAAGGGCCGTTTCTCCTCATAAAACGTCTCGTAGGCGGTCAGGTTGACCACCGAAGGGTCGGCCTCAACCTGGCCGAAATCGGGGTTGAGGGTGAAATCCAGGGTCAGGTTACTCGTTGCGCCGACTTTCCCGTCCAGCCCTCCCAGGAGGTCGTCCCGGCGTCCGGTGGCATAGGGATTGCCGTTGACCCTTCTGAACCGCTGCATCCGGCCCACCGAATACGGCGTCAGTTCGATCTGACGGCGTGGCCCCAGGCCATCGAGGCCGCGCAGCTCGCCGAACAGGTGCACCCAGCCGGCCGCGTTCTTGGGGATGAGCTGCCAATGGGAGCGCTCCTGTTTGCGGAAAAATATCCGGATGAGCTGCAGCCCCCAGACTTGCTCCTGTCTGTTCCCGAACCTGAGCTGGGAGAGGGGAATCCTCATCTCCGCCGTCCAGCCCTGTGAATCCACCCCGGTCTCCACGTCCCAGATGGGATTCCAATCCAAATCCTCCTGCTGGCCGTCGTTCGTAATGACCTCGTCCAGTTTGACGCCGACGGCGTTGACCGCGAAAGAAAACGCGGTGAGCTTGTCGTGGTAGCTGTCGATCTGCACCACGACCGCGTCGCCGTCCATGGAGTCCCGGCGCGACATGCGGCGGACAATTTTCTCCGGTTCATCGTCGTAGGCGCGGACCGCGACATAAATATATTTGTCGTCATAGAGGATTTTAAAGGCTGTGGGTTGCGTCGGGGCCCGGCCTTCATAAGGCTCATATTGGACGAAATCCCCGGACCATTCCGCCTTTTCCCAGGCCGGATCGTCAAGCTTGCCGTCGACGACGGGCGGATGAGGATTGACGCGGCACGTGACATAAACCTTTATGACGGGGGTTTCAGGGAAGAGAAAAGACTCCGTGATGAGGATAAGGGCGAGGAAGAATCCGGATTTTCTCATAGTCGTCACCATTCCAGCAAGCACCTTCAGACAATATAGACTCCTCTGCCGGACAAAAGGTTGACATTTAGCCTAATTATTACGGGAAGAAAAAAGAGGAAAAGCAGGCCTCGCTCAAGACGAGAAAATTCTTTTCCCTCAAAGCGGACCTCATGGCTGATCCCCCGGCCGTGAAGACCGAGCTCTCTTTGGATATTCCGGACGCGAAAAATCTCAAAGGAACGGACGCCGTGCTCCTCGAGGTCGGGCTTCCTGAACTCAAACCCGGCCGCTACAGGCTCGAATTCACGGCCAAAGAGACCTCAACCGGAAGGGAATCGCGCACGTTCCGGAATCTTGTCGTGAAATGACCATCACATCTTCCAGGTGCCGGCGACGATGATGTCGGTCCCGGTGATGCGTCCGGCCTCTTCCGAAACCAGGAAGGCGACCGCCTCCGCGACATCCTCAAAGCGGCCGAGCGAGGCTTCGGGGATATTCGCTCCTGCGGGAAGCCTGCCGCCCTCGATCAACCCGGGAGACACCATATTGACCGTGATCCCGGCTGAGCGCTCCGAAACGGCCGCGGTCCGCGTTAGGATGAGGAGCCCGGTCTTGGCCACGGCGTAGGGCGCAATTGTCGGGAATGCGGCTAGCTGTTCGACACGACCATAGCCGAAGTTGATGATCCGGCCGAAACCGCGTTTCCGCATGCCCGGCAGGACTGCCTTCATGCAGGACAAGGCGCTCAGCAGGTTCGCTTTATAGATGGAGATCCATTCCCGGCCTGAAATGCGGTCCCAGGGCTTCATGATCATGGGGCCGACGGTGTTGACCAGAATATCGATTCGGCCGAACTCCCGCTCGACAGCGCGAACCAGAGCGGCCGCCTGTCGCTCCTCCATCAGGTCGGCGCAGAAAATCACGACCTGAGCTCCCCTTTTGAGAACATCAGCGGCCGTTTTGCGGGCTTCTTCGTGCCGACTGAGATAATGGACCGCGACACCGGCGGCATCATCAGCCAGCCTGACGGCGATCCCGCGGCCCAGGCCGCGGCTGCTTCCCGTGACCAGAACGATTTTCGTGCGTTCCATGAAACTTTCCCTATTGACTCCTTTTCTTAATAACTCTACTTGGCCCCCGGAACTTTGTCAATTAGCCGAACCCGCGTTGCCTTTTTCCCGCAAGCTGTGCTATAAGTAAAACTTCGATTCGCAAAATCCGGTCTGGAGGAACGTTCATGACGAGGGAAATGAAACGCATCCTGATTACGGGCGCCGCCGGCCAGATCGGCACCGAGCTCACCGCGGTGCTCCGGAAAAAATATGGGAACGAGAACGTCCTGGCCTCCGACATCAAAGATCCCGCCCCTCAGGTCCTCTCCTCCGGACCCTTCACCAGCCTGGATGTCCTCAACCCCGGGATGATTGAACGGGTCGTCGCCGGCCATAAAATCGACACGATCTTCCACCTCTCGGCCATCCTCTCGGCCAAGGCCGAGCAGAACCCGCAGTTGGCCTGGAACGTCAATATGAACGGCACCTACGGCATCCTTGAAACGGCGCGTAAGCTCAACCTGGTCAGGGTTTTTGTCCCGAGCTCGATAGCGGCCTTCGGCCCGGAGACGCCGCGCGAGAACACGCCCCAGGAGACCGTCCTCCTGCCCAAAACCATGTACGGCGTGACCAAAGTGGCGGGTGAGCTGCTTTGCGAATACTACGTCCGGCGCTTCAATGTCGACGTGCGCGGTTGCCGCTACCCCGGCATCATCAGCCACGAGGTTCTTCCCGGCGGCGGGACGACCGATTACGCCGTAGCCATTTTTTATGAGGCCGTAAAGAACAAAAAATATTCATGTTACCTTCGCGAGGACACGCGTCTGCCTATGATGTACATGCCCGACTGCCTCAAGGGTACGGTCGACCTCATGGAGGCGGATTTCGGCCGCCTCAGGCACCACGCCTGCTTCAACCTGGCGGCAGTGAGTTTCACTCCCAAGGAACTGGCCGACGAGATCAGAAAACACATCCCCGAGTTTACTATCGACTACAAACCCGATTTCCGTCAGGCCATCGCCGATTCCTGGCCCGAGACCATCGACGACTCGGCGGCGCGCGAGGAGTGGGGCTGGGAGTCCGTCTACGACCTGGCCCGGATGACCGAAGACATGCTCCGCGTCCTCGGCCGGCGGCAACTCGAGGGGAAATTAAATTATTGAGTTGATAAACGCGATGGCTGCTTTCCATCCCGTTTGTTAGAATTCAAGGAGGATCCATGTCCAAATCATTGAAAAGACGCGAATTCCTTAAGATCGGGACCGCCGCCGGGCTGGGGGCCGCCCTGGCCGGGACCCGTCGTCCGCTGCCGGCTTTTACCCCGCCGCCGGATAAAACCCTGATCGAATTCAGCGTCCCACCCGTCAACCCGGTGCGCATGGGCTTCGTGGGCGTGGGTGGCATGGGATCCGCTCATCTCCGGAACTACCTGAAAATCGACGGCGTCGAAGTCCGGGCCATTTGCGATATCGTCGAGGAGAAGGTGGCCCGCGCCCAGAAGACGTGCACGGACGCCGGCGCGCCCAGGCCCGATGGCTACTCCAACGGGCCAACGGATTTCAAGCGCCTCTGCGAGCGCAACGACCTCGACCTCGTCCTGACGGCTACGCCTTGGGAATGGCACGTGCCGGTCTGTGTCGCGGCCATGGAGGCCGGGAAGCACGCCGCCACCGAGGTGCCGGCCGCCTACACCATCGAGGACTGCTGGAAGCTGGTCGAGACCGCTGAGAAGAATAAGCGCCATTGTATCATGCTGGAAAACTGCTGCTACGACCGCCCCGAGCTCCTCTGCCTGAACCTGGTCAAGAAGGGCCTGCTGGGAGAGATATTCCACGCCGAGGCGGGATACCTCCACGACCTGCGTCCGGTGAAGTTCAGCGGGGAAGGCGAGGCGCTCTGGAGGCCCCAGCACTCGGTCACGCGCAACGGCAACCTCTACCCCACCCATGGCTTGGGGCCCGTCAGCCAGTGCATGGACGTCAACCGTGGAGACAGATTCGGCTATCTCGTTTCGATGAGCAGCAAGTCCATGGGCCTGAATCTCTACCTGGCCAAGAAGTACGGACCGGAGAGTCCCCAGGCGCGCCAGAAATACGCCCTGGGCGACGTCAACGTCTCCCTAATCCACACCGTCAACGGCAAGGTGATCACGCTTTACCACGACACGTCATCACCCCGGCCCTACAGCCGCATCCACATCGTCCAGGGGACCAACGGCCTCTTCGAGAAATATCCCGAACCCGCGCGCGTCTTCATCGAGGGACGGAGCCCCGCGGACTCATGGGAGACTCTGGACATGTACCAGGAGTTCGACCACCCCATCTGGAAGATCCTGGAGGAAAAATCCAAGGGCGCGGGACACGGCGGCATGGACTTCGTCGAGGATTATCGGCTCATCGACGCGCTCCGGCAAGGCCGGCCGCCGGACATGGACGTTTACGACGCCGCGGCTTGGAGCGTAGTCTCGCCGCTGAGCGAGCGGTCCGTGGCGGAAAAAAGCCAACCCGTTGATTTTCCCGACTTCACGCGTGGCGGCTGGAAAACGCCGCGGCCGCTTCATATCATGGAAGCGAAATAATTATTTCTTCTCGATTTCCTGAACGAGCTTCTTGATCTCATCCTGGTTGGGGTTGAGCTTGAGCGAGGCGTTGAGAATCTTCAGCGCATCCTCCTTCTGCCCCGTCCTGGAGAAGCAAATCCCCAGGTTGTTGAGGAGCCCGATGTCGCTGTTGTAGATCCGGTTCCCCTCGATGAAGCTCTCGATGGCGGCCGCGTAGTCGCCTTTCTCTTTCAAGGCCTTGCCCTTGATGAGGAAGTAATCGAACTTCAGCTTCTCCTCGTTTTTGAAGTTCTCGACAAGGGCCAGGGCCTTGTCGAACTTCTTGACCTTCAGCAGGAAATTCCCATACTCGGGAAGCTTCGCCTTGTAGGCGGGATTGAGGTTGTAGGCCCTCTCGTAAGCCGCCTCGGCCCTGTCGTCGATGTCCACCTGGTCATACTGGTGGGCCAGCATGTAGAAATAGACGAAGCTGTTGCCCAGCGGAAGCGCCCGGGAATGGCTTTCCGGGTGCGGAATGGCCTTTTCCTGGGATATGACGAAGGAGTCGGCTTCCTCGTCCAGGACTTTTCCCTCGCCGTTTTTCAGGGTCAGCTTTATGTCATAGTAATCCGGGGCCAGGTCGGCTGCGGGGAGGGACTGGGTGAAGCTCATGATCCTCTTGTAGGGGGCCGCGTTCAGGCGGATGGCGAAGGATTTCTGCGAGAGGGTCTGCCCCCTGGTCCCCTTGATCAGAACCCCCACTTCCCCGTCCTTCCAAATGTCCTCGGACACATTGGAGACGACAAAGAAGAAGGCGACCTCATCAGCCGCGGAGAGGTTTTTACTGGGGTCGAAGTTGAGCTTCTTGTCCAGGACCGAGAAGGGCGTATGGGAGTTGGCCTGGGTATCGGTGAACCGGTAGCCCACGATGGGCGAGCTCAGCTTCGGGGAGCCGCCCTCGGCCGGCGTATCGATGTCCTGGGTGAGGATGCTGAATTCCTTGTTGGTCGGATTGCGGAGGAGGATGGTCAGGTTGTACTTGCCCGGGATGACGGGGAAGGTGTCCTCGACGGCCAGGCCCTTACGGCGGATGCGCTCGATGTCGGCCTCGGGGATATAGATGGGGAACTCCTTGGAGTACTGGAAGATGATCTTTTCGTCCTGGCGCAGACTGACATCGATCATGAAGTTGCAGTAGTACTGGTTCTTGGGTTCATAAAAGTCAACGGAGATTTTTTCCGGCGCAAGGGAAAAATTGACGAAGTCCAGGCCGACGATCGGGTCCCGGTAGACCTCGATGACGCTCTTGCAGTCGATCATGTTGGTCAGGTAGTCGGTGCTGACCACGCCCTTGGCGTTGAGGAAGTGGGTGGCGTAGCTCTCGTTGACGAATTTCTTGGGCGACTCCATGATCTGCTGCATGAGGATGGTCGTCTGGGCAGACGGCTGGTAGTTGAAGGGGATCTCGCCCGGGATGATGGACAGGCTGACCAGGGCTAGGGTGGCGTGGGATTCATAGATCCGTTCGTAGGCCCCTTCAAAGTCGAAGGGGTCCATGTTCCGGCCCTGGATGAGGAGCGCGCCGGGCCCGTCGCTGACCGGGTCGTAGAGCTTGTATTCGCCGCCGCCGCCCTTCTGGTAAAAGACGAAGGACCAATGGGTGGGCTGGCCGAGGTCGGGGTTGCCGTAGTAGGACCAGATCTCGCAGGGATAGACCTCGTTGTCGCCCTCGATCCGCTCGATCGAGATCGCCTCTCCCAGGAGGATATAGATCCGGCCCATATCGGTCATCCAGCCCTCGCGGGCCGATCCGTAGCGGAACTTCTTGCTGGCCTCCTGGAAACGCTTGATATGCTGTTCCTTGAATTCGTTCTCGGGAGTGCCGGGCGTCGGGTCGCGGCGCTGCCAGAAGAGCAGGATGAAGGCATCGCGGTCCCGGTCGGTGGTCAGCTTCATGAAGATCTCCCGCTCCTTATCCTTGATGATGTACCGGATGAGTTTCAGCCACTCCTGATATTGCTGGGCAAGGTCTTTTTCCCTGATCCGCTGGACTTTCTGCGACGCCGGTTTGGCGGCGTTCTTTTTTTTGGGAACGGTTTTCTGCTCCTGGGCGGAAAGTATCAGGCCCAGGGCGAGAAGACAGACACCCAGCCTCAAAATCACCCTTTTGATCATGAACAACTCGCTTAAATATAAATTGGAAATATCCGGCTCGAAATCATAAACTCGGTTTTCCGGATTTCTGTTGCGTTCCTATTTTTTCTTCAGGTAGTCGAGGAAATTGCGCACCTGATTCGCCTTATCCGAGCTCGCATCGAACGTCAGGTATTTCTCGAAGGCGCCGATCGCCTCGTCCTTCTTCTGGGTCGTCAGGTAGGCCAGGCCCAGTTGGTAGATGGCGTCCAGGAAATCCGCCTGGACATCCACCGCTTTCTTGTAGAACTTCAGGGCCTCATCATACTGGCCGCCGTTGTAGAGGTAGGTGCCGACATTGTAAAGGACGGTGGGGTCCTCGATCTTCTCGAAATCGATCTTCCGGTACCATTCCAGGGCCTTGGCGCCGTCCTTCCGGTTGGAATAACAGTTGCCGATGCCGATGATGGCGCTCGTGTTCTTGGGATCCTTGTCCAGGACTTTCTGGTAAGCCGCTTCCGCTTCGGGGTATTTCTCCAACTGGAAATAGCTGTTGCCGATGTTGAGGTGGATGATATAGGCTTCGGGAAATTTCTCGAGAATCTCGCTGTAAGCGGCGATGGCCTCCTCGTATTTCTTCTGCTCGAACAGCGTATTGCCGTCGCCCAGCAGCTTCTTTAGCTCGTCGGTCAGAAGCAGGCCCTCGATCTTCTTTATCCGGGTTTCGATGGGAACGTTCTTTTGCGTATCCAGGACCTGGGCGCTGATTTTCTTGGGGCCATAACCCACCTTGTCGAAGTCGATGTACCAGGTCCCGCCCTTGATCCAGCTCGCCTTCCAGATGCCCTGGCCGTCGGTCGTGGTTTCAAACCCGGTTTCGGTCTTGGTGAACCAGAGCTTGACCCTCACGCCCTCGACCGGCTTTCCCTGATCGTCCGTAACGATACCCTGGACGCGGGCCTTGCCCGTATAATCCTGGGCCGAAGCCGCCGTGCTGAATATCATGATGACGCTGAGGATAAGTGCAGTTTTCTTCATCTGGCACCTCCGAATCTATTCTAGCATTTTTCGCAGAAAAAAATAAGTAAAAAAAGCCCCTCCCGCCCCGGGGGCGGGAGGGGCTTCTGAGCTTCAGTTCAACAGATCAGCTGGAATTAGAACTCGAAACGGACTCCGAACCGGAAGACTCTGGGGTTGAGGATTTCGTTGGGCTCGCCGGACCGAGGCGAAACCGAATGGGTGTTGGTGTCGAGATAGAACGTGCCGTAGTTGAGGGCATACTGCCTGTTCAGGGTGTCGAGGTTGAAGACGTTGAAACAGTCGGCCATGAGGTAGATCCGGCCTCTCTCCGAGACCTTGAGGACCTTCTGGATTCGGGCGTTCACATACCACATGACGGGCAACCGGCTCAGGTCTCCGAACTTCTTCAACCGGATTTCCTTGCTCTGCTCATTCGCATTGGGCAGACGGTAGTCGGAGAGCGTCAGTGATTCGCCGATGACCCATCCTTGCCGGGCGCTGAAAGTGAAGGAAATGTCGAAATCCAGGGGCAACTGGTAGAGGCCCTGCGCCCTGACCGCCCAGATGGAATAGGTCGGGACGCTCAGCTTGCCGGAGCCGCCGCCCACGTTATAGGCGTAGGCTTCGCCTTCTTGAGCCCAGATGTTGGTCGGGTCGTTATAGCCCGTCTTGCCGTAATGCTGTGTCTGCCAGCCGAGGGAAACCGAGCCGTTCATCATCCACCTGTTGGAGAGCCGCTTGGTCAGCACGAAGTCGGCGCCGAAGTAGGTGTTATTCCGGTCGTTCGGCCAATTGGCCTGGATCACGTAGTCCGTGTATTCGACGCCTTCTTTAAGAACGTACCAGGGTCTGCCGGCCGCTTCCTTGGTGCTGACGACTTTTCCGGTCGAATCGGTCAGCGAGGCGGGGATGGTGCCTGCCACCATGTAATCAGACTGGCTTATCCTCCCTTTTGTATCCGGATAGTACCATGCTTCTACATTGTTCGTGTTTATAGAGAACCGGTCGTATTTCCTGTAGGTGACGTCAACAGCCGCGCCCAAGTCGGGGGTGAGTTCTCTTTCCAGGGTGAAGAGGGCTTCCCAGGTTCTGCCGGGCACCCAATTGGGGTCGACGTAGTAATAGGAAGCAGTGGTCTTAGTGGGATTCTGGTAATCGAATGAGCCCCACATATAGCCCGATTCCCGGGTCCAGTTGCCGAGGAAATTGCCGGCGCTGTCAAAAGCGTTGTAAAGCGGACGGGCCGTTTTTTTAAAGTCAGCCCAGTAGAGCTCGCTCGTATTGAACTTTCCGTCGGTGTTCTTGTCCCACCACCAGTAGTTCATCCAGCCGTTCAATCCGCCATAGCCCCAGAGCCAATAAATGGTGCCCATGTAATCGTGGTAAACGGAGCCGCTCAGCTTGGCCATGGTCTTCCCGTCGCCCGTGACATCCCAGGTGATGCCGATTCTCGGGGAGAAGTTGGCCCAATGATAATCCGGCTGGAACGAGGGCGCTTTGACGTCGGGGAAAATCTTGTTGAAAGCCTGCAGCGTCGCCTCGTCGGTGTATCTGTGCTGGGTGGCATAGAAATACTGCAAGTCGGGCGCCGAGGTGTCTTCCTTCAGGAAAATGTGCTTGGCGGAATTCGTGCCGCCGAAGGGTTGCTGGTAGTCGTAGCGGACGCCGAGCTTGATATTCAACCGGCCCGCGGTGATGGTGTCGCTGATCCAGCCGGCGTAGGACTTGACGCCGCCCAAGGTGGACTGGTAGACCGGCCGCATCTCAAGGAGCTTGATATCGACGCCGTAGTTCTTGGCGATATCCCGCACGCCGTCGTTGTTGATGTCGACCGTCGGCGTGTTATAGTTCCACCTGACCCTCATCCCGGCCGGCGTACCTGTTACGTATTCGTTGCCCCGCTTGGTGAATTCCGCGCCGAACTTGATCTCATGCGAAACGCCGAACAGGTTTTCGTTGAAATAGGTGGCATTTAGGACTAAATCATTGTTCGGCCGTCCCGAGAAAAACCAGGTCGTAGACCGCGTGTACAGGTCCTGCTGCACATCGTACCAGCGGATTTCCTTCAGCTGTTGGTCCATCATCGGCCAGTTGCCGAACCCGGCGTCCGTGAATCCGTACTTCACGGATAAGAACAGGTTGTCGCCGAACATGTGCTCGTCCTGGAACTTGATGATCGGGCTGCCGAAGTGATATTTGCCCCTCTGGAACATCCCCAGCGGGTTCTGGGTCGACGCGCTCCGGCCGAATTTCTCCTTCTTGCCGGCGTGGAGGAAGATCTCCGCCCGGTTCTGAGGGAGGAGCTGGAAGTTGATCTTGGCGGCCATGTTGGTCAGGAGGGTGTTGTCGTTCGTCCCGGTGATGACCGTGGTCTTGATGTCCTGCAGGCCGTAAGAGCCCCACCACCAAATCTTATCTTTGATCAGAGGACCGCCGACATTGAAGCCGAAGTCCTTGGTCTCGATGATCCGGTTGTAGCCGAGAATTCCCAGCTCCGTGATCCTTGCCGGCGACAGCTTGTTCTGGAACTTCTCGTCGGTCAGGTAGAACCGGCCGCCCATGCTGATCCGGTTGCCGCCGCGGCGGGTGACCATGT
>Ga0315288_10005471_pt1 | contig 16167 bp, 16 predicted proteins | sample YL17G11_20_MG_FD_203454 | JGI IMG/M metagenome (GOLD analysis project Ga0315288, IMG submission 203454) | Sediment microbial communities from Yellowstone Lake, YNP, Wyoming, USA - YL17G11_20 | ecosystem: Environmental > Aquatic > Freshwater > Lake > Sediment | place: USA: Wyoming | collected...
ATCTTGCCCGCAGTTGTCTGTCGAGAGACGCGCTTGTCACTCCATAATCTATATGAGCCGGAGAAAACAGTTTGAGTTTGGGAAGAAGTATGGCAAAGAGAACGAGCAACGGCAAGGTTAAACTTGGTAAGAAGAAACTTTACAGTCTAATCACCAGCATTGTTCTTGTCATTGTCATAGTCGCTTTCGCTGCGTACTATTGGGAGTCAAGAACCAATATCGCGAAAATAACGCAGTTCTCCAAAACGGGCGGCGGACAGACGTCAGAACAGGTGCTTTACAGATTTTCTGTGGAAGTTGAAAATCAGGGAACAAACGATATCAACGGCTTAATATTAAGGGTCAGAATTCTCGGCGACGGCATCCAGATTAGTGGCGAAGACTATCCTCTGCAATCTCTTCTTCGAGGACAAGAGTTTACAAGCGACGATTTGGGCGTCTGGGTGAACATCACTGATATTGGAAGCAAAACTATTACGTTCGCTGCAACGTTGGAGTTGGACAACAAGACAATTGATGAAGTGACATTGACTTCCTAGTCTAAACGATGTCCATGCCACCGATGCGATTAAAGTGAAGTGTTTAATAGTATGTTGCTTCTTGATTCTCTTGGGGAATTATCGATGGAATACGATTACGAATCTTTACTCAAAAGGGCGCGAGCTCAAGTTCCAGAAGTGGCGTTGAAGCGCGAACGACTGGAGATTCCCAAGCTGCACTATGCGAAAATAGGCATGCGCACGGTTATTTTCAATTTCAAAGAAATTGCCGACGCGTTGGATCGTGACCCGCTGCACTTGCTAAAATTCCTGAGTGGCGAGATGGCGACTGCTGCGACAATGCAGGGAGACAGAGTGATTTTTCAGGGCAAGTTTCAGGAAGATACGTTCGGGAGATTGATGCAGAGGTATCTGGAGACGTTCGTTGTATGCCCTGTATGTAAGCGCCCGGACACCAAGGTCGTGAAGGAGAAGCGTCTTTCATTTTTGGTCTGTCAGGCGTGCGGTGCGAGATCTTCGATCAAACAGCTCTGAGAGAGCGTTTGTGTATTGGATGTTTACATGAATTTGAAGAAGACAGGCCGAAACGTGCTGTTATGTATGTGTGACGCTGAGATTCTTGGCAAGACGTTCCGTGAAGGAAAGATAACTTTCTGTGTCAAAGAAGATTTCTACAGAGGGAGACGGGTCGCCGTTGAGGAGGCATTTGACCTCATAGAGGCTTCGACGATAGTAAACATGGTAGGAAAGAACGTCGTTAAGAAAGCGATAGAGAGAGGTTTTGTTCATCCCGAGGCAGTTCTGAACATTGAGGGTGTTCCTCATGCTCAGATAGTCAAGATCTAGACTTGAACTGCCGTCCTCGTTGAACATAGTTTTAAAAGGAAGAGATAATACATGATTCAAGGTAACGTGTTTGGGGTGCTTGATTGGGTAAAAAGAAGGTCCTGTCTGAAAGCGATTTCAACAGACAGGTGCTTCCTGGGGGGAGCGAGGTCCTCGGGATAGCAGTAAAAATGCTTGGGTTTGATCGGATTCTTGTTAAGTGTCAAGACGGGCATGAGCGATTATGTCGTATACGGGGCAAGATGAAGAGGCGCGTGTGGATTCGTTTAGGAGACATAGTTCTTGTTTCTCCATGGGACTTTCAAACTGACGAGCGCGGAGATTTGATCTGGCGGTATACTAAGGGTCAGGCCGAGCGGCTTCGCAGAGAAGGATACCTTACTCTATGAGATTTTTGGTCTTCAAGGGTGGAGGCTCCATCGCGCGCGCAAATCCATTTTTCACGCCATCACAACATCTCGCCTCTGAAATTAGCGCGCTCTCTCTCAAACTCGGTCACTGTCCTTCCTTTCCAGGTATTTCTCAACATATTTCTCCCAGTCCAGCTTGAACATCACCACGAGCATGACGACCAGCAAAACCACAGCCAACACCATACCTATTACTGCAGAGATCCAGTCACTTTCCACGCCGAAAAGGTCTCGAATAACTTGGACGGAGTAGCGGCCGCTGTAGACAACTATGAGGTTCATGCAGAATTTACCAATTGCAGCAGGTATGAATGCCCTGAGGACGTTGTATCGCATGACTCCAAGAGGGATGAAAAGCAAGTCATCAGGCAAGGGTGTCAGCGCAAACAAGAAAATCACAAGAGAACCATATCTATGAAAGACCTTGACCAAGATGTCCATCTTCTTTTTCAATTTCTCTCCTATGACCCGCCTTCCACCAAAGCCGATGCCGTATGCGGAGAACTCGCCAACCGCTGAGCCCAGACCCGCCGCAACGGCGACCCACACGGGTTCAAAGACCCAGTTGCCGCCCACCTTCAACCCGCCGATAATGAAAATCACCACCGTATAGGGTATAGGGACAAATATCGACAGGGCGCCAATCAGACTGATCGCGAACACTCCCAAATAGCCATATTGTAGAGCAAGGGTCTGCATCCAGTTGACCAAATCTTGGATCTGCACTTTGGGAGTTTTCTCCTTTAGTCGCCGCTCAGACACGTGACATTTAGGGATGTATAATGCACATCAGATTTAAATCAGAGCGCGGATTAGGAAATCCACAAACCTCTTGAGAGAAATACTGAGTTGGTGCCTAAAAGGAGCCATTTGGATTGCAATAGGACTATCCAGATGCAGTGGCTGCAGAAAATTCAAAATCGAATGTTCACTTTTTCACGAGCGCTAGCGTGTTGCTAAATTCGGGGAATTGACATGAACTTGTTTGATCATGCTCTGGCTTGACCAGACGCCCATGATTTATACGTGGAAGTGTTAGGAGAATGCAACTATGCTTAGAAGGTGAGCAGAAATTGACACAAACAATTCGATTTAGCAACGCCCTAGCGCGTTTAGTTCTCTAAAATTCCCTCGTGCGCTATGAAAACAAAAAAGGGAAAAATGAAGAATCAGTCTTCAGAGTCTTCATGTGACCCCGATAATTTCAACATCCATATGTTGCCATCGGTTCTTTCTGTGGCATCAATGTTTCTTTCTGATGTATAGAATAGGTAAATTGAGTTACCTTTTTTGTAAGGTTCTGGCCAGAAGTCCCACCAATTGTTGACATTGTAACTAGCAGTCGTTAATTTGACTGGAGTAGCCCAAGAGCTAGGGTCCGTTGGGTTTGTAGACACGGACATTGTAATGAATTGTCCTTCACTACCTGCATCTGGCGCCCAGAAGAGTCTGAAAATGCTTTTGTCTTTGATCAGAACAGGGTCCCAGTTGGTTGCACCTGGCCATGACACAATTGGACCAAAGGTATTCCAGGAGTTACCGTTTGCTGATGTTGATAGATAGATTCCACTGCTCCCTGAGGGCGTGGTCCATACTACATAAAAAGTTCCATCTTCCACTATTGCTTTGGCTACTGTAGCATCATTGTGAATGTCTATTGGCATCGACCAAGCAGTTCCATCATAGAATGTTACTTTTAGGACGTAACCGACATCAAAGAATACCCAGATTTCCCCATTGCGCTCCAAAGCATCGATATGCGCAGCATAGTCTGTGTTTGGAACAGCTGTAGACATAGACCAAGTGCCATCGTATGTATAGAAATAAACACTTCTTTCAGAACCAGGTCCAAGACCAGTTGATGCAAAAAGCCAAATTGTTCCGTCACTTGCCTGAAGAGCAGCTACATCCCTTTGTGCGTTATCTAGGTATGTCACGTCTATGATGTTATCATTTGCTTTCTGAAGTCCCTTAATGCTTTTAGAAGTTCTGTAGCAGATGTCATAATAGTCTAAATCTGGGTTATAACCATCTCTGATTCCCGTGTTATCCCTACCACGTGTATAGAATAGCCAATAAGTTCCATCGCTAGCGCAAATCAAACTAGGATTTCTATCGTATCTTGGGTCCGTAGTTATCTGGACATTCTTGCCGGAATATCTTCTATCGCTAGAAACCATTGCTGGCATTGCAAGCAACATTGCTATGATTACTAATCCTATGACAAATTTTTTCACATTCTACACTTCTTTCTTCAGCAATTAGAGATCTAACAATTCAGACAATTAAGAGTTCTGGATCACTCTTCTATAGAAAGGTTCGTCCTAGAGGGTGCTTATAGCCAAAAAACATCCAACGAAGAACTCGGGTAACGTGCACTTCGTGCACACGACGAGACAACCTCTCTCAAGCCTCTTAGTTCTCTGAAGCCTCTCCGTAATGATATTGTCATTCAACGGTGTACGCTGGCGGGTGCGAAAGTCATAAATACGGAATTGAACTAAACGAAATAAATCAAATGAAAGAGGGAGAACTTTGCGTAAGATTTTGGCGATTTTGGTTGTATTCTTGCTTCTCATAAACGTTGGGGCTATCAGTATGGTTCAGGCGCAAACGGCACATGAGATTGCCATGGACGTGGCCATAACTAAAGGCATTGATTATCTTAACACGCTTCAAGCTGTTGACGGGCACGTCGGCGCAAATTATTACGTGGGCGAGACTGCCCTGTACGTTCTTGCGTTGCTCGATCATAACGTGTCAGCGAATGACCCTCACGTGCTAAACGCCACGAACTATATTCTATCGCAAGTTCAAGCCGATGGGTCCATCTATTCGGGAAATGATCCAAACTATCAGACGGCTGGCGCAATTATGGCTCTGGAAGCCCTTGAGAATTCTACTCTTCTGCCAACAATAAGTAATGCAGCAAATTATGTCTTGTCGTCGCAGGCACCAGACGGGTCTTTCGGTTACCAAGCAGGAGCTGTTAGTGGAGATCTCTCTAACTCGCAATATTCAATTCTGGGTCTGAAAGCTGCAGAGCTTGCAGGTTGGACTCCACCATCTTCGACTCCGTACACTAAACTCGCAAACTGGGTGAAAACACAGCAGAACGCTGATGGCGGCTACGGCACTTATTTGACTGCAAGTTCTGGGGCAGGGACAAGTGCAGCGCTCATATGCTTATCTCTTTCTGGCGTCGCCTTAAACGATCCATCGATTCAGGGCGGCATCACTTGGCTCAAGAACAACTTCAGCTACACAACTAACCCTGGGTACGACTGGCTGGGAGCGTATTACTACTACCTCTATGGTGCAATGAAAGCACTTACTTTCTGCGGTATCACGAGTCAAGTTGGGGGAGTGATGGATCCGACAACGGCGGCAAACCCTGGTGTGGCAGGAGACAGAGGATGGTACTTCGACTTCACAGAACACTTGATAGTGACTCAATATGCGAGCGGCGACTGGCCTGCAATCTGGAGCTTCGGTCACGCAAACGAAGTCGCAATGGCGGTTCTCGTTCTTGAGAGATCCACTGTGGTAGCGCCCCCACAAACAAATCCAGTTGGCGGCGAAATCATATCCGTCAACATGTTGCAACTACTGGCTCCTTATCTACTGATTGCCTTATTCGCAGCAGCCGCATCTGGATTGCTTCTACGGTACAGAAGAAGAATAACCTAAACTCCCATTTTTTATATCAGGCTTTTCGCGCGCGGTATAACACCTATGGTGACTGTCTCGCAGGCGCGAAATGATCGGCAAAGTCCTCAAAAAGAGCCCATAGTGTTATAACTGTTTAGCATGATTCATGTAAACTTTCAAAGTGTGAAAACTCTTATAAAAGAAATTGTACACGTCTACAACAAATAATATGATCCATTTGCTGTTGCGCAAGCGACTTTCGACACATGCCTGTTAGGTTGGTTGGTTGGATAAAACTTTACCCCAACACACTCTTTTCTGGTTTACTCTCTCCAGTATTCGAGGGGAGATAATTCCAGAAGAGTCCAGCAAAACGACTTTCTTGGGGAGACTGCGTTTCTTCTTTTTGGACGCAGCTTATGAGCCCAGCCCTCTAGTAACAAGTTTGATTGCCAGTCGATTGCCCGTCTTATGTTGGACAAAGCAACCAAGTGATGCTCATATGGCGCGTGCTCGCTCATCTGCTACGCCGTTAACTAGGGTAACCTATTCAGAAAACGGAAGCAATTTAGTGGATGCAAGAAAAACTCAAGGAATTATCTCGCAGCCGTTGTACTTGATGAATTCGAAGTCTCTGGACTTGACTTTCCTTTCGATGATGAGTTTTTGGATTTGGGGCATCTCGTGCGATACCGCTTCAACCAAGTTCCGAACCGTGTTGCATACAAGCTCGTATGCCTGCGGATTCCAACGTTTCATCACATTTGCGTATAAACATCTGCCACCGCACAAGTCCAACGATTCGCAGTGGGTGCACGGTTCAGCTACAAACACTCTGTTGAGCTTTGCGGGATCCGTTTTGCTGATGTGTCCTAAATAATGATCTTTCATTCCCCACATGGTTGGACACGGAATTATGCGGCCATCGGTCTGAATTGCATAGTTTATCCATCCACCGCCGCATCGCAGAAGGCTTCTCTCACTCGACAACATTGATTCAGCGATGCCGAGTAGTGGGTAGAGTCGTAAGACGACTTTTTTGTCTTTCATGTTGTCAACCCACAGCTGAACTAGTTTCTGCACGCCTGGATTGTAGCTTTCCTCGCTCCATTTCTTGAAGCCTCTTCTTTCAAAATCGGTCTTCCAGAAGCCTGCGTTGAGCTGCCAATGAATAGATGAGAAATGGAACTCGTTGTTTTCCAGGAGCCATTTTACCTGTTTGTAGATGTCAGTGTTTTCCATCACTGTCATTCTTGCGATTAGTTCACCTTTGAATCCGTTTTTCTTTATCAGTTTCAGGTTGTTGATGACTTTTCTAAAAGTTCCTTTTCCCCTGTAGAAGTCTGTAAGGGTCTCGTCGCCGTCGATTGAGACGAGAATTGTGTGGAAGCGGTTCACGTATTTTGGTTCCAAATGATCTAGTAGAAGTCCGTTTGTTTGTATCATAAAAAGTGTCGGTTGCACTTCATCCATGATCTGTTTCATCTCATCCACACAGAGTAACGGTTCTCCACCATAGAACGTCAGCACGCAGTACGGATCATTGACGCAGAATTCCTTCAGCTGCGTTATTGGATAGGTGATTTTCTTCGGCAGTGAATAATCCACTTCGAGACCGGGCAGATCATCATCCCAGTCTTGCAGAGCTTCGCCGTAGCAATAGCTGCACTGTGAGTTGCATTCCGTGGTCAGTATCAAGTGAAAGAACATGCCACTTCTGTTCAAGAAGCAGAATGCGCTCTCTTAAGCATATTTCTCTTTGGTCTTCTTTGCCCCTTCAACATAGTCTCTGAGTTCCCTTTCCTTTATCCTCTTTTCAGGGAGTTTCAGGAGATACGACAAGGGCAAAGCGGCCAATCACAGAAAAAGGGAGACGCCAACGAAAAAGGAGGAGAAACAGGACTTTTTTAACGTAATGATTGACGAGTATCCCTAAATAGTTGAGAACAAGGTGCGGCATTCCTACAATCAAATAGTATTTTTCTTCTTGTGTATCGGCAGCTACTCTCCACCCGCAAATAGAAAGAATTCCAATGCAAATAACCCCCCATGAGACACCTTTGACCGCAGCGTAGCGCGCGTTTTCTCTTGTTTCCATTGATGACAACCCATGTTGCTCTTCGTTCCATGTTAGTTAACAATAAATACGTTTGTGGAACATTGTTGAAGTTGGTGTTACAGTTGGCCAATAGGATGGAGCTCGCATTTCTAGCAGTGATTGTGCTGGTAGTTTCGTGCCAGATGGTAAAGGCGTCAGACTCTGGCGTGGTTTCATTTACGCATGGATATGTTTGGGGTTCACTTGAATTTCCAGAGGAGGTTCACCTGGCTGACAGGGTCACATGCAATCTCGCCGTCGGAGCCTACATTGATGTTGACATCTACAACTTTACGTTGGGCATTTCTGGTCTGGTGGGGCAAAGTTGGCAGGTGCTTCACATTGAACAGATTCTGTCACGTCACATGATGCAAGGAGAAAACATCTCTGTATCAGTCATAGTTGTTCTTCCGCAGAACACGTCGGCGAGTCTGCATTATGTGGTTGAAGCTTCGACGGACAAGGGTTTCGGCAAGACAGCTTTCTATGCAACCTATGTGAGGTCTTCCACCTACAGTGAGCTTCAAATCAACAACAGCAAATTACAGCAAGAGTACGGTCAACTCTTCGGAAGCTATCAGAATCTAATCTAACTCTTCAGTCCCTTACAAGCCAGTACAGCAACCTACAGACAGCATATAACTCACTGAACTCGAGTTATGATTCTTTAAACATAAGTGACAACTCTCTAAGATCCGATGACAATTCGCTCCAACAGAATTACGAGTACATAAAAGAGAAATATGACTTTTCACTAGCAGAATTAGGCCTCGTCAGGAATCTGATGTTCGGCTTTGGGATTGCAGCTGTAATTCTGGCGGCAGCAACTCTGTATTTCAGAAAAAAAGCCCCATACATCGTGCTTCGCAAAGAAACTGCAGTCAAGTCTGATAATCAGCAACAGCGTTAGCAGCAAGCATTCAGATAGTATGAGCGTGCTTGCTTGGAAAGAAACACTTAACGCGCGCGAAAAGATTCCTCGGCCGAGTGCACGCGTGCAAGGGTGAAAAGCATGGTTAGGAGGGTCAAAGGGCAGAAAATCGGCAAAAACCAACGGAAGGTCTTGGATATCTTGGAGAAGTATCAAGAGCTAACCGCAAGAGACATAGCTGAGATTCTATGGGCGAGGGATATACGTTACAAGACGGCAGAATACAGCTCAGTTCACCGTAGCCTTAGGGCTCTTCATGGCAGAGGTTTGGTGGAAAAAGTCGGCGGCCAAGTGAAGTGGCGGAAGACCAAGAAGATTCGATAAACGTGCGTTAGAGAAGGCTTGGGTTTGGAGTGAAGTTCTATCGGACGCGCGCATGTGTGTTCCTAGAATGGTTGAAAATGGTCTTAAGTCCGCTTTTGCACATCTGGGGTCGTGCGCGCTACTGGTGTACAACATTTGCCTGACTACCAAAGCGGTCAGGTGGACTTAGCATATATACTGTCTCTGCACACCACCTCCCACCCCTGCAAGTGTGCGTTACGAAAAGTGGGGGGGATTCTTAACCGCTTTTTTCCTTTATCTTCTTGGCCTTCTCAATATACCCCTTGAGCTCCCTTTCTCTAAGTTTCTTTTCAGGCAAGGTTTCAGGGGCGTAAAGCAGAGGCAGAATTGCCAAGAATAAAAAGAAGCTCGCAAGAGAAAATGATGTAGAGATTGGAATTACCTCAGCAACTGGTTTAATCAAGATCGCAATCAAACCTGAAAGCAGAAAAGGCATACCGCCCAAGAGATAGTACTTCTCTCGGCTTCCCCTTTCAGAAAGGTCTCCCCAGACCACGAAGATAAAGGTTACGTAGAGGAGTCCCCAGGCTATTCCATCAAATATCACATACAGAATATGGGAAAACTGAACCGTTGGGAAAAGGCTCAAGATTGCATAACCGGCACCTAACATAACAAAGCCTAAGATGCTTGTGACTTTTCGTCCTCTCAAATCGCAAAGTATTCCCCCAAGGAAAGCTGTAATGCCGACGACGACAATTCCTACCAAGGAGTATGACTTGAACATCTCTGAACCAAAGAATCGCTCAAGCAGTGGACTTTCAACAAATTCTACAATGGCAAACAAAAACCATGGAATAAAGTAAAGGGCGAAAGATTTATTCATGAAAACAGATAACAGCGAGTCAATTCCCTTTCCTTCAGGCAATTTCTCTTTTGGTCTTAGCAGAAGCACGCCTACCACGCCAAACACTCTCCACGCCGCGAGAATTAGGAATTTGCTGAATATGCTGAATTCACTAACTGGAATGTAGATCAAAACAGTCAACAATTGAATCGCGAAAAAGGCAAGTGCACCAAACCGACCGCGATTTTCAATCAAAGCATGATCTGCAAAATGGGCAAGACAAGAAGGAATACCCAAGCCTACAAATACTCCAAGAACAAATGCAGTAACAACTAGCTTAAATGAAACAAACTCGTCTATCAGAAACGGAGAAACCAGACACATACCTACTCCAAGAGCAACCCATGACAGTAAAGACATTCTGCTCCTCAATCTTTTGCTAAGAAAAGTGGCCCCAACCGCGGCAGATATGATGAATGCTCCATAGAAGGCCAAACCAACTAACAACATTTCATTGAACGCGGCGTTTTGCAGAAGGTCTCGAACAACGAACCACGTTAGAGAAAACCACGTAACACTGTTAATCACTAGGAACAACGATGGAAAAGCTTGTGTTACTCTCATTTTCACACTCCTCTACTGTGTTGAGCAGCTCGGCGTCCTACTAATTCTACGGATCTTGAATATATATTAGCGGAAATAATCACTGGATAGCTGTATATATGTAGAACAACAAACCTTATATCGCAGTTGTGTTCAACAGATATACATGTGGTTGATATGGAGAAGATGAAAACTACAGTTGAACGTAAGACTGTTCGGAAAAAACCGCGAGTTTACTGGTGGTAATTTCACAGGTCTTCTAGCATAGACATTGCGAGAACCCTCAGATTAGTCTTTGCTTCAGATGTATGTATGTTGTCAAGTGCACGTAAGGCTTCCTCGGACATTTTTCTTAGATGCTGTTGCAGATAGGAATTCTCTGGTGTTTGATAAATGATTTCGATGAGTTCTTGAGCGCTATCCTTGCTAATTGTCTCGCTTAAGAGAATTTTCAAGATTCTTTTCCTGCAATTCTCATTCTTTAGTGCATAGAGAACGGGGAGAGGTAAACATTCGTTTTGGACTCTATTCTTGAGTTCCCTTGGTTCGAAAATGTCAACAAAATCTGACCTAACTGCCAACAAAACACCGAGGCATCTTCCATATTTGCCAAGTGCCTCAATTTCACTAGATGTGCCCCCGCCAAAAATAGCGCCTATTCGCATCTGGCCCTCAATGTCTGCAGCCTTTTCCTCCAGAACTTGAAGATATTCTTTTGGTTTTACATTCCATTTTCTATTTCTTAACTCGACTTCGATTATGTGAGCCTTGATCACTTCAAGGAGAAAATCTTTGGCAGTATCACTTATCATCAACTGCCTTTCAGGTGGAAGCTTTTCAATCGCCTTGTAAAGCTGAATAAAACCTTTAACCAAGAAGGCGTTTCCTAGAAGTAAAGCTGTTTCTGCCCCTGTCTTACCATAAATCGTTTTTCCTGTAACCTTAGCAACAGATTTATCGATTATGTCGTCGTGAATGTCCATTGTTGCAGCTATCAAAAGCATTGCAACTTGCAGAGGAGTAAGCTCCTTCAAGTTTCCATTGACAGCTTCGTATGCAAGAGAGAGAACCCCTGGACGTGTTGTGTCATCCCATTTCTTCACATAGTCTCTTAAGACAGCGTCTGTCTCTTTGCTCATTTTTTCTTCCAACATTGCTTTCTTTGTTGATTCAAGTGCTTCTTTACTCTTAAGTCGCAAAACTTCCAATGCTTTTACACAAAGTTCTTCATTATCCATTATATCCTCTTCTAGCGCGCGCTAGTCTTAACAATTCAGAGTAAGGCTGATTTAAGATGAACTGTCATTGAATCCGAACTGCTTTGGGGTCTACGTCATCTTTCAGAGTCTTTGCATGAAATTCCCCTAGTGTATTGAAACCATAAGTGTGTTCCGAAATTCCCAGAATACCTTGAAAAAACCTTTGCACCATAACATAACTCATCACCGTAATCATCTCGCCAACAAACGTGCGCGTTACCTAATATCTTCTCGCTTTATCTGTTCACGTAAGATGGAGTTGTAAGCCTCCACGTACTGTTCGCCCTTCTCTGTTATCGTGTACACTTTCCGGGTCCTGCCACCTTTGGACTGTCTTTCACTGGTCAGAAAACTTTGCGCTTCTAACTTGTTAAGCAGTGGGTATAATGCGCCGTGCCTTAGCTTTACGTCAAACCTTGTTTCCGCCTGTTTCTTTATCATGTACCCCCACATAGGCTGCACCCGGACAAGCCTCAGAATCTGGATGTCTAGCAAGTTTCTGGTTATGCGTTGTACAAGTTCTTTTTTGTAGGTTTCGGACAACTTTTCCACGGTCTGGTTATGTCTCTTTTTGTACATATCGATGTTTCAGCTTATTAGATTTATGTTCAACGGAACGGTTTGCACGTATGTTTGATTATGTTTGGTTATGCTTGTGCTAAGCATGAACGTTTATATCAGGGTTTAGTGTATATAGAGACTCAAGATATGTCCAAAAGAGGACATATCGTATACCCGTTCAACAGGTAGACTGTTGAACAGATCTACAAAAAAAGATGTGTCTGAATGAATAACTCAAAAGAAGTCCAAACAAAACTCATGAAAGGCCTTCTCGACCTCATAATACTACAGTTTCTAAACGGACAACCAATGCACGGTTACCAGATAATAACAAAAATACGCAGAAGCTTCGGTGTCTACTTCGGTCCAAGCACAATCTACCCGCTACTAGGAACGCTCGAGAAGAAGGGGTATGTCAAAAGCGACTGGGAGATGAGCACCGAAAGACCGAGGAAAGTCTATAAACTGACGACCGACGGACAGAACATGCTGAACTTCACAGAGGATTCGCTCAACTTCATATGCAGAAAAATAGGCTCACCGAGCATGTTCAAAAACCATTTAGGAGACGACGGAATTGCGCAACCAATACTGCGTCCTCTGCTCAGGAAAATCGAAGCCCCCAGAGCAATGATCTAAACCCCTCACTCTTCCCCAATTATTTAGACCCGCTGGAATGAGAAGGCCAAAAGAAGCAGGCGCCAGAAGGCATTAGCACATTCTTTCCGGCTGATCCACGATTTTTGATTGTTTTCGAACCAAAAACACCCTACCCCCCGGGGGATAACAATACACGCCCGTCGTTTTCACTTTGAACGTTCTTGAATCCTCAACTGTTCGGTGAGCTGACGTTTTATCTTCATTAGTGCTGGGCTCAACTTCACAGGGTACCGACAGGCCTTTGTGTGCTTCTTATATTTGTCGGGAAGTTGCGAGAAGTTCATGGTAATGGCTGTTCGGATTTCGCCAAGTTTGCGTGTTTCGTAGACATCACGACCTCTTTCCATGACCCTAATCAAGAGGGGTTCTCCGGCAACCTTTTCATTCTCAAGGCCGATGATGTCTCGAACGTACTTTCCATGTTTGTCAGTCTGACGGAAAACCTGTTTTTTCCCGGGTAGAGTGATCTTGCCCTTGCTTAATTTCATAGTCGGGACAAACGTTCCCCGCTCGACTATACCCGAGAGTTTGTAGACGACATCAATGTAAGGTCTGTCGAAAGACGTGCTCATCCTCGTCCCTACCCCGAAGGCATCAATCTTGGCGTCATTTTTCAATAAATCCGTGATTGCGTATTCGTCCAAGTCTCCACTAGCGAAGATCTTGACGTATTGAAGACCGTGAGAATCCAAAATATGCCTCACCTTCTTGCTCAGGGTCAGCAAGTCGCCACTGTCGAGGCGAACCGCGTTCAGTCTGTTCCCCTGCTTCTCCAGCTCTTTGGCGACGACGACAGTGTTTTCTGCACCTTCTAGTGAGTCATATGTGTCTATGAGCAGAGTTGAGTTGTGTGGGAATGTCTTCGCGAACGTTCTAAAGGCGTCTACCTCATGGTCAAAGGACATGACATAAGAGTGCGCCATCGTTCCGAAAACGGGAATCCCGTACTTCATGCCTGCGAGAACGTTTGAAGTGCCCTCAGCTCCGGCGAGATAGCTGCATCTCGCGGCTTTCATTCCAGCATCAGTTCCTTGGGTTCTTCTGAGCCCGAACTCTATCACTGATCTGCCCTGTGCTGCGTAGATTACTCTGGAGGCCTTTGTAGCTAACATAGTCTGCAGGTTAACCGTGTTAAGGATGAAGGTCTCTATCAGCTGGGCTTCAATCATGGGTGCGGTGACTCGAATCAGAGGCTCGTCTGGAAAGACTATGGTTCCTTCGGGCACGGCCCATACTTCGCCAGTGAACTTGAAGGTTCTAAGGTATTCTAGGAACTCTTCATTCAGCTTCTGTTTTCTCAGGTAGTTGATCTGTTCTTCAGTGAACCTTACCTTTTCAAGGTAAAGCAACACTTGTTCTAGCCCGGCGAAAATGAAGTATGATCTTTGAGGAGGCAGTTTGCGTATGAAAAGATCAAATGTTGCTGCTTCGTTTCTCTTGTCTTCAAAATAGCTTGCGCACATGGTCAGCTCGTAGAGGTCGGTCAAAAGACCCATGTTTGTTTCGTTAACGAAGTCGAAGTCAGGTTTCTTCATGCCGCAGCGTCAGAAGCATTATTTTTGACTGTTCACTTTAACCTATCTCTCTAAGCGTTGCATAGTGTTTTTCCAGTGAACGTTTATCTGGTTTATCCGCAGCTTTCCATTTTGATTTGGGGAGCTACGCATGTCTATTTTATCAATCAACAAACTCAGACGTCTTTCCCTCGGTTTCCCTATGCTAGACGATGTTTTCACAGGGTTTGAACCTGGCGATTTTGTTGTTATACGTGGTAATGCTGCTTCATTCATGTCTTCGGTTCTGTCCGTCCGCGCTCAGTTACCCATCGAGTGTGGAGGTTTAGACTCATCTACCGTTTTTGTCGACGGCGGCAACTCTTTTAGCCCTTACGAAGTTGCGGAAATCGCACGCGATTACGGCTTGGCTTGCAAGACAGCTTTAGACAAGGTGTACGTTTCAAGAGCTTTCACGGCTTACCAGCTTTCATCTTTGGTTCTTGACAAAGTGTGTCCTGTTCTGCGAAAAAAGAGAGCTAGACTCCTAATCGTTTCAGATGTTGCATCTCTATTTCTTGATCGCGACATGCCCAAAATGGAGGGCAGAGACCTTTTCATGAGAATCTGTTCAAAACTTTCAGAAATCGCATCCGAAAAGCAGACTGTGGTTATCGTCAGTTATTTTCCGCGAAGCCGGTCTGGACAGAGTTTGTTCTTTGAAGCTGCTTTGTTCGGAAGATCCAATGTTCTGATCAAGTTGAAGAGGAACAGGCAAGTCGTGAGTGTCATTTTAGAAGACCATCCTTGCATCAGACCGTTCCGCATGGATTTTACCGCTGATCAACAACGCGATCATGCACGCGCATATGGAGGTGCAAGTCTTGGGTAGAACCGTTCCATCTTACAGACAAGCGTTAGAAGAAGAGATCATGCGTTGGGAAGGTTTCAAGAGAGCTTTGCGCGATAAAGACGAAGAAGCATTTGACAGAATGATGAACGCATGCAGGATCTACGCATCAGCTGGCGGAATGGCAACAAGGCCCATACTCGCCGAGGCAATGTTCATGTCCATTCTGCTAAGCCAAAAGAAAGAACTCATGGAGATCCGAGAGAGCCTTGAGCGACTTGAAAAAAGGCTTCGTCAGACTTAATCCCGTTAAAGGATGGCTGTTTGACGTTTATCCTTCAGGTCCGGACGAGATTACTGTTTGGCTTATTACAGAAAACGGCGAGCGCATTCGATTTGTTGACAGGTTCATTTACAAATGTTATGTTTCTGGAAGTTTTTCTGATCTCAAACATTTAGCCGAGAAAGCTAAGGGTAACAATCTGGTAGCAGGCACACGTCTGGTTGTGAAGAACGCCGATTTTATGGAGTGTTGTACGCGTAAAGTTTTGGAGGTCAGTGTCAAAGATCATACGAAAGTCTCATATCTTGCTCGAGAACTGCTCAGACTTGGCAAGAATGAAAGACTGCGTTTCTACAACGTCGATGTCTCAGTTTCGCAGGCCTATCTGTACGATAAGGATATTTTTCCGTTTGCACGCGTGATGGTTGTCGCTTCTGGAAAACGCCTCTGCTATGACTTGCTTGACTCAGTTGAAAGCGTCGACTATTCTCTTCCGCACTTACGTTCGTTATGGCTTAAAGTGGGTGTCAAGAAGGAAGGAGTTACTCAAAAGTTCACTGATAAGATAGATCGGCTTTCTTTGGAATTTGATGGAAAAACGATAGTCATCGATGGTGGCAGCGAGGAGGAAAAGATTCTTGAGCTTGTTAAATCTTTCAAGATTTCGGATCCCGACATAGTTTTTACGGAAGGAGGAGATTCTTTTTGGTTGCCCTATCTCGCTCATCGTGCGTTCGTCAACGGCGTTCTGGACCATTTTATACTTAGCCGAGAGGAGATTCCTCTGAAGTCGATCAAGAGTGGAGGAACTACATTCTTCTCTTACGGTCGAGTTTATCACAAGGCTCCGATGCAAAGACTTTTCGGCAGAGTGCACATCGACGTGAATA
>Ga0315288_10005473_pt1 | contig 16163 bp, 17 predicted proteins | sample YL17G11_20_MG_FD_203454 | JGI IMG/M metagenome (GOLD analysis project Ga0315288, IMG submission 203454) | Sediment microbial communities from Yellowstone Lake, YNP, Wyoming, USA - YL17G11_20 | ecosystem: Environmental > Aquatic > Freshwater > Lake > Sediment | place: USA: Wyoming | collected...
AGACGAAGCGGCTAAAAAACTTACCGCCGAAACAGTTGAAGCGGCTGTAAATGCAGCACAAAACCTCTAACACTTACATCGTGAGGGGCACCAAGCTCCTCACAAATGGTACTCTAGCTAAAGTAGAAGCCATCACTTCTGATAAAGTTGAAGCAGATAGATTGTATACTTCAGCTAAAGAAAATGATTTTAAAGTATTTCTTAAATATTTTTCTAATCAAGAACCAAATCTTATACGAGAACTTACTTTACAACCTTACATTGATGATTTAGGTGTTGATTTTTTTAAGGGTGTAAACTTAAATATTAAAGCTTAAGCTTTTTGCTTATTAAGTTCATCATGGCCATAGCCTATCCAAGTCATTCTGCCTTTATCAAAGCCAAAACCTGGAGCTAAAAATACCATCGAGCATCGACAATGAGGGTGTTGACCACAAATACTAGTGTAACCATCTTTACGGTCTTGAGTAGATAAGTAAGTCTTTTTTACTTCGCTAAGTTTTTGAACCCTCGGCGTTGTTCCACCATCAATAAAATGATTTTGTAAACAATATTTACAAGTTTTTTTATCTCTAATAGTTACAAAGTACACTGAAGGGTCTTCTACATTTAAAGCTTTACCAACTCTAGTGATATCAGCCTCTACTGCACTATTTCTAACTTTAGTGGTTTCTGATTCAGCTATTAGGTTCATGTGGCTTTTAGCTTTAAGCATTTCTCTAGAAATAATGTCACTAATAGACTTTCTAGAAACTTGTTGATTTTTAGCCTGAGAAACTTTACCATTTACTGCTTCAACCACTGAACTTTTAGTTTTTTCTTTTAAAGCAGTAACATAGTTTGAAGCATTTTTAATTATACCTTTAGCATAATCTTTTTCAGCTGATGTGGGCGCTCTATTACCTAAAGACTCTACAAATAAATTAACTAAATTGTAGGTAGGCTTACGAGTACTAAAAGTAATTTTTTTATGTGTTCCAGGTATAAAACCAAACAGATCGTATGACAAATTCTCGAACATATTGTCAATAAGGGCTTCAATGCGTGCTCTTGCAGCGTTGGATAAGCCCTTCATATTATTTTACCTTATTTTCGCTAGCCAATACGTCTAAAATGTCGCCTGCTACTTTAGATTCTTCAACTTCCCATTTCTTGAGAATACCCTCAACTATATTTTGTTGAGCATTAACGGCTTTCTTATGAGTAGTGCTTAGATTGTTTTTATATCCAAGACTAAACTCTGTAAGCTTATTATGAGCATTTTTAGTTTTTTTAATATGATTAGAGCTTTTTTTCAATTCGTTAGCTTCTTTAATTTTATTAAGAGACCTAGTTAAATTTGCTAATTGAGCAGTAACGGCTTCTTTATCTACTTCTGCTTTACCTAATTCTTGTTCTAGTTCGGCCATACCATTTTCTAGTTCATTAGAACCATCTTGGAAGTGAGCGTCAGCAGCTCCATCCATAACTTGACCTTGCTGTTCATCTGGACTCATAGAACCATCGTCTTGTCCAGGTTGAGCACCGTTTTGCATACCATTTTGCATAGCTGCCATTTGTTGAGCCTGAGCCTGAGCTTGTTGTTGCATAGCATCTACTTGGGCATCTTTAGAGCCTTGTTGATAACCAGCTTTAAAGGCTTGATCAACTGAGCTTACAAGTATACTTCTAATTTCCATATATTTCTTTTTATAATCAACTTGTCCCATATTACTCCTCAACCTCATTACCTTCATTTATATCTTCAATTTTTTCTTCTACTTTTTCCTCTTGAATTTCATCTTCATTAAGATAATCTTCTAAGAACATTTTTAATATTTCCATTTGCATTGGATTAACAGCATAAGCCGCTTTAACAGCATAAGGTTCAATTTGCTGTAAAATAGTTAAATGTTGAATATAAAAAGGGTCGCGTCTATAGCGAAGTAAAGGGTCTACAGCCGCTGCTGGAGTACTCATTAAATCGGCAACAACTGAACCAACATTAGAATATTTATCTAATACAGCTTGCACCGCTGGATTTAAAGGAACATTACCGCCTAAATGATCTCCAATAGGGTCTTTTTCAACAGCAACTAGAGTTTCATTATAAGTCATATGAATACCCTGCTCTTGAGCTAAGCGAGTATTCTCTTGATCACGACTTTGAGCGTCCATACCACTAAGCTCAATGATACAAAGTTGAGCTAATTCAGCGTCCATAGCTGGAAATAATTGCTCATTTAAAAATGTTTGCATTTTCATAATGAGAGGGCGCAAACCCATATCTCGTGCAGCAGTCAATTTAAATTCGTTATTACTTTCACTAAGAGATTGATTATTTGTACCTTTAGAAAGATGTCCATATCCAGGTAATTCATCTGGACTCATACCAAAAGAGCTTAAAATATTTCTAGAAACTTGATCATATAAAAATTGAAACTCTCCATCTTTGCTTGGCGCATCGATAGCTTGCCACTGAATGGTATCATCTTTAGATACACCAAAAATAGGAGTTTTAAAACTATTGTTAACATTATTAATAGTAGCATTGAACTGTTGTTTAAAATCTTCTAATACACCTTGATCAACTTCATCACTTTGAATAACTAAAATACCCTTAGAGCCTCTTCCATTAAGAAAAAACAATTTAGTATAAGCTTCAATAGATAAATGAGTAGTTATACTAGTTATACAAGTGTCTATTGGAGTTAATGGATAACCATTATGTTCTACGTCTGTAGAAGGGTAAAAAGTATAAACAAGAAGTTCTTTTTCTGAGAAAAATTGTTTCTTAAACCCATTGGTCATTTGAACCCATGGATATAATTCATTATCCTCCACAGCAGGAAGATCAGATGATTTTATTTTTTCATCACTTTCATTAGAAAGATCTAATGCAACTTGGTTTCTTAAACCTTGTACTTCACCTTTAGGTGATTTAAAAGTTCTATAGATAGTTCCAATATCTACTGGTCTATGGCGATGATATCTACCAGTAGATTCACTTTCTTCATCTTGTCGAACTACTTCTGTGCCCATTCGACCAAAACGTAAAGCATTATGCGTTTGAGAATATAAAAAAGTAGCGAAACCCATTTTGTTAGTTTCAGCCAAACCTTCAGTATATCCACAACTCATTAGCAATATTTTAAACTTTTCAATACGGTCTTTAACCTTAGAAATCTGTTCAGGAGTCATGTCACGTTCAAAATCAGGCTTAATTTTTACTACAGTACCTATGTCAAATCGATCTTTTTTAAAATTACCAAACATAGATACAGCGTTACTCCATCCTCTAAGAATGGAAGCAATAAGATGGTTGCTGCTAGCGATTTCTTTAATCAAAGAATCAGGCAATAAGCCTTTAGTTTTACTTTTTACGCCTGTAGTATTTTCTGTTAAATTAGGGTCATAATTTAGAGCTAATTTTGGAGGAGCTTTTTTAGTTTGATTTTCTTTAGTATTATCAATATTAAAATATTGCATAGCTGCTTCTTTAGAGCTTACAATTTTATCAGCTTTTTGCAATAGCTCATTAGCTTCAGGATTGCTATCAGACCAATCTACGCTCATTTCTTTTTTAGGTTTAATTGGCTTATTATCTTCGCTCATTATTCCACACTCGCTATATAAACAGTAGCTTCGCTAGCGTCTGCATTTGTGATTAATAAAGAAAAAATATTTGCCTTTAATAAAAGCATACCAGGAGTAATAACCGTACCAGACACAAAAGGTTCAACTTTGAGAGTTTGCGAGCCGTTTATAGTTACATTAAGTTTCTTATTTGTTTCAATATAAATAAGCTGCTTAGCATCAGTATAAGCTGCAATTTGATTGGTTGTTTTAGTCTCTTGAGGTAGAGTTGCTGTTGAATAGAATTCTATATAATAATCTGCTACATAAGTAATTTCATAGTTACTTTGAGTTAAAGCTGAAAATCCACCTAAAATAGCTAAAGTGTCGCCAACCTGTACTCCATCAGCAGAAAATATACGAAGCTCATTGGCAAAGGCGGCGGTTAAGGCTACGCTTGTCTCATTAACTCCACCAGCATTTTCAAAACTAATAGATGTAGCGGTAGCAGAAAGTACCTTAAAAGTACCACGATTTTGAGTAGCAAAGGGTGTGCCAAGAAGCATTAAATCACCAACAATAACTCCAGCCGTCAGAAAATTAACTACTGGGCCTGCTGTAACGGTAAGGGTAACTAAATTAGCATTTTTAACCATAGAAACTGTAGTAGCGGCACTAGTCGTAAGTGTTCGAATTGTTTTAAAAATTGGTAAAGTTCCACCAGTAGCTTTAAGAATATAAGTATTAGCGGTTCCAGTCTTTATAGATAAATCATAAACAGTCGTGTTATCATGAGCAAGAGTACGAGAGCCATTAAAAATAGTACTAGAAATGCTTGAAGCTAATCGAAAACCATCACTCTTGGCCTCATCAATAGCAAAACCCTGAATTTCTCTGCTCCATTTGAAGTTATTAAGGTTAGGATTATTAGAGCTAGCTGCGTCCGAATAGGCGTTTAAGTGTACGAGAATATTTAATTTAGACATAGTTTATAAGCTCCCTAATATTCATAAAGATTGAGGCATCCTTAGAAACTCCAATTAAAACCCTTGCGTCCACCAGTTTTACCTTTATTAGCAGAATCTGATCTAGCGTTTTCATAAACTGCACCTGTTTGGCTATTCATAACTTTTTCGCCTGGATTGCTCTTTAGCGAGGGTTCTGGCAAGCCTTCAGCTGTAGTTATAATAGGCTTGTTTCTTTTAGTTCCTATTAAATTCTGAAATATATATCGAATACCATCTGCTGTATCGCTATATTCTCCATCATCGGGGTTATCTGTTGGCTCTCCAAGATTATCAAGTTTAAAGGAATGTAGTTTAAATGTATCTTTTAATCGTTTATTATGAGGAGTTTCTATAACTTTAAGCATTCTTCTACCAGCGGCGGTTAAAATAGCGCCTCTAGTAGCCTCAATGCCACCCATTACATCTTTAGTAAACTTCGGACAAGGCCCTACTGATTTAGTCCATGTTTTTATAGAGCCAGGATAAGCTTGATCTACAAACCATTTAGATATTTTATACTTTTCTTGATAAAGTTGGCCTTTTTCTACTTGGTCGCTAAGCTCCAAACCTGGAGAAGCATAGCTATCCATTAACCAAAAATCACCATTAGGCAATTTAGCTACCACTACTATAGTAAATTCTTTAGTATAACCCCAATCTAGTCCTGCATAAAATTGTATGCCAAGCTGGTGCATAGCTTCAACAAGTTGTTCAAAAGTTACTCCAAGCTTCTCTTCACCCATTAAAGAGCTATAAGCTTCTGCTATGGCTATCAAATTTCCACCAAGAGAGTGCTCAAATCTGGGATATACTAGACCAGCAGAAGAGGGTTTCCAACATAAAAGTTGAGCTTCAGCCATATCTGTTTCTGTTCTTCTAAATTCATTAATTATATATTGGATTGGCTTATATAATCCACCAATGGCATTGTCTGGTTTGTCTGCTAGTCTAGTTTTACATACTGGTAACAATGGACAAGTAAGACAACCTGGATGAGCCTGTACTGCTTCCCAATCTATCTTTTGTCTAGTTTCTATAACTTCATATTCACTAGGACTTAATTGCACCAAAGGTAAAGTTTTTTTTATATATCTAAGAATAGTAGAGCCATCGGCATTTCTTTTATGTCTTTCTGGCTCACATTGTCCAGCAAGATCAATAAGGTTCCATCTAAGAATTTTATTTCCTTTAGTGGCGGCGTTTTCTATTTCTTTTTGCATTAAACCAAAAGCAAACTTTCTAGTAGATAAAAACACCGTTATAGGATAAGTACCTTTACTAGCATCATAATCTGGTACTTTTTGAGCCTCTTCATAAGCTCTAGGATTATTCATTACATCTACTTCGTCAATAAAAAGCATATTAGTGTGCTGAGCGTTTGCTCCTTGCATAGTGGCTACGACAATAATAATGTAAGGTGTATCTTTAGTAATTTCTGGGTCATTAGGGTCTGGAGCAGCAAATTCTACTTTACCTTTATTGTCACTTAACTTTGTCCATTTATGATGTTTCCAATATGGTTCGCATTTTCTTACAAAACCATTCACATATTCAATAGCTTTTGCTGATTGACCTTTAATAGCAGCCATGTGTGCTATAGTAATTCTAAAATGAAACATTAATAGAACTTCGAGAATAGATGAGCTAAGTGTTTTGTATCCAGAACGACAACTAAGCATAATATAGCCTGGATTATCTTTACCTGTATTATCTCTTACTGCTGTATAAATTTCATACAAGGCTGATAAAGCATCACTAGTTGAATCTTGATCTACATGCTCAAATGGAAGGTCAATCTCAAGATAAGTAAAAATCCAATCACGCAACTCTTCCTGTGATTGTATCACATTAAAAAAGTCACGCTTTTTAATTTCTTCTATCTTCTGCTTTTCGTTAGACACACTTTTCCTTATGAACGCTCATTTGCCTCATTAATTGATGAATATGGATTTTCTACAGCTTGTCTGTAGGCATTTTCTTTTTGTGCTTCTTCTCTCTCTAGTTGGTTATCTCTTGGATGACAAACCAATCCACCCATTACACCCATCACCGAAGCTATGCTCATAGCATTCTTTAAAGCTTCTTCTACAGCTTTTGTAGCATCAAAAACACCCAATTCTTCTGCTTTACCAAAGAGCATTTGTTCTACATCATATACCATATTTCTGTCTTTAAATAAATTAGAAATAATAGCAGCGGCTTCATCTCTATTATAGCCAGCATTATCTAATAATTTTTCAAGAGGCTTCATCAAAGATTCGGCTAAAACTTCTTTAGCTACTTTTTTCTCTTGTTCATCATCAGACTTTAAATTATACATATTGGCTGCTAAATCGGTAAGAGTCCTGCATCCTCCTGGAAGAGCACCATGATTTATAGTTGCTCGTACAGCACAAACAGCATCTTCACATCGATCATGTTTTTCTTTTAATTCACCTGAAGAGCCTGCAAAAATTTCTAATTTAGCTATACCACTAGTAAGCTTGCCAATACGCTCCTTTAAATCAATAGAAGCAGCTACACTTTCTGGGTCTTTAGCTTGCTGATTAAGCACATCGACTCTAACTTCAATATCCATTTGATCAGGCAATCCAACTACAGTAGATTTAAATCGATACATCTCAAACCGTTCCATATTGCGACCAAAGCTTTCTGGAGTAGCTTCACGAAGTGGAGAAGTCATACCAAAAACTTTAGCTCCAGTAAAAGCAGCCAAGTCATTTAAAAAGTTTAATTGACAATTAACTATTTGATTTCTTGGAGTAACAAAAGGAACAATATTAATTGTGTTTGGGTTAGCAAAGTTAAAGCTTAGATTTGTTAAAACATTTTCGCTGAAACCATGTGAAACAACAACTAGATTTTTATAATCAGCGTTACCATTAGCATATTCTTGACCAATTTTTTCAATAGTATCATGCAACATAACTAAATCATGTATTTGACCATCGAACAAAAGAAACATAGGTTTCTCTAGTACACAACGTAAATTAGATTGATCATTAATAAATACAGAATGAAACTTACCAATACTTTCCTCATACCCCATAGGTATTGGAAAGCCTTCTACTAGCTTTACATTGTATCCACCAGGCCCAGAAAGTTCTTGAATAGTAACGTGACTATTGCTGCTCATTCCAGTAAGTTCAAAAGCACTTATAACAGCGTTAGCCATTTCTTCATCACCATTGGCAGAAATTTGAGCTACTTTTTTAAGTAAGTGTTGATTGTTTACATCAACTTTTATTGATGCTTGCTGAATATAAGGCAATAATTCTCTATTTAATAGACGGTTCAAAATTCGCACCACGCGCTGTGGACTGAATTTTTTATCTCTATCACAAAAGTCAAGTAAATTTTTAGTCATTTCAGCAGCCAATACTGTAGCTGTAGTTGTTCCATCACCAGCTTCTGAAGCTGTACGAGTGGCCGCATCACGAGTTTGCTCTATAATAAGATGTTCGTAGGCATTTTCTGCGCCAAGAGAATTAAAAACCGTAACACCATCTTTAGTATTTTTGTTTGGTATACCATCGAAATCACTCTCAATTAAACAAACACGACCTGAAGGGCCAAGAGTAGCGCCAACAATATCTGAAATTCTAGTCATGGTTTTAACAACCATTTCTCTAATTTTTTTAGGGTCAGACATATACATTTTTGATGTTGATTTAACTTTTTTTGTTGCCATTAGTTCTCCTAATTATAACAGAATGTATCGAGAATTTTTACAAAAGTATTCTCCGATAATTTATATCGAAGAGGTGAATATGAAAAAAATTATTACTGTTGACATGGACGATGTTTTGGTATCTTGGATACCAGAATTTAATAAGCATCTTATCAATCTAGGCTACAACTTGGGTTCAGAAAAAGAAGAATATATACCTAAAAATTGGGGCTATACAGAAATTGGCATACCATATAGTGTAGTTCAAGATTACATTCATTCTTGTCCAAATCATGCGCCGTATAAAGAAATGATTGATTGTATTAATCGAGTTAAAGCAAAAGGTTGGGAAGTAGTAGTAGTAACTTCTCACCCATCAAACCTAAAAATGGAAAGAATTCAACATTTAAACACTCTTGGCCTAAATTATGATCATATAGCTCTTACTCAAGCTTTTGATAAAGAAGGCAAAGTAGTTAGCTTATCTAAAGCTAAATTTATAGAAGCAGTTTATAAACGTCCAGGCAACATCTTGGTCTTTGTAGATGATCGCATGAAATCAGTAGTAGAATTTGTAGAGTTAGGATTAGGTTACGGCTTTTCTATGGATAGAGCTTACAATGATAAAGATTTAAATGTTATGCAAATGGATCCAATGTTAGAGCGTAGAATTTTTCTTGGTCGTGGGCCGACTATGCGAGAGCAAGTTTTAAACTTGATACCTCAAATAGAAGAAGTTACAGACTCGCTTTCAACTAAAATTTTTGCAATACAAAAGGTATAGTAATGAAAAATGGCTATTTAATAGGTTTTGTAGGGTCTCCATATTCAGGTAAAACAACAACAGCCGCACTCCTTTTTGGAGAATTGAAAAAAGCTGGTATACAAGTTGAATATTTACCTGAATATGCTAGAGATCGAATTAGAGAATTAAAAAATATGAGATCTAAAGTAATTCTAGATGAACCAGCTCAAGTATTTATTAGAGATTTTCAACAAGTCTTAGAAGAAAGACACCTTCTCCATAACGGAGATGGGGCTATAACTGTTACAGACGGCTCAACAGTAAACTCTTTTTTCTATAATGGTTCAAATAACTTAGAATCTGAAATCAATCGTTACGATGTACTTTTCTTTTCTAGAAATATAGAAGAACGTTCAGCAACAGATGAAAATCGAGTACATGATTTAGAATTTTCTAAACAAATGGAAAATAAGATTTTAAACTCTCTCAATATGATCTGTCCAATACTTAAAACTAATTTAATAGAGCTTGATGGTGATATTGACACACGTTTAGCAACAGCCATTCGTGCAGCTTCTAAGCTTTTAAAAAAAGAAAATAATCAGTGAAAATTTCAATAGTTAGTCCAACTAAAGCTTATTTACTAAATACTTCAAAAGAAGAATTAGATGATTTGCGAAAAGAACTAACTTATACAAATACTTCAGCAAGCTATCAGCTTAAAAAGCATCTTCAAAGCGATTGGTTGAAAAGAAATAAACCCGAAGAGTGGGCTGAACGTGCTGCTGATCTTAAGACTAAAGTAAAAAACATTGTATTGTACACTGATAGCCAGGGTGTCTATATTCGTCCAGGGTCAATACCTTACCTAAAAGATAGGGTGGAGGATATTACTTCTAATATTATCTATCCTGCACCAAAGTCGATGGCCTGGTACAATAAGCCAGAATTTGACCCTTATCCGTTTCAAAATGAGACAGTAGAATTATTTCTCAAAACGAGACATGCTTCTGCCCAATTAGCTACAGGGTTGGGCAAGTCATATATTATGGCCTTAGTAACTCAAAAGTTAGGCCTAAGAACTCTTATAGTTACACCAAGCACAGCTATATTTCTTGAACTTCTTGAATTTTTCCAAGAATGTTTTGGCGTTAATAAAGTCGGAGCTTTGGGTGATGGAAAAAAGAAAACAGATAGGCAAATAGTTGTAGCTATAGCAAAAAGCCTTACTACTTTAAAAGAAGGTACTAAAGAATATAAAAATATTAAAAGTATGCAAGTAGTTATAGGTGACGAAAGCCATACACTTCCAGCAGAAACTTTGGATTCTACTTTTCATAGTGTGCTTTCAGATATACCGTATAGATTTTTCGTAAGTGGTACACAAACTAGAGGAGATGGTTCGGTACCTCTTTTAAGAAGTATTATAGGAGAAACAGTAATAGACAGAGACTTGGCTTGGGGTATAAAAAAGGGTTATTTATCTAAATTAGATTTTACAATGGTAAATATACCAACATCAGAACCACACTATTGGAATAGCGATGCTATGAAAATGAAACGAAAACATTTTCTTTACAATCAGTATTCTATAGATTTTACAGCAAAAACAGTAAACGCTGTAGTTAGAAGCCTTAATCAGAGTTGTCTTATTCTTGTAGAAGAAATTGAACAGATTAGCCTATTAATAAAAAAATTAGAGGTACCTTTTACCTATGTACATGGCAATACTGTAAAAAAAGATGAATTAGAGCAGTACGGCTTAGAAAATAGAAAATTAAAAGATGAAATTGAAAAATTTAATAAAGGTGAAGTTAAAGTTTTTATAGGCACCAAATGCGTTTCTACTGGTACAAACTTCTACCCAACTCACTACACTTTTAATTTACAAGGTGGAGCTTCTGAAATCAGCACTAAGCAAGGTGTACTTGGACGTTCTACCAGACTCTTAGAAAAGAGCCGATATAAGAATCTTCATGCCCCCAAAAATATGAGTAAAATCTTCGACTTCAATGTAGATGTCGAACAACTCAGGGGGCATTTTTTTAAACGATACGAATATTACAAAGAAGCGGATTGCCCTATAAAATGGATAGATTATAAATGAGTAAAGACAATCCTAATAAATTCGATGAAAGCTTTTATAAACTAGCCAATAATATTGCTGAAGTTCTTAAAAGAAATAATGATGGTTCAGAACAAAAAGAGCAAGTAGAAAAGTTAATGGAGCTTGAAAAGAAATTCAAAGCATCTATACTTAAATATGCTCAAAGTCGTGAAATTTATAAAAAATTTATATTAATGATAGTTGTTCAAAATCAAAATATTTTAAGTGCTCGACCTTATTTTAGAGAACAGGCACCAACTTTTAGCAAAAAAATTACTCCAGCTATTCAGGATGCCAGTGTAATCAGACTACAAGTTTTTAATATAAATTTTAAATTTATAAATTTTGTTAAAGAAAATTGGTTAGGTGCTTTTCCTAAAAGAAGTGAAGCTCTTTTTAATAAGATAGAAAAAGCTAGGCGTATTCTTATAGAGAATAATCTACCTTTAGCTATTAATGAAGCTAAAAAGTTTCATAGAAAAGTTCCTGAAAATCATGTAACATTGATGGATTTTATTGCTGCTGCTGCTGAAGGTTTGGCTTCTGGGGTAGACAAATGGGTAGGGCCATACACTAGAATTTTTAGAAGCGTATGTATAGGTCGAATGAAAGGTAATCTAGTAGACTTATATTCAGAAACTACTCTTCACTTTTATCCAACGGATAAACGTATTCTATATAAGGCTAATACTATAAAGTTTCGTAAAGGCACTACAGATATGAAAGAGCTAGCCGAAGCCATTAATAATAGTTTTGCAGAAGATGAAAAGGCTGGAAAAAAAGGCTCTAAAGAAAGAGTAACAGAAAGCCAGGTTGCTAACCTTTTGAACGCAGCTTCAACTTTTAGTGCAGATTCTAAAACTGAAGGTGACGATGAAGGGAATGAACATAGTGTTATTGATATAACTCCAGACATTGCAGATGCAGAAGAAGAACTAATGAATCATGATATTCTTAATAAAGCTAAAATTTTAGCAAAAAATATGGATATACTTACTAGAAAAATATTGATAATGAAAGGTTTGGAGGCTTAAATGCTTGGAGTTAATGGAAATATTATCTGTAAACCACATAATTTGTCTGGTGGATTAAAATCTGAAGTTAAATCAGGCTTTGCCTTTGTTCAAAATAAAACAGATATTATTGCACTGGAAGTATTAGTAGACGGTCACATCGGCAAGGCAGATATAAAGAGTCATGTAAGTGTTGGCACCATTGTCTATGTAAAAGAAGAGCGACTTACAACTATGGCTTGGGGTAAGACTGTCTTCAAATTGGCTGGTAAAGAAGTTATTCTTATTCCAAGCGAAGAAATTGTTGCTGTAGAAAGAGAAAAGGCTGCTGAATGAAGTTTTTGTTTGTAGGCGACCCACATGCCAAAGTTTCAAACTTAGATGAAATGGAAAAACTTATTTCATTTATTGAAGCTACTCCAAAATCTGATAAATATGAATTTTTACTTTTAGCTGGTGACTTGTTTAATGATCATTCTGTAGTTCGCCTTGAAGTAGCAATGTTCTGGAAACAAGCAATATTGAGGCTTAAAGCTAAATTTAAGAAGCTAATTATCTTAGTTGGAAATCATGATCTGGCTGGTTCTAAACAAATGGAAACTCAACTCTCTAGTATACACTTGGTTACTCAAGATGACTCTTCAATAATTATTGTAGATGAGCCAAAGGTTTATAAAGATATAGCGTTTATGCCTTACACTTCTAACTCTGAGCATTTCTACAGCTCTGTTGAATTATTATTCAATATGGGCGCTGAAAATTTACTTATTTGTCATCAAACTATAGATGGAGCAAAGTATGATAATGGCTTTTATGCTCCTGAAGGTTTAGATCAAAATCGTATACCACAAACTAATATAGTTAGTGGTCATATTCACACTTTTCAAGAATTTGGCAAAGTATTGTTTCCTGGAACAGCGCGTTGGGAAACCAGATCGGACGCCAATCAAAACAAAGGTATATGGTCTTTAGAGTTAAATGAAGGCATTATTACTAAACAATTAATACCTACAAATACTATTGTTACTCCTATAATAGAGTTGATTATTAAAGAAGGTGACGAATTGCCAACTATTCAAGAAGGAACTAAGACTTATATAGAATTGATTGGCAAATCAGAATGGATTAAAAAGACCAAAGAACAGTATCGAGGAGTAGCTTCTATTAAAACTACTCATAAAGATATAAAGCTAAAGCTTGGCTCTATGGCTAAAGGAATGAGTATAGAAGAATATCTCGATACTTATTTTGAAACTACGCTTGTAAGTAAACAAGCCTTAAAGGAAGCCCTTAAAACTTTATGAGTGATCAAGAAACAGTATCTCAAGAACAAATACAAGAAATGCGAAAACTCGTATTATTTAGCAAACGTCTAAGCGAATGGCATATTAAAAACTTAAAGCTATGGCCACAAATTGTATTTGATAGTTTGCAAAGTGCTGAAGTAGATTACAGCATAGGTGATAGGCCAGATGAGACATATATTAAATATATTATTAGATTTAAAGATGGGGCTGACTTATCTGATCTTGAATTAAGAGGTACTCATATTGAAAAGTGGGTAAAAAGCCTACTATGGTCGGATATAAATTTCTCTATTGTAGATCATAATGGTCTAGCTCTTTATCCAGCCAAAGAAGATACGAATGAGTGAAAACAATTTACCTGCTAAAGTAATAAAGGCTTCAGATATGACTCTTCTTAACTCACAAGAGTTAGAAAACTTTATTTCTGAAGGTTTGCCAGGTATAGCCAAAGCTACTGAAACAGCTATATTTGAATGGTTTAATTTATACTTAGCTGGCAAGACTTATGATGAAATTGCTAAGATTTGTAATTCAAATATAAATCATATTTTATATATAGCTAATAAATTTGATTGGTTTAATAAGAAAATGAGCCATTATAATGGCATTTTAACTAAATTAGATCAAAGAGTTCAAGCATCAAAACTTGAAAGTGCAGAATTTGTATTAGACGTTATAACTTTTATACATAAAAAGCATGGAACAAAAATTACTGATTTTATAAAGACAGGCAATAAAGAGCTTCTTAAAGATATTCATTTGGGTGAATTAGATAAATATTTTAAGAGTATAGAAGCTTTAAGCAAACTGCTAGCTAAGCCTCCTGAAATGCCTCAATTACCCAATCAGCCTGGTGTTCATATACATGTAGGTGATAGCAAAATTGAAAGAAAAGAAGATGGAAGTATAGAAATTACTGCAAAATCTTCTATAAAAGATATAGCAGATTTAAAAAGATCAAAAAAACCTTGATATATATTAACTTAATCCTTAAGGAGGATAAAAAATGAAAAAGTTTCTAACGATGGCTCTAATGGTATTAGCATTCAGCTTTAATGCTTTTGCTAGTAAAACAACAACTGCTAAAAGTTTACCAGTAGCAAAGCTAACTAAGGACAATACAGCAGTCCTTTTTGGAGTTGTTGATGGTACGTCTGTATCAGACGTTATCCAACAAGTTCAAAAGCTAGATAGTTCTATGAAGAGTGGATATCCAATCTTTTTGGTTCTTTATACTCCAGGTGGAAGCATTCAAGATGGCTTAGAACTTATTGAATTTCTTAATAGTGTAAATCGTCCTGTAAATACAGTTACAATTTTTGCCGCCTCTATGGGCTTTCAAATTGCTCAAAATGCTGGACAACGCTATATTATCCAAAATGGTGTTTTAATGAGCCATAAAGCCGCTGGTGTTTTTGAAGGCGAATTTGGCGATGGTATGAGTCAAATCGATAGCCGTTATGGTCTATGGATGTCTCGTACTCTTGAACTTGATCAAAAAACAGTTGAACGCACTAATGGTAAACAAACTTTAAAAACCTATCGTGCAGGTTATCAAAATGAATTATGGAGAACAGGTATACAGTCTGTTAAAGAAGGCTACGCTGATAAAGTAGTTCAAGCATCATGTGATAAAAGCTTAAATGATACTACACGAAGTCAAACTTTACAACTTTTTGACTTGGATATTAAAGTAACTTATAGCGGTTGCCCTTTGAATACTAATCCCTTGTCTGTTGAAGTTGAATTGCCTACAAATAAAGGAACTATGAGTCATAAAGAATTTTTGACTAAAGGTGGAGTCTTTATTAAAGATGAAAAAGAAATTGGTGGCAATGACCGTTATTATTCTACTCCAGACCTTTATTGCACAGATTCTTCTCTTACTTTAGCTGCTTTAAAAAACAAATTAGTAGATATTAAAAAAGAAGTTGTTGCGCGTCAAAGACGAGTTATTAAGGGGTACTAAAATGCCTCTCATAGCCTATAAGTGTTCTTCTTGTGGGCTTCTTAAATCTAAATTAGTAAATTCTAAAGATATAGCTTCACTGAAAAACAGTGAGGCTTGTCCTTTTTGTAATAAAGAAACTTTTATACGTCAATTAGGTGCTCCTGCTACAACTTCAAAAATCACCATTGATAATGGTTTCCAACAAAAGTCCGTTGATATTAATCCTCATGTTATAGAAGATAACATAAAAAGGTCTAAACAGGAACCTGATCGAGGATAAATGTTAAAATTAAAAAAGTTACGTTTTGGAAATGTTGGCAGATTTGTCACCCCTCAAGAAATTGATTTTTCTGAAAAGAAGCAATTAATCCAAGTCAATGGCCTATTTGTAGATACAGGCGGCTCTTCTGGAGCAGGTAAAAGTACTCTTATAGAGATGATGGACTATGTTCTAGGTATCAATAAGAGTTCAGCTACTGTATTGCAAAGCCGCTATACTAAAGACCTTATGTGGGCTGAAGGTGAGTATGAGAATGGTGACAGTACCTTTAAAATTGCTAGAATCAAGGATAAAGGCGTAACTGTATCTTGGTCTGGAGCCGAGGGTGAAGGCGAAATAAGCGGTAACGTGGCTTTAGCTGAAGAGAAAATTATTCAAATGCTAGGCATAGAGCCAGAACTGTTTAGACGAATGACACATAAGGCTCAGAAAGAAGATGGTTTTTTCTTAAGCCTTACTCCAAAAGAGAGTTTTAACTTTTTAATCAAAGTCATAGGCATGGAAGAAATGCTTAAAAAGATTGAAAAG
>Ga0315288_10005474_pt1 | contig 16160 bp, 14 predicted proteins | sample YL17G11_20_MG_FD_203454 | JGI IMG/M metagenome (GOLD analysis project Ga0315288, IMG submission 203454) | Sediment microbial communities from Yellowstone Lake, YNP, Wyoming, USA - YL17G11_20 | ecosystem: Environmental > Aquatic > Freshwater > Lake > Sediment | place: USA: Wyoming | collected...
CGCCCGCCCGCAGTCGGGGCAGAGCACGAACGTGGCATAGCCCCGCCGGTTCAGGAACAGAATGGCCTGGTCCCCGGCGTCCATCGCCTCCTTGAGGGCCAGCACCAGCCGCGCCGAGAAGATGGCGCGATGGGCGCCGGTTCCCCGCAGGTCCACCACCGAGACCTCCGGGAACGGCCGGCCATCCACGCGCGTCGGCAGGTGCAGCAGGTGGTAGCGCCCCTCGTGCGCGTGGTGCAGCGATTCCAGCGAGGGCGTGGCGCTCGACAGGATCACGCCTGCGCCCTCCAGTTGTCCGCGCTGGATCGCCACCTCCCGCGCGTGGTAGCGCGGAGCGTTCTCCTGTTTGTAACTCGTCTCGTGCTCCTCGTCCACCACGATCAAGCCCAGGTTGGGGCAGGGCGCGAACACCGCCGAGCGCGCGCCGATCACCACGTCGGCCTGGCCGCCCTGGATGCGCCGCCATTCATCGTAGCGCTCGCCGGGCGAGAGCGCGCTGTGCAGCACGGCGATGCGATCGCCGAACCGCGCCTGGAACAGCCCCACCGCCTGCGCGGTGAGCGAGATCTCCGGCATGAGCACGATCGCCTGGCGGCCCCGGCGCACCACCTCGCCGACCGCCTGCAAGAACACTTCGGTTTTCCCGCTCGCGGTGACGCCGTAGAGCAGGAACACGGGCGAGGGCTCCGCCTTGAGCCCCTGCAAGATGGCGCGCAGCGCGAGCCCCTGGTCGAGGGTGAGCGTGGGCGGAGTGGGGGAGGCCCCTTCGGCGGCGGCCAGCGGCACGCGGCGCAGGTCGCGCTGCCGGAGCGCGAGCAGCCCCTCGCGCACCAGCCTCCGCACCACAGCGCTTGTGGTGTGGCATCGCCGCGCCAGGTCGGCCGGCCTCATCGGCGCGCCCCCTGCGGCCGCCCGCAGCACCGCGGCCTGTTTGGGCGAGCGCCGCGCGCGCGCCGCCGCCGCCTGCTTCAAGGCCTCGGCTTCCTGCGCCGGCTCCACCACGTCCACGCGGCGGGGCTTGGCGCCGGGCGGCTCGACCGAAGTGCGCAGTTCCACCAGCCCCGCGCGCTTGAGCGAAGCCAGCACGCCCTCGAGCGCGTCGCGCCCCACCTGCCTGCGCAGCGCCCCCAGGGGGAGTTCGCCGCCGGCGTCGCGCAGCCGTTCGAGCACCGGCCTGCCGCGCGCGCGGGCATCCGGCGTCTCGATGCGTTCCAGGCCCGCCGGCGTGATCGCGACCGCCCGCGTCAGCCTGACCGCCGTGCGCTCCGGCAGCGCGGGCTGCAGGGCCTCGCCCAGCGAGCACAGGTAGCGCTCGGCCATCCACCGCGCCAGGGGCACCGCCGTCGGCGGCAGGGCCAGCGCCGAGGAGAGCGCCTCGGCGATGGGTTTGGGCTGTGGGATCTGCGTCGTTTCGCTGAGCGCGATCACGAACCCGGGCACCAGGCGCGGCCCGAAAGGAACCACCACCTGGAGGCCCGGGCGAACCTGGGCGATCAGCGCCTCCGGCACCGCGTAGGTGAAGGTGCGGTCGAGGGGCTTTCCGGGACGGGGCAAGACTTCGGCGAACACGAGGACAGCCCCCGATGCGGCGGCCCAGCCGCCCGCGCCCACCTACCAGCGCGCCTGCTCGCGCAGCGCCTGGGCCATGTCGGTCTTCTCCCAGGCCACGTCCAGGTCCGTGCGGCCGAAGTGGCCATAGGCGGCGACCTGCTTGAACTGCGGCCGGCGCAGGTTCAATTTCTCGATGATCCCGGCCGGCGTGAGGTTGAAGTGCTCGCGGATGAGTTCGATCAGGTGCGCCTCGGGCAGCTTCGCGGTGCCGAACGTGTCCACGTCCAGCGCCAGCGGCGAGGCCTCCCCGATCGAGTAGGCGACCTGCACCTCGATCTTGTCCGCCAGCCCGGCGGCCACCAAATTCTTGGCGATGTAGCGCAGCATGTAGGCGGCCGAGCGGTCCACCTTGGTGGGGTCTTTCCCCGAGAAGCAGCCGCCCCCGTGGCGCGCGGCGCCGCCGTAGGTGTCCACGATGATCTTGCGGCCGGTCAGGCCTGTGTCGGCCTGGGGGCCGCCCTTCTCGAAGCGGCCCGTGGGGTTGACCAGGATCTGCGTGCGACTGTCGAGGAAACCCTCGGGCACCACCGGCTTGATCACGTGCTCGATCACATCGTGGCGGATGGTTTCCAGTTCCACATCCGCGCGGTGGTGCGCGGAGACCACGATCTTGTCCAGGCGCACCGGCTTGCTCCCCTCGTACTCCACCGTCACCTGGCTCTTGCCGTCGGGTCGCAGGTAGTCCACGATCAGCGACCGCCTCACCTCGGCCAGCCGCCGCGCCAACTTGTGGGCCAGCATGATGGGCATGGGCATGAGTTCAGGGGTCTCGGTGCAGGCGTAGCCGAACATCATCCCCTGGTCGCCGGCGCCCCCGATGTCCACGCCCTGCTTGATATCTTGAGACTGGGGCTGGATGGCCGTGAGCACGCCGGCGGTCTCGAAATCGAAGCCGTACTTGGCGCGCGTGTAGCCGATCTGCTCCACCGTCTGGCGCACCACCTCGGGGATCTCCACGTACCCGGCCGTCGTCACCTCGCCGGCGACGATCACCAGCCCGGTGGTCACCAGGGTCTCCACCGCGACCCGGCTCAGCGGGTCCTGCCCCAGCATGGCATCCACCACGGCATCGGAAATCTGGTCGGCCATCTTGTCGGGGTGTCCCTCGGTGACCGACTCAGAGGTGAACACAAACCTGCGCTCCGGCATCCACCACTCCTTTCGGAACTGTGCGCGGCCTAACTCTCGCTCCGCGCGCGGGCGATCTTCACCACGGCGTCCAGGAGGCGGTCCGCCAGCCGCCGCTTGCTCATCGGCGGACACTCCTCGGTGCGGCCGTCGGCATAGACCAGGACGCCGGCATTGGTATCGCTGGCGAACCCGGCGCCCTCGCGCGTGACGTCGTTGGCGAAGATGAGGTCGAGATGCTTCGCTTCCAGTTTCTTCCGCGCCCGGGCCGCCAGGTCCTGCACGTCGGCCGCGAAGCCCACCAGGACGCGCTTCCCCTTGCGCTTCCCGATCTCCGCCAGGATATCCGGCGTGGGCTCCAGGCGCAGCGTCTCGGGCGCCTGCGCCTTGGGCAATTTGCCGCGCGCGGGCTGCGCGGGCGCGTAGTCGGCCGGCGCCGCGGCGCCGATCACTACCTGCGCGCCCTGCGCGGCCTGCACCGTCGCCTCCAGCATCTCGCGCGCCGTGCCGACCCGGATCACCTCGACGCCGGCCGGATCCGGGAGCAGGCTGGGTCCGCTCACCAGCGTCACCTGGGCGCCGCGCACCCGCGCCGCCGCCGCCAGGGCGTAGCCCATCTTCCCCGTGGAGGGGTTGGAGATGAAGCGGACCGCGTCAATGGGCTCGCGCGTGGGCCCCGCGGTCACCACCACCTTGCGCCCGGCCAGGTCGCCGCGCCGCCCCAGCGCCTCGGCGATCCGCTCCACGATGCACGCCGGCTCCGCCAGCCGCCCGCGGCCCTCGTAGCCGCACGCCAGCATCCCCTCCGCGGGCTCGATGATCGCGTAGCCCAGCGCCTCCAGCCGATCCAGGTTCGCCGCGGTGGCGGGGTGCTCCAGCATGTGCACGTTCATCGCCGGCGCCACCAGCACCGGCGCCCGCGTCGCCAGCACCAGGCTGGTGAGCATGTCGTCGGCGATGCCGCACGCCATCCGCGCGATCACGTTGGCCGAAGCAGGCGCGACGGCCACCACGTCGGCGCGGTCGGCCAGGGCCACGTGCTCCACCTCCCACTGGCCGGGAACCCCGAACATGTCGGTCACGCAGGGGTTGCGCGAGAGCACCTGCAGCGTGAGCGGCGTGATGAACTGCTGCGCCGACGCCGTCATCACGCAGTGGACCTCGGCGCCTTCCTGGGTCAGCCGGCTCACCAGGTCGGCCGCCTTGTAGGCGGCGATGCTGCCGCTCACGCCCACCACGACACGCGCGCCTTCAAGCGCCGGCTTGCTCGCTGTCTTCTTACGCGCCATCGGGGTCACCCAGCGCGGCCAGGTCCACGCGCCCCGGGCGGCAGCGCTCGGCCTGGAGGATGCACTCCAGTTGATCGGCCGCCCGCTCCAGGTTGTCGTTCACGATCACGTAATCGTACCGGGGCAGCGCTTTCAGTTCGCGCTGCGCCGCCTCCAGCCGTTTCTCCAGGTTGGGGGCCGTTTCCGTGTGGCGCTGCGCCAGCCGGCTGGCCAGCGCCTCCCAACTGGGCGGCACCACGAACACCAGGATCGCGTCGGGATAGAGCCGGCGCACCTGCAGGGCGCCCTGCACGTCTATCTCCAGCACCACGCTGGCCCCGTTCCGCCGCTGCTCCTCCACCCAGGCCTTGGGCGTGCCGTAGCGGTGATCGAGGTACTGCGCCGACTCCAGCAACTCGCCCGCGGCCTGCATCCGGTCGAACTCCTGATCCGAACGGAAGAAATACTCGCGCCCCTCCTGCTCGCCGGGCCGGGGCGGCCGCGTGGTCACCGAGATGGACCGCCGGAGCCCGCTCACCGTGGGCAGGACCCGCTTCAGCATGGCGTCCTTGCCCACGCCCGACGGCCCCGAGAGCACCACCAAGAGCCCGCCCGCCGCTTCGGCCGCGGACGCGGGAGTGGCCGCGCGCTCGGCAGCGTTGCGCCGCGTCATTTTGTCCTGCGCCCGCGCAGGGCGACGGGGATCTTCACTTGCATTTTCAAGTCCCGGACCCCGTGCATCCGCCTCAGCAACTGCTCGATGATCTCCAACTCGTCCTCCAGGGAGAACTTCACCCCCCGCAGGGGCCGGATTTCGCCTTTCAACTCCACGACGCCGTGAGTCGTGCTGACCAGAATCCGTGTTGAATCAATGGAGCGCTTTGCGAGCTCCTTTTGCACGCGACGCCGCAGCCGCGTGTCCTCCAGAGTCATCTCGCCTCGCCCCCTTCCCCCGTCCGCAAGCGCTAGCCTGCCACCACTCGGATCGGCGCCCTGATCTCCACGGGCGGTTGCGTCCCCGCCCCCACCAGGCGCGCCCGCAACTCGTAGTCGCCGGGCCGCGGCGCGGTGACCCGCAGCCTCACCCGCAGCCATTCGCCCCGCCGCAGCGACGGGTAGAGGAACCACTTCTGTCCGCGGCTCGTCCCCTGTTCCAGCGGCGAGGGGTCAACACTTTTCAGCGCAAACCGCTCCGCGAAGTCCGCGGGGATCTCCAGGCGCAGCGCCCCTGTAGCCGTGGGGGCGAGGTTGCGCGCGGTCAGATCTATGCTCACGTCGCTCCCGGCCCGAACCGCGTCAGGGACCTCGGCGCGCAGGTCCACCGCGTCGGCCCGCTCCACCGGAGTCGCGGCCGGGCGCACCATCGTGCTCAGCGTGAACAGCGCCACCAGGATCACCGCCACGATCCCCAGGATCCAGGCCGCCGGGTGAATCCGCACCCGCTGGCCGGCGCGTCCGCCGGCCACGTAGCGCGGCCGGAAGTAACGGCACTCCGGCGCCTCCTCCGCGCGCACCGGGCGGGGCCCGCCGGCGCCCTTCGAATCGCAGCGGCCACCGCCTCGGGGATCCGTGCGCTGGAACCGGCGGCAGTAGCCGCACTGGATGAGGCGCTCGTGGCAGTTGCGGCAGAGCGGGAAATCCACCGCGTCGTCGCGGTTAAGCGTTCCGCACTGGGGGCACCGCAGGATCGCCAAGTTTCATGTCCTCGGGAGCCGGCCGGCTCAGCGGATTATAGCCCGCCCCTTTTCGCGCTGTCAAGGCGGACCGCGCTAGGCCTTGCCCTCGGCGCCGATCAGCCGCACGAAGTTCTCGATCATCTCCGCCAGCGGGCTCGCCACCCCGTAGATGAGTTTCCCGGGATCGCACACGTTCTTGTCCTCGGTCTCCACGCCGGCCGCGTTCCGCGTGAAGTACTCGCACATGTAGCGCGTCGCCACCACCTTGCCGATGGTGGCCTTGTTCAGTTTGCTGACGTGGCCCCGCTGCAGCCGGGCGTCCTCGTCCGAGACGCTGGTGCCGCCGTGGCCGGTGGTGGGGCGCCACACCCCCCCCTGGAAAAGCAGCGCGTTGACGCGCTCCAGGAGCGCCGTGTTGAGCGCGCGCTTCTGGTCCGACTTGGCGCCGTGCAGCGTTCCAAAGTCGTAGGCGATCACGTCCACGCCCGTCTGCTTCACGTAATCCAGGATCCCCTGGGCGTGCTCCTCCACGCCGATCCTCTCGCCGGCGTGAATCGCCTGCCCGTCCTCCACGCCGCCGATCGCGCTGTACTCCCCCTCGCACAGGCAGTGGTGGGCGTGCGCCAGGTCGGCGATCTGCTTGGTGAGCCGCAGGTTGTCCTCGGGCTTGAGTTCCCCCGCGTCGCACATGAAGTAGGAGATCTTCCCCGAGGTGATCGAGGCCTCCGCGTACTCCATGAAGGCCTTGTACTTGGCGTCGTAGTCCGGCGCGCCGGGGTTGGGCGCGGTGACGTGGTCGGCCTCCAGCGCCACCACCGCGCCGTCGAAGGGCAGGGTTTCGATCTCCTGGCCGTCCAGGTCCCGGCGCACCAGCCGCCCGCCGAAGCGCTGCGCGTTCTCCAGGTAGGCATGGGCGTCGTAGATCCCGGCGATGGGCTTGCCGCTCCCCCAGTCGCCGAAGACCCGCGGGCTCGACTCCAGGATGATCGGCGTGTGCAGTTTCGCCGAGATCGCCATCCCCGCGATCAGCCAGGCATCGGCGTACACGTTGAGCGCCAGCAGGCCGTGGCGCTGCTCGAACGGTTTCAGGTCGCCTTTCTCATCATAGACGCACGTGGCGTCCAGATAGGTCTTGAGTTCAGCCGCCGTCAGTATCCTCATCACGATCTCCCCGTGTGGACGCACAATGTCATTCCGAGCCCTTCGCCCGTCATTCCGAGCCCTTCGACTTCGCTCAGGGTAAACTCCGCGAGGAATCTCGAAGCGCAGAATCGTGCTGGGCTCAGGGTAGACTCCGTGAAGAGTCCCGAGCCGCGGAATCTCGTCCCGTCATTCTGAGCGAAGCGAAGAATCTGCTTCTGCCCTTGCACCTCGACAGCAGATTCTTCGGTCGCTGCGCTCCCTCAGAATGACAATCATGCCTGCGCGGACTGCTAGATCGCCTTGCACAGGCTCTGCGCCACTTCGTACAGTTCCACGGGCACCGTGCGGTTCCTGGCCAGCGCGCGCTCCAGCGGCACGGCCACGATCTCCCCCGTGCGCGCCGCCACCATCTGGTCGAACTTGCCCTGGCGCAGCAAGTCCACCGCATAGGCGCCCATGCGCGTCGCCAGCACCGTGTCCCACGCCGAGGGCGGCCCGCCCCGCACCAGGTACGACAGCGCGACCGCCCGCGGCTTGACGCCGCTGCGCTCCTGGATCGCCTCCGCCAGGTTGAACACGATCCCGCCCGGCTTGGCGTGGCCGAAGGCATCCGCCTCGCCCGCCGACGCCTTGCCGCCCACCGTGATCCCCTCCGACACCGCGACCAGCGTGTACGGCTTGCCGGCGTCGCGCCGCGCCTTCATGTGCGCCGCCAGGTCGTCAATGTCCAGCGGCACCTCGGGCACGCACAGGTAATGCGCGTCACCCGCCAGCCCGGCGTAGAGCGCGATCCACCCGGCGTCGCGGCCCATCAGTTCGACCAGCATATCCTGCTGGTGGCTGTAGTTCGGCGTGTGCAGCCGCCGCAGCGCTTCGGTGGCCACCTCGACCGCGGTCGCGAACCCGATCGAGAAGTCGGTCTCGCCGATGTCGTTATCAATGGTCTGCGGGATCCCCACCGCCGGCGCCGCCAGTGCGCACAACTTGTGCGCCACCCCCAGCGTGTCGTCGCCGCCGATGGCGATCAGAAAATCCAGGCCCAACTTCCAGAGATTCGCCGCCGCCTTCTCCAGCCCGCCCTCGATCTGGGCCAGGTTGGTGCGCGAGGTGAAGATGTGGGTGCCGCCCGCGTGGACGTGCTCATCCAGCGCGTCGAGATCCAGCGGCACGACCTCCTTCTCCAGGAGTCCCGCCCAGCCGCGCCGCAAGCCGACCACCTCCATGCCGTAGCCATCGGCGCGCTTCACAATAGCCGCCAGCGCGGCGTTGATCGCCGACGAGTCGCCCCCGCCGGTCATCACTCCGATCCTGGGCATCCTCACTTTCCTCCGGTGGTTCGCCTCAAGTACGCGCCCTGCTGGATCAGGCGCCGCCTCAGCCGCGCGGCATTCAGGTCGCGCGGCTTGATTCCCAACTCACTGCACAGCGCTGCGGCGGTCCCGGCCGCCTGGCCCATCCCCATGCAGAGGGGCATGATCCGCACCGCCGCCTGCGCCTCGTGGGTCGCCGAGATATTGCGCCCCGCGACCAGTAGGTTCTCGATCTTCTGCGGGATCAGGGAGCAGAACGGAATCTCGTAGTAACCGCCTTCCGGCGGCCGCTCGATCACCGTGCCCGCGCCGGTGGGGCTGTGGATGTCAATGGGGTAGTTGCCGCGCGCCACGGCGTCGCGGAACTTGCGGCCCCTCAGGATGTCGTCGCGCGTGATCACGTACTCGCCGAGGATGCGCCGGCTCTCGCGCACCCCGATCTGCGCGCCCATCGCCACGATCCGCGCGTGGTGGAAGCCCCGAATGTGCTTGCGCAGGAACGCCAGCAGTTCCCGGGCCTGCCGCCGCCCCTCCAACTCCGCGGCCGTGAGGTCATCGGCGTTGGTCGCGTCGCACTGCACCACCCGCGTGGTGTTGAAGTGCACCACGCCTGCCGCGGGCGTGAAAAACAAGAGCACATTCTCTCGCGGGTTGGTTACCTCGCCGCGCTCCTTGGCCGCGTTCCAGTGCCGGTTGATCTCCGCGCGATCCGGCATCTCCGGGACATCCACATCGCCTATCTGCACATTGAGGGTCATCGGCTGCGCCAGGCCGTCGCCCTCACGGCCCTTCTCGCACGGAACGCCGGCTCGCGCGGCCAGATCGGCGTCCCCGGTCGCGTCCACGTAGATATCGGCCGCGACCTGCTCGCTGCCCGACTTGTCCTCAACCGTCACCCGGGTGATGCGCGACCCCCGCACCGTGGGCTCGCCCACCCAGGCGTGCAGCAGCAGTCGCACGCCGGCCTCTTGGCACAGGTCGTCGGCCACGAACTTGAAGGCTTCGACGTCGAAGGCATCGGCAGTGCGCCCGCCATAGCCCCCGGCCCGCTTGAGCCGTTCCACCAGTTCCGTGTAGAGGCCGGTCACGAGTTCCTGGTGGCCGATGCGGTTCGACATGAAGGGGTTCACCAGGCCGGCGGTCGCCATCCCGCCCAGGAAGCCATAGCGCTCCACCAGCAGCGTATCGGCGCCGTTGCGCGCCGCCGCCACCGCCGCCGCCAGCCCCGCCGGCCCGCCGCCGGCGACCATCACCTGCGCGCGCCTCATCCGCTCATCCTTTCCCGCAGCAGCCGGTTCACCAGTTGCGGGTTGGCGCGCCCCTGGCTGCGGCGCATCACCTGGCCCACCAGGAAGCCGAACGACTTCTCCTTGCCGCCCTTGAAGTCGCCCACCACCTGCGGGAATTCCGCGATCACCGCGTCCACGATGGCGGCGATCTCGGCCTCGTCGCTGATCTGGGTCAGCCCCCGCGCCGCCACGATCTGCCGGGCCGGCTTGCCCGTGTTGAACATCTCCTCGAACACGCTCTTCGCGGCGTTACGGTTGATCGCGCCCTCCTCGACCAGCCCGATCAGGTCGCTGAGCATCTGCGGCGTCACCTTGGCGTCGGAGATCTCGATCCCGGTCGCGTTGGCCAGCCGCAGGAACTCGCCCATGAGCCAGTTACTCACTTCCTTCGGGTGACGGCCCAATGCGACGGTCGCCTCGAGGAGATCCGCCAGGGCCTTGTCGCCGGTGAGGACGCCGGCGTCGTAATCGGGCAGGCCCAACTTCTCCACGAACCGCCGCCGGCGCGCGTCGGGCAGTTCCGGCAGCGAGGCGCGGATGCGCTCGAGCCACGCGGCGTCTATCATCACGGGCGGCAGGTCCGGCTCCGGGAAGTAGCGATAATCCTGGGCTTCTTCCTTCGAGCGCATCGTCCCGGTCACGCCGCGTTCCTCGTCCCACAGCCGCGTCTCGCGCGCCACCGGCTCGCCCTGGCGCAGCAGTGCCTCCTGGCGCTTCATCTCGTACTCCAGGCAGCGCAGCACGCTGCGAAACGAGTTCAGGTTCTTCATCTCCACCCGCGCGCCGAACTCCTCGCTCCCCACCGGCCGCAGCGAGATATTGGCCTCGAAACGCAACTTGCCTTCCTCCATCCGGCAGTCGGAGACCTCCAGGTAGAGCAGCAGGTTGCGCACCGCGTTCATGTAGGCGGAGACTTCCTCCAGGCTGCGCAGGTCGGGCCCGCCCACGATCTCCAGCAGCGGCATGCCCGCCCGGTTGTAGTCCACCAGGCTCGCGCCCGCCTCGCCCTCAGGGTGGAGCAGTTTCCCCGCGTCCTCCTCCAGGTGCACGTCGGTGATGCCAACCCGCTTCGTCGCGCCGTCCACCAGGAATTCGAGCACCCCGTCGTGTCCCACCGGGCCCCGCTTCTGGCTGATCTGGTAGTTCTTGGGCAGGTCGGGATAGTAGTAATTCTTGCGCTCGAAGATGAAAGGCGACGAGATCGCGCAGTGCAGCGCCAGCGCCACCCGCAGCGCAAACTCCACCGCCTGCTGGTTGACCACGGGCAGCACGCCCGGCAGCCCCAGGCACACCGGGCACACCTGGCTGTTGGGGAGCGCGCCGAACTGCGTGCTGCACCCGCAGAACATCTTCGAGCGGGTCGCCAGTTCCGCGTGCACCTCCAGCCCGATCACGGGCCCATACGCTGTCTCGGCCTTGACGGTCATTGCCGCGCCTCACTGCTTCTTGATCGCGCGCTCCACCTTGCCCCAGACCTCGCGCTCGATCCCCGGCGCCTCCGCCCGCAGCGGCGCCATCTGCGCGCGCGCCCGCGCGTTGAAGCCCTCGTCCTTGATCGAGGCCAGGTTGATCTCCACATTGAGCGCTGCGCACTCCAGCGCCGCCAGCGCCAGCGCCACCGCCACCCCCACGTCGCTGATCAGGTTCGGGTTGCCCTTGTCCACCAGTTCGTGGTTGAGCGCGAGCACCTTGTGGCAAGCGACCACCGCTCCAAGCGGCACCCCGGCCGCCTCCTTCAGCGCCTCCTGGATCGCCGCCGTGCGCACCGCCTTCTCTGAGTCGGTGCCGCGAGGCATCCCGTAAGCCGCCGATACCTTGGCGTACTGGTCCATGTCCGCCTGCACCAGCGCCTGAAGTTCGACCCGCGCCTGCTCGCAGCCATCGAGCAGGCGCCGGACATCGGCCTCGACGGCGGCGAACTTCTCTTTTCCCACCGTGAAGTTCGCCACCATGCTCCCCAGCCCGGCGGCTAACGCGCCCACCAGGGCCGCCACGCTGCCGCCGCCGGGCGTGGGGCTGTTCGACGCCAGCCGGTCCAGGTAGGCCTGCATCGGCTCGCACATGGCAGGGCTCATGGTCAGTCCTTTCTGCGCCGCGTGATCTCGACCTCGGCGTAATCCATCAGGCCGCCCACCGGCACCTCGGGCTTGCGCGCGCGCACCGTGACCTCCTCCACCCGCGGGAACCGCTCGAGCGCCGCGGCCGCGATGTCGGTCACCAGCGCCTCCAGCAGCGCATACTGCTTCGAGGCCTCGATCTGTCGCACCAGCGCATAGACTTCGCCGTAGTCCACGGTGCGCGCCACGTCGTCGGCCGCGCCGGCCTCGGCCAGGTCGAGCGCCATCTCCACGTCCACGAAGAACACCCGCCCGAGTTTGCGCTCCTCGGCGTGGACGCCGTGGTAGCCATAGAAACTCATGTTCCTCAGACGGATCCGATCACTCGTCATGATGCTATGTCATTCTGAGCGAAGTCCCTAGGCGGCTTCGCCGCCGGGACCCCGGCCCGTAGGGCCTAGGGGCGAAGAATCCCGGACGAGACCCTTCGCTGCGCTCAGGGTGACAAGACGTTGGGGCGCGCATCGGAATGCGCGCCCTACGGAACGCACTCAATTGTGCGCGACTCGCTGACGATGCAGTTCACGCGCTCGTCGTGCGGCGCCTCGGGCACGCGCTCCACGATCTGGCATTCGAAGGCCAGGCCCACCCGGCAGGCCCGGGTGAATCGTCGCAGCGCGCGGTCGTAGTAGCCGGCGCCATAACCGATGCGATAGCCCCGCAGGTCGAACGCCAGCCCGGGCACCGCGATCAACTCCATTGTGGCCGGCGGCGCCTCGGGCAGGTGGGCGCAGGGCTCGGGGATGCCCAGGCAGCCGCGCTCCAGGTCGCATCCCAGGTCCGCAACCAGGAAGAACCGCAATTCGCGCCCAGGGCGAACCCGCGGCACCGCCACCTGCTTCCCGGCGGCAAGCGCGCCCGTCATCATCGGCTCGGTGCGCACCTCGCTTCGAAAGGACGCGAAGAACGCCACCGTCCGGGCGCGATCGAACGCCGGCAGCGCGAAGAGCCGCTCCATGATGGCGCGGCTCTTGGCTTCGATCTCGGCGGGCGAGAGCGCGTCCCGCACGGCGGCGGCCCGCCTGCGCAGTTCCTGCTTGGAAATCAGCGTGCGATCAGTCATTATCCCGGCGGCGGCCCCATACTATACAGGGGGAAGGGGCGTTTGTAAACCATGGGCGCCGGCGTGTGGAGCGCTACGCCGCAGGGGCGGGATTCATCCCGCCCATCTCTTCGAGGGCGCAATGAATTACGCCCCTACATGTGGTTCAGGCGCGCCTCAGGCCGGCTCGACCTCAACCCCCCACAGGTGCCCGGCCGTCACGCGTGCCGCTATGGTTCGTCCGACCAGGCCGGTCGGGCCGGCGAACACCGCCGACTTGTGCTGCCGCGTGCGGCCGCACAGCCGCGACGGGTCGCGCTCGCTGGGGCCGTCCACCAGCACCTCCACCCGCGCCCCCACCGCCGCCTGGTTGATCTCGCTGCAGATGCGGTTCTGCTCCTCGATCAGCCGCGCCAGCCGCCGCTGCCGCACGGCCTCCGGCACCTGGCCGGTCATGCGCGCGGCGAGCGTCCCCTCGCGCGGCGAGTAGGCGAACATGAAAGCCTGGTCGAACCGGATGCGCCGGCAGGCCTCCAGGCTGGCCTCGAACTCCTCGTCGCTCTCGCCGGGAAATCCAACCAGCAGGTCGGTGGTGAGGGCAATACCCGGCACGCGCTCGCGGAGCCGCGCCGCCATCGCCTCATACCGCGCCACCGTGTACCCCCGCCGCATCGCCTCAAGCACGCGGTCGTGGCCGGCCTGCATCGGCGCGTGGATGTGCTCGCACACCTTGGGCAGATCGGCCATGGCGCCGATGAGCCGCTCGTCCACGTCGCGCGGGTGGCAGGTGGTGAAGCGGATGCGCTCGATTCCCTCCACCTCGTGCACGCGCGCCAGCAGGTCCGCGAAGCCCAGCCCAGTGACGTCCTTGTAGGCCAGCACATTCTGCCCCAGCAGCGTCACCTCGCGCGTGCCCAGGTCGGCGAGCCGCTCGACCTCCTCGACGATGTCCTCCGGCCGCCGGCTCGCTTCGCGTCCGCGCACATAGGGCACGATGCAATAGGCGCAGAAGTTGTTGCACCCCTGCATCACCGTCACGAACGCCCGCAGCGGCGCGCAGCGAATCGGGGCCGCCGGCGCCTCCCCGTCAGCGAGCGACAGGTCAGCCTGGGGCAGGCCGGTGACCGCGTGGGCCTCGATCAACTCGGGCAGCCGGTGCACGCGCCGCGGCCCCAGCAGGATGTCCACCCCGGGCTCGCGCTCGCGGATGGCCTCGCCCTCCTTCTGGGCCATGCAGCCGACGACCGCGATGATCGCCGCGGGGTTGCGCGCCTTGAGCGCGCGCAGGTGCCCCAGCGCCCCATAGACCTTGCGCTCAGGCTTGGCGCGCACGCAGCAGGTATTGAGGACCACCAGGTCGGCCTCGTCGAGGCAGCCCGCCGGCGCCCAGCCCAGCGCCTCCAGGCGCCGCGCGGCATCGGCCGAGTCGGCCTCGTTCATCTGGCAGCCCCAGGTGTAGAGGAAATAGCGCCTCGACTGGTCAGGGTGTGCGGCCATGGTTCGCATCCCATTATACCCGATGCGACGGCGCCGCGGAGGCTAGCGGGCGACGATCCCCGGCGGCCGCCTGGGGTCGGTGACCACGTCGAACTTGGGGATGGGATGATCGCGGTAGATGTAGGCGAGATAGAAGTAGCGTTCCAGACCTTGCAGCCCGCCCACAGGCAGGTTCACCAGGTCCACCTTCGTGGCCTCCGTCGGCGCCGAGGCGGCCGCCCGCTTCAGGACCAGGGAGTTGGCGATCCACTGCCGCCGGCTCGGCACGAACTGCCCGAGGCTCACCACCACATACGCCGCCGCGGCGGCGAGAGCCAGCGCCGCCCTCCAGGCGCTCCTCAGATCGAGCGCGCGCACCATCGCCCCCGCGGCCAGCAGGGCCACGGCGATCGCCGGCCCGTAGCCGTACCACGAGAAGTAGAACCTGGGCTTCATGGCGGACAGTGGCGCCGCCGCGATCACGAGCCACGCCAGACCCACCCACGCCCAACGCCGAGGCGCTGCGGCCGCCGCCAGCGCCAGCACCACCGCCCCCGAGAGCGAAAGCGCCAGGTCTCCGGCCGCTCGGCCGTCGGGCACGCGCGTGTGAAGCGGGCTGGCCGCGGCCAGGATCACGTAGACCAGGTTCCGGGGCATCCGCACTGCGCTGTCCAGAATCGAGCCCCGCCAGACAGCCAGGCGCTGCGCGTGGAGCGGCTGCTCCGCCAGCGCGACGCCCAGGACCAGCACCGCAAAGGGCACGTGCGCCCACCACCAGCGCTCGCGCCGCCCCAGGAACAGGTCCACGGCGATCAGCACCGGCCAGAAGTAAAGCGCGCTTTCCTTGCTGGTCGCGGTGAGGACGAAGGCGATCAGCGCCCCGGCGTACCACCCGGGCGCGCCCGTCTGTCGCCAGCGGATCAGGCTCGCCACGCTGAGCAGGCCGAAGAAGGCCGCGCAGGTCTCGGTGCGCCCGGCGATCCAGGGCACGGCGAACCAGTCGTGTGTGATCACGGCAAAGCAGGCCCCCGCCGCCCAGCCGACCCGCCGCCGGCCGCTCAGCAGCCAGGCGATCACCGCCAGCAGAGTCGCGTTCGCGGCGTGCAGCGCGATGCCGCTTCCGATGAACAGCGCGGGCCGGTCGCCGTGCAGCGCCAGTTCCAGCGCGGTGAGCGCATGCGGCACGGGGCGAAAGTAGCCGTAGGCGTCGGGGTGGATCAGGACCGCGGGGCTCAGGATCGAGCGCTGCGCCCAGAACAGCCACGAGAAATCATCGCCCAGGTACCAGCCCCGCAGCGCCGGCCAGTAGATCGCGATCACCAGCGCCGCGGGAGCCGCCCAGAGCAGGCGCGTCCAGCCGGATCTCAGGCGTCCAGTCACGCGCGGATCACTTAGGAGGCAGTTCGCAGCGGAGTTCCGCCAGGCCGCGCAATTGCTGCGGGGTGCCCATCACGATCAGTTCGTCGCCCTCCTTGAGCATCCGGTCCGAGGAGGGCGTGGCGTGATAGAGCCCGTCCGGGCCGCGAATCGCCACCACCGACGCGCCGCACCGCTCCCGCAACTGCAACTCCCCCAGGGTCCCGCCGGCCAGCGGCGACCCCGGCCCCACCAGCACCGACTGCAAGTCCACGTCCATTTCGCTGCTGTGCAGCACCTGGTCCAGAAAGTCAACGACCGTCGGCCGCAGGATCACGTTGGCGATGCTGCGCGCGCCGATCACGTAAGGCGAGATCACCCGGCTCGCCCCCGCGCGCTGGAACTTGGTAGCCGAGCCCTCCGTCGTGCAGCGCGCCACGATGAAGAGGGCCGGGTTGAGCACCCGCGCGCTCAGGGTGAGGAAGAGGTTGTCTTCGTCGCTGGAGGTGACGCACACCAGTCCCTTGGCCCGCTCGATGCCCGCCGCCATGAGCACGTCATCCTCGGTGGCATTGCCGGCGACATGGGGAATGCCCTCCTCGTGCAGGGCGCGCAGCGGTTCCTCGGCGCCCTCGATCACCACCAGCGGCACCTCGGCGCGCCGGAACTGGGCCACGATCTCCCGGCCCATGCGGCCGTAGCCGCACACGATGTAATGCCCAGTCAAAGCGTCCACCATCTTCG